>Ga0315280_10000713_pt1 | contig 60718 bp, 53 predicted proteins | sample YL17G06_40_MG_FD_203697 | JGI IMG/M metagenome (GOLD analysis project Ga0315280, IMG submission 203697) | Sediment microbial communities from Yellowstone Lake, YNP, Wyoming, USA - YL17G06_40 | ecosystem: Environmental > Aquatic > Freshwater > Lake > Sediment | place: USA: Wyoming | collected... | reverse complement strand
GGCCAAGGAGTTGGATCACCGCGTGACGCTAGTCCATGCAGATGGCGAATTGGCGCAACAAGAGTCAGCGCTGAAGAAGATCTATCGAATCTGGCGAACCCTGCCAAGCGGAGCACGAGCAGAGTTCAGCTGCTATTGCTACGCACCCGACGTGCCACCAGACTCGGTCCTCCAAGACTTAACCGACCCATTCCCGACCCCGGCGCGTAAGACTGCGACAGCTCCACGAGGGAGATTCCGCCTCCCATTGCGCTCGGGGGCCTAGCCCCACCGCGCTGGCCGTTTCCCTGGAGGCTCGCTCGTTCAGCCGGAAGACCCATCCGGTGCAGTCGTCCACGCTGACAGCGAGCATCGTGCCGCCAACAGGCCGGGATAGCAGCCAGGCAAGATCAAGTCAGGATGGCCGCCAACATCCCGCCCTACCTGCTGCCACACGGGCACAGAACCTCGCAGAAGGGGTCCCGCGGAGGAGATTGGTCAGACTGGGCCGTGCTTGATCTGCTCAACCGGGTCGAAGCTGTCCAGGGCGACGTAGCGCAATACGCCCTCGCTCCAGCCGGAGATGTAGGTCACGCCGGCTTCATTCTGTGGGGTGATGAAGTGCTCGCGTGGAGACACGATCAGGGCGGCAGAAATCAACTTCAAGTCACTGGGAAAGCTCATCCACCTTTCCCCGGTCAGTCTCGTCCTTGCGTAGGCGTGTGAATACGACGGGCTCACAACGCCCGATGAGTCATCTGCGATGGCAGGACTTCTGCTGTATTCGGATGACCCTTTCCTCGATGTAAGGCGGCCGGCAAGGAAGGCTTGCCAGCGGTGTCCAAGCAATAGTGAAGGAGCGAGGAACGCAACCGATGGTAACTAACAAGCGAGGGCATATATTGGTCATGGTTCTCAGCCTCCTTACCCTCTGGGGGACTCTGGCGAACCCTGCGGGACAAGGAAGATCAAAACAAGCCAATGCTGCTGATAGCCACGCGGCTATCCTTCAAAGGGTTCACACGAATCCGGTGGATGGAGCGGAGATGGTGTTCATTCCCGCCGGCAAGTTCGATATGGGCACCGACATCAATGAGATTGAGGCGCAGCTTAAGAGATTCGGCCTCTGGGACCTCCCCGGAACTGACGAGGTCCGTCACTGTCTGGATGAGGTGCCCAAGCATAGCGTGACCTTGCCCGGCTTTTGGATGTACAAATACGAAGTCACGTGTCGCCAGTATCAGAAGTTTATCGCAGCCACGGGCCGCCCTGCCCCGCCCAATTGGCCGGGAGGGAAGCTCCAGCCCGGCATGGAGAACTACCCTGTTACCTGTGTTACATGGGTGGATGCCATGGCTTACGCCAGGTGGGGGGAGGTACGCTTGGCAGCGGAGCAAGAGTGGGAGAAGGCAGCTGGAGGTGCCGACGGAAGGCTTTTCGTTTGGGGAAACGACTGGGACCCTGCACGCTGTAATTCAGTGGAGCGTAACGCAGGCAAGCCACTGCGAAGCTTCAAGGACGCTAACGCATGGGCACGTAAGATGTTCGATGAAGGAATACCAGCCACCCGATGGCTGTTGCCAGTCGGAAGCATCAAACAGGACGTCAGCCCGTACGGGTGCTACGACATGGCCGGAAACGTCAGTGAATGGACTGCAAGCCCGTACGAAGCCTATCCATATCCAGCAGGGAAAGCCAAGCTCATAATTTGTCCTGAATTCTTTATGGGCCTGCGCGTGGTCAAGGGTGGCTGCGCGCTGTCACCAGTTGTGGCGTGTCGCGTAACAGAGCGAGACTTTCCCCCCACGAAGCCAGAGGAGTTTATGGATGAGTTCGTTGGATTCCGGTGCGCGGCATATGAGACGGCAATGCCGAAGCCAGGAAAGTGAAGCGAGCAATCTCCATGGGAGTGGGAGGAGAGGTGATCACACGCTACAGGCTCTTCCTGACAGACTGTGGTTGTCTGAAGCGAATTCCTCTGACTGGGCAGTTAGACGGCAAACTGGACGGTACCAATGGCTCCCTATTCTGATTCTCTGCATATTCGCGATCTCGCTCGCGGGTTGCGTCAGGCCGCCCCGCCCCCTGCCACCGGCCAGAGCTAACGACGTTGTCGCCGAGCAGAACCAATCTACGCCACGCACTATCTACATCCAGCCCCTAGAGTCACTGCGCGCTCAGCCGCTGGGGGCGCGGCGTGTGCGGAAGGAAGCGGTGGACGAGGCGGCCAGCGCAATCGAGGCCACGTACAAGGTGAAGGTTGTCGTCTTGCCGACAAAGCCGCTACCCGACGCAGCCTATTACAAACCCCGTCGTCGCTACCGAGCCGAGAAGCTGCTGAGTGCGCTGGAAGGTATGATGCCTTCTGGCGAGGATAAGATCGTGGGCCTAACGGAAGTGGACATTTCCACTACCAAAGGCGAGTACCCCGACTGGGGTATCTTTGGTCTCGGGAATATGCCCGGTCAGGCGTGCGTTGTGTCCACTTGGCGGCTGAGCTCGCGCAAGTCCCAGCAGATCTTCAGGAAGCGCCTGGGTAAGGTCATTGTGCACGAGTTGGGTCACACCTTCGGTTTGGATCATTGTCCAGTGCGGGGCTGTCTCATGGAGGATGCGCGGGGCCGGGTCAGCACGGTGGACCGTGAGACCGGGTTCTGCGAAAGCTGCCGCAAGCGGCTACGTGAAGTCCTGCGGTAGCTCCAGGAGTCACGGGTGTGCGGTCTCGACCGGCTAAGACCCTCCGGGTACCCAAAAACGACAAAAACAATCGTGAACGGGCTTGCGCGAGGCAGCGCGGCCTAAGCACCCACGGGGCAAATATCGACCCTTCACGGCGGCTACTGGTCTGAAGAACCGGTACGGGCTTCGGCCCCCGGCTTTTCCCTCCGTGGCATCACGCACAAGCCGTGCACGCCTAAGCCCGCCAGCAGCGCGCCGAGCAGAAACCAAACGCCCTCGGCAAACATGTTGGTCCGATGCGCGTTCTGCTGCGCATCAGCGATGAAGAGCTGGCGCAGCTCGGCGTTCTGCGCGACCAGATTCTCAAGGTGATGGTACGATGTTTGCAGGGCTCCCAAGTCAACGAGCAGATAGTATCCGCAACCGACCATTATCGTCAGGCCTGGCGCTACGAGCAGCAGAACCAAAGCACACCACCTCATCTGGCTTCCTCCGTTCGTCGTTGGGCAGAAACTCCGTTACCACTTTGTGCTCCCATCCGTGAGTTCTACTTGCGTTCGGCCGTTTCCTACGCGTTGTCGGCCGTCGCGCGCTTATTGAAGAAGCCGCATGTCCACTCTGAGGCCTTGAAGAACGGGGCGGTCTCTGCCGGTGGCGAAACTGCGGAAATGTGGAGGAGGCGGCGGATTTCGATGTCACGGTGTCTTGGTCAACCGAACGTCAGCCGCGTCCAAACGAGACTGGCTTTGGCAACGATCTTCCCAAGCCAGAGTGCCCGCAAGGGGACCGGGTGCCGCGACTGGCCGTGCCGCTCCGGGTCGTGCGTAGGGGCCACCCTGGGCAACGCGAGGCTACTGCAAGGCGTCGAAGGATTGCTGGTCAACCCGGGTTGTCACTGCCCTGCCGCCCGGCACTGGGTGTAGTGTTACTTCACTCCGCACGTAGCGAACGCCGCTCGCAGTTTGCTCTTCCGTGAACGCCACCGGGTTCACGAACTTCACGGCAGCAGCCGGCTTGCCGAAGGACTTGCGTGTCTTATCCCAGTGTGCTCCGACACAGAAGAAGAGCGCGTAGGTGCCGGCACCAATGCCTAGGATAGTCACCGTCCTGCCAGCACAAACGTACACGAATCGGCATAGATTGCCAGTACCCGAGGAACCGCCTTCTGTGATGGCGACCAGCTTCACGACGGCATCACGGTCAGTCCCGTTTACCACCCTCAGGCTACCAAACCCCGGCCGATCGCGGGGCGGCATGAGGCTGTAACCATTGGACCAACGCCTTGCGCGCCCGTTGCGACGGGGTTTGGGGGCAAACCAGGCACTGGGGCTGATAGTTTGTGGCCCTGGGGTCGGCGCCATCACCCTGTACCCGTACTCAGGAGGCTTCGCAGCCACGGGTACCCGGTACCTGTACTCGGGAAGCTTAGCAGTCACGGGTTCAGGAAGCTTCCAGCTGATCGGTTGGGCGAGCTTGGCGATGGGTCTGAAATCGGGAACCTTCCGTTCGAAGTCAGGAATTCTCAAAGCACCGGAGTCCCCCGTGCGCTCGGTGGTTACTTCAGATTGCTTCCCGATCACCTCAGGGAGTAAGGGCCCGGCTGGATCAGGCACGTCTTTCCTAAGTCCTGTCTCCTGACGAACCTTGTCAGTCTCAAAGACGCTGCCTTCGCAGGTTGGGCAAGTAAGCAGGCCAGCTTCTACCAAGTTGCCGCACCTGGCGCATCTCTTCACTTTGGACTCACCCTTGCCCATAGCAGTGCCTCCGAATGCTCTTGGTCATGTCAGGACATAACTCGACTCTTGTCAACACACAAGAGCCGCTTCTCCTATTGCTCCTTGCGTTGCCAATGGAACTCCCGATCCGCCGCAAAACGGCCAGGACGGGCCTCTGGGGCGTGCGCACCGTTCCTTTTGATGCGCAAAGATCAATAACAGAGTTTGCCGCCAGCCGCGAAACTCCTACTGGGTCCGGAACTTCTCCTGACTCTGGACCCGACGAACCTGTGCGACTGTGGCTGTCTCCTGCTACCAAATGGAAGCTGTCGGTGTCCCCTGCAGAATACTCAAGAAAATGTTCGAAAGTGTCGAGCACTACTACGGTTGGGAATCGAAACCGGCGGAGGGCGACCCTAAAGAAACCCGCACAAGTGCTGGATTCTCGACATGTGGACGAGGTGGCGATTCATCTAACGCGATCCGGATTCCCTCGTGCGGGTCATGCACGGAGGGCCATCTGTCTCGGATTCTCCTGCCGCCGAAGTGTATCAGGAGTGCGTGGCGCGGCGGATCACAGGAGACTATCATCGCTTTCCTTGGTTGGGCGCAACTGCCAGTTGGGTGCCTCCCCCGGTAGCGTACTACCGTCTCTTGCGTTCTGCTTAGCTTGCCAGTGGCCTTGCTGAGTGGCTTCGAGACATAGCACAACAGATGGCCCTCCCGCATGGCACTCGCTGGTGATACTCTGGCGGCCATATATGGATGGGCCGCCTTTGTGCGATGCCGGACCGTTGTCGGAAGGTGCTGCCATCACGTCTTGAAACGAGCCAATTCCTGGAGGTCGAGGTCACGGCGTACTGGCTGCCAGAGTCGGGTCTCACGGGCAGTAGAAACCGCTACGCGCGGGCTCGCTCATCAGGCATGCGGCCCATGGGAGTAACAGCAGGCTCGCGCTGGGCCGACGGTGGCTAGCGGGCGGTCTGTATCAGGTAGAGATCCCGTCCAGCTGAGGCCGCGAAGTACCTTGCCGGGTTTGAGAATTCCCCCCCGGTGTACAGCGTGCCGCCAGTCTCAAACGGCGTAAGCCGCAGTGACGCGGTGCTCAGCCGTGCGCCGGAGGACGAATACAGCGTTACCCTCCAGGGGGTCTCCGTTCCGGCATCGGGCCACGGCGCCTGCCCAAGAATCGCAACCATTGTTCCGTCTGGCGAAAGCAGCGTCTCGTCAACATGCGCCGTGAGTGCCGGAAGGCTGATCTTCCTGGGTTCGTCACACGTGGGGGACAACCTGAACACCACACGCTGCGCCCCGCGAAGCACGAGCACGCTGACCCCATGCTTGCCGCTGCCCAGCACCGGCGGGTAATCCGTCACCCAGGTCTCCCCACCCCTCTTCGCTTCAGGCGGCCAGCTTTTCGGATAGACGTAACGCCACTTCGCTCGACCGTCGCGGTCTACCAGCAGGAGCCGACCTGAGCTATACAACAAGAGTCTACCGTCCGGCGACATCGCCGACGCACCGGGGAAGAAGGGGTTCCCACAACCCACGCCTTCCAGGCTGGCCACCGTCCTTCCGCTCATGTCCAAGAGACGAACGTGGTCCTGCCAAGTAACCGCCAACGACCTGCCGTCAGGGAAAAGGGCTGCGCCCGTCGGCTCAGACTGGGAGAACTGACGGCGGAAGACCACCTGACCGGAGAAATTGAGCACCGCCAGCGCGCTGACATCCTGCGTGCCAGGCTTCAGCAGCAGCAGCCGGTCACCTGTCACGCCCGCCACGCACCCAGGTAGCGATGAGCCGCTCCGTCTCTCGCCAGCCGCTTTCCAGGAGGTTTTCCACAGGACCTTGCCTGATGGTCCGAAGCAGTAGACCCCTCCGCGAGCGACCTCTGCGGGAGCCAAGCCCCCGAGTGGGGGGGTGCTGGGCCAGCACGGGTCTTTGGTCCAGTCGTGGTGCAGGCCACCATCCGCCGGGACCAGCGCGCGAGAATACGTCCAGTAGTCGCAGAAGAGCCGCTGGCCGTTGGGCGCAATGCCGATGCGGCCGATGTATTCATTCGTCGGGAGTGAACGCCGCCATATCAGCCTGCCGCTAACTGCAAACACCATGATCTCCGGCCCACGCTGCTGCGGGAAGCCTGGCGGCACTGCGACCACAGCGAGTCTCTCGCCCGATGCCGAGAAGGCACTTGCCGAAATCTGAAGGTTCGAGGCAACTGTCTTATGCCAGAGTACACGTGCCGTCGGCGAAGCCGCTAGGCACGTTGTGGAGACCACCAGAGCCGCTGCCATGACAGCTGCCTTTGGAAGCAAAGAGCTTCGAGTGCTGTCCACGCTAGCTTCTTCCTCCGCGAATGCTCGATTATGCTCCAACCGTGGCGTAAAGGTGGGCGACTCTCCCGGAGATGTTAGGCCGCCACCAGCTCCCTGTCAAGGGCGACTTGCCCTGACAGCGACCCAGTTTGGTCAGGACAACACAGGAGAAGACCGACCCCGGCAACAAGCGCGTTTGATGTGTTGGCGCGCTGACCGCGGTGCCAACCTGCCACGACGTAGAGGCTGATCTCGACACCCTTGGCTACACGTTTGCCAGCCGCCCGATCCGCAACCGCGTTGACTTGCAGAGCTTGCAGGAACTGCTCGGCCACTCCGACCTTGAGACCACCGCCAAGTAAGTACACTCGGACACGCGCACCAAGCAACCCGCCGTCACGAAGATCGCTGGCCTACTCGGTCCGTCTCCCGCTGCAACTCCGGCGTCATGAACGGCGCACACGAGCGCGCTACGTGGTTTCACGAGCCGCTGACAAGGACACATAGTCTTGTTACATCGCTCGTGCAAACGTGTTGATGATGCGCGCGGTAGTTCCCAGACTACGGTCTTAGGTCCTGCCGGTGGAGACTGATTCGTCCGCCGGAGGCGGGTGTCTGGGCGAGCAAGAGTGTCTTATCCGTCACTGTTGCAGCGATAGTCTGCGTCTCGGAGATGGGGGCGCAACGGAGCGCCATAGACCCGTCAGCGGCGACTACTTCTACCCCGCCATCGCGGTGCTGCGCCACCGCGTGTGGGCCGCAGAGCTGAGCGGAGACCAGGTTGGCACCTTCCCAGACCCTGCCTAACCGGCGATTGACGAGCACCGCTTGCGCGGGCTCCAGCAACCAGACCAGCGCGAGATCGTGGGACACCGAAATGAGGAAGGTGTAGCAGGTGACCGACCTGTCCCGTGGCATCCAATCCACCACGTGCAGATCGGGTTGGCGGGCCGAGAGGGGGAGCCAGAGGATCTCGTCCTCGCACACGATCACAAGTGCTTGGGGAGTGCCGCCGGCACGCTCGATCCCCATGCATCTCCACTGCCAGCCGTCCCACGGGCGGAACTCCCGAGGACTCCGGTGGCGGTCGAGCAGCGTCACCTCGGGTGGGGCCTGCGGCCCCGAATGGAAGGGCAGTTCGACGAACCGCCGGAGATCCTTGTCGTACCCGATGGCGTTTCTGGATGGGCCGAACTGCGTCTTGTAACCCTTCTTGACGTTGAGGAAGTACAGGAAATGCGCACCATCGTAGTCCCATGTGAAGGCCACACCATCGCCCGAACCTGAGAACACGATCTCGTGAGGCATGGCTTTGTCGGTGTCAATGCGACCGGAGAACACCTCCTCGCCGCTGAGGTGCAGAAGGTAGAAGCGTTCGTCTTGCCTCTGCCAGAAGGCGAAGTGCTCTCCGTCCCGGCTGCCGCACATCAAGTCAACCCCGTATCCGCAGGTGCCGACTCGGCGGAATCCGGACGCCTCGTCCCACAGCAGGAGAGCATCGCCGTCAGCCACGACCAGGTGGCCGCCATCTCCGAGAAACGCCGCGCGCCTCGCGTCCACGATCGCTCACCTCGCCTGCGCAGCATTGTGGAGGAAATTCCCCATATGAGCTATCTTTTCCTTGCTTGCAGTAACTGGATCACTATAGGTGTTAAGTGGGCTTCGGACAGCGGTTTCCAGGCGGATGCGCGCCCCTTGGTCAACAGTCGGTAATCTAAGGCCGATCGGCGGCATTACGCCACAACCCGCTATAGCAGGTGCAGTGCATCTCGTGACGACCTCCGAAGCCGAAACAAGGGCCTCAGCCAGGATTTGGCCGACTTGTCAACTGCATCAACTAGTGCGGCCACAACTTATTATACCTAACCCGGCATAGCCGGAACCAAGAGTGCCGCGACGAATTTTCTATACAAGTTGTTGAGAATTCCACTCGTAAGGGACTAAAGTGTGGTATCCTGTTCCTCGGAAGGAGGGACAGGATGGCCACACGCGTTCGGCTGCGGCCGCTGACCGGGGGCGAGCAGAGGGTGCTGCGCCCACACCGCGGCTACGCAGGGGGCGAGGCAGATGCGGACGCGGGGACTGGCGACATGAGGCCGACGGGCTGGGACAAAGGGTGCGCAACCCTCCTGCGTTTCTATTCCCCCCAATGGATCTGGCGCAGAGCCTCCTGTGCTTTCTCCCGAACCCAAGAATCCTTGTCTTCCAGCGCAGCATCCAGGGCCTCAATTGCCGCCTTATAGGTCCTTTCGCCCATTGCCTGTGCGGCAACCGAACCGTCCACGCTGATTCCAAGAGGCTTGCATATTGGGCGTACCGCCATGATTCCTGCGGAGCCTAACTCTGCGACGGGTCTTGCCACATCTGGGAACCTATCAGCCAGGATAAGGTACAGCACGCCGCAAATGACCTGGTCGAGCAATCTGCCCAGAACCAGCACGGCACTAGCGCGTACCCGGCGATCAGCGTGCTTCGTCAAAGCAGTTAGCGCCTCAGCGCCTGGAACACCCAGGCTCATCAGTACCTCATCGGTAACCCGCGCGCCGAGCCATTCTTCCGTCGCCACATACTTCTCCATCGCGCTGACGACGTACGGGATGACAGGCTCACCCATCTTGATGAGCGCCTCAGTCACGAGTTTCCTAAGGACATCCATCCCCCAGATGTGATCGCCCCGTATGATCGTGCGCCCCACGGCATCCAGCAGCACTTGGGCTGCGCTCGGGTCCCCAATCTCCCCAAGGGCACGCGCAGCGGAGGCGGCGATGTACTCTGAGTCGGTAGCCTGAAACACCTGAATCAGGCTCTTGACGTCGCGTCTGGCTCTTAGTTTTTGAATACGCCTTTCTGGGTCGCGGTCAAAAGGCCACATTTGCGTCTATCCCCTTTCAGATGAACCTAACAAGCACATATGCCAGGCAGGATGCCACCGCGATAATCAATCCGGTAAGTGCGCATAGACGCAGCATCCTCAAAGCGCGGTTCTTGAAATTATGCCGCACGCAGAAATGGATGATCTCCTCAGCGGCCTGGGCTGCCTGATTGTAGCCGCACGATTCTCCCAACACCTGTTGCACATAGGGGGTATTGAGGATCACTGACACCTCTTCCCGACACTGGTGCTCTGATTTCGCCCCTTGGACGACCCGCATGATCGCCATAAATACTGCCTTGTTTGCCAACTGAGCCTCATCGGTGAACCTGGCGTTGATCCACATTCGCCCACCGCGTGACAGGTCGTAGAGGAATTGTTCTCCTGGCCTTGAGTAGTCGTACACCTTCTGTATGAACTCACGTTCTCTGAGCCCGACGCCTTCGTGCAGTTCAGTGTATGTTTGCAGCCAGTCCGGAACGTACATTGATACGCGCTCCTTGCATGCCTTCGCCCTGAGTGGTGCAGGTTGGGAGCTGAATTACCACCGATCTGTATCCTGCACCCGGTTCTTTGCACATAATTCTATACTAATCAGGCGGCCTCCTACGTCAGGCGGGAGGTCGGGGCCTGGCCTGGGCTGCGGTAGCCCAGGCGCTGGATGAGCCACTGCCGGTTGTAGCGGGCGATGAACTCCCGGATGGCCTCTGTCGCTTCCTCCGGACGGGCCGCATTTCGTTCTTGAGTTGCTGAAGATCGCTGGAGGGCAGGGAGGTGCCGCCCGGCGTTGCGCTGACGTTGTCTGGGCTTACGTTGGTCATCAGATTGCCCCCCAGAATGTTCATCTTCATCGCCACATCACCTTGCCGCGGGACCAAGTTGGCAGTGCCATCATCAGCGACGCTGACGACCCGCTAGGACAGATCCTGCGCCGCGTTCACCCTCAAGACGGTCGCACCCTGGGTCTCCGCCTCTCCTGTAATCGCCAAGCGATACATCACGGTCTCTCCAGGATTCCACTGATAGCGCAGAGCTACAGGACGGTCATCCTGTGCGCTCGCCAGCGAAGCCCCGAGCGCGACCACAGCCAGTGCAAGCAGAGTCGTGAACTTAGATGCACGTGTCATGGCAATCTACCTCCTGACTAGAATTGGGGAACGGCCCCAGGGACAAGACTTGAGCGCAAGCCAACACCGAGGAAGCTGGCAGCGATGAAAGCGATCATCCCTGGCCAGCCCTCCGCCTTGAGTGAGATGCCGAGAAACCAGTAACCCATTAGTCCGCCGATCAGCCCGGCCACGCTCAGCACCAGCAAGTCGGCCAGGATGTAATACTTCGTTGCCAGCCCCTTGAGGGCTGCCTGGTCCTGATCTCCCAAATCGGTTCCCCCAAGGTGAGCGTAGCCTGGTTCCTCAAGCTTTCGCTTCAGCCAGTAGTTGGCCAGGGGCACCACGAACAGCGCCGTCACGCCCCACAGGATCGCCGTGGCGATAATGATGTTCGGCATAATGTTCATCTCACTACCTCCTTTCTGTCCTCTAACCCATATTGCGGTGACCGGCACACTTTCTCGCGGGTCAAGCAAGAGCACGAGCCAGATTCTCTTGGCCCGTCCTCCGGGTTCAGTTGCCCAGCAGCCTGCGCAGCCGATCGGTCTCGGCGAGGCCTCCAAAATCAGCAGGTTCCCTGTCCCATCCGCCCAGGCCACGCAGCGGATCTCGCTGCCAGAGGGCTGCTTCCTGCTGGCTGCGAACAGCGGCAACAATCCCTGCAAGGACTGCAGCCAGAATCACCGTGGCAACCACTGAGATGGCCATTGAGATCACCCAGACCACCGTTGCGCTCGCCCAAGAGGTGGCCAGGATGGCTTTCAAAACCCAGATGTTGGCTCCCTGAGAGGCCAGCCCCAGGAGCACGCGAGTCCCACCTTCCGCCGTGGCACAAACAGCTCCAGTCACCAGGCTCACCCCCAGAGCGGCCAAGGCACCCAGCAGCATCCGTTCGAACCCGACTGAGCCGAGCCCGGCAACCTCTGCCCCTGCGTAAAGGGTTGCCACCATAGCGAATACGCTGAAGATCGATCCGCAGACTATCTGCGTGGGTCCAATCTGCAACTGATTGCGCTCCATCGTCGTTCCTTCCATGCTGTTTGATATGGAGCATAGGCCCGCTCAGCGGCTCAGCCTCACCGCGCCCGCTTCCCACTCAACGGTGAATCCGAGAGCCTCCGCCAGCGGCCGGAGGGGCACGTAGGTCGTCTCGCCTGAGAGGCGTGGGGCGACTGGCCATGAGGCCGTGTTCTCCTGACCATCCCCGCCTGTCGTCACTGAAGTCTGACCGACCCTTATCGCCACTGAGCGGGCGCCAACGGCAACTGTCACCGCGCCGCTGTAGTCCCACCCAACTGCTGTGCCCAGGCGCTCGAATATGCGTACGGGCACCAGCAGTGACCCCTGCGTCTCCACGGCCTCCACTTGGATGGCCTCCGTGCTGAAGCGCAGTGTAATCCGCGTTTTCGAATCGCGCCGAGCCGCCCGGTCGACACGGTCCCGCCGATGCTGTCGGCCATTGCGACGCTCGGACTGCCAGGAGCCCGTAGCGACATAGCGGGTGCCTACGTACTTGTAGCCGCGCACTCCCCAGTAGGCTCCGCAATGCGGGCAACGCTGCCCCACGCCACAGCTCATGGGAACGCTCCGACCGCATGCACCGCACTGCTTCCCAACGACCATGGTCATCTGGGCAGCCGCCGGAGTCGCCAGGCCGACTGGCCCAAGCCACCCTCCTGCGCCATCGCCGAGAAGCAGGCAAGCTGACAGGGCCGCTATCGCCCATCCTCTTGTGCCCATGTTGCTCACCTCCAGAAAACTATGCAGTACCAGGCGGCGAATCTCGCAGTTGCAGTTGAGGATTCCCTTGGGGTCATCGCAGATCAGGGACAGACTTATGACGACGGCACGAGGGCGGGAATTGAAGGCGCAGATCGAGCCGCCAGGCCCTGGACCGGATGACTCTGAAGCAGAAGGGGACTTGTGAGGAAACCGACGGCGCTACTGTAGCTCATTGGGCCTACGGGCGCAGGGAAGAGGCATCCGCCAAACTCAGGCGGGTTTGGTTTCGGTAGAGGGAACAGTCAGTGACCGAAGGGAGGCTCAGAACTGCGAGGGAAACTCCGAAAAGACGGAATAGGAACGAGTCTCGCCTGCTGGAACGGCACACACAACACGCGCCGCCGCGAGCAAGCCCTCGCGCGTAGCGCCAAGTGCTTTGAGGGCTTTCTCAAGTGCATTGCTGCGGATTTCGAGTATTGCCATCAGCAGGTTGCATTCAGTTACCACCGGGGAGCCAGCCCTTTTCGCCAATGCCCGGGCGCTTGCCAAGGCCTGCTCATGATGCAGCGTTGGCTTCACTTCGCTGCTTTCCCGGCCTCTCAGTCGGCTCAGGCCCTCTTCCAGCCGGCGCACAGCCCGGCCGGGCTCCATGCCGCCAGTCTTCTCGAACACCTCGCGCGTAGCGCCCCCTTCGATGGCAAGCAGCCCGACCAGCAGATGGACGATTCCCGGATTGAGCGGCCCGATGGAGCGAGCACATTCACCGGCCCGAGCGATTACCTGAGCGGCAGTTTCGCTCCAGTCGGGCTCGCCGGCAAATGGCAGTGGGTTAATCCCATCCCTTCGGGCCGCTGCAACATCCAGGGCGAACAGCAACGGCCTCTCATTCAAACATCTTACCGCTGCGTCGCAAGCGGAGGCAAAGTCCATCCGTCTCGCAGGATCTCGCGTGCATCCCGTGGGTTCGACCCAGATGGCTCCGTCCAGCGCGTGCTGCTTTTGAAACAGTAGCGGCTCCAGGCTCGTCCGGGCCCTTCGCCAGCAACCAACAAGTGCATGCCGCCATCCGGCCATGTTGAGAATCGCGATCATTGGTTGGAGGTTCATCTGCTCAAGGCTGGCAGCTACCAGGAGTGCTAGGTCTATGCAGGTCCCCTGACCGCTTCTGTGCTCGAAGTTCAGTAGTACCTGATGTGGCAGGCGCAGCTTCTGGCTGTCCGAGTCCGAATGTGGAGGTTCATAGCGATAGGCAAGAGCCCATTGGGTCGAGAGGTACTCATAGACCGTCGGCAGTGCCTTTTCTACTTCGGCTTCCACGTCCAGATGCCGACAAGCGTCGTGCCCCACCTGCGCGACTAGCGGATGGTTACGCATGACGAAAGATGCTAGAGAAATCCAATGGTTGGCCGCGTAGGAGAACTCATTGTGCGCAAGCACCCAGCATTCGATTTCGCCCCCGTGAGGGGTGCATCCGTCCAGAGCGATGTGGAGACAGCGCTTGCGCCGCTCTGTCTGGTTTTCCAAGGATTCGAGTTCGAACTGAAAGTCAGGCAGGGGCAGGTCGCGGCTTTCGCCGGGCGAAAGTGGAGGGACGGGTGTTTCCTGCACATGGGCGCATCCAGGGATAAAGATGCTCAGTTTCGCAGGGTCAGACTTTTCCGCGCCCCAATTGCGCATCACCAGCCGCGAAACGAGCGGCAAGCCGCAGTGAACCAGTGAGAAGTTTATCGCCGGCGACACCTCAAGATCCACTAGCAGATTCCGGTGCCGTAGTCGATGCCAATTCGGCGAAGCCAGCATCAGCACCGTGTCGCCGATCTGAATTTCCACCCCTGGTTCTAACGGAATAGGCCCCTGCCCTCTGATATCTATGCCGCTCACGAGTGTTCCATTGGTGCTACCCAAATCCTCGATCCAGCACTGCCCTGCCTGCTGCCAGACCTGAGCATGGCGTCTTGAGACGCGGGGATCAAACGAAAGATCCACGCGGAGATCGGGTAGGCCGGATAACTCGCGGCCAATGACCGTGGTTTCTGCCCCTATGGGCAACCTTGCCAGTTTTTCCTCGAGGGTAACAAGTGTCTCTCGTTGAGCACGGACCACAACGAGCTTCACGAGCGCCCTCCTTCTGTCGTGAGTTTCTCTATTCGCTGGTGAATAAGAGGAACGCGCGGGTCCGCCGCGGCAGAAGCGATGCGGAGGAACCCGCGATATGAGGTGAGGGACTGAAGGTGTAGCCCGAGCTCTTCTTCTGCACGCGCCTTGTTCAGCCATGCATCGGCGAAGTCGGGCTTCAGGCGGAGGGCTTGCTGATAGTCGTCGATCGCTCTTTTCGTATCGCCTCGCTCCGCTAGGGCGTTGCCACGGTTGTTCCAGAATGCCGGGTCCGCAGGGTCGAGGCGAAGGGCTTCACTGTAGCAGCCTACAGCCCGCGCGAACTGGCCATCCGCGGCCAGCGCGTTGCCAAGGTTGCCCCATAAGACCGCGTCTCTCGGCTGAAGAGCCACAGCCTTTTCCAGATCCGCAATGGCCTCGCGTAGGTGCCCCCTCTGAAGATGCGCCAGCCCGCGGTTACAGTAGGCATCGGCGTGAACCGGGTCCATTGCTATCGCTTGGTCGAAATCCTTCAGGGCGCGCTCGATGTCACCCGTCTCTGCGTGGAGGCTGCCTCGCTCAAAGAAGTAACATGCGTCTCGTGGCTGCAATAGGATTGCCCGGTCGTAATCCGCGAGGGCTAGCTCCGGGCGGTCGAGATCAGCGTACGCTCGAGCTCGCCCTGCGTATGCTGCTGCCATTTTGGGCTCCGATTCAAGCGCCCGACCGTAGTCCCGGACCGCCGTCACAGCCTCCCCTCGGTCAAGTAGGAGAGCCGCTCGGTTGCACAGAATCCGGGGATCGTTCGGGCTGAGCGCGATGGCCCTCTCGTAGTCCGGAGCAGCGAGGTCATATTGTCCCTTCGCGGCATAGGCAGCGCCGCGCGTGTTGAGCGCTGCGACGGAAGTGGGCTCGCGGGCCAGCACCTCGTCGGAAAGTCGGACAGCCTCGTCAAACATGCCAAGCGACACGAATGACACCGCCTGGTTCACCTTCTCCCAACTCGCCGAAGGCCGCGCGGCCGGGGCACGAAACGGGACGCCTGTCAGGTCTCGGTACTGTCGAGCAATCTCGTCTCGCACCTCACTAAAGCTGGCATATCGCTCTTCCCGATCTCTAGCCAGACATTTCTCGATGATCGGCCAGAGGGGGATGTCAAGCCGCGGGGGTGCCTCGCTCATTTGTCGTAGGTAGACTTCCTCGGGGTCCGGCATCGGCCTGTCGCTAAAAGGCGGGAGCGCTGAGCCGGTAAGCATCTGGTGAAGCATGAGTCCGAGATTGTACACATCGCTTCTCACGTCCAAAGGCGCATCGCCCCTGTACTGTTCGGGTGAGCGATACCCGTCTGTCCCAGGGATGATCCTTCTAGTGGCGACTCGGCGGTCATCTTTTCGGCCCTTATCTTCTACCGGGAGAGCAGCGCTTGCCAGCACTGGCTGTGATTGCGTAGCGGCCGAGGTCGCCACCGCCAGGCCGAAGTCCGTTATCTTGACCTGAAGATCATGGGTGATCATGACATTACGAGGCGTCAGATCACGGTGACAATCGAGCCCGTGGCTGTGCGCGTGTCGCATCCCCTCGCATAAACCGAGTGCCCATCTCATAACTTGATCGAGGGGCAACGGAGTACCCGTCAGGTACTCGCGTAACGTCTTAGGCTTCTGCCCGTGCTTGCCAGGGGGTGGCGGCACGTACTCCAGTGCCAGGAACAATAGTCCTTCGAGCTTCTTCGCCCAACGTGCCCGGACGATGTTGGGGTGACTCCCCAGTCCGGTCCAGACGCCGATCTCGCGTGTGAAGGCGTCGTACAACCGAGCACGCCGTCGGAGATCGGACTCGCTCTCCCACTTGAAGGTCTTGAGTGCTCGCGGCACGTGGTACGCATGGTCGTACACCGCAAACACCCATGCCATTCCTCCGTAGAAAACTTGCCGCACCTCAAACCGCCCGGCTATGCGATCGCCGACAGCGCGCGGAGGCAGTAAGGAATCCACCACGCCTCCGTGTATCAGGTCTGGAACATAGGGTGCTGGCGCGTCGGGCCTGGTGCCCTCACCTGGCTCGGCGCGAACCTCGTCACCCGTCACGCTTTCTGCCCCCTCCTCTGCCATCCCCTCGTTCCGCAGTTGCGCGGAACGCTCATGGCCACCAGCTCCTCACATACGGCGTCCCAGTCCTCTGGCCCATGGTACCTATGGGCAATGAGCGGCTCTGACGGCACGCGCCTTTTGCTGCGCAGTCTGCCGAGCGGCAGGGTGCATGCAGGAAATCGGCCATCATGGCTCTCAGACGGACTCAGGCGCGCCAGTTGTGTGAGTGACCGGCGACGGTCTTCGGGAACGATTTGTCCGAATCTCTCGCCTTCTGCCGGGTGGACATCAATCATCTCCAGCCGTTCCGGCACGCTGGTTCGCCCCCTGCCCTTGGCGCGCGCGGGTGAATAGTGGAACTCAAGTCTGCCGCCGCCCGGCAAGGTGATCCCACGAATGCGGCCCGCTTGGCCATATCGGTATTCGGCTCTCCCGCTGGCCGCATCCTCGACTCTTATCAGACCTCCATCCGCGTCGTATTGGTATCGAGTGACACCCCCGAAAGCATCCTGTTGTCGCACGAGACGCCCGCCTGCGAATGACGCTTCCCCGGAGGCCGCACCCTGACGCCACCGGACCGAGCGCAGGCTATCACCCTGATAGGCGTACTCCGCAGAGAACTCTGCTGACTCCGCCCTTGCTAGACGACCGGATGAATCATAGGAATACCGAACCCCTCCTCGCTCCCCGGCGATCGAAGCGACACGCCCACCGGCATAGTGGACCTGAACTCGGCCGACACCTGGCATGGAAACCTCAGCAAGTTGCCCATCGTCATTGTACGCGAGACTTATCGTCCCTCTGCTCCCGCCGGCGCCCACGTCTGAGGGATTGGCCGAGCGCGAGACCAGCCGTTCTTTCGCATTGAACTGCAATATCTCCGTGTGCGACGGGTATCGCAAGGTGGCTATTCGCGTGGCGGCGTCATAGGTGCAATTCACCAATGAATTGCCGTTGACCCTCACATCCTTGAGTCGGCCTGCTTGGTTCCAGCGGTAGTCGAATCTGTCGCCCCGCGGGCTGGTGACAGTCATCGTGGAGCCATCGCCAGTAGCTCGGCCCTCGCCGTTCCACCCGTCCGGCACCGATATCGTCATACTCGATAGTGTGCCATCCTCGGCATAACCGAACCTCATACTGCTTCCGTCGCGTCGCCGAGCACTCGTTACCCGAAGTCGCTCGTCATACCGATAGACTGAACCATCAGCGGCCTCAATCATCCCGGATTTCCATGCTGCTTGGCCCTCGGCGGTAAAGGGGAGGACCAGACCGCGTTGCGTCTTGCCTGCATACGAAACTTCCACGACAGGCGAGCGAGGTGACTTGGTGAGAGCGTTACGCACCGCTTCCTGAATCTGGCCCGCACGCGCGTCGTTGGGCACATAGCGCAGATAGGGAGGCTTAACCCCAAGGTCTACCCCGCCAAAGAGGTATACCTTCTGCATTGCGACACCGCCCGGAATCTGCCAGGTGCGGCTCTGCCTTCCAGACAAAGCACCGACCTGTTCTGGCGTGTTGAAGGATGCGTTGGCATGGCGCTCAGCCCAAGAGAGGTCAAGCGGCACATCCAGATCTCGCAGCCACTTTGCTAGAGCGACTGCACATGCCAGTTGCTTCACGCGCGCGAAGGCAGGCTGCTCGCGGGCGAACTCGTCGTAGTGAGCGGTGAAGTGATCCGCGAAGCGTTTCGCGATAGGGTCCTGTTGACCCACTGCAGCGATGAGGCCACGCTTCGCCCGCCACATATTCTCCGTGTTAACCTTCATGCGCACGGTGTCGAACCGGAGGGCGTTGCCGTTGCGACCCAGGGTCGCTTCGTTACAGGTGATCCAGAAGCGCATCCAGGTCTCGCCCCGTCGCCGTCCACGGTGGGCGAAACTGAGGTCGAAGATGCTCATGAATCCGGGAACGCTCGAGGCCAACTCATGTCCGTCTTCGTCAACGCCGAAGGAGTATGCCTTGAGTAGCCAATCGGCCTGAAACATCGCTTCTCCGAAGGTGGTATCCTCTATCGGGCCGATATAGACACACTTGAGCCACGGCCCCTTTGGGTTTGCGGGATCGGCGGGATCGAGCGAGAACATCGGGTCCTGCCCTGAGAACACGCAGTTGAGCGCGACGGCCAGGTCATCCAGTCGCAGGGCAGGCAGAGACATATCATCCTCGCCCACCAAGACGACCCGCTGCGTCTTTGGGTCATATACCGCGCCCGTTATCTTGCCCAGACCGCCTGCCAGCAGCGCGGTTACGCTCAGGTCAATGCCACCGGGTGCTTCGCTCTTGAACGGAGAGAACAGGTTGCCACCTGGGCCGAAGGGGTTGCTCAGACCTCCACCACCTCCACCCCCGCCGCCATCGTCGTGAAAACCTGGCCCTCTCGGAGGTCGAAACCAGCGGCGACGCTGATCATCTTGGTCGCCGAACGACGGCGGCAGTTCTGCCTCCAACTGATCGCGAAGGCGTGACCGATGTTTCTCGGCCTCACCGGCCAAGACCGCCTGTCGCTTCCCCTGTTCCTCGATTCGGCGAAGGTACTCTTGTTGAGGAAGCCATTTCATCGGCGACCACCACCAGTAGGGGCGGTCCATCCGGGTGCCATAGAATGTCCCGGTGCCCTCTGCTGCCTCACCTGCGAATATGCCACCCAGGCTCCCCAGTGGGCCGGATGCTGCGCCTCCCACGAGTGACAGGCCACCCTTTCCCCAGTCTATCCAGAACTCAGGCGAGCCATAGGGAATGCCCTGCGCGGCTCGCAATTGCTCGGCGGTCCACAAATCGTGCCAGAACGTCGCCGCGCTCAAGAGCGTATTGACTCCCTTTGCGAATCCCTCACCAAATGCGCGTCCGCGCCACCGGTACGCTTGCTCGAAGAGTCCGCCCGAGGTCCTCCCGGTCTGGGCGAATGCTTCACCAAACGCGTAGCGCGAATACGGCTTTATCATGTAGTCCTTGACAAGCGTGCGGTAGGCCCAGTTCTCGAGTCTCCGGAGAAAATGTGTCTGATTGCAGCGCGGCGACTGGAAGGCTCCGGGGCCGCCACACGTATGGGCGTAAGCATTGAAGCTGTCTGGCCTGACCGGATTGGCCGCGAGAGGGTTCGGGCCAATCCAGCGCCCCTGTTTCGAGTCATAGACGCCGCCAAAGATGAGCGAGTAGTGGGTGAGCGGGTCTTGGCGCTCTCCGGCCATGCGGAAGTTCCCTGCCTGCTCGCCCCGTGAACTCGTGACCTCGGCAAACGGAGAGTAGTCACGCCCGCCAACTATCCGGCCCCTCTGATCGGCGATTTGCCGGATGGAAGAGAATCCGTCCTCTAGGAAGTAGAGCATCCGGCCCCGAGCGTCCCGCCGGCCCAGAAGCGCATCGCCGTAGAGGTATGAGCCCTGCGGCCGACCTCTCCGATCAAACTCAGCAAGGATGAAACCCGGCGGCGCCAGCGGATTGGGCAGGTAGTAAGTGACCTCGCGGTTCTGAAAGCGAGACACCATGTTTCCGGCACCATCGTATTCGTAGTGCAAGGTCTGGCCTGGTAGGCGTGCCACCAGCAATCGGCCTTCAGCATCCCACTGCAAGCGGCTCCGGCGGCCTGCCTCGACGGCATCACTCAGATACCCGGCACGATCGTATCGGTAGGTGTCACTTCCGCACTTCGTCAGCCTTCCGTAGCCGTCGTATTCGTATCGAAAGACGGTGCTGCCTTCGATACGGGCGACACGGTTGCCCATGGGATCGTACTGGTAGCGAATCGTGCTGCCGTTCGGCTGGCGGAGCGCGGCCAGATAGCCGCGGCGGTCCCACTCGTAGCCGATCGTCTTGACTCCCTCTCGCGTCCGCTCGCGGACTTCGGTGACATTCCCGGCCGCGTCGTGCTCGTAGCGATAGTCCGCGATGACGTTGCCGGAGGCGTCAATGTGCGTTACCCCGATAAGCTCTCCTTGAGGCGAGAACACGAAAGTCGTCGTGATGCCATTTGGCAGGCGGCGAGTTGTCTCGCCCTTTTCCGGATAGTAGGAGTACTCGACGCGGCCGGAGCCGTCATCAACAGCGAGTAGGTTGCCGAGGAGGTCATACTCGTAGCGCACCTGGTACTCAACCCGCCCGTTTGCCAAGACCTTCATCACCGCAATGCGGCCCCAGGGGTCATACTCATAGGCCACCCTTCTCGCCGGGCTGTACTTGAAAGCCGCCTCGGTCAGCCGGCCAAAGGGATCATAGGTGTATTCCTGGCGGCCTTTGCCGTCAGCCATCGAGATGAGATTGCCCTCTGCATCATAGCCAAGTCGCACCGTGCGCTCAGGGTATCGGACAGCTGTAACCCGGCCTGAGTCGTCATAGGCATATCTGACTCCGCGGCCCTCGCCATCCACCCACTGCGCGATCCTGCCGCGGTCGTCGTACTCGAAGCGATAGGACATCGGCCTGGCAGGCTGGCGCCCGCAACCAGTAAGAGACAGCACGCAGGCGACAAGGCATGCGAGCAGGAATGGCAAGGAGATCAGCCATCTTGACCGCAATGTCTTGCCATACCCCGAATGGTTATTGCTCATGTCCCACCTCCTTGTGGGAATCCCACACTCGCAACGCGAATGATAGAAACCGCCGGGCGTCGCCACCCATGCCACGACCAACCAATGTTGAGACATCATGCATCAGGTCCCCTTGTCACTACACGCCAAAGAAATGAACCAGACCTCCGGCCGGTCGCCGGTGGCAATAGTAACGCCCGCCCTTGCCAGCGCAGGTGCTAGCGGTGAACGTTCGCCCTCTGGCAGGACGGCAATCGTGTGGTGACCGCCTGGATCGAAGGCAGACGCAGCCCATAACGGGCTCGACTCATCCAGCAGCAGGTCAACCATCGGTGGCATCGAGGCAGCGCATGCGGCTAGGAATGCGTCAGGTGCGATGGATTCCCGTGGCTCCAGCTTCGTGAGCGTGAAGTTGGCGGCTTCTTCCTCAACCGGAGCGCCGTCAAGAACGGCCACCAGCCGCTCTCTTGCAAATTCATTGAGTAGGTCGGCCAATTGGCCTTCGTTTAACGTCGGCTGAAACTCCTGCCAGGCGTAGACGTTACGTACCAACCCTGATTCCGCCACGCCCTCCTTTGCGCTGACGTTCTCGCCGGCCTGCACCGCCATAGCCTGGGCCGACAGGTCACGCAAGCGATACAGCCGCTGATCTATGGTTTCGAAGAGAGGTTCGAGGGCTTTCCGTCGCTGTCGCACCTGCTTGTACGTCTCCTGTTTTGCGGCAAGTTCCTGCCTGAGTGCAGCCCTACCATCGGGCGCAGGGATAATGTTCGGCGGCTTTGGTTTCCGCAAGAACGGAAGCAGCAGAGCCAGACAGCCGCGAGGTTCAGGTGCAGGCGCCGGAGGCGGGGGCGCTTCGTAGAACCGAATTGCCAGCTCGAGCCGCACGATCTCACGCTCAAGCTCGTGGCATTGAGTCTGGATACCTGCGTCAACGGCCGAAAGGGCATGTCTTGCGCGCTCAACTCGCTCGCTCAGAGACTCAGCGTTCCAGGCATCGGAATCAACCGCAGATGACAGGTACGTATCGACCACCTTGTCCAATCCTGCTCCCGCGCTGAAGGCTTTTCGCATGGCGTCGGCAAGATTGGCGTCAACCAGATCCTGACCATGAGCAGTATCTGCCTTCTGAGACGCCAGTTTGTGCTCCAACGCGCGACCAACAGCTACTCCCGCCTCGTTAGCGAACCGCATTCGATCGCTTACGTAGCAGACTAGCCCGAAGCTCCCAAGGCAGGCCGAACCTCCCAGGGCATTACGCACCAGCATGCGATCCATAGCGCGCATAACCGTAGGGCAGACAGCCCACGCGACGAATTCAACAGCCTGGCCCCATACCGCACTGCAAGGAACCAGCCGGGTCCTCCGGTCGTAGGAGGACGCATAAAGCACACGGGTGAACAGGGGCCGCCCACCTGCTGTCTCACAACTCAGGGCAGTCAGTGTGTTTCCCGGTTGCGATACCTGTCTTGGCTCCGACTCGGGGCTCTCCTGGGTGTCGACGAAGACCGGATAACACACGAATCCCATGCCTCGATCGGTTGCCGCCTCGCTAACCCACTTCGCGATTGCCCACACCTGCTGGACACATCCGGGATCGCTCAGGAGTATGAGCCTAACAGCCCGGCCAGGTGCGGACCCGTGTTCATGGGCTGCGACAGTGGCGTCCCGGGAGATCACATCCCTGACTGCTCTGCTCAGTCCGACAGCCTGTGAGAGATCGTCTCCGGAGGGAACGACCACCCGGCATAAATCGGGCACCGAACCGGCCAGCCGGCGCTTCAAGGTCTCGCGAACCATTGTCTCACGAGAGGTCGCGTGCCCCAGCAAGACTATGAGTGACGGCATTTGCACCTCAAGCATCGAGGTCGCCCCCATCAGGTCCGGGCCTGGCGCAACACTGTGGTGAATCCGCGCAGTTCTTCTGCTACCTTCAACCGCAGGGAGTGTTCAGCCGGTGGCAGCTTTGGAATAATCTCGTCGGCTGCCTTCGCGATTGACTGCGCCTGCTGCTCCAAGGCGTCTGCTCGCCGAGGGTCGGAACCCAGCCCTTCCAGAAACTGGTCCCCCAAGCGATGCAAGTAGTCAATGAAGTTATGCCGGACACAATAGACAAGCCCGTCTTGGAAGTTTCGGCCGACCGGCTCCCGGCTCTCGTCGCGTGAGAACCACAACCGGCCCATCTCAAACTTTAGGGCGCCGGCCAAGAAGCCTTTGCCAAAGGCGAGCATCTCCTCACCGCTGAATTCGCGCACAATCAGAACTAGTTCGTCACATTCAGATTCGTACCGCTTCTCCGTGTGGGGCTGGCGGCCTCTGTGTTCACCCGTGCGTCGGGAGCGGCGCAGCTCAGCCACCATATCCGCGTAGGAGGCGTGCCAGTCGCGGATGTCGGGCAGGTAACTCACCGACGCGCCTACATCCGCCCGGAGGATAAGGAAGGATGGGTGCGCCAGGAATCCCTGTCGTGGTGTCTCCACGTCCCGGCCTCGGCCAACTTGCAGCGCTCGCGCTAGGCTCTGCAGGTCTGGCAGATCGGCCCCGTTCACCTCTAGACTCATCAACTCCACCGGCCGGCTGTCCGCGCAGGCCTTGAGATCGGGATTCCAGCACGGAGCAGCGTCTTCGATGGCAGCCTGGAGGAACGGGGTGGGGTTGCCATCCCTGGTGATCAGAATGCGCCCGGCCTTTAGATCGTCCCGGGTCAGCTTGGCGCGGCACTTGGCTTCCATTTGCTGTTCAAGGTCTGCCTGGTTCCACTCCTCGATCAACAGCGGACTGATAAGTCTAAGTGCATCTTCCCACAACAACGTGTTCTCATCTCGCAAGTATTCATGGAACGCGACGGCAACAAGGTGGGACGACGCATACTGCCTACACTTCTTGTCTTTAGCCCGCCGACCTAGCATTGTCTGCAGTTGCTGAGCATTGCGCTGCAAAGCACCGTGCCATTGACGCATTGACTCAAGCATCGCATCCAGCAGCAAGACGACCTCGCTATGATGTCGCTGCGCCAAATGCGCGCTTTTCGAATCCCTTAGCCGCTGGCAAACCTGCGATGTTAGCCTTCTGACCTCCTCGGGAGACCTGGCCTGTGCGAGCAGGCTCATCATATCTGCGCTTTCACTATCCACCCGGTCACATCGCGTCCCATCTTCTTCCGATTTCTTTGCGTGCTGGTCGCGCAAGCCCTGCATCAGGCGCAAAGCCGTCTCAAGGGCGGCAATGCCGGCTCCGACTCCCTGTAGGCAGATGGCATCTGTAACGCACTCCTTTAACTCTTCGGGCAGGGCTCTTTGTACAAAGTCGCGTGCTTGCCGATTCGCCCGGTTGAAAGCCTCTTCATTGACTTCGTCCACCTCTCGGGCTCTGTTTCTTACGGCGTTTACTGCGATATTCGCTTTGGGGCTCTCTGGCAAGTTCACTAGGGCGTAGATATCGGCAGACTGGGGGATATTGAGTTTGCTCCCACCCACTCGCGCATCGCTCAGCACACGTTCCAATGTCGCATCGTACCCGCTAGCGCCACGTCCAGCCTCCGCGGTGGCCGCAGTCAAGGAGTCAAGGACATCATCGAAGATGAGCTGGGCCAGGTCCGACTGAACGCCCTCCAGTTTCAAAGACCGCTCCGACGCCCCAAGGAAGGAGTAGCAACGCCGTTTCCCTTGATCGTCTACGCTGGAAAGCAGCCTGTCACGGTAGTTCACGTGACGCGCAAGTATCCCGAATCCGCCGGGCCGGCACGTGACAGAAACGATAAACTGGGCAACCATCGGCAACAGCAGATCTGGACTCAAAACGTCGTGCGAACGCTTTGCTGACACCAGGTAGACAGAATCGAATGGGGCCCCGGGCTGTTGTATCTTCTCGCCGCCTCTGAAGGTAGCTTCATAGTTGCCCTCGCGCATGAAGTGGTCAATCTCCTTCACACACGCGTAAGCATTGCCTTCGATACCAGACTTTGTGTGCGCCTCGCTGATCCGGAAGGATTCTGGAAGAAAGAGAATCAGGGTTACGTTGATGTCGCCGAAGACATCGCGAATATCTGCGGCAAGCGGGAGCAGGATGCTCGATCCGGTTCCCCCGCAGGCGGAACCCACCAGTATGACATCCGCAGGCTGGCCAGTGTCAACCACATATCGCGGAGAAACATCAATTTCCGTCTGCCACTGCTGAACCTTCGCATCGAGGTCGGAGACCACTAGATCACTATTGTAAGCACGCTCCAGCCATCCCCGGATGTCGGTCCGCTGTAGGTCATAGGCGAGTCGACCCAACTGGCGGCGGCCCGCCAGGCCCCATCCTCCAAGATTCGGGTCCGCTACGTGGGAGTCTAGCCACTCCGCGATTTCCGGTTCGAGGGCTTTGCGCACCCGCTTTATCATCTCATTAAGACTGCTTGTGTCCATATGGAAGAAGCGACCTGCTGAAAGGCGTCTGTGCTCGCGGGGATCTCGAACCGCGTCGATCCCCAGCGGTACCCAGAAAGGCGGCAGGCTGCCGAAGAATCCATGCCGCTCTGGCGACCCTTCCGGAGCATATGGATTGCCGGCCAGATACTCGACCGCTTCACAGACCACCTCACAGCCTCTACCTCCAAGCCCGATCAGGCAGGTCGGACGCATGGGAAGAACTTGTGTTGTATCGCGCATCTCATTCCCTCCTAGCTTTCACGGCAGCTGGTAGAAGTACTCACAAGTATGGTTTCCGATGTGCACCCTCTCCTGGAGTCTATCCCAATCGTTCCAGGGGTGAAGCTCCCACGTCTTGGCGTCTATCCGACGCCTGCTGTCGACGCTTATCGCGGCGGCACCAGTGGAAGAGATCCGCATATTGCCCTTGCAATCGCACCAGACGAGGGCCTCGCCGTGGTTGAGGGGCCAGTCGCTTTCAGCCGGGCCTATAAGTACCTTGCGCCGCGGGTGCAAGACCCTCCACCAAGGCTGACGACGCTCCACCAGATTGAACTGATTCCGCTCACCCGTGGGGTCAGAGAACACGCCGCAGAGCGGCCGGTAGGCCTCGAGCCAGCATAGCCAGGCTCCGTGGGCAAATGGCAGGAACACGAGCACAGCGGCAACTCCGATCAATACCTCTAGCAATGCGTTCCTGTGGGCGCGTTCCATACTCAACAATAGGTCGGCCTTCGCTCCGTGGAGCGAATCCGGTGCGTCCGTGCTCACGACGGCCGAATAGCCTATGTCACGAAGTTCTCCCACCAGTCCCGGGTACTTATTGCCGAGCACATATATCTGAATCCCTTTGGGCAAGCCGCATTTGGAGAAAGGCTCAGCCAGATCCGGCGCCCCGTCCGTGACAAGCACCAGGAAGCACCGCCTCAAGGAGGCACGGGAATTGGCGCGACTCTCCCGGGACACAAGGCCCAGCGCCAGGTCCAGCCTCGTTCCGGGAGGAACACCTCGTCTCATCTGCAACGCCTGAACCTGTTGCAGTGCCACTCCAATGTCGTCCCCAGAGATCAGCGGCTTGTCGGCGAGTCTCTCGTACCGGATGTAAACGCTCGAGAACACTTCAACCAGGAGAAACCGGTCGCCTGGCTCAAGCGCTCGTGTCGGCGCGCAAGCCACCTGTTTCAGCGCCTGAAACAACTCATCGCCGAGCGACTCACTCGTATCCACGATCAAGTAGGTCTCCAGGGGGAACCGCCCAACCTTGTCGGATACCAGGAAGAGGAGAGCGCCCAGCACAATTCCGAGCGCCAGGGCGAGAAGCGCGCGCATGCGCCACTTACGTATGTGCATCCTCCCCCCTCCCTTCATCCTCTGTTGATCGAGGTTCCTGCCTTTCTACTCTGCCCTCGGTCTCCGCCTCACTGGGCGGCCCTTCACTTGCGGCGTCAGGCGGCTCGGGACGCGGTTCCTTACCGATTGCCTGGTTATACCTGCGCCGTTCAAACCAGCTGGCAGTCCTCCAGATCTCCTCCGCCCACGTCTTCATTGGTGTGATGTCTTGACCCACTTCCCTTGCGGCCCTGGCGGCAGCCTGTAAACGAAGCAGTGCTTCTACTTTTCTGTTCTGATTGAGCAGGCCGCGCACTTCCTCTTGGAAGGCTTGCCACCTGGTCGCCCACGCGTGTGCTCGAATCATCTCCTTTACTCGTTGCAGCGCCTGGACTACGTCGGGGTGATCTCCCGGCAGTCCTTGCAGTGTTTCGAGAACTACTTGTGCATCCTCCAGCCTCTCGCTTAGCTCCAGGTCCCGCGCCACGGCCCGGGCTTTCGCAGCACACGCGGTGAGTTGAGTCGTGAAGTCCAGCCGGTCTGGGACCAATTCTGTCAACTTCAACCATGCTGGCAGCGCGGTCTGGAAATCGTTAGCTTTTTCGGCATCTACAGCGCGCGCATGCCATGTAGCGACCTCATCGGTCCGCTCGCGTGCTTCTGCAAGCTGGGCTCTAGCTCGTTCACACTGCAAACGGTCATCTTGCACCTGTCTTCGGACTCGTGCCAGTTGTTCATTGCCTGGGTAGGCGGTATCAAGGCGGTTCAGTATCTCCTCGGCCTTATCGTGATCGGATATGGTCAGGGCTGCATATGCAGGCTGGAGCTCCTCCTCCAGCAGCTTGCGCTCAATGGCAGCCAGCGCTCCGTCTATCTGAGCCTTCATACGCGCATCCAAGGTGCCAGATTCGACAAGGAGCTGCCTCGCTCTTTCTATCTCCCCCTCCTCAAAGGCTTGCCACCCCTGGCCGAAAACTCGTGATGCCTCCAGGAAGTTGACATGCGCTGTCCATGCGTTCGCAACCTCCGGTGCCACCCCTGCCAGCTTTCCGATCAACACGCGGGCCCCGGATAGGTCCGCTGCCTCAAGCGAGCTCTTTATTCGGGTGGTAAGTTCTTCCTCCCAACTCTGACGCAAACGCATCTTCAGAGTAGGGTAGCGTCTAGCTATCGATGGCCAGACTCCCTCTGCTTCCGTGAAGATCTGCCAGGCTTCCTCCAGGCGCTGTCCCTTTTCGCATTCGCGAGCCATCTGTATCATTTGCTCCGCTGCCCGTTCTTCTGGATCAGGGGGTCGGATCGGGGCTGGCTCAGCCCGGCGCTTTGCCTCCTCGTCTCTCTCCTTTTCTGCACTTATGCTTTGGCGAATGTCGAGCAAGGCCTGGACCCGGGGATACCTTCGCATAAGCTCATCAACACGCCGCAACGCTTCGTCATGGAGACGTCTCGTTCTTAGGTCCTGGATCTCCCTGATTTCAGGTTGCACGCGCTCACGCTCAAGCTGGGCGCGGAAACGTTCGATGTCGGGACCGCCTTTCGGATCGAGCATCTCGGCCACCAGTAGATCGGTCAGCGCAGCATCCGGGTCGCTGTCAGGCTTCCCAACTGCATCGTGAGCGCATTCTCTCAGATTTGCCGCCTCCGCCTTGTTCAGTTGGTCAAGCAGCATCTTGGCCGCTTCCGGTGCCAGGGGCTCTAGGGACGCGGTCACGAGCAGACGCGCACGAGCAAAATCACCTGCCTCCATCGCGTCCCTGGCCTGCTGCATCAGCTCCCGTTCCCGCGCCTGGCGGAGCGTGCGGTCCAGTTGGGAGAAGCGCTCACCGATCGCCGGATCAAGGTCACGTGCCTTTTGCCAAGTCTCCCACGCCTCCTCGAACTTGCCCTTGGCCCATAACTCCTTTGCCTGCCTGTGCAGAACTTCTGCTGCGGTGGTCTCTGGTTTGATCTCCAGGGGGCGGCGGTCTGCACTGTCTGGGAGACCAGGGTAGAAGAGTGCCGCATCCCTATCAGAACGGCCCGAGTGGAATAGCTTATTTGCGCTCTTGGCGCAGGCGGCCGCCTTCTCCGGGTAGTCCACCTCACCCATACTGACGGCTTGCATGTGCTCATACCAGACCGACAAGTTGTAGCTGGCCTCGGCAATTGCGTCGGAACACTCTACGGACTGCTCCAGGTACTGCAACGCACGATCCTGGTCGTCCAGAGCAGCATAAATTGCCGCCAAGTTGTTCAGGACCACTGACTGCTTGCGGGCCGGCTTGAAATTCAGGCATCGCAGAAAAGCAGCCCGAGCTGCCTCGAGGTTGCCCATCCTATAGTGTATGATTCCCCGATGATAGTGCACCTCCCATATGCCCTCGGTAAAGCCCAGTAGGTAGTCAAAGCCGGCCAACGATTCCGCGAGTCTATCGGCGCGGTACGCCTCGCGCGCAGCGTCTACATTGGGCTGCAATTCCCTCGTTCCGATAACTGCGCGAAGTTGGCTTCTCGGTTCGCCGGGTGGCTGCACAAAGGCGTCAGGCCTGGCATTCTGCTTGCGGATCATCTCGAGCAAGCCTTTCCGAGTCAACGGGATTGGCTTGGCCTCTGGCTCAGGCCAATACGGCCATATCTGGTCTCTCATGTCCATGAAGCCTCTTCATCGTGGCAGTGCATAGCCCCTGTGCTCAGCCGGGTGCGTGTTCTCAAATCCGTGCCAATGATGCTGTACGGTGCCCTCAGCTCCACAAGACAATACGGCTTAGGAACCGCATTCTCGCAACCAGCAAGCCCTTTTTTCTGCATTCCGCGCGCCGACCTCATTCGGCGAAGCTCGATAGAATGCCGATTGTCACAGGTCTTCTCATCGCCACTCGCCACGTGCCAAGATAAGGAGAAGTACTATAAGACCGATGATTACAGCGATCGCAATCATCACATTCTTCAATGTGGCAAGAGATGCTGCTTTAGAGGTCGCATGTACGGTGATGTCCCCCACAGTAACAACGGGAACTCGCGACTCAGCAGCGGACAACTCAGCGACGGTCTCTGGCTCGCGTACGCTCAGGACTTGATGCTTGTCATAAAGCACCATGGCCTTAGTACCGCTGAGTCCGCTTATCGCCTTCACTGCCGGCAAGATCATCATGACCCGATACGTTCCTGTCGGGCAGTCTTCCTTGATCTTAGCCGTGATGTTGAACCTAATGTCAGCCCCCTCGCAAATGTATTGGTGGCTTCCGTCCATCCACGTGACATTGGTTTTGCTGACGTCTACTTTCCTTTCCACTAGTTCGATACCATCAGGCGAAAGCCACACAGCACCCTTTAGCAGTGAATCCACCTCTTCACGACTGAGCGGATGGTACTTGTCATCCTCAGCTGCAAAATAGATCCCTACAGTCTCGCGAAGCTTCAGCTGCTGACCTCGAGCGACCTCTCGGCCACATCCTGAGACCCCAACACAGACCAAAGCCACAGCCGAAAGCACCAGTCGCATGTCCGCCGCCTCTTTTGTGGAGCGTATCACTGCGACTTTGTAGCTCATTCGCAACCATCACCCTCGCTACGTCCCACACGGTCATGCTTACGCGCGCAGTGTAGCTCTCAGCCCCTTCGCAAACAGCTCCTATTGTTATGTCGTCAGCACCTATGGACTGCAATCGCCCACAGCGAGTCAGCACAGCCTACGATGGCATCGTGCTCGAGCAGCCCGTCGCGCCATCGCGCCGATATAGACTCGTAGCCGTCCCGCGCACCGAGCAGGGCTCCTGCAACCGCTCCGTTCGTATCGGCGTCGCCGCCCTTATTCACCACCTCGATCAAGGCTTGCTCAAAAGGTCGCCCGCTAACCAGCGCAGCGAAGGCGACTTGCGTCGTCAGAATAGTGTAGCCTTGGTCCCAGCCATCAAGCCGCATGTTGCTGATCGGCGTTTCTTGTGCATCAGCGAGGGCCGCTTCCAATTGGCTACACTGACCAGCGATAGATGATGTTACCGCGTCCAGTACCGATCTCGCCCCTATCAGAAGTCCGGCGATGGCGATATTCGTCGCAACGCAACTCCACTCGCAGCGCGGGTCAGCATGGGTGAGGCGGCACACTTCGCGAGAGTGAGAAACCAGCGCCTCGGGCTTGTCCCAATCAAAGAGCGCCACCGGCGCGCAGCGCATTACGCCGCCGTTCCCCGCCGCTTGGCGGCCACTCTGCTCCCACACCTGGGCGGATGCCGCAAAAGGCTCCATTCCGCATCTAACCCCTGTAAGGACTGCAGCCGTCTGGTTGCCGATGCCTCTGCCATCGGTAACCATCCATTTCACAAACCTGTCAGAGATGTCGTCCAGATCCACGCTCTTGCGTTCCACTATGCTCCGCGCAATGCACAGCGCCATTGCAGTATCATCTGTGTACTGGCCTGCCTTCCACATCCATCTCCGCGTAACGAAGTTGTCTAAGCGCCCATAGGTTGCCCTGACATCGTCTTCCCGCATGAATTCCGCGGCTGCCCCGAGGGCATCGCCGACGGCCAGCCCGACCAGACAGCCACGAAAGCGTTCGCGCAGGGCATCGTCTTGCATCACTTCCTTCCTCCGTGGGAGTCAATGTGCCCTGAATTCGCGTCATGCTTGCCTGTGCATCGTCTAGCCCGCAGCCCTCGAACACATATCCTCTCACTTGTTGTCATCATATCAGTGCCTCTGACTCCGTCTCAGCATCAAGCAGCAACATTGGCGGCAACCTGGAAGAAGACCGCCGGGACGATCTCATCGCTCAGCACTCCACTGCAGTTCCCTGACTGACGCACGGGAGCGGGCCGCAACATGGCCATCAGCAAAAGCCAAGACGTCGTCTCCTAGGTGCCGCGGCTGAGTTGGCAGCAGTTCGCCGCCGCCTGCGGCGTTCCAGCCCTTGTCGCTCTCGAACAGCACAACCGTAGAGTCCGCATTGGCCAATTCGGACGGGTTCATTCCCTCGAGCGATCGGTTGTAGGCGTAACCAGATTTCAGCTTTGGTGTATCCGGGCACGAAAATACGGCTCGGTTCTTCACATAAGGGTATATGCCATCAGACCAGTTCTTGGCGAGTGGTAGCCGTTCATCGTAGTCGTTCGCATACATCAATACGGCAAGCGCCAGTTGCTTGAGATTAGACATGCATTCAGCCTTCCTTGCGCTCTCTCGCGCTCGGAGGAAGACTGGAGCGAGCAGGGCAGGCATGATCACAAGGGTAGCCGTGGACGTAGCAACTCCCCAGAGGGCGAGCCTTCTGCCGGCCAATGGTTTCCCCCGCAAACGACTACGCCGCAAGCCAACAACGCCCAGCACCACGCCGACCAAGCTGCATAGCCCGGCAGAGACCAGCCCGAGAATTCCGAAGATCAGTGAGGCCCTTGCTACACCCTTTCCTCCGCTCAATAGTGCGTCTTTCTCTCTGGTAAGCCTTGCATCGCGTGCGCAGGCTTCCTGCAGGCACTGCTCGGCCTCATCCCGAGGGTCATCACCGCGAAGGATCAGGGCTCGCCCTTTACCGAACCACGCCTCAGCGTTCTGGGGCTCGCTGGCCAGCGCCGCGTCGAACTCATTAATTGCATCCTCGTACCTTCCTAGGCTCGCCAGAACCTCGCCACGGCTGATGCGGGATGCAGCGCAGCCTGGGTCAAGTTCAATGGCCTTCTCTGACCACGAAGCTGCTTCGTCAAGGCGCCCCAAGTTCGCCAGGCAAAGCGCGCCGCTCGACCAGGCACCAGCCCGAGAGGGCGCGATCGAGACCGACTTCTCAAAGGCCCCCAGTGCTCTGCGCCATCGCCTCGACCAGAGAAGCGTCTGCGCCTTCCGATACTGCAACTCCGCTGAAACGCCGCTATCTGATGCGAAGGTCAGGGCCTGGTCATACGCTCTCGTTGCCCGGTTGTAATTGCCCCGCCGGAACAACTCGTCAGCTTCCAGAGCCAGGCGTGAAACCGCGCTGTCGTCGCCAAGGACGACTGCGGCAGGCACATCCGTCGGTGCCTCGGGCCGCGTCACGCGCTCTTCGGTGAACTCCGTGTGGACCTGGAGCGGCACAGCCTTCTGGTCGACACCCAGGAGCCTCCTGGCAATATCCACCGCACTGGTGGCATCGGAGCCGTATCCGTCAGCACCGATCTCGTCGGCATACTCCTGAGTCACCGGAGCGCCGCCGACCATTACCTTCACGCGTGTGCGGAGTCCCGCTGAATCCAGCGCAGCGATGGTAGCCTTCATGGCAGGCATGGTCGTTGTCAGTAGAGCGGACATGGCGACCATGTCGACTTGGTTGGCGCGGACCGCTTCGACAAACTTCTCAGGAGCGACATCCACGCCCAGATCCACGACTTCGAATCCCGCCCCCTCCAGCATCATGGCAACAATGCTCTTACCAATGTCGTGAAGGTCTCCTCTAACCGTGCCAATCACCACACGACCGACGGGGTGAACTGCCTCGCGCGCGACCAGTGGCTTCAGCAGGTTCAAGCTGGCGTGCATCGCTCGCGCGGCGATCAGCACCTCAGGCACATAGAACTCGTTGGTCCTGAACTTCTCGCCAACCACCTGCATACCGGCAATCAAACCCTCGGTGATAATCTGATCGGGGGTTGTCCGTGCTTCGATTGCAGCTCGGGTCAGCTCCTCAGCCTTTGCCCTATCGCCCTTGATAATGGCCTCCGACAACTCGCGAAGTCGCGTCATGTCCGGTTCCTCCCGCTACTTATGCGCCATTGCTCCACTGCCTGCGCCGCAGCCTGGCTCCCTGTGGCTGAAGTCGGGTGTCATGCTGACAGACCTCGTGCAGGCAGTGCTGGATTGGGCCGGCCCCAATTTGATAGACACCTCGATAGCATGGTCGGTAGTACAGCATCGGGGTATGAGAGATGCGAAAGCGCAGGCGGTTGTAGTGACTCGCGAAGAGAAAGTGACAGCCATGCTGCAAACCGATGGGCAATATCTTTGGGGCTGTTTCTCGCGACTTCTTGCCTGTCCAACGCAGATGCATGGCCCGGCCCACGACACGTCACGGCCCGCCGGATAGAGCTGCGAAGAGAATCACCGCGACAGCCGCGGCGAAAACGCCCAGCACCACGCCCAAGACGAGTCTACTGGCTCTGCCTATCCTCGCCGGGTCCTCTCTCTTCTGTCGTCGTTGGGATGCGGTTGTCATGCTTCCCCTCCTCTTCTTGCGCTGGGAAGTACCAGTCCAGGATATGCTTGTATTCTTCCTCCGCGACCCTTCTCACTTCGATACCATCGCGTTGCTCCACTTCATGCAAGTAGGCGTTGACTCTTCCTGCCGCCCCATCCCGACCAATCTTGCGGAAGGCTGCTTCCACCGCTTTGCGGAATTGCCGCAGAGCCGTGTCCGAGGAAGCCATCGTTTCCACGCCTTTCTCACCTAGCAATATGGTGCCTTCCAGCCCGTTATCCATTATGTACCGGAACACCATCTCTTCCCCGCGTCGTCCCGCTGGCTCAAACATGCATGGCTCCTGCCCCAATCTGGAGAACAGATCGCGGGCAATCTTCATCAGTTCGGCCGCCTCGTGGTGGCGAATTGCCCGCCAGACGTCAAAGTAGTCTCTGCCCATTTTATGGGTGTGGAGAGCGATGGCGGCGAGGTTGATATCCTCACGCGTGCCAGTCTCTCTTGACCTGCGGGAGGCATCAGGGTTAAGCCACTGCTCGTACCTCATGTTGAACTGGTTCGCGGCGGCGAGATTCCCGTCCATATACAGCAACCCCTCCTCCCGGTAGAACATCAGCAGGTGTGAGAGCAGCGGCGTTCTCACGGTCTTGTCTGCGTTGAACTCGATGCTGTGCGGCGCTTGGTTTGGCTCAGCTAGCCACGCTATGAGTGGGGCAACACCTTCGCCACAGCCGGCGACCAGACTCTCCCTGTGTTGAACTCCACCTAGCCGTCCAGCCAGATCAAGCCATGGGTGCGATCGCCGAGCAAAGGCCAGCACTTGGGCACGCGGCATCTTTCGCACCTGGGTCGGGATGTCGAAGGCGCCGATCATCCGCAAAGCCCGCCGTTGGATCGGGGCAACAAGCGAACGTTCGATGCCCTCTTCGTTCTCGGTCTCGAGGTACTGATTGAACGGCCTTTGGGTAGTGCGTCCGGCAAGTGTGATCTCCATTGCTTCCTGCAAGAGAGCTGTCCACTCCGCGACATCCAGATGCTGCAAGGAGCGAACGAGGACGTCCACTTCCTCTTTGAGGTCTTCGATGCCCGCCCCGGCAGGAGTGATAACCTGCATGTTCTCCCATCCTGGCAATTGGCCGGTCAACTCGTCTGCCTTGGCTTGCAGTCTGTCGTGGCACGAACGTAGCTTGCGTCTTACTCGCTCCGTGCCGGTGCCCATGGTTTGGGTCAAGACTTGCTCTTCGGCGGTTGGCTGCACTCCCACGCCCAAGAAGCGACGCAGGCCTTCCACTGGCTCGCGAGCGCGATACCTGGCAACTAGCTCCAGTGCTCCTTCCTTGCCCAAGAACCACTGCTCGATGTCCGCGAGCGTTTGTGTGCGTTTCTCTTTCGCCACCGTGCTCCCCTGGAGCAAGACCCTGCTCCAGATATCCGGGCCGGCCCTGACGGCGTCCCGCTGCCAGGGAGGGGTCAGCGGCGGGAAACCAGTCGGCAAGTTTTTCAACCATTCCCCGGCCCTGGAGTCGAGGCGAGCCACGAAATGGGTTACATCCGCAAAATCCTTCGTGGTGTTAATTCTCTCGGTGATTGCTCTTCCGGCCTGGTCTTGCATGGTGCGCAGCATCGTCGCCTGATTCTTGCGCGTGATCTCATCGTACTCGCCACCCTGACGTAGCTTGCTCAACAACGCGTCCAGCAGACCCTTGGCGTGATCGTCGAGCTCCAGAAGCTCACTACGATTTTGGGCGAACCACTGCTCGACGTCGGCCCTGAGCTGTTGATGCGGGCCCTGGGTCAGAATCCCCAATCCCACATCTCGCATCTGTTCCCACTCGCGCGTCGCTTCTTCATCAGTCCTCGCAGCCTTATGGCCAGATGGAGTCTCGCCCGCCCAGTCTCTACAAACCTTCGCCGCCACCCGCAGCGCGGCCGCTTCCGAAATCCGGTATTTGGGATACCAGTAGGCCGAGATGCCACAGCTCGCAAAACAGGACGAGTGTTGAGCGTCATCAAGCTGAATCGCCCTTGGGAGAGCCTTGTAGTCAACGCGTATGCCCGCCGCCTCCCGTGCCAGGTCCCCTACCACGGCGGTGAAAAGCACAAGGGCGGCCATGCGGTTCAGTGCCTTGGTGTCCGGGCGCTGTGCGGATCTGAACAGCCCGCCCTGCCCGGCACACGATACCAGATACGTGTAATCCAGGGGCGGCTGCGCAGTCCTATTGATTTCTCGACCGTCAGGGAAGACCGCGTGGTAGCCCGCCCGAGGGTGACAGTAGTAGTCGTGCTCAATGAGGGACGCCCAACAGTTGGCGGCCATACGTAGCTCGATGTCCTCTTGCGAGGTCACGACGCTGCCGGCATCCAGGATGGTGAAGAGTCCGTGAACTCGGGTGGGGGCGACCTCCCTTCCTGGGGGACGCCAGAGCGATAGGGTGTCGCGGAGATAGTAAGCAATGTCAACGAACATGCCCCCGCAAGTGCCTCCGCACAGAGAGCCACAAATGTATACTCCTGGCACTTGATCAACCAGATTTGCATCTCGATCCACGTCCTGGCCGAGCCTGGCGTAATGCTGCAACAGAAGCAAGTGAGTGGCGGCTACTCTGTCACGGACATCGTCCGCTGCCTGACTTAGCTTCTGAGCCACTTCTCCCCAGTTCTCCCACAGACACAGCCTGCCGGCCATGCGTAGATTGCCCACGCCGTCGTTGATCTGATTGCCGGAAAGGCGAAGGATGTCCGGGTGAAACCAGTCCTGCAAGGCAGACGCTTCACCGCTCCGCATCTTCCGTCGAATGTTGTCAGTGTCTTGGACAAGGGTATAGACCATCTCGATCTCGTTGCGGCCGCCCACCACGTCCCCGGGTCTTGTGGCATCTCGAGTCTCGATGGCGAGATACTTGAAGCAGGGAAGCGCAGGCACGCCGTATTCTTCCAGGACAAGCTCCTGGAGGTAACCGAGTATCTCGGCACCGGTGGTTCCGAGGCCTATGAAGAGCGTTGGCCTAATCATGTCTCAGACCCTCCCCTTCCGAATCTTGATTCGAATCTTCTGGTGAAAGCTCCAGACGAGAAGTGTAGTCGCGAGACCGCCGAAAAGCGGAATGCCAGCATATTCTACGGGCACAGTGATGGCTCTATAGTGGACAGCGACTGCCGCGGCATAGGCACTCCAGAGGACGGCGACGAATGCAAAACTGCACATCCACGCGAAGTGAACATTCAGCTCCGTGTCCTGAGTGGAAACTCTCAGGCGACGACACAGAACCGCGGCGATCAGCCAGGCCGCCAATACCGAGCAGGCAGCGAGACCGACAAACCTCACAGCCACTTCTCCTGCTGACAGGCTGGGATCGAGGAATTCGAGAATTGCCGTCATATGAACCCTCCGTGATCGCTCATGTGCTTTAGGTCATCCCCCATCGCTCGCCTATAGTGAGAAGACCAGGAGGACATCCTGACCCTCGCTCCGGGTGCGATGCTGCGTGCCATTCGTCACCTGCATTCGCTCCGCAATTCCGTCCTCTCGAAGGTAAAGAGCAAAGCCATCGTACTCGAGCCAGCAGTGGGGGAGGCCAATATCCGGAATATCCCACTCCTCCGCTTCGTCCCGCGAACCGAGGCAGACGCGTTTGCCCTTCACCACCTTCCCTGGGAACTCACGTGCAGTCTCATTGCCCATTGTCTTCGAGACACGAAAAGAAATCGCTGGCTTCCACCACTTCCACACGGCATACGACACGACCCCGACAAGCGCGAGTATCAGCAGCAAGGCCCACAGGTTCCTCTTCCACCATACCCCCTCCGTTTCTCGGGGTCTTGGCTTCTTGGCCACCGCAGCTGGACCAGCTTCTACATTGATCGCATAAGGAGCAGTCCGTTCCGTTCTTCCTTCGACCTCGGTCTTGAACCATATATGATACACTCCGGTCAGCCGCGTATCGGAGAAGCGACTGGTATATATCCCGTCCCCTCCCGTCTCGTCTCCTCCCATGCCATCGTCCCTGAGAGGCCACGGAAGCGAGCGGCCATCAGGCAGCGTGATGTTGGCAGATATGAACACACGCCGTCCCACTAAGACCCCACCTTCACGCAACGCCCTCGCGCGAAGGATGATCGGTCTTCCCGTCGGATGCGTCGTGCCGCTCACCGGCTCCAGTACCTCGATGGAGATCAGCTGGGTCGGCGGTTGTGCGCTGGCCAGACCGGGTGTCACTAAGAACGCAATGACAGTCGACCATGTCGCCAGGTGTATGACCAAGTGCCTCAACTTCTCCCCTCGCTTCGCCCTCATGTGATCCGGTAGCATTGTACTCCCTCTCGGCAGTAGAAAAAGAGTAGGTCACCGTACGCGATGGGCTGGACAAGCGGCGCCCAGCCGTTGTTGAACGGAACAATCCCACCGCCCGGTGTGTGATTGTCCAGATTCAACCAGTAAAATCCCTTGAGACCATCTGAGATTCCCACCATTGTGCGCCCAAGCGCCACCATGCAAACGTGGGAGACGGCACCAATGCTCAAAGGACCGCTGACGACGCTCGCGTTGCGAGTCTGAATCTGGGGTCCCATTGGGGTCTTACTCGCCACATACCAGGAGTCTCCGGCGTGTGAGGAGATCACTGCCTTGCCGTCACACACTACGGGCGAAAAGTTCAGATGGCGGCAGCCGGGATTGCAGAAAGACTCTCCAACCAATTCTCGACAACGCCACTCTTCGGTATCGGAGTCCCAGGCGCACAAGGCCCGGGTATCTGCGCCAACACGCTCACAATGAATCTCCCCTGCTGCAACGGACGGAGCCGACCAGCAGCCACTCTCGCGAGCTGGCTTGGCAATCACCGTGAGTTCGTCGGCGTTGGCTGCAACATGGTGAACCGTCCCGCGGGCACTGATCAGAACTATCTCTTGGCCGCACAGGATAGGAGGTCTCAAGAAGTCGCCGTCGGGCAACCCAATCTCCAGGAACTGATGCCATTCCTGAGCGACATCGCAGACGAGGACGTTCCCTTGCAGTGCGACGACTATACGACCGCCGGCGAGCAGTGGCGGCCCGTAACTCACGGGACGTAATCTCTCGTCCTGAAGCACGCCAATGCAGCCTCCCGTCACATCCAGCTTGATAAGGGTGCCCTCGAGAACTACGTATGCCGAGGAACCGTCGCACGCAGGAGTACTAAAATAACCGAGCGGCTGATCCTGGAGCGGGGGCGATTCCCACCTTTGAGCGCCGCTATCAACCTCCAGACTAACCAGCGTTCGCCCGGTTGGGCCAGAGATCACAATACCGTCCGACAACACGACCGGCAGTGCAATGTTAGGAAGCGCCTGTACCACCTCGGGATGCATGTCCTCCGAGAATCTGGCGCTCCAGACTGGGCTGAAGGTAGGTGGCGAGGACATATTAGTACCGGGCCTGCCAGACGAGCGTTCAGCATCCTTGCGGGCCATAGACCAGCGCGCCTCTCGGAGTTGACGCCTCCATGCTGCCAGTAGGACCTTCATGTCTGACTCTGGTTTGAGGCGAAGAGACTCCTCGAGGGCTTGTATTGCGAGTTGGAGCAGGCCGTTTCTCCGCATCCCGCTTGCCGCCTCCAGCAACACTCCGGCCGCGCGAGCGCGATCCTGCGAGGCCAACGTCACCCCTTCGAGAATCTCATAAGCCCGTCTTGCTCGGCCACAGGCAACCTCCGCCGTGGCGCGCTCGATGACATTGTCCTCGTTCGTTGCCGGCAATTGCTTCGATCTCCGAATAACCGTGTTCGGCCTGGGGTGCTCCACAGCCTAGCGTCCCCTAGATCGCGTCACGCAAGCGTGTGATGAGATCGTCTATCTCTCGGTCCATGAGAGCCTCCAGTCTGTTACCGGTGTGGCCAGGGTTATTGGTAGCCCCTACCTGCCAGCATCGGGCCCACGCGTCTTCTCTAAGCATCCTGCACCCCTCTGGGTTCAGCTCCGCTCCAAAACCGTGCCTTTTCCTGATCTCTTCATTCGCTCTTCGAACGGCTTGATCCATTTTCTGCAGAGACAGATCGTAGCACGCCTTCTTGCTTACTGAGTTCACATGGCTGAAAGCATCATCAATCACAGCCGCGTGCTCGGGATACTGTGCAGCCGGGTATCTTCTCCGTAACTCCTGGTATCTTTCCGTGATCTTAATGACTGAATCCCCTGGTGAGACGCCGAGTATTTCGTAGTACCTGTGCCCCGTTTGAAGCGATCTGAGACGGTCAAGCTCTGTTCTCTCCGTAGCGCCGAGCCGTTTGGGCTTCGCGGGTGCGACTGCTGCCCTCGCCGCGCCCCGTCTCGGAGGCACTGCCACAACTGACCGCCAGGCCGTGATGAACGTCACCAAGCATGATCCAGCTGCAAGCAAGGCCAGGCTTACCACGGGCATTGCTTCGCCGCTATCCATAGCTGCGAAGCCACCCAACCCCCAGAAAAGAGCGGCCGGAACACAAAGAAACATCAACGTTCCGCGTGCCCATCGTTTAGCACCCAGGGCTCCGCGGCCCAACAAGAAGAAAATGACACCTGCCACTGCGACTACCCAACCGAACTGCACGTCCGCCCGCACATCGCGAAGTGTGCCCTGTCTCGCGATCCACAGGCCCAACACAACCTGTGCCGTCCCAGCAGCCATAATTCTCATTGATCGCCACATCTTCGCACCCGCTTCATCCAGCGGCCGGCCTCAACCTTCCGCTACAGCGACGGCCACCACCTGATGATCTCAACGAGAACGTCGCGCTCCTCCGGCGACAATCCGTGCGCGAGCTTCTGGCACACATCCTGAAGGCCCTGAGGTCCGGCGTATCCAAGGCTCTGCACGAAAACGCGTTGCAGTTCCCTGATCAGGCGATTTGCCTCCTCGGACGAGGTCTGATTAAGAGCCTCGAGATCGTGGATCTCTGCCTCCCGCTGGCTCAATAGTTGGACAATCTGTCCGTCCGTCAGTCCTGACATATCCCTCCCCAGGATCACGCTCGCAGCGAATCGGTCAATCTCTCGGACGACGCTTACTCTGACTTGGCGCAGATCGGACTGGGATCGCTGGGGGAAGAGCTCTCTCAGGAACAGAAGAAGCGCTTCATCCTCTGTCTTGCCAAGAAGTTCCTCCTCACGTTGCTCGAGGAAGGAAGCCACGCGCCTGACCGCTTCCTGACACTCAGTCTCATGTTCATACTGCTTGCGCAAGAGTTGGATCGCTATCTGTCTCGTACGTCCGTGTTCCCACAGCTCGCCCAACATCTCTGCGTCAACATAGGGTGAGATGAACTCCCGAGCCCAAGTCAGCAGACTCGCCTCTCGCCTGTTTCGGAACTCCTGTGGTTGAAGGCCGGGTTGCGTGCCCTGTACCTTCAGCGTTCCGTCCCGTATGTAGCTGACGCACACTTGCCAGGGAAGTTCGGATTGCTGGGGGTCGGGAACGAAGAAGAAGGTCAGTAAACCCACACAAGTGCACTTCTTCTCACCCCCTTCCAACTTCTCGCACATGAGCGGAATCGTCGGGTGCGGGCTGTTTGAGCGCACGTCAGCAGGTCGAGACTCAACGCGCCCAGGGAAGGGCACCTGGAAGACGGTCCCCTCTGGCAGCATTACCTTGAAGCCCGAATCGTGGAACCAGGTGCCGTAATTGTGGGGTACAAGCGTGGAACCGCCGTACCCATTCATGTAGGAAGCCGCTCCCCTGGCGACCAGCTCCATGGGTTCTGGGTCATCCCAGGTCGGGTCTTCCCTGTATCGTGCCTCTTTTTCATCGAGGGATTTCATCACCGCTGCATTTCCCTTGAATACCTCCCTGAGCATTGCCCGAACCGCAGGCATGCGGGTGGGGCCACCCACCATGATCAGCCGGTCAACCTTTCCGATGTCGTTCGGCAATAGACCAGCCTCCGTCAGTGCCTGGCGGAGCACCGACTCACAACGCGTAAGGAAAGATGGATGCTCCTTGCCCACTAGGTCCCGCCTCTGGGACCTTAACAATCTCTCCAACCTCTCGCGTGTAAGCGAAAACTCAATCCCGTGCCCACGAACTGCGAATCGCAGGCGGCTTTCGAGCTCCCTCGATAGGTCCACCTTTTGCTGTTCCACTAGCTTCCGCAGGCGCACCCTCAGGTTCCGCTGATCGCCGACGAAACTCGGGTAAAGTTCCGAAAGCTTGTGGTCTGCGGCCAAGACCTCCTCGAGGATCAAGTCATCTATGTCGATGCCGCCCAGGAGAGCATCGCCACGCTCCTGCAGAACGACGAAGTCAGGCTTCGCCCCCGTGTCGTCGAGTCGCCCTATGACAACATCCAGCGTCCCGCCGCCAAGATCGAACACGACGACCAGTTCGGGCCTCTCCTTGCCTGCACCAACCCCAAGAGCTGCTGCCAGTGGCTCAGATATGACCGTAACGCGCCCCTCTTCCTTGCCAAAGACGAGCTCCGCCGCGTTCTTGGTCGCTTCGACCTGGTTAGCATCGAAATACGCCGGCTTCGCAATGACGGCAGCGTCAAATGTGTCATGGCTGTAGGCTTCCGCCTCCTTCCTAATGCAACGCAGAAGATCCGCATAAACTTCCACGGGTTTCTTGTACTCCTCCTCGCCAACCCTCAGAAGCAGGGCGCCGCTTCCGCGTTCCTCTGCAAAACGATCGCTCAGTTCTTCAAGAAACGCGAGGCTGCCGCTGCCAGAGCCTTCCTGGCGGAGGCGACCCAGCTTTTCCAGATCCTCCATCACTTCTGCGTAACTCTTGCCGATTATGCGCTTGACGTATCGTATGATGTGAGTGCGTTCGCTCCCGAGGTTGTACCAGGCTGTCACGCCGGCTACGATCACCTGACCCTGAGCGTCATACTGCACGCAGGAAGGGAAGGCTTTAGCGTAGAGCACTTGTCCCGCGGAGGACTCTACTACGCGAACTTGGCCACCTGACATCAGGTACGCGGCCGCCGAATTCGAGGTTCCTAGATCAATGCCCAAAGTGCTCACTTCGCACCTCCCGACTTGGTTGCATCCTCCGGGTTCGGCTCAGCAACTGCCGGCGTTTCATTCTCTAGCCGCACGATAGCCCGACGCAGCACGTGCTCCTCGGGCACTCCCCCAAACTGCCTACGCAGCACATAGCCGGCCTCCAAGACTTGCGCAATTCTCCCGCCTTGAGGTCGTGCGCCACTTGGTAGCTGATGGGATCTTGGGTCGGCCTCTGTTCCGACTTGAGGCTCAATCCGGCGCACGCCCAGGCGTCGAAGGGCGTCCTCCATGTCACCATAGATGAACTCCGCCGTTGTCTCGCGCTTGGGAGGGGATGCGCCAGCCGCCCGCAACTCGCGCACGTTCTCAAGCACGCGGAGAAACTGTTCGAACGCTTCGAGATGCGCGCGTTGGCGTTCTCTGATTTCGTCGGTCGCCGCGAAGCCATAGGATTCTAGCTCGGGATAGAACCGCTCAACGGTCTCTTGCAGTCTGTGCGCCTCGTCCTTGAGACGAAGGAATGTTTCGTGGACTGGATTTCGCTTTGTTCTCGCGCATCTCCAGGCAATGAGCGCGCCCAAAAGAAGCACGGCTGACAACAGAGGCAGGGCAAGCCATTTCCCCAGCGTCTCAAGGGTAAGTCGCAGGCGTCCCGGTCCGGGAGCGGATGCGGTTCGTTCCGCGGCCACCAACACGCCCGCTTGGGTCGTGAGACCGACAGCCAACTTGAACGGCCCACCAGCGGCTAGATCAGGGTGATTGAATAGCAAAGTCTGCGTGTGCGGCCCGGCACGTATCAAGGCTCGGCCCAGTCTCTCTGGGTCTTCGCCGCCGTCCAGGGAGTAACTGGCACCGCCCGAACTTGCGGCCAGTCTCCGCATGCGCTCATGGCCCGGCCCTGGCGTCCCTATCGCTACGGTGGACACCGGTATCCCCGCCTCTTCGGCCTTGCGGAGGCATACATCGAAAGGAGTACCGCTGCGCTCGTCTTGTCCGTCCCCGAAGATCACCAACGACCTGTCAGCATCCGAAACCACGGAAAGCGCGTCGAGGGCGTCGAAGGTCGCATCATAGAAGAACGTGCCTATCTGATTGGCCTGTAAACGATCTATTTCGGAGGCAATAGCCGCCTTGTCCCTCGTGAAGCCCGCACGGCGAGCCACTAACCTGCCGAACGACATGAGGAGCACTTGATCTCGATCACTCAGACTGGCAAGCAGGCCTTTCGCCACACGCACGGCCTGTGAGAAATCCTCTGCTGGAACGCTTGCGCTGGTATCAAAGGCAAGAATCACGGCTCTGCCTTTCTCTGCCTTCTTACCGGTGACGGTGAACCAGGGCTGCCTTCTTCCCAACGGATTTGGGCTCCAAGGCAAGGCTTTTCCATCTATCGAAACCCTCAGAGCACGAGAAGCGACATGTTCTAGCCGACGCTCGCTCTCGTCTATGATGGTCACACTCACGCTGTACGGGAACGATTCGCTGTCGACGTGGCCGAGCACGACTCGGGGCAACAGCGCCGCCTGGGGGAAGCCACTGAGGCCAACGCACATCATCCCCACGATGACTAATAGCAGTAGAAATTGTGCTCGGACGCGGGCACCCGCAAGCGGGAGTAGTCTCATCCCAAACCACCTTTTGTATTGCTGCTTCACACTCTCCCCCCCATCGGCTCAAATGCCGCTAGATAGTCTCCAGACTCGACGTGCTCAAACCGGGCAATTAGGTAGTCCACGCCCGGCTGCCTTTGGGGCTCCGCTACCTTTGCCTCACGCCCTTCCTCAGCAGGGATCAGCAGCACAAGAGGCGCAGCCTGTCCTGGCTGTAGCCCGTCCACCCGCACAACGACCTCTCTGACGTCGCCATTCACCGCAACCCGGACACGTGGTCTCCCTGGACTCAACGCTGCCGTGGATCGCATGGCACCTGCTTCTGTGCCCCGCACGAACGCCGGTGCCAGAACGAGTGCGAACCGCCAGACAGCGCCGGCGCGAGCTAGCATATCCAGCCCCTCCGTTTCGATCTTGCTCGCCGTTCCCTTCGCTCCAACTAGCACCCGCAACGCGGCTTCGGCTCTGCCTCCCCAGACCTCTCGCCACCGGACCAGTCGCTCTCTCCAGGTTGCGTACTGCGGCTTGCCCGCCACAACTTCGATGGCATTGACCAAACGGACGCGCCAATAGGCCTCCCCATGCGCCCGTGCGCTCCATTGCTGCCACACTTCTGCGAAGACGTGTACCCCCCTAGCCTCTTCAGTGCATTCCTTGCACTCAGCCAGGTGCTCCTCTATCATGCACTCGCGGTCTTCCGGCAGCTTTCCCTCGAAGTAGTCTGCCAGCTCCTCCGGAGTGACGTGCTCCGTGGTCGCCTCGTCAACCATCTTGACGGTCTCCTTTACGCATACGGTCACGCCGGCCTTTTCTCGCAACCGGCCTGCGGTCTTTTTCCTGCATCATCTCAAACAGGGGACCTTCGCCTTGCCTACGGACCTCGCTCAACACGCGTCTCTGCACGGCATACCACCACTGGACGATGTTCGCCTCGGGGTGTTCGGCACCAGTGTAATGGTCGCGCAAAGTCGTATCGCCAACAATGCGACCAGCCAGGTGCGGGTATGTTTTCAAAGTATTCGCGTCTTTCACCACTTCCTCGAACCTGCAATCCATACTCTCGCGAAGCCGCTGTGAGCAGGAACATACGACGTGCTCCGGAAGCCCAGATTCTTCCAGGTAAGCCTCCTCCAGCCGTGCCTCGAGTTCCCTGAGCGGAATTTCAGAGAGTTCGGCCGCGATTCGTTTCGCCGGCGCGCGGCCGGTGTGAGGCCGCTCAGGCACAGAATCCGTAGAGGCGTTCGTCGAGACAGGCTCTGGCCCCCACTTGGATACCAACTTGCCGAATCCAAAGGAGATCAACTGGTGCGGCGGGCTGCTGCCGCCGAACGTGACGCGCAGCAGTTCCTCGTACGCCTCGGACGGAACCTCGGACACCGCTGGCTGAACCGCTTGTGCCGTGAGTCGCTGAATCACCTCTGTCAACTCTTCCTCCCGCTCAAGTTCCGTAAAACGGCCCGCCAGCTCGCTGAACAGAATCTCCGCCCGTCGGCGGTTCCCCTTCGCATCGTAGTAGCGCAGCAGCCTGATGCCAGCCCAGTATTTTACGAAGGCCTGGAAACACGCGCGGGCACGATCATAGGTCGGCATCCGCTGCCAGAGCCGCACCCACATCTCCTGAGCGATGTCCTCCGCGTCCTCGTCGTTATCAGCACGTGCACGGATGAACCCGTAAATCTGCTTCTGATAGGCAGCGCGTAACCCATCGAAAGCCTCGCGGTCGCCGCCCTGAGCCTGACGGATAAGCGAGATCTCGTTAGGGACTTTCGGCTCCACTTGCTTTCACCCTATCTCTTTGAGGTGCTGAAACAGGGAGCTGCTTCCCGTGGATCATCGGCGAAGGCATATCCTCGGCCCAGGAAGGATGCCCTGCTGACTCCCCGAACGGAGTGCCTCCGCTATGAGTTGGCATCGTCTTCACGATGATTCCTCAGGCTGCGCTCTCGCAACCACTCTCGCAGCAGGCCTTGATCGAACCTCCACTGCCTCCCAACCTTTGCCCCTGGAACACGTCCCTTCCGGGCAAGCACTCGGAGCGTATCTGCGTCCATCTGCAGAAAATCCGCCGCCTGCTGCAACGTCATAATCTTGTCTGCCATACCAGACACCTCTTCGCGCCGGCACTCTCCGGCGCTTCCTTTCCCCGCTGCTGTCAATGGTTCTGCCATGCTTGCCTTTGTCTCCCTGCTCACGCTGGTGAGCATACGGTGGTGTCCGCCAGGTGTCAACTAAATTCGCCAGCATCCGGTATGCTCCTTCTTCTTCGCTCAGCAGTGGGGCAAGAGGTCAGGCGGGGGACATCTCAGAGATGGAGTGGCAGGGAAACTCCTCGCTTCAGCATAAGTAGGAGACGTGGGCCGACGTGCCACATTGGTCGTGAGGACGGTATCATGGGCTTTAGGGCGGGCCCGAGGGTGAACACCCCCGCAAGCGCTTCACACGGCAAAGACAGGCGGCTGCAGTCCCGTCTGGTGGGTTCGGGCGATGGCGATGAGTTGCATTTCGAAGGGCCGCCGCTGCTGGTGCACCTCGGCCTCGACGACTACCGTTCGCACTTTCGTGGCGTATCCTGCCCCCGCTACCATGTGAAAAGAAGAAGCGTCGCCACCGGCGGCGCTTCTTTTCTTTGCGTATCGGGTGTCGCCCGATACGAAGGGGAAAAGAGAACGTCGGGTGTCGGCTGCGCCGATCGAAGCCTGGGCAGGTGCATGGTCAGCCAAATCGCTGCGCCGCCCGCGGCCACCGGGGCTGTGCTGGCCGTCGTCGGCCTCGGCATACGGTATGAGCCAGAAGTGCGCCTTGCCCGATGCCGACTCCGGGTCGTAGTCGATTCCTCGCAGGAAAGCGCGCACCATGCTGCGCTTCTCGTCCACCGTCCCCACCTCCACCAACCGGTCGAAATCGCGCGCCATGGCAATCGCTCGCTCCGCCAGCGCCTGCGCCTGGCGCTCGCGGTCCTGCTGCTCCAGCAGCGCCGCCTCGTGGCGCTCCAGCTCGACCATCTCGTCTCTGACCTTCCCGATGCGCCGATCAACGTAATCACGATTGGTGGGCGTGATGTTGTCGAGCAGGTTGTCTATGGTGGCCTCGATGTCAGCCCTGCGCTGGCGGACTCGAGAGAGTTCCGTGCCGTCGCCCCTCCCCTCCCCCGCTACCTCCTGCTCAATCATCTTGCGCAGCCTCTTCTCGCCGCCGGCATCCAGGTACTCATTCATGATGCCGCCAATCTGCTCCAGCACCCACGTTTCTATGAACTCCTGGGGGATGACGGCTCTCTCGCAGCAACTGGTGCCCTTGGCGATGTAGCCGTTGCAGGCGTAGTAGCGTGTCTTGACCTGAGAACCATCGAGCTTCTTGCGCCCCTTGCGCGTGGTGTAGCCCTGCCAGTTGTGCCCGCAGCGCTGACAGCGGATAAGGCCGCTCAGCAGATACGCGGAGGTCGCGCCGCGTCCGCCGCGGTAGGTGCGGCAACCTGAGCGCTCACGTCGCGCCGCCCGCTTGCGCTGCGCCTCCTCGAATAGCGTACGCGAGATGAGCGCCGGGTGCGCATCCCGGACGACCACCCAGTCGTCGGGCCGATTCTGCTCGGGGCCCTTGCCGGGGATGCCGGTCACCGCCTCCGCGCGGCCCTTGCGGATGCGATGGAACTTGGCGAAGGTCAGGCGATTCCAGACGAAGTCACCAACATAGGCGGGATTGAGCAGCATATCCCGGATGGTGGTCATCGCCCACTTGGGACCATGGTGGGAGGACCAGTGGCCCGCGCGAGGGGACTGGATGCCCTGCTGATTGAGGCGATCGGCGATGCCCTTGAAGCCCAGGCCGTCGTGGACGTACCAGTTGAAGATGTTGCGCACGACCTCCACCCTGTCTGGCGCGCTCGGCACCAGCCGGCAGCGGTCGCGCTTGCTGAAGGTAAGGGATTCACCCCGCGGCACCTCCCGAACCGCCTTGCCGTCCTCATCCAGCGCCAGCTTGGAGCAGTCGGGCTGGTAGCGCACGGTCATCAGGAACTGGCCATCGCCGGAGAAGTAGGCCAGGTCATAGCCATACGGCGGGGTGCCGCCGTTCCACCAGCCGCCGTCACAGCGGCTGAGCAGGCCGCGGATGGTCACGCGTGAGAGGTCTTTGCACTCCTGGCGCGCCTGCCACTGCTTGACCGGTCGCAGCAGGTCGTCGGTATCGTCGCCGTTGAAGCCCTCGACGACATACACGACCTCCACTCCCGCCTGACGCAGCTGGAAGCGGTAGTAGCCGGCCTCGTCGTTATCGAGGCGACCGAAGCGCTTGATGTCGTAGACGAGCACGAAGCGGAAGGGGCAATCCGAGGCCTTGGCATCCTCGATCAGCCGCAGGAAGGCTTTGCGCTCGTCCGCGGTGGTGCCGGAGATGGCGTCGTCGGTGTAGTAATCCCGCACCTCGAAGCCATGCTCACCGGCATAGCGCTCGATGGCCCTGCGCTGGTCGCCGATGGACTGCTCCTGGCGGTCGGTGGAGCGGCGAAGGTAGCCGACCGCCGGCTGGTACTGCTCGCGTCGTTCATCGCGTGCCACGACTCATCCCTCCTCGCTGTCCAGCGTGGTGGCACATACATCACTTCCGGTCGCCGGAAAGTCAAGGTCGGCCTGCGTGCCCTCGCTGACTTCCAGCGCGCCCAGGCCGCACGAATCGCCCCGTTTGGCCACCCTTACCGCCCACACCGCCAGCAGGCGCAAGGCGTCGCCAATTGCCGCGCCCTGTGGGCCCGTGGGCGCCGCAAAGTCGGCTTGCAGAGCGAGGGTCGCCGGCCGTCCCTGACCGCGCCCCAGAGGCGCTTTTGCACGGGCGAATTGCGGCTGGTGAGCATGGACGGAGTCTAGGTGCTGGCGAGGCATCAGCGCCCGCCTTTAGCCGTGAACTGGCCTTCTGTTAGGGCGTTTCCCGCGTTCTGTGAGGCCGCGCGGAGCCCGTTGACGGCAGCCGCCCGCTGCTTGGCTGTTCGCTCTCGTTTCGGTACATGACCCGGCCCCGGCCACGGCCGATAGGGATAGAGAGCGCAGTCCACGCCCAAGCAGTCCGTCCTGTCACCCGGCTGGCAACTGCGGCAATAGGCGCGGATCAGTTTCCGGGAGGGGCGCTGTCGGGGCCGGGCGGCGCATATCCGCATGGACTCCCGTTCTTCCTCAAGGGTAGCTGGGTTGTAGTCCTCTTCCGGCACCCGCAACGTCTTTGGCATCGGTCGCCCACGAAATGGGTTCGCGCCGTAGAGCAGGCATATCCGCGAGAGGCAGTCGAACGCCCCTCGCGTGCTGCTAGCGCCTACGCAGTCCATGCAGAACAGGCGGATGGCCTGGCCAGGGGTCGGCTGTCGTCGCTGACTGGCCTCCCCACGACCGTGCATCACGCGCGCGCCCGCCGCTCTCCGTCGCTCTCCAGGCACCAAGACGGCCGCCAGGCGCGATGCATCGTCGAACGTGCCGTCATGGGCCCCCGTGGGGCGCGTGAAGCTGGCCTCTGACGCTGTGGTGCCAGCCCCCCGCCCCGGGTGCGACGGGGACATAGCGGGCGCGTGTGTCGGCCTGCCCGATGTTCCTAGCAGTCGGTTCATGAGACCCTCCTGCTAGATACATACTGGAACCGGAGGCAAAGTGTCGGAGACGGCCCGGCGTGACATTGGGAATGTAATGCCCTGCCTGGCACCTCCTGCGCCAATAGGAGCCGATGGCCATGGGGACGAAGTACTGACTGAGTTGACCGGTTGCCACCTTGCTGCGTGCCGGCGCGCTCGAATCGGGAACCGGAGGCATACAACTATGTGGAATGGGGGCATCAGCGACGGAACGCCGGAGGGCGCAGAGCCGCATGCGCCTGAGTTCCCTGCGCCAGAGGCCGACCTGGAGCAGCGTCTATACGACGCAATTCGGGCTGCGGGGGAATCGGGCGGGAGTGACGCGGAGGCGTTCCTGTCGCTTACGGCCGAGCTTGCCAGTCGCGTTGCGAGGCACCTCCTAGGTCACTTCGCTGAGCTGCTGGACCCGATGTCGACAGACGCGGGTGCCTCGGCCGCTGAAGTCGCGCAGGTGATCCAAGGCCTGTGGTACGAGACTTTGTTCAGCGACAAGCAGGCTTGGCGCCGAGTGCAATCTCCCGACGCGGGCGGGCGCCCGTCAGCCTACCTGTGGGAGACTGCGAAGCATCATCTCCTGGTGCGAGAGGGTCGCAGGCACCAGACGCTGGAGGAGGCGGGCATAGAGGCAGACGACGGAGAGGGGATTTGGGTACCTCTCCGTTCAAAGACCACGCCGCGGCAGCCTCTCGAGGATGAGCGCGCTTGGGAATACGTTCGACGAACCGACAGCCTGAGTGAGTCTGCCAGCAACGTCGCCCAGGAGATCCTGCCTGAGTCAGCTTATCAGGTCTGGCACCGGCGAATCTGGGGGCATTTCGACAGCGGCGACCCCATGACGTTTGCCGAAATCGGACGGCAGCTTGGCATCTCCGAGGATGCCGCGCGTAAGCGCTTCCATCGCGCCGAGAATAGAGTTAATGAGTATATCCGTTCGCACCCGGATGACAGGCGAGCGAGAGAACTGGTACGGTTGCGCAACGTCGCGGGCCTTCGAGATCCGGAGGGATAATGGGTCCACTGTCCGCCTCCAACTAATATACGGTGTAGGATGAGATAGGGAGACGCTCCGGGCTCAGTTGAGTTGCCGAGCCCGAAGTGGTGAGGGATGCGGAACCCAGGCGAGCCCCGGAGGGTCTGGTGCGGCCGATGGCCGCCAGGCCCCTCTGGGGCTCGCTCTTTTGCGGCTGGCGCCGGCACTTTCCAGCGCTGCCTAGGGCTGCTGGAACGCATCAACGCCGGCTGCTAACGAAAAACTTGACAATGGCTTCACGGAGAGCGCAGGCTGGGTCCGGGAACGATGGCAGCCGCTTCGGCATCGGACGGCAGCCGTTGGCAAGTACTCAGAGAGCCTGACACGACAGTGTCGACCTCACACGCACAAGACACAGAAGGCATTGAATCTAAGGAGACGCCGAGCACCCGGTGTCGCAGGCTGGACAATGACCTGCGCCAGAGAGACTCGTTGACGCGTCCCCGGCGGCAGCTGCTGCGACTGATCCGGGAGCTCGCCTTCGGCACCATCGAGAACTTAGTGGTCTGCAACAGGCAACCCGTATGGGCGCCGTTTCCCGCCTGCACCCAGAGCTTCGCTCTGGCGAAAACGGCCTGCCTCGCGGCGCTGGCACCGGACGGCCAACGCTCGGCGTTGAAGGACGTCGAACTCAAGCTCTTTCAGATCCTGGACGACATCTCCGGCACCGCACGTGTCACCATTTACGTGCAGGATGGTCTTCCCGTCCGGATGGTGGTCAAGTACCCTGACCAGCACTGGCTGAGCATCATCCAGGACAACTGAAAACCGCACAACACATCGACTGGCCGCAAACGACGGAGGTCGCTGTTAGTGTCGCCATCTTGGCGCACCTACGGCGACCTCTTCTTGTTTAGTCCAGTCACCACGCGCTCGATGGCGGCGCTTTCGCCCTCCTCGCGACGGCCGAGGAGGACGAGGTGGATTCCCACCGACGCCCCGCCGAGCTTGACCCGTACGCCGTCAAGCTGATCCAGTGCAAGGCCCGCCAACTGGTGGGCAACTATGGCTTTGTCGAAGCCGACCGCGAAGACCTCGAGCAGGACCTGACGGTTGATCTCCTGCAGCGCCTCCCCAGCTTCGACCCCGCCAGGGCATCACTGCACACCTTCATCGCCCGCGTGGTCGACCACGCCGTGGTGTCGCTGATCGAGCACCGCAGCGCCGCCTGCCGCGACTACCGCCGAAACGGAGGCTCTCTCAACGACCCCGTCGGTGGCGACGACGGTGACGACGAGCCGGCTGAGGTTGGCGACCTCATCGACCAGGACACCTACCTGCGCAGCACCGGACAGCCTGCGGTGTCGGTGCCCGACCAGGTGGCGCTGCACCTCGACCTCGAGTGCTTCCTGGCTGTCGTCCCACCGGAGCTTCAGGACCTGTATCGGCGGCTCGACGCCGGCCGCACCATGACCGACATCGCCCGCGAGACCGGCCTGTGCCGGGACACCCTCCACGAGCGCAGGCGGAAGCTCGCGGCGCTGGCCGAGCGCGCCGGTCTGCGGGTTTACGTGGACTCGGACTGACGCTTTCCGACACTTTGGGCGGCGCTCCAGTATGTATCAAGTAGGGCAGGCCGGCAGAAGGGGCCGGCGTCCCCAGGAGGCCGACATGGGCAAGGACACCTACTGCTATCGCTTCAACGAGAGCGTGCCATTGCGCGAAGCCGAGGAATCGCTGATGCTGGCGGTGCTCGCTGCCGAGTGCCTGTACGGGCGCTCGACGGTGCGGCTGGACGCCACGTTCTGCCTCGACCGCCGGCAACGCTGCTGTGTGATCGAAGCCGGCAGCGAAGTCGGGCGCGCCATCGCTCGCATCTTCACCGGCTTCCTGAGCCGGCAGTTCGGCGAGGAGGCGTTCCGGGTGGAGCGGGGTGCGGAGCGATCCGCTCAGTCAGATGGCGCCCAGGTGGGAGCCGCGCCATGAATCCGCACATCACACCCGAGGGGGCCCTGCAACTGCTGCGGCGCTATTTCCTGTGCCGTGATGATCAGGTCGCTTTTCTGGCTCCCTGGGGCAAGCCATCGCCGACGCCCGTCGATGGGCAGCTCGACGCACTGCTTGCCTGCCACGTGCGGGGCGAAGCGCCAGAGGTCACGGTGCGGTATCGAACGCCCCAAGGAGAAGAGCGAACGGCCACCGGCGGCTTCCGCATCGGCAGCTATACGCCCGCCGTGGACGGCACGACGCGGTGGCTATGCCTGGATTTCGACGGCGGCCCGGATCACGCGAATCGACTCGATGACCCGACATATGCCGCGACGGTCGCGTGGGCGAACTTCGGCGCCGCCGGGCTGCCCACGTACCTGGAGCGCTCTGGTGGCGGTCACGGCTGGCACCTGTGGTGCTTCTTCGACCCGCCGATCCCGGCAGCGAAGGCCCGCCGGCTGGCGGCGGCACTGCTTCCCGCGCAGGTGAAGTTGGCGAGCGGAGAGCAGGTGGCCGGCGACAGCGGGCGCGGCATCGAGATCTTCCCCAAGCAGAACACGATCACGCCCGATGGGTTCGGCAACATGGTGTGGCTGCCGTGGTGGGCGGGGGCGGAAGGCGACGCGAACCAATTTCACAGCATCGATGGAGTTGGTGAGCCGCAGCCGTACGTTCCTGAGGCGTTCGAGACCGTCACCGAGGCGCAGGTGGACGCGGCACTGGCGCGACTAGGCGTGAACGCACCCACGACATCGGAGGAGGCGCCGGAAGGCCCAAGTGACGAACCCGCTGGGAACGAGGCGTGGCGGCAGTGGCGTCAGCGGGCACTAGACGCCCTGCCATTAACAGCCGTCTATGGCGGGCTGCTCACAGGGAAGGTCAGGAGCGCTGGCTGGCTGGAGTGCCGCGATCCGTGGTCGGCAAGTGGTGACCGCGATCCTTCGGCCGGTGTCGCTGACGGTACAGGCCGAGCCGAGCGCGCCACCTTCCATTCGTTCATTTCCGGCAAGTCGCTGTCGGTGTTCGATTTTCTCGTCGAGCGCGGCGAGGCGGCCGACTTCGAGTCCGCCTGTGCGAAGATGGCGGAGTTGTCCGGCGTTCCCCTCCCTGCCATCAGCGCCGTGCGCCCTGACGCCGACGATGTCGAACACGGGCCGCGGCCGCAGATCCTGGTCAACAACCGCCAACTGCGTGACATCATCACCGACGCTTGGGGTGCCGTACATACTGCCAACAAGCCGCCGGCGCTGTTCCGGCGCTCCGGAGGGTTGGTGCGGCTGGTCGAAGAGCAGGACGGAGAAGATAACAAGAAGGTGTTGCGCATTGATACCGCGGACGAAGCCGCTGTTCACGGGCTGCTTGCGCGCTGTGCAGACTGGGTGAAAGGCACGGACCATGGCCCGGTGGCGGTGTGCCCGCACCGCGATGTCGCGCGCGACATGCTGGCATATCCAGACCGGGGATTGCCGGTCCTCGAGACCATCGTCACCACACCCGTCTTCGGTCGAGAAGGCCAGTTTGTCGCCGAACCGGGATACCATGAGTCCGAACGGCTGTGGCTGCAACCGACCGGGCGTCTCGGTCTCGCCCCGGTTCCTGCACAGCCGACCGCGGATAATATCGCGGCCGCCAGGTCGCTCCTACTCGACCACCTGCTGGTGGACTTCCCGTTCGTGAGCGAGTCCGACCGGACACACGCGATAGCAGCCATGATCCTGCCCTTCGTGCGGCGGATGATCAGGGGCTGTACTCCCATCCACCTGTTCGAGGCGCCCACTACGGGCACCGGCAAGGGACTCCTGTGTAACCTGATCTCTATCGTGACGACCGGGAGCGCCTGTGACGGGCGCACCCTGCCCACCCAGGAGGATGAGGCGCGCAAGATGATCACCGCGGAGTTGTCCAAGGGCCGGGCCATCATCCTTCTGGATAACACCAAGGAGCGCCGGACCCTGGACTGCCCGCCGCTGGCGTCAGTCATCACCGCCACCAGCTGGACCGACCGGCTGCTGGGGCAGTCCACTATGCTGACCTTGCCCAATCGAGCGTTGTGGATCGTCACCGGCAACAATCCGAAATTGTCCATGGAGACAGCGCGGCGCTGTGTGCGCGTTCGCATGGACGCAAGAATCGACCGGCCCTGGCTCAGGAACGGGTTCAAGCATGACCCCATCATGTCATGGGCACAGGATAACCGGTCACAGCTCGTCCACGCCGTGTTCGTCCTGGTGCAGGCCTGGCTCGCAGCAGGGCGTCCCCTGCACCAGCTGCGCCTGGGCTCCTTCGAGCATTGGTCGGCGGTCATGGGCGGCATTCTGCAGGTGGCGGGTATCGCGGGCTTCCTGGGCAGCCTTGGGGAGCTGTACGAAACGGCAGATGCGGAAGGCGGCGAGTGGCGGGAATTCGTGGCGATGTGGTGGGATGCTCACCAGGATCAGTGGGTGAGCGCACGGGATCTGCTGCAACTGGTTCTGGAGCGTGACCTCCTCGCGGATGTCATCGGCGATAAGTCCCCCCAATCGCAGCGCATTCGCCTCGGTAAAGCTCTGACCGCGGTGCGCGACCGACAGTTCGACCTATACCGCGTGGTGATGCGCCGGGACGCCCACACCAAGAGTGCGGGCTATCGGCTGCTACCGGGCGACGCTTGCGATGGCGACAGTCTGTCGCAAGCGGAGCAGCAGGTGAGCGCGCCCGGGTTGTTCGAGCTCGGCGATATCGAGGATGACGAAAGCGATGACTGCTAACCTGACGGAGCGCGGCGCTGGACTTGCGGGATGTGGTGCGGGATGTTTGCGGGATGTTGCAACCCCACATCCCGCACCCAAGAAGCCGTTTCTGAGCGTGATTCCGGTGTCTTGCGGGGAGTGCGGGATGTTTGGCCCGCTCTCCCTATCTATGTGCGTGACACACAGGGGATCAGATCTTCTCGCGCGGACGTATAAGAAAACACTCCGCAACACTCCGCACATCCCGCAGCCAGCGCTGTTGGGAGCAAGAGCAAGCACCTTTACCTGGAAAACTACGCCCAAACCATCCCGTGGATGCCCGAGTTTGCCTGGATCGTTGCGGGATGTCGTGCGGGATGTTGCCGTGACATCCCGCAAGCTTACCGCCGCGCGCTGCGGCAGACGGCTCGCCCCGCAGCGGAAGGAAGTGACGCGATGAACTGTCCGCAAGGGATGTCTCCGCAGGAGGCCTCGAGGCTGACCACTTACCTGCGGCGGGAGTTCACCCATCGCCTGGCGGCGTCACTACCCATGCCCGCCGGCGTGCGCCGCTCACCAGGGGTGCCGATCGCCTACTGGCTCGATCTGGCTGGAGGGCTGAATCACGCCCGCGTCGATCCCCACATGGCTCCGTATCCGCAGGAGTTGGACTGCCCGCTGATTCTGCGGGTCTCCATCAACTATCAGGCGCTCGACCGTCACGAAGCCATCATCCGTCGCATCGGCTGGAAATCGAGCTATCGCGGCGTGTACGGCAGCGCCGTGGGTTGGTGCTACGAGTTGACCGCCCTGCCCAAGGAGACACTCGACTTCGTGCCCTGGATCGTGTCTCTGGCGGTGGCGCACGCTGAACACGACGAGTCGCGGCTGTTGCCCACGCCTCATGCCTGCCACTTCTGGGGACGACCAGGGCTGTCCCGCCGATACGCCTGGACCCAGGCGGCGTGGGACGCGACGGAAACCATAAGGCAGCGCTGGCAGCGAGAATGGAGGCGCCGGCACGGGTTGCTCACGCAGCAGAGCGGTACCCAGCCAACGTGCGAAAGGACCTGACCGCGCCTCCGACACTTTCGCTCGCCTTCCAGTATGTAATAAGTAGGGACGCATCAGCGCTTCCCACATTCTCATCGGAGGACAAGGACAATGGATGGTAGGCTGCACATCGAGACCAAGCCGCTGGCGGACCTGCACCCGGCCCCTTACAACCCCCGCACCATCAGCGACGAGATGCTCAAGTCGCTGGGCGACTCCATCACCCGCTTCGGCCTGGTGGAGCCGGTGGTCTGGAATCGGCGCACCGGCCACATTGTCGGTGGCCACCAGAGGTTGAAGGTGCTCCAGGCCCAGGGAATCGCGGAGACCGACGTCGTCGTGGTCGACCTGGCGCCCGAGGAAGAGAAAACCCTCAACCTGGCGCTCAACAAGATCACCGGCGCCTGGGACCTGCCCAAGCTGTCGGCGGTGCTGGAGGAGCTGCAGCTCGCAGGCGCTGACCTCAACCTGGCCGGCTTCGCTGAAGCGGAGATCGGCGAGATCTTCGCCGAGGCGCGCCGCGAGCAGTTCGGCGAGCGCGACGAGGCCTTCGATGCTGAAGCGGCGATGGAGGAAGCCGAGCAGGCGACCGGCCCGACCCGGGTCCAGCCGGGCGAGGTGTGGCAACTGGGCCCGCACCGGCTGCTGTGCGGCGATGCCACCGAGGCGTCATCCTGGGAGCGGCTGATGGCGGGCAAAGCGGCTCACGCGGTCATCACCGATCCGCCCTACGCAGTCTCGTATTGCGGCGGCCGCGCCGCCCAGGAAGAGCGCATCGCCAAGGCGCGCCGGGGAGTGGACGAGCCCAGCGATGCCTACTGGGATGACATGAGTCCCGACGCATATCGCGGTCTGCTGACGTCGAGCCTGTCTCTCGCCCACCGCCACAGCGACTCCCAGGCTCCGCTCTACCTGTGGTTTGCCAGCGCGCACCTGAGAGACGTGCTGTCGTGCCTGTCGGACACCGGGTGGCAAGAACGGAACCTGATCGTGTGGGTCAAGAACAACGGCGCGGGGGCGCTGTTCGCCCAGTACAAGCACTGGTATGAGCCGTTGTTCTACGCGCACAAGTCGGGCGAGGCTCCGCGCTGGCACGGGCCCACCAATGAATCCACGGTGTGGCAGCATGACAAGCCGGCGAAGAACGACCTCCATCCGACGATGAAGCCGCTGGCTCTGATCGAGCGCGCCATCGTCAACGCCACGACTGCGGGGCAGCTGGTGGTCGATCCCTTCGTCGGCTCGGGCACCGCCATCATCGCCGCGCACCGGTCAGGCAGGATCTGCTATGCCATGGACCTGGAGCCCCGCTACTGTGACGTTATCCTGAAACGCTTCGAGGAGTTTGCTGGTGAACAAGTTCGGTGCTACTCTGCGAAGTAGCGGTACTTCGCTACGAAGCACGAGAGGTGTGAGTGATGAGCGATGCTGACGTCAATGGGCACCCGACCGATGAGACGGTAGATGCTGAGTCCGGGGCCGCCGCTGACGGCGCGAGCGCCATCGAGCGCTACGAGCCCGAGCACCCCTGGCAGCGCCAGCCGGGCGAATCGAGCCGGGGGTTCGGGCGGTTCTGCGAGTACCGCGACCTGGGGGCGAACCGCTCGCTGTCGCGGCTGGGCCGGCTGCACGCCGACGAAGCTGGCTGGTCGCTGCGGGCGCTGGAGGAACTGAGCGTGCGCTGGCGCTGGGGAGCTCGCGCCGCAGCGTGGGACGAGGAGCAGGACCGGGCCCGCCGCCAGGCGCAGCTGGAGGCGATCCAGGAGATGGCGGAGCGCCAGGCGCGCGATGGCGCCGACATGCAGAAGCTCGCGCGCGGGGCGATGGCGAGATGGCTCAAGACCGATCCCCAGACCGGCCAGCTGGTACTGGCGCGGGAGCTCGGCCCCAGTGAAGCCTGCCGCCTGTATGTGACCGGGTTTCAGGTTGAGCGCACCGCGCGCGGCGAGCCGACCCAGGTGACCGAGCAACGAATCGCAGGAGAGGTTGAATATGACGACGAGCGCATCGCAGCCGGCATCGCCTTCGCCCTCGCCCAGTCCGTCGCTGACGAGCCAGGAATGGGCGGAAGTGGCGAGGAGAATAGCTTGCCAGCATCCCCAGCGCCTGACGCGCAGGCAGTGGATGGAGGGCCTGTTGTGGATTCGGGACAAGCAGAGCCGGGTGGTGCCGCTGCGACTGAACCCGATCCAGCAGAAACTTGAGCGGGAGCTTTCGGGGCGCGACTTCATCCTCAAGCCGCGCCAGGTAGGGTGCTCGACACTGATCGAGGCGGTTTTTTACCACGATACCCGCTTGAACCCGAACCGGCGCACGGTGGTGATAGCGCACGACCTGGACTCGACCGAGCGCATCTTCCAGACGGTCAAGCTCTTCGAGCAGAAGCTGCCCGAATCCGAGAGAGCGCGATTGCCCGCCGCGCGCTCTAATCGCCGGAACCTGTACTGGCCCAAGCTCAACTCCGAGTTCTACGTCGAAACCGCAGGCTCGGTCACCGTCGGGCGCGGCCAAACCATCGACAACGTCCACGCGTCTGAGTTCGCCTTCTGGCCCAAGCCGGAGGAAGCCCTGGCCTCGATCCTGGAGGCGGTGCCCGCCGGCGGCAACGTCGTCATCGAGACCACACCCCACGGGCGAACCTACGCCTGGCAGTTCTGGCAGAAGCAGGCCGAGGGGGATCTGAACCTTCCACGCTTCAAGCGCCACTTCTTCAGCTGGTGGGATGACCCCAGCTACCGGCTGCAGGGCGTACTCGACCCGAATACACTGACCGAGGACGAGATCGCTCTGCGCAGCGAACACGGCCTTGATGATAGCCAGCTTCAGTGGCGCCGGGCCAAGCGCTTCCACCTGGGAGACAAGTTCGACCAGGAGTACCCCGAGGACCCGGCGCGCTGCTTCCTGCGCTCGGGGCGGCCGGTGTTCGGCGAGCAGGCCATCGGGTGGCTGCAGAGTCAAGCATGGATACGGGGAGACGAACACGAGGCGATCTGGGAGGAGCCGCAGCAGGGCGCGCGCTACGTCATCGGCGCCGACCCGGCGGAGGGGTTGACCGAGAGCGATCCCTCCACCGCCATCGTCCTGCGCTGGGACGAGGACACCCAGATGCCGATGCGGATGGTGGCGCGGCTGCGGGGGCAATGGCCGCCCGATGTCTTCGCCGCCAAGCTGCATGTCCTGGCGAAGCGCTACCACGACGCGGAAACCGTCGTCGAGCGCAACAACCACGGCCACACGGTGCTCCTGGAGCTCCAGCGTCTGTGCACCTGCCGCATCTGGCGCGAGCACAAACGAGGCGTCAGCGACGTCCCGCCCGGCTTTCTCACCACCCAGGCATCCAAGGTGATCCTGATCGACCAGCTCGACAAGTCGCTGCGCGAGCGCAGCCTCGCCGTGCCGTGCGACGCGACGATCGGGGAGCTGGCGGCGTACCAGCACCTGGAGGACGACAGCCTGGGAGCGCCCTCAGGCGCCCACGACGACCTGGTGATGGCGCTGGGCTTAGCTAACTACGCCTGCCTGCACCCGGGGCCGCGGCCGGCGTTCAGCATCGGCTGAGGCGGGGTGGCGCATGGTGCCGCGGATTCGGGACGATCCGGCGAGCTGCTAAACCGCCGGTCGCGGAGAAAGCCGACCGCGTCCAGGAGCGCAGACGCGAGCGATTGCGGCGTAAGCCGCACACACGGCCTTGACATCCTTCGTTATGTAAAGCTTTACATAAACCGGATTATGCTGCGCGAGTGATTATGTAGCGGTCGGCCACGTGCCACCTTGTATTCACGCTCGATTCGACGAGAAAGTCGAGGCCTTTACACAACATAATCCTGCGCTCCATGATGGACTGGGGC
>Ga0315280_10000712_pt1 | contig 60757 bp, 47 predicted proteins | sample YL17G06_40_MG_FD_203697 | JGI IMG/M metagenome (GOLD analysis project Ga0315280, IMG submission 203697) | Sediment microbial communities from Yellowstone Lake, YNP, Wyoming, USA - YL17G06_40 | ecosystem: Environmental > Aquatic > Freshwater > Lake > Sediment | place: USA: Wyoming | collected... | reverse complement strand
CCGCCCACTATCACCCAGTCTATGCCCGTCAAATCCAATTCGGGGATGGATTCCAGCATAGGCTCAATAGAGATGAATTTACCGGCGGCGCCGCACCTGCGCAGAAGGTCAATGCGATGGCGGTATTGCGCTGCCTCCACGGTGATGCCCATCCACACATTGGGGTGCCAATCCAGGTGGGGACTGAGTTCCGCCAGCCGTTCCGCCCGCTTACTCAGGATTTGGAAGCGATGCCAATGCGCCATCCCCATAATGGCAAACACCTGCTGGATAAACCCGAGCGGCACTTTGGGATGGAACAAATCCGACATGGAGTTGACGAAGACGCTGCGCGGCTTGCGCCAGTGCAGGGGCAAGTCCAGCAGTTCCGGGTGGAGGGTGATGGCAAAGCCCTGCGCATACTTGGGCATGCCCATAGCCTGCAGGCGGCGCGCCATGCGTTCCGCGTAGCAGTGCATGCAGCCTAGGCTAAACTTGCTGCACCCGCTCACCGGGTTCCACGATGCATGCGTCCATTCAATTCTGGAACAAGATGACATAAGGTTCGTTCGTTATATGAGTTTTCAAAACAGTTTTTACATGATAGACAAACATCAACAAGTATAACACTGTGGAAAAACCGAACTTTCTAGGCATTGAATTAGAACAGTGAGAGGCAGCACCTTTTTTACTTAGTGTTTAAAGGTGACTGATATTTTTCTTTCGGTATGAAAACCTGTTATAATTTATGACGTAGATTTTTTTACCACAGATTCAGTTTGTTTTTCATTGGAGGTAAGAAGATGAAAAACTCATTCTGTATCTCAGTTTCAATCCTCTTGTTCGTTTTTTTAACTCTCGGCACGGCATCTGCAGATCAATGGAATTTTCAGACTATTCTTCCCGGACCTTACGAGGGAAAGTATTGTGATCTGGCATTGGACGCACAAAATCACCCGCATATTTCTTCACACTACGATGAGGATCAGAATACGAAGCTCAAATATTCATATTACGATGGTCAAAATTGGCAAGTAAGTGATGTGGATAATGTTGTTTCTAATACTTCAATTGCAGTTGAACCTTCGGGTAAGCCTCATATCGCATATTATCATAATTCCTCATCACAACCGATAATCAAGTATGCTACTTATAATGGGACAATTTGGCAAATCTCAAACATTGAGACCTTGCCAAACTCATCTGGTGGACAAGTTTCGATCGCGCTAAATTCACAAGGTTATCCCTACATTAGTTACGACTGTAATCCAAGCACCATGCGTTTAAAATACGCCTATTGGGATGGTTTAACATGGCACATTTCTGTGGTTGACCAAAATGGCAATGTCGGATATAACTCATCAATTGCAGTAGATTCCCAAAATCATATTCACATATCGTATAGGAATTATGACACCCTGTCCTTGAAATATGCCTTCTATAACGGCACAACCTGGCAAATCTCAACCATAGACAGTCAGCCCATAAGCGGCGTAGGAACTTGTATTGCTTTAGATTCGTCAGGGAATCCACATATTGCTTATTACCAAACCGATACCGGTTGGGGTTCGCCGAATATTAAGTATGCCAGTTTTAACGGCACCACATGGCAAATAGAAATTATCGATCAATACTTTACTACCGGGCAGTTTAACGCTGATTCAATTGGATTGGCTATTGATTCAGCCAATAAACCTCACATTTCTTATTACAACTCTCAATATGGCGATCTTTATTATGCAACTTATGATGGCTCTACCTGGCAAAAAACCGTGGTTGACAGCAGTAGTGCCGGTGCTTGGAACTCAATTGCGACAGATTCAGCAAACCATCCTCATATAGTTTATCGCGGATCTGGTTCATCTCTGAAATATACATGGTATGGCGGTCCCAATTTGTCTGTAAATTTGAGTAGGTTTGAAGCGATTGCGAAGTCAGACACATGTATTGCGCTAAATTGGCAAGTGGAAAATGCGGGGGAGAGCCAGATGATCGGTTTTAACCTTTACCGCTCATTAACGAGTAAAACAGGCAAAGAAGCTTGGATTAAACTCAATAATAGCCCTATTACCGGCAACAATCCTTATTCATATCTGGACGCCACTTGTAAAAATAGTCAACAATATCAATATCTGCTTTCGGCAATATCATCGGATGGGAAAGAGGAAAGACTAGGTGTAGCCAATGGAGAAACTGGCAATACCACACGAGCATTTACTATCACCGCTCTCTATCCAAATCCTGTTAAATCCATCCTGACTGGTCACCTGTCAATTCCGCAAACAGGCAATGTAGCACTGAAGCTTTACGATTTATCGGGGCGTATTGTGTTGGAAAAACGATTGGATTTATCAGAAGGTGAGCAGGAAATATCGCTTGACCTAAGCCATCTTGCAGTTGGTGTTTATAACTTGCAAGCCTCTACAGACGGTTTGGCTGCAAGTAAGAGGATAGTTGTAGCGAGGTAATTAGTATACATTGAGGGGTTGCATAGGAATAATCTCAAACCTGTGCAACCCTATTGTTGTACATAACGATCTCTACACCGAATTCACGCTCACGCTGATCTTATCGGGGTGCATCTGCCCCACATTCAGGTCGTAGGCAGCGGCAATGTGCCGGATCAGCGGTCCCGTGGTGGTGCGGTTGTAGAACGGGATCGCTCCTACCACATAGCTGTCAATCGCCACTATATCGGTGCCGGCAACCACCCAGCCCGGATTAATCACCTTGCCGGGACCGCCCGGTCCACCCGTCAACAACGCGCGGGTGGCATCGCAGATGATGAGGTGGCACGGGATTACCGTGGCGGCATCGGCGATGCACTGCTCCAAATCGTTGCCGTGGTAGTAGCCGCGATCCTGCACCACACCCATCAGGTTTTTAAGCCCCAAGCTCACACTGGAACCGCTGTGGTTTTTTGCCTGCGGCAGGTTGATGAGCACATTGGCTTCCAGAATATCGGTGGAAAGCCCCACCTCGGTCAGGGATTTACCGCGGTGCACATTTATTTGTTTAAATAGCGAGTCATCAGTAAGGCGGACGAAGCGGAATTTATCCAGCCCGGTGAGGGTTTGGGCAGCACCGGAGCGTCTCCAGCACGATTCTATGGGCATCACGGGATTCTCCACCAGCACCACTTCACTGGCACCAGCAGCCAGCGCCATCTCTATGATGGTGCGGATCATGGTGGGGCTGGTGGTAGTGCCGCTTTCAGGACCGCTGGCAAATCCCAGGTTCGCCTTGACCACCACTTTATCGCCGGGGCTGACGAAGCGGCTCATCCCGCCCATGATCTCCACCGCTTTGCGCGCGGCGGCGGACACCTCGCCCTGCACTACATTCACATCAGCGGGACCGCCCCCGGCGGCAGTCAGCCATCCCATCTGCCCCAGCATGCCGGCACCCATCATACCGAACGCCCCCTTGCCGGTTAAGGTGACGAATTCTCTGCGGTTCATATCAAAATCTCCTGCTTATGGTGCAAATTTAAAGTTGACCCAGCCCGACGAGTTGGTGATGCCGTCACGCGTAATGGCGGTAACCATCACCCGACCGGGGTAGGAGCTAGGGTATTCCACCGTGCTCTGGGTGCTGCTCAAGCCGGTGCGATGGGCAAGATCCCACCAGGTTCCCTTGCCATCACCGTATTGCGCCACCAGCGTGTAGGTTACACCCTCGGGATCGGTTATGCGGGTCCAACGCACTGTAACAGCGCGCGACTCGGATTTGATAACCTGCCCTGCGCGGGGACTGGCGATAATCGGTGCCGCCAAGCCACGCTTGGCGTAATCAGCCTCGGCTATATAGCTTGGCTTGCCCTTTACATTGCGGGCAATATAACCCTCCCTGCCGTCCTCCAACTTTACTTTAACGAAATCATCCATTTCTTCCAACAGGTTCGCTCTTGTTTTCATCCCCAACTTTGCGCCAAGCGGCTCGGCGCTGTTGGCGGGCGAAGCAAGCAGGGGAAGATCGGGCAGCAGGATGACAATTGGAATGGTATCGGTTGGTGTTGACGGTATCGGTGCAACCTCGGCGGATGGTGATGGAACTTCTGCAGTGACTGCTGGCTGGGGCTTGGGCAGTTGTTCAGGTTCGTGGCTGGAAAGCAGTGGGATGAGCACGAAATAAACGAGGATGAGGAGCACGATGATGGCAGCGCCTGACCATCCCCACCACGGTATGGGAGGCAGACCGAGTAAATTCCTGCCGGCTGCAGGCGTGGCTTCGCGGGGGCGCCGGAAATCCATAATGGATACATCGGGTTTTTCGCTTGCCAACTCGCGGGCGATGGCTTCGGTATCGGCAGGAACGGAAGAGCCTTCCAACTCCACCGGTTCTTCGCCGGTGAAGAGGATGGGCTTGGGTTTGGCTGTCGGTTGCTTTGGTGCAGGTTGCGGCGCGGGAACTTCGTCCAGATTAAGCCCCCCACCCACAAATATCTCCCTGAATGCATCGCCGGAGAATAAATCAGCGAATGAGTCATACAGGATTGGTGCTGCGGCTTCCTGTTCCGTCGCTTTTGCACCCTCGGTGAAGTCACTGCGCAGGTTCACATTGATGGACTGGCAATAGGGGCACTCTGTGGAACCCGGGGGGAGGGGCTGACCGCATATATGGCAGATGTTTGTTCCTTCCTCCGCCTTGCCGTCGTGCTCCAGCTTGGGAATTGGCTCATCGGTCAGGATCCTGTCCAGCCCTTCCGAAAATTCTGCCAATGAACTGCCTATGTCATCACGCGGAACCTCGGTGGCTTCAAGTGTGCCTGGTGGTGTCTCGACAGGGGCTTCGCCAGTGGCTGTTGTGGCAACTCCGGGCACAGCCTGCTCCTGCGCTGAGACAGCGGTGCCGCAATAATGGCAAAACTTAGCCTCGGGAAGGGAAATTGCACCGCAGATAGGGCAGGTGATATAGAGTTTCATGTGGTCCGGTGCCAAAAGCCCGCCACAATGCAGGCAGAACCTAATCCCCAAATCTGAAGGATAAATTCTGCCGCATATATTACATAACCTGACTATCATCCCAAATTATTATAGCAAGAAAACCGATTAATCAATCTTTAAGCATAGCTCTCTATCCGATAGAACCAAAAGCACAAAAGATTTGTTCTAATAAACAGAAGATATTTTCAATCAATGCTCAGTAAATCATCGGTTAGACATCACCATTTGAATGTCGGAAAGTTTTCCTGTGTTATTTACTTGACATACCTAATTAAGGTGTGTTATCTTTATGTATATTATGAATCAAGAAGGAGGTGATGTGAGTCCAGGTTTTGCATTGGATGCACTCACCTTAGTTTTAACTAGATAAGCATCTTTGGGGGGAAGTGTCTTCAACCTGCCTTTAAGTCGAAGAGGCGGGGGGATTTAGTCTCAGCAGCAGTACCTGGCTTTCAAAATCATGGCAGTTAGAGGTAGAGTTAAGTGGTTTAACGACAACAAAGGATTTGGTTTTATCGCCCGTGAAGATGGAGAGGATGTGTTTGTGCACTATTCCGCCATTGGAGGAGAAGGATTTAAAACCCTGTCCGAAGGTCAAGAAGTAGAGTTTGACATCATTCAAAGCGAGAAAGGTCCTCAAGCAGCAAATGTAGTCAAGGTCTGATCATTGATCTTACCCACTCGAGCCCATCGCAAGATGGGCTTTTTCATTTCCCCAATCCCTTGTATGGAATTATCCTGCTTGTCAATTCCTCCCCCTTTGTTAGAATTGCTCAAGCGTAAACTTTGGCAATGGAGGAGAATCATGTCTAATGGATTGGTTCCCTATTCGGCTCCGGGCAAGGTCTCGCCGTGGGGGAAGGCGATGGTGCATCCGGCAACTCTGGCGGTAGCGGTGGCGGCAATTCTGGTGGGTGCATTCTGGCTGGTGCCCCTGGCGATTGGATTCGCTGTGCTGTGGCTCATCCTCATCATAATGATGGGGACAACGGGCAGCTCGGTGGGAGCACAACGCCGGGCGCTCATCAACAAGCTCTCCTTCAAGCACCGCCCGCCGGCACAGGAGGCAGTGCGCGTGCTGGAGGAGGTGGAGGCAGCCATCGCTTCAGCGCCTGCAGCCTACCGCATGAATTTCTCCGGTGTGTCACTGGAAGTGAGTGGGTTGGTGGATAAACTGCTTAACCTCTACCCCATTTTGGAGGGGCTGAACCGCTACCGGCAGCGCGCATCCAGCGATGTCGGCATTAGCGAGCAAGACAGCGTTTACACCCGCTCGCAGGAGGCGGCAAAGCGGCTGGAGGATGAGACCGCGCACACGCTCGCACTTTTGCACGATGTGCAGGGCAGGCTTTTGATGATCCTGGCTAGTGCTTCGGGTGAGGGCGAGGACAGCCCGGCGGCGCGTGCCGGCAAGCTTTCCTCCGAACTGGCGGGGCAGGCAAAGGCGCTGGATGAGGCACGGGCATTTTTGGAAGGCGACTGGCAGCTTGATGAAAAGCCCCAGGCATAACCAGGCAGTCCTTTTAATCCTTCTCGCGCTGCTGATATGCCCCATGACGGCATCCGCCAATGGAGGCGGAGTCTTATTCAACCCTGAAGCGGATATATTGGGTGCACAGCCTTGGGGGCATTATCTCTTCATGTTTGATAATCGGGAATACTCCCCGCTGGTAATTCCCAGCCCCGAGGAACGCACCATCTTCGGGCAGGACTTGCGGCTGGGCGTGCGTTCCACCTATCAGGATCATGTGGAGCTTTCGTTGGGGATACGGCTGCGGCAGAGCTTCGGCGAACCGCTGCAGAATGCCATCACGCTCTATCCTGTTATATTTGGGCAGCTCTTCTGGGATAAATTCTCGTTCCTGGGCGGGCAATTTCGCAGCGAGGATCTGCATCCCAGCGTTTTTTTTATGAACGCCGATGCGCCTGACCTACCCGGCATCAGGTTGGAATTTGGCGACGATGTTACCGGCGGGAATCTGTTCCTGGCACGCACGCAGGTGCCCGGTGACCTCCGCTACGAGACTTATGCCGGCGGCGGGCAATTTTGGTGGGGAAGTGAGAAATGGGACTTTGGCTACGATTCACCGCCCAAAAATTCCCTGCGCCTGCAGTGGGCAGGGGTGCATCAGGCGGGGTTTGATACCGGAGGTCAGGACTATATCGTGCCGCCGGGGGAGCGCAAGCGCGAGTCGTATGCCGCGCTGGGGATGGGGTCGCTGGTTCCTTGGCAATGGCTGCAGTTTCGCCCTGCCACCGGCATGACTCTCTCCCGCGAGAGCGGCAATGCGGGGCTGATGGCAGGGCTGGAGGTCAGCGCCGGGCTGGATTTGGGATCGGTGATGCTGGTGGGGGAACTATCGGGATGGTATCTGGGCAGCAATTTCCAGTCCTTTTGGTCACGCGACGACTTCGCCATCCTCGCCGACCCACGGGTGGCAGCACTCGGTGTTGATCCCTTCTCACATCGGCGCTACATGCCAGGGGCGATGGTCACCCTTTACCTGCCGCTGGATTACTTCCATCTTGAGCTATCCATAGATGAGCGGTTCCGCTTCCTGGACAATTTGAGTGGTGCCAAGGAATGGGATCGCAACCGGGTGGTAATAGCTGCCGGACTGGATCTATAAAACATCCCCCAACAGTGGGGGATGTTTACCTGGTCATGCTGTTGATCTAATCTTTAGTCCCGAACCTGAATGTGATGGTAGTGGTGACGGCATTTGCCGCCCTGCCAAAGTCGGTCTTTTGAATTGCATTTAACAGTTCATCCTGCACCACTTTGGGCACACGCTGATTGGAGATAATCTGCACAGCTTGCGCCCTTCCCCTGGTATCCAACTGCATCTGCACCTTGATCTCGGAGGCGGGCCAATCGGGCTTGTTGCTCAAAACCTTGTCCCATGCCGAGTTCACTGCCTCCATGTTATTCCGCAGTGCGGCGAATAATCGTGCCTGTGTGCGCGAAGCTTCCCGCGCCCCCATGCCCCTGCTCTCAAAGCTGACTGAGGTGCGCGTCTGGGGTAATGGTTTGACCTGCACCGCAGGGTCGGTGGCTGGCACCGGCGTGGCGGCAACCGGGGCGGGCGTGGGTGCCGGTACCGATGTGAACTGGAGGGTTGGTGTTTCACCCCAGAGATCCATCCCCCAGCCCATGAGGATTGGCTTTACCCGGAAGGGGTCGCTCATAAAGGTGGATACGAAAGCCACTGTTGCTGTGAAGACCGACGCTACCACTGATGCAAAGAGGACGACTACCACGAAAGTGAACAACCTTTCGCCAAAGTTCAGCTTGCGGTAGTGGACGGAGGAGATGATGGAGCTTTGAGTGTCACCCCAGGGACTAGTCTTGGCAGAAGGTGGCTGGGGTGTTTCGACGACGGGAGCTACTGCGGCAACCGGTTCCTGTGTGTCTACCACGGTCTGGTGGGGAATGGCAGACTCTGTGGCGACCTCCTGCATAGTATCCACTGGTGCCGGCGGAACCGTGAACGATGCCGGTAGCAAGGTCGCCAGTGCACCGCACTTGGGGCAGTATTTGGAGCCAGCAGTCAAAGGTTCGCCACATTTAGTGCAGTAGTCCATCAATTCTCCTTGCTCTTCATATCATTTTTTGGCATAAATTATAACGCAAAAAAAGGCACGACTTAAATAGTCGTGCCAGAACACTGCCTAATGTTACAGGTATGTTCTAAGGTTTTGCCGGAGCAGGTCCCGGGTTGATGAATGAGTAGGAAATCTCTAGCATCACAGGCTTGCCGGCGCCAAAATTGGTACCTTCCACTGACTTTACCACGGCTTCCTTGAGTCCCTTCGGTGTTCCCTTATCGCCAATAATCGTTGTCGCCGAAGCCTTGCCTTTTGCGTCAATATTGGTGGATGTTTTCACTTCGCAATTGGCAAAGTCGGCTTTTTGCGCCAGAACAACATTCCAGGCATCCTGAACCGCTACCAGACTTGGTTTGTAGATATTGCCAAGATTGGTTTTGCTGCGAGAGGGGTCACTGGCATTTGGACCCTTGACCGACATGGTGACGCTCAGTTTCCCTTGAATTGTCGCAGGCGGCGGCGTTACCGGTGGCGTGGTCACGGGCGGTGTGGTGACAGGCGGTGTGGTTACCGGAGGCGCTGTCGTGACTGCAGTGGCTGCAGTCCCTTCTCCCCAAAGGTCTATGCCCCAGTCTTTGAAAGTCGGTTTTAATCCGAGGGGATCGCCGACGAAAGTTGTGAAGACAGCTACCACCAGAGGTGCGATTATGATTAAAACGATGATGAGAATAATAAAAACAGCACCACTGCCTTTTTTAGAATTGCCAAGGTTTGACACAACGGGCTTTGCAATTGGTCTTGCCGGGGGCTCTGTTACTGTGGGAGCTGTTAGTGGACTCACCTTGTCTAACATAAAGCCACATTTACTGCAAAAATGAGTTCCAGTCTTCACTTGTGAACCACATTTGGGACAGGTTTTTAACTGGACTTCTTGCTGCGTTGGGGCGATGGACGGCTCTAAAGGCGCCGGCTCAATTATTTCTGCTTTTTTCCCCTCTAGCAACACTAAAAGCATCCCCGCTGACCTGGGTCTCTCCTTGGGATCTTTATTCAAACCTGCCAATAACGTCTCGTTTATCTGCGTAGGTAAACCATAAATGGGGCCGGGTATTTCATATTTTATTGCATCTTCAGTTGAGCAAGGTACTTTTCCTGCCAACAGATCATAAAAAGTAGCTGATAGATTATACACATCGGTGCACCTATTAAGAGTTCTGCCCCTTACTTGCTCAGGCGAAGCATAACCCCCCGAATAACCCAACGGTCGAGACACCCTTGTCATGGAGTCATGAGCGGAACGAGCGATGCCAAAATCCATCAGCTTAAAATTGCCCCGCTCATCACAGATTATGTTACTGGGTTTGATATCCAGATGCAGCACCTTCTGGTCATGGGCGTAATCCAGCGCCGGGCAAATCTGCCGGGCACATGTCAGAACTTCCTCCAAACTGAAGTTATGCCCCTGTTGTTGATAACGACCCAACCGTGCATTTAGGTCCTCCCCCGCCACATACTCCATGGTGATGAAGCAGGTATTCTTATACTTCATCAACTCATATACACGAAGGATATTGCTATGGGTCAGCTTTTGGGCATTTATCACTTCCCGGGAAAGGTCATTTATAGCACGGGTATCGTTAGCGAGTTCACTGCATACAAATTTTAGTGCAACCGGCAAGTTGCTCTTAAGTGTATCCTGCGCCAACCATACTTCACCCATCCCACCCTTGCCCAGGCGGCGCACCGGCAGGTAGCGTTCGGCAAAGAGTTCTGTGGAATTCATCCTCTTACCTCCTTAAACCACGCGGGTGGGGAGGTCACCAAAGAGCCGCATTTTAGGCAGTAACCCATCAAAACTCCTTATCCAGATTGAGTTAGATAGAGAGTAAAGCATTGCCTTGGTTTAATTATAACGTAAAAAAGGCACGACTTTTTATAGTCGTGCCGATTTGTGATCCGATGTTACAGGTGATCTATCACGGTGTTTTTGGGGCTGATGGTGCAACTGGTGCGGTCGGTGTCGGAGTTGTGGGTGCGGAACCGGGATTGGTGAAGGTGAACTTAATCTCCAAGCTAACTGGCTTGCCTGGACCAAAATCAGTTGAATCTATTGACTTAACAACCGCTTCCTCTAAATCTTTGGGGGTTCCTTTTTTACCAGTTATCTTGGTGCCACCAGTTTTCCCCTTGGCATCAATGTTGGTGCTCACCGTCAACGTGCAGGAAGGAAAGTCCGCTTTTTTTACCAATCCCTTATTCCAAGCATCCTGCAATTGAATATAGTTGGTTTTATAGGCATCGGTGATTTTGGTCTGACTTCGGGAAGGATCGTTAGCTCCCGGTCCGGTGACCGTGATATTGACAGAGAGCTTGCCCACTGGTGCCGCGGGTGGTGTTGTTGTCACTGGCGGGGTAACCAGTGGAGTTGTTGTAACCGGTGGCGTGGTGACTGGCGGTGTGGTCGTTGTGGCTGCAGTCCCTTCTCCCCAGAGGTCTATGCCCCAGCCTTTGATGGTGGGCTTAAGTCCGATAGGATCGCCGACGAAGGTGGTAACCACGGCAATCGCCAGCAGCGCCACGATGATGACCAGGATGATGACGATGATAATGCCGGCGCCTCCGCCTTTTTTAGGCGGACCCAGCCGGGCGCCTGATGGAGGTGGGGCGGTGGGTTTGGGCTGCGGTGGGGCAGCAGCCGGCGGTGGGGTTGGCTTTGCTGCTGGAGGAGGTGCTGCCGCCACGGTGGGCGGGGGCGTAGGTGTCGCTGCCGGTGGTGGAGGAGCAGGAGCAGCCGGAGGCGGTGTGGGCGCGGCGGCTGGTGGAGGCGTTGGTGCAGCAGCAGGCGGTGGCGTTGGGGGTGCGGGTGGTGTTGCTGGTGGCGGTTCAGGTGGCTTGGTCTCACCCGCCGGAGGTGGTGCTGCCGGCGGTGGTGGGGGCGCAGATGAGACGCCTGGTGGTTGAGCGGGTGGCGATGTGGCTGCCGGTGGTCGAGGTGGTGCGGCGGGGGGAGGAGTTCCTGCTCCCGGCGGGGGTGGTGGTGCTCCGGCGTCGGCTACCACGGCACCACATTTGCCGCAAAAGCGTGCTCCCGGCTTTAACGGAGTCCCACATTTCTGGCAATTTTGATCCATGTTTCCTCCTAAATTGCGGTTTTGGATTATAAATTAATAATAACGATCAAGATGTCTTCTTCGTTTCCTCTATCACTACTCCTATGGCGCGGAATTTGCTGTAACGGTCTGTTAACAGCTCATCGGGAGTAAGTTTACCCAATTCGTTCAGGTGCCTCTCCAAGGCATCGCCCAGGATAGTCGCGGCGGCTTTGGCATCGCGATGAGCGCCACCCAGCGGTTCCGGCACGATCTCGTCAATTACGCCCATACGGAGAAGATCTGGTGCGGTGATCTTGAGTATCTCCGCCGCGGTGGCAGCTTCATCGCGGGTGCGCCACAGGATGGATGCGCAACCCTCGGGGCTGATCACGCTGTAATAGGCGTTCTCCTGCATCACTACGCGGTTACCCACACCAATGCCCAGCGCCCCGCCCGAGCCGCCCTCGCCAATCACGGCGACCACCATGGGCACCGGCAGCGAGAACATATCACGAATATTATGGGCGATGGCTTCCGCCTGTCCCCGCTCCTCCGCCTGAATGCCGGGGTAGGCGCCGGCGGTGTCCAGAAATGTCACGATGGGGATGCCAAAGCGCCCCGCCATCTGCATCACGCGGATTGCCTTGCGGAAGCCCTCGGGGTGGGGGCTGCCAAAGTTGCGCACCAGATTTTCCTTGGTGTTGTGCCCTTTGTTATGCCCGGCAACACACAGCGGTCTGCCGCGGAACATCCCGAAGCCGGCAAGTATCGCCATATCGTCGGCGAACTGGCGGTCGCCGTGGACCTCCACAAAATCGTCCAGCAGGTTGGTCACATAGTCTATGGTGTAGGGGCGCCGGGGGTGGCGGGCAAGCTGCACCCGTTGCCAGCGGGTCAGGTGGGAAAAGATCTCGCGACGCATCTCATCGGCTTTAAGCTTGAGCTGATCAATCTCGGCGTTCATCGCCACGCCGCCCGATTTCGCCAGCGCCGTCAGTTCGTTGATCTTCGCTTCCAGCTCCGCGATCGGTTTTTCAAAATCCAGATAGATTTTTTCTGCCATGGTCTTAAAAGGTTATCACATAGGTGAATGCCAGGACGCGGCTCCATTTACCTTCCTCGCCCAGCACTGACTTTTGGTTGTTGAGCAGATTCATGGTGTAGAACTCCAGCCGGAACTCGGGGGCGATGCGAAAGCGGACGCCGGCATCCAAAAAGCCCGGTCCATTCCCGCCAAACGCCTGATTGGAATTATCGTTGGCGCCCAGGTCATAGACGGCGACCAGATCAATAATCGGTCCGATGGATTTCTCCAGCGCTGCCCAGGCATCGGGACTTTTATCGTCGTTGGTCTCGGTCATGGCATAGTTGGCGCCCAGGTGCAGACCGATGTATCCCAGAAAATCGTATTCCTGGCTGGCAACAGCATAGAGCCCCTTTGATTTCACGATGTAACGATCGTAGCTGAAAATGCCCGGTCGGCTCGGGAATTCCTCATCCTTGACGAAACGTCCCGACCCCTGGTCATCGTAGCCCACAGCAATGGCAGGCAGCACCTCATTGCCGTTGATGAGCTGGACTTTGGCTTGAAAACCGGGGTGTGGGTTCATGATGGGGTCGCCTTGACCAATAACCGCCTCGCCACCGTAACTCACACCAAAGTTGAGCCAGTTCGCCAACCCCAGGCTCCCCTTGATGAGGAATGGCTCCAGCGCCAGATGGATGTCAAAGGTGCCCTTGGCGCGGGTCCAGGCGGTGGGGCTGTTGATGGTGTAAGGCTCGCCCATCGCCTGATAGTAGGGATTGGTGCCCAGCAGTTCACCAGCGTCCAGAAAGCTCTCGGCGCTGCATATCGTTGCCACTCCGAATAGTGCTACTACCAAACCTATGCGATAAACCATCTTCCCTCCCCATTAGAGGTTGAGAATTTCGGCTATTTTCCAATATAAATCGGCACGGGCAACATCGTGCTGCTCGCGGCTTGCCAGGCACTTCAGCTGCACCCTGCCCGCCGCCAGTTCGTCCGGTCCCATGATGACAGCCAGCGGGATTTTTCGCTCATCGGCATAGCGCAATTGCTTTGCTAACTTCTCCCCCGGCTCCAGATAGAGCTCGCAAGCCACGCCATGCTGCCGCAGCAGGTTGGTCAGCTCTACGGAATGTTTTGCCATCTCGGCGTTGAACACGGTGACCAATACATGGATGCAAGTCTTGGGCTGGGGCATCCTGCCCAACTCCGCCAGCACATCCACCACCCGCTCAAATCCGATGGTGGTGCCCGTCGCCGGCACCGGTTCGCCCTTGAAGATGCCAATCAGCCCGTCGTAGCGCCCGCCGCCCGTCAACGACCCGATGCGGGGTTCATCCACAAAGCTCTCAAATACCGGTCCGGTGTAGTAGTCCATACCCCTTATCAAATAGGGATCGTAGAGCAGCCGCTCCTCCGCTATCTCCATTTCGGCAAGAATTTCTAATATCTGAGCGATATCTTTCAACGCGTGCAAGCCCACATCACTATCTTTGAGCAGCTTTTGGGCGGTTTTTATCCTCTGCTTGTTGTCACCATCAATCGCTAGAAAATCAAATAGCTCTGCAGTTTTTAAATAATTATAAAGTTTTTTGGGGTGACCAGTCGGGAAGTTCTCGTCCTGTAACTCATTCTTTACGCCTTCCAGTCCGATTTTGTCAATTTTATCTACAGCTACTGCCACCATAGGGATGAGATCTGTTGGTATGCCGCAGGCAAGGAAGCTGGCGTTGATAAGTTCACGATGGTTGATGCGGATATGGAACCCGTCAAACCCGAGCGCCAGCAATATCCGGTGCGTAAGTGCGATGATCTCGGCATCGGCGTAAAGGCTGTGGCAGCCCACGATGTCGGCATCGCACTGGACAAATTCACGATAGCGCCCGCGCTGGGGGCGTTCGGCGCGCCAGGCTTTCTCCATCTGGTAGCGCTTGAAGGGGAAGGTGGTCTCGGGGTGCATGGCGATGTAGCGCGCCAACGGCACGGTGAGATCGGGACGCAGCGCGAGGTCTGCCTCAGCGGCTTTGCCCCCCTCCCCCCGTTTGAGCACCTTGAAGGTGAGGCGGTCGGTCTCCTCCCCCGATTTGCCGGCGAGCACCTCTATGCGTTCCAATGCCGGCGTGGAGAGCGGCAAAAAGCCAAAGCGGATGAACTCCTCCTCTATGGTGTTCATCACGGCTTTGCGCGCCAGCACCTCGGCGGGTGAAAAATCGCGCATGCCCTTGGGCAGATGTGGCTCTACCGTCATTTATCACCTTTGCTTTTAAGTATCATCCCGCCAAACATAATAAGGTAGATTGGGCTTGGGATAAAGATAAATCACGCTTGCGCCCGCTATTAGAAGGGGATGCCCAGCCCCAGGTTGAATCCCAGCCCAAATCCGCCCTGGTCGGGGTGTCCCAGGTCATCCATCAAATAGCCTCCGGAGACGCCAAGCCCCAATACCCTGCCCAGCGAGAGCATGGTGCCGGCGAACGCCTCGCCGCAGGGGCTGTTCTGCTCGCCCAAATCGCCCCAGTGGCGCCAGGCGTAACCCAGCCCCAGTCCGGCAAAGAGATCCAGAATGCTCTCCCGCGGCAGGAGGTGATAGGTCCCGCTGCCCATGAGCGGCATGATGGAATAGTCCTGATCGTTGTGCGTCCACGATACATAGCCGATCCCCAACTGCACATCCCAGCCCTCGGGGAAGGCATAGCCCAGCCCGCCGTGGTAGTAGATGGCGGGATCGCTATCGGGGGGAAAGTAGATGGAGGCGCCCAGAGAGGGATAAAAGCCGGCTCCCGCAATCCCGATTATGCCCAGCGCCAACAGTATTGCTTTCTTCATCGGAAACACCACCTTACAGATTGCACTCTTTGATGACTATAAAGCTAGATAAGTTTATCAATTACGGCAAAAAGGTGGGAGATTTCCTCGGGTGTATTATAGAAGTAGGGGCTTACGCGGATGCACCCTGCACGCAAGCTGGTGGCGATATGCTCGGCTTCCAGCAGCTTCTTGATCTCGACGGCGCGGGGCGGCGCCAGACTGACGATAGCGCTGGGTTCGGCGCCCGGCGGCAGGTTGATGGCGATACCTCGTTTTGCAGCTTCCGACCGCACCTGATCTGCCAGTGCCGACGCCTTCGTCTCTATCTCGCGCGCGCCGATTGCCAGCAGCATCCCCAGCGAGCCGGTAAAGGCATAGATATCGCCGTGATGATAGGTGCCACCTTCGTAGCGGCGGGCATCCTCAAAGCGGGGATGGTCGTATTCAGTCAGGTCCTCAAAGTCCATGCTGCGTTTGGCACCCAGCCAGTAGAAATAAGGCGGATCAAGCGCGGTGACCAGATCGCGGCGCAGCCACATGAATCCGGCGCCCATGGGACCGGCGAGCCACTTCTGCGCACCGCAGCAGATGATGTCCACCGGCTCAAGGGTCAGATCCAGGCTTAGCTGTCCCAAGCCCTGGGTGGCATCCACGATGGTGCGGATGTCGTGCTGGCGTGCCAGTGCCCCAATCTCCGTGAGGTTTCGCTTCTCACCATGGGCAAAATGCGCCCACGAGAAGACCAATCCACGGGTGTGCTCCCCAATCTCGTTCTGCAGCCTTTCAATCGTCCACGGCTCCTCTACATAGCGCACGGTCAATCCTTTGTGCTGCGCCAGATTCAGCAGCGGATAAACCGAGGCGGGAAATTCGTTTGCGGGCGTAAGGATTTCATCCCCCGGCTTCCATTCAAGCCCCCACAATGCCGTGTTCAATCCCTCGCCGGTGCTGTGCATCAACGCTATCTGTTGCGGTCTAGTGTTGATGAACTGCGCTATCCGTTCGCGACAGATATCGTTCACCACAAAGTGGCGCTTGGCTTCCACGATGCCTTCGCGCAACTCATCGTAAAGCGCGAGCATGGACTTGAGCGCGGTGGTGGGCAGCGGAATGTGGCTGGCATTATTGAGATAGGTGAGCTTGCGGGTGAACGGAAACTCGTAGTCACGATTGAAGGGCGGAATATCGGGCAGCATGGACATGGTTGGCATCCTTATAGAGTTGGTTTGGGCACTGCACCTTTGCCCAGCATAAACAGCAGTGCGGCACGAACCTTATCGCAATCAACTTCAGTGGTTTTGCAGTAGCCGTTGGTGCGGATGTTGAGCACGCCCCACACCGCGCGCGGGAAGCTATCCAGGATGCCGCTGGCAAGCTCGCGTTCGCACGCCACCGCCAGCACCGCCGAGGAGTTGGAATCGGCGATCTTCTGCCGCGCCGCCTCGCCGCCGGTTGCCAGATCTACCGTGATAGAGTGTTCCGCTGCCAGTGCCAAAATATCGGTGATATCGCAGGTGCCGCAGCGTTTGCAATCGGTAATGTTGCGTTGTAAGCGCACATCGCACTCCTCGTCCTGCAGGCATTGTGGCAGCAGCAGGAGGATATCGTCCTGCCGGGCAAGGGTGAAGCGCCGCGCCGCCAGCAGCGAGTTATTGAATGCCACAAACCCGGCTTCGTAGTCCTCACGGCTTATGCCAAGCACTTTTTTTACCAGTTTACCCAGGTTATAGAGGATTTTAAAAGTGAAAGTGCGCACTACATCCAGCGTCCACACCCACCAGTTGCGACCCCTGCCCAACCCCTTGGAGGAGCCAACCGCCAATGCCCATACTCCCCACACGGTAAGAATGGCGAGGATGATGTTGACTGCAGCGAAGAAATATGGACGCAGCGGTTCGCTTGCCCACATCACGATGAAATAAGCGGCGATCAACCCGGGCGCCAGCAGCAATGGATAGAACAGCGCGAACGCGATGGCAGCCGGCAGCACAAAGTGCCACTTTTTCGCGATGTAAGGTGCAGATGAAGGTTCAGCCATTTTCTTTACTTGGTTTGCACTTCCTTAAGATGTGGCATGGCATAAAAATTCCTGCCCTCATAGGGTTCCCTGCCGCCCTTTGCCCAGTAATCAGTGTAGGCGCGGATGGCGTCCTGCTTCCTATCCAGCACGCCATAAAGTCGCGAAAGCCCAAGCGCAGACCAGCCCGCTTCGGGATGGCGTTTTTGCTCATCCATGTATTCGGCAAAAGCCAGATCATATTTGCCCGCTAAGCGGTATGCCTCACCCAGCGTGAAATGCCCGCCCAGGATGTTGGGGTCGCTTACCAGGCACTTGTGCATCAATTCCTCCGCCTCGGCATAGCGCCCCTGCTCAAGCCGCGCCTGCCCCCATGCCATGAACATGCCCGGGTCGTTGGGGAAGCGGCTCAGCCCCAGGCGGGCGGCTTCGGCAGTGCCTTCCAAATCACCCTTGAGTAACAAATTGGCGATCTTGCTCAAATATGCCGATTTATAGCCGGGATCAAGGTCTATGGCGTGGGTGAGCGCCTTATTCGCATCGTCGTAGTGCTTAAGCTTGGTTGCCGCTATGCCGAGGTTATAGAAAGCCTTGGGGTCAAGCGGGTGCACATTGGCAGCGCGTAGCAAAAGCTCGTAAGTAAGCAGATCGGCAGTATAACGCCAATATGCCTTTGCTTCCTCCTTGAATCCCTCATTATCCAGATAATTACCATACTCATAGGCTTTCTTCGCATCAGGTGACCATTCCAGAATATCCCCAGCTGAGTTTAACGCCTCGGCAGGTTTCTCGGTCTTGGATAATGCCAGCCCCATTCCCTCCAGCGCATCCACCAATGAAGGATCCTCATGCAATGCCTGGGCATAGTATCCCACTGCGGTGGTGTAAATCCCGCGCTCGTAACAGATGCTACCCATGCGGTAATACATGCGCTCATAGCCCATGCGGGTCTCGGCTTTGGACGGTTCGGGCACCCCGAACAGCATGGTGGGATTCTCGTTGATGATCCACGCCGAACCGAGGATCACCACGACAGTTGCGCCCAATCCCACCCACGATTTGGTCCGACTTGTGTCCTTTGCGGGAGCAGCGATGAGGAGGGAGTTTATCCGCCCATAAAGCCAGACCAGCGTGGTTGACGCTGCAATAAAGAGAGGTATAGCCTGTGGCGCCCGGTAGCGTGCGTTGATGAAGAAGGGGAGCATGGAAAGCAGGTAGAGGATGAAGAACGCTACCAATATCCTACCCTTTTTGCCGCGCCAGAGGAACACCAGCCCGGGTAGCGCCAGCGGTAGTAGAATGCCGAAGTTGACCGGCGCCAGACCCAATGCCGGCAGCCAGGGAAAGATGAGCACATTCTCGGCAAAGAAGTAATACGACTCGTTTAGGGGCAGCTCCAAATAGGTGAAGGTGAGCACGAACTTCTGCCAATAGAGCTGTGGGATCTTGCCGAAATCACCACTGATGAACTTCATCCCCTGCTCAAACCAGAAATTGCTGACCTCGCTGGGCTTGAGATGGCGACCCAGCGCATTCTCTGCAGGCAGCGCCGAATCACGCTGGTTTAGCTCCTCCGGGATGCCCTTCATGCCGCCAGGTGTATAGTAGGCACCCTGCGCCGAAGGGCTGTTGCCGATATAGAAGTTCAATCCGCCCTGGCTGGTGGTGGGCACAAAATCGCCCTCCGCCGCTAGGTTGTGGATGGTGGTGGGCAGCAGTGCGAGGATGATGCCGCCCACAAATACTGCCGCGCCTAGCCAGCGGTTTTTGGGCTTTTCTACCTGTGGATAGAGCAGCTTGGTCAGCAGAAAAAGGAAAGGGAAAACCAGAATGAGGTTACCCCGATCTACCGCAGCTAAGCCCATCAGGATGCCGGCAGCAAGCCACCCACGCCACCTTAACTCATCGGCGCGGCACAGCAGGTATAGGCTCCAGGCTACCAGCAGGTTGACCAGTGTGACCGGCACGAATGCCCCATCAAAATAGACCATGGGTCCATAGAACGCCGCCAGCACCCCCGTGATGATGCCCACCATGCGCCCGCCGAGTTTTTCGCCGGTGCGGAATAGCAGCAGCACTATGATGGCGCCTATTACTGCCTGCACCAGCCTGCCCGCCCACAGGCTCGCACCCAGAGGCAGGTAGACCAGGGCGAGAAAATAAGCATAGAGCGGTCCGATGAAGAACACCTTGCCCGGGCTTAGCTGCCCCGCAGCTATCTGCTGCGCCCAGGTATAGTAATAGCTGCTATCGGGGGTTGCCTGAATATCCCACAAGAGCTGGTAATTCGCGAGGGTGAAGATATAGGAGAGCCGCAACACCAGCGCCAACAAGAACAGCCCCACCGCCCACAGGTTCTCGTTCTTCTTCCACCATTTTTCCTTTGTATCCGCCATTATTTCTTCCTGTAATTATTGGACTACTGAATATAGCCCAGAGTCTTCATCTCCGCCAGATGTTCCGAGGAGACTGTGGAATTTTGAGCGGCATGGCGCGTGCCCCATGTCGCAATAGTCTTTATTGGGTGTGAGCGCAGCCATCCCTCAGTGAACAATGATTGTGCGACACCGCCCTCCATATCCGATCCCACCGGAATGTTCAGGAGGTAAAGAATCGTGGGGGTGATGTTGAGGATGTGTGGCTTCTCCGACGCATCAGAGTTTTTTGCCACGCCCGGACCATAAACTGCAATCGTGCCCGAGATGCCCGACCCGGTGTGGGCATGCTCCAGTCGCACATCCACCATCCCCTCGCCATAGAGCAAATCCAACCGTGTTAGGAAGCGCCGCAGCAGCAGCGGGTTGGCTGAGGACTTGAAAGCTATACGCCAGCCTTCCGGCTCCTCCAGCACATTGCTGATGGTCGCCGCCTGCTCTCTATTCCTATATAATTCCCCCAGCAGTTCATCATAACTCCTCGCAGCTTCCCGCTTGACTACTATGGAATTGTCTTCTCCGGCGGGGATGGGATTAAACCCGTGGTCGGAAATCACCATCAAGTGGTCATTTGGACCAAGATTGTCCAAAAAGACACCCAAGATTGCATCACACATGGTGTAGAGAGCTTCAAATCGTGACTGCCCCGCCGCTCCTCCCTCCAGCAGAATGTGCGTGAAGTTATCTGTTGTATTATTGTAGTAGTAAGTCAAATCATAGTCGCCACTCAGGCGCGCTGCCAGCGGGGCAATGCCACCGAACTCCACCCGCAGCGCCATGCTCTTCTTGGCGAAATAGTCCGCAAAACCCACATTGGTGGTGAACTCTGCATTCCAGCCCTGCCCGTCGGTTATGTAGGTGGAATAATTCTGCCAGGGCGGATTCTTCCACCCCCAGCTAACACGGTCGGCAATGGCGTGCCCCAGCGCATAGGGGTGATAGATGCCCTCGGTGTTTCTGCCCAGCACATCGTTAAGCCAGCGGTCGCTCATGAATATCCCGTTGATCTTATAAGCGGGATACGATTCGTAGGCATTCCACACCGCTGCGGTCTGCCGAGCCAGGGTCACTATCTCCCATAGCGAGGGCACCTGGCGCATGTTATCCACCTGATAGGTGATGTGGGTCTTGCCGGTGCCGGTAATGCCATTGATCGCCGGGGGTCGTCCCGTCTCTATGATGGGCCAGACCACACGGGAGAGGCTGGATTCATCCGTCTCCAGCCGGTTCCAATAGCCGTGTTCAATCAGCCAGCGGAAGTTGGGCATCTTGCCCCGGGCAACCAAAGTGCGCACCTCCCGCGGGGAAAACGAATCCAGCGCCACAACCACAACTTTACCTTTGGGTGCAGGCAGGATGAAGCTCAAACCCCACAGGAGCAGTATTGCTGGCAGGAGGATGAAAAGGATAATGCGGGGTAAGGATGGGGACTGATGAAGCGCTATCATCAGAAAACCTTGCGCAGGATCAAAATAAAGAAGACCAGAAGGATGAGTGCGTTGATGAGGATGGCGGCATAGATGCCGATCCAGCGGAAGAGGCGGTCGCGGTAGGGGGGTATTTCCGATTCAGCTGGTTTGGGTTTGGCGGCTTTGGGCTTGGGCGCTGGCTTGGTCGGTTTCGCAGTCGGGGGAGGCGGAGGCGGTGGTTCGGGTGTCTCCACAGTTGGCGTAGGTGTCGTTATGACGGCTTGGGGAGAGGGCGCAGGCTCTGGGGCAGGCTTGGGCGCAGGAACGACTTCAATCACAGGTTTGGCTTCGGACGCAGGTGCTGGTTTAGGCACAAAAGGCGCTACCTGAACGCCTGAACCGAGTAACTGATGTATCTTCTCGCGGGGAATCTCACCCTGATTAAGCGCCTGGAATATCCCGCGCAGTTGTCCCAAATCGTGGGGGCGGGCAGAGGCATCCAGCGCGCACATCACCCGCAATAGTTGCACTATATCCCTTAGCTCATCCTGCATGGGCAGGCTCTGCGGTGACCCAGTGAGCATGAAGGCAAGCAGCCTGCCCAGCGCATAGACATCGCCAGCACGGCTTAGTGCACTATCTGGGGAGCGGTAGGGGGAAATCCTGCCATCGCTGGCATGCCCCACCAGCGGCTCGCGCAGCGTTATTTTGCGTTCCGGCGAGATGGTGACATCCTCCGGCACGATGACACCGGCGCTGGTGGTGCGTCGGTCCATCTGCTCCACCACATCCAGCGCAATCAGCATGACATAGGCGGCGGCGGAGGGAGATAGCCTGCCCCGGGCGCCGATCAAATCGGCCAGCATGCTGCTAGGCAGTGCCTCCAATAGCGCCCAGACATGCCCGCTCTCATCGCGCTGCACATCAAACACCTGCTGCACATGCTGGATGGGATACTGTTGCGCCAGCCGGAGGTCGCCGAACCATATAGCGGCGTCGCTGGCGCTGGTCTCGCTGAGGATGGCTATCTCACGCGGGTTGCCGGTGGCATCGGCGGCGGGGGCGCACCAAAAGGCGCCGATTTGCCTGCCCGGTCCTGTTATCTGGTAGCCGATATCGTTGCGCCCGCACACCGGACAGGTCGCCGGTGTTGGATAACCGCAGTTAAGGCATCGTGGAACTTCGCTCATCTATGCTCCGTAAATCCTTATTTTAACAAAAGACAGTTTGAAGATGTGTATTCTTTGCTGACGGTAGCTACTGCAACAAGAAAAGTAATAAATGTTCACGGGATGTTTCTATTTCCCCAGACAGAATCCCGCCATCAACTGTGTGATATCGTTTATAGGCGCGCCCGGCTCGGGACCGAAGTGCAGTCTGCCCCGCAGTTGCCGCAGTTCCTCTGCTGCCAGTTCTTCCTGTTGCGTTTGGATGAGTTCCATAGCACGGGATAATGCCTCGCCCGCCTTTTCCATCTCCGCCATCTCCTCCGGCAGCAGGAACATACCTTCGCCAGTCTTCTCCCGCTTGCGCACGAACTCCAGCAAAGCTTTGCGCAGCGCGGCGATGCCCTCCCCGGTCACCGCCGAAGTCACCCAATCCCCCTCCCTCATCTCAGGGTTCAAGTCGCACTTGGTGACCACAACCCAGCAAGGAATCTCTTCCGACAGCATGATCCCGTCCTGTTCGGTTTCATCGGCAGGATAGCATAGCAGGATCAAATCGGCTTCCCGGCGCGCAGCGTCGGCTTTTGCCCTAGCCGCCTGTGCCAGCGCATCGCCAGCTTCGGCTATATCGCCGGCGCCATCCCACAACGCGATGGGGGGATCGGCGGAGAGTGTTGCTTCCACCACATCGCGTGTCGTGCCGGGCTGCTCGCTGACGATGGCGCGGTCTTTGCCCAGCAGTGCATTGAACAGCGACGACTTGCCGGAGTTCACCCTCCCCGCCAGCACGATGTTCCAACCTGCCATGGCGGCTTTGCCCGCCCGTGCCCGCGAGGCAAAATCGTCGTAGAGCTCCTGCAGGCGGTTGAGGTTGCGCTTAAGCTCGCGCGCCAGTTGCGGCGGCGGCGTTTCCTCCCCCAGCTCTATGATGGTCTCCAGCACGGCTTCGGCTGCCCCCAGCGCAAGTGTGAGTTTGTCCAGCAGCACCTCGCCCTTCTCGGCGCGGGCGCGTGCCGCCTGGCGTTGCCCTTCGGTGCGGGCGTTTGCCAGAGCCGCCACCGCGCCTGCTTCCCGCCAGTCCATCTTGCCGTGCGCCAGCGCCCGCCAGGTGAATTCGCCGGGCAGAGCCATCCGCGCCCCCAGTTCGCAGCAGACCTCAAGCACGCGATTCACGATGGCGGGACCACCGTGCAGCGTGAGTTCCAGCATATCTTCGCCGGTGTAACTGTGAGGGGAAGGGCGCCAAACAAAGACGATGTCATCCACTATCTCTTCTTCGCCATCAACCACCAGCGCGCGCAAAGCCCGTCCCGGAGCAAGCAGCACGGGTTTGCCATCAAGACGGCGCAGGATGTTGCGGGCGAGCAGTTCCAGATTGGCGCCGGAGAGGCGCACCACCGCCAACGCAGCAGGAGCCGGCGCGGTTGCCGGCGCGACGATGATTTCGCCTGCTGCCATTAGCGGGTGCGTTTGGTGAAGCGAACCGTGATCTCCCAGCCGCCCTTTTGCTTGTCGCGCTCCCGCTTGGAATAGTCGGGGCGCCAGCTCAGCGGTGACTGAATCTTCTCAATTAGGGAAGAAGTCAGGCGGCTGCCGCGTTCCGCCATCTCATGGATCACCTTGTCCAGATATTTCTTATCCGGCATCTCGTGGGGAACCCAGATGGTGAACCAGGGATCGTTCTCGGCGCCCACCTTGAGGATGGCAGGGGAACCGGGTGCCATCATTGTGCCGGAGACGGCGTCTATCTGCTGCCTGATTTTCGGTGTGGCGTAGATTTGCTGCAGAATGCTGAACAGCGTGTTGAGAAGCCAGTAAATGACCAGACCCGATGGCATGTTGTAGAAGAGGAAGCCAAAGATGATGGGCATCGCCTTCATCATGCCCTGCCCCTCCTGCTTGGGCGCGTTCCTGGGCGTGGACATGCGCTGCTGCCATACCATCAGCCCCAGCATGATAAGCGGCATCAGGTTGAAGGCATTGGCGCCAATGATGGGGATGGTGAAGGGCAGATGGAAGAGGGCGTCCGGCTCCGAAAGGTCGCGGATGTAAAGGAAGCCGGCGCCGCGTAGCTCCACCGCATTGCGCAAAGCCGCATACAGCGCAAAGAAGATGGGCATCTGGATGAGGAGGGGCAGGCAGCCACTTACCGGATTGATCTTATGGCGCTGGTAAAGCGCCATGGTCTCGGCGTTCAGCTTCTGCTTGTCGTCCTTGTATTTTTCCCGCAGTCCCGCCAGTTCGGGCTGAATCTTTTGCATGGCGATGGACGATTTAATGGATTTGGCGCTAAGCGGCCACAGCAGCAGCTTGCTGATAAGCGTAAGGATGATGATAGCAATGCCATAGTTGCCGATGAGTTCGCCAAAGAAGCGCAGCAGGCGGAAGATCCAGAAGCCGATGAAACCCACCCAGCCGCCGAAATCAACCATCTTCTCCAAGCCGGCTTTGGCGCCCACCGCTTCCAGCATGTCGTGCTCTTTGGGTCCCGTCCACAGCACCAGATGGGTCGTCTTGGCGGGATTGAACCATACCCTCCCCGATATCGCTCCGGCGGGGTTATATACCGCCTCGGTCGCTGTGATCAAACCTTGCTGATCGTAAGCAATCATCCCAAAGTAGCGCCCGCCCATACAGGCAAAATTGTAGTTCTCGCTATCGTGGCGGCGGGTGCGCCGTTCATTCAGCATATCCTTGAAGAACTTACTGCCCGAGGTGAGAAGGTTCTCCTCCTCGGTGCGGGAGTTGTATTCGGCGATGCCCAGTTGTGCGGCATCGGCGATGCCCGGCGCGGGGATGGCGGTCGCCAGCGTTCCCAAGCCCAGCGCAATGCTTTGCACTGTCGTCGGGATGCCGGCTATATCCAGATCAATCTGATAGTTATCCTTGTGGAAAGTGTAAGTGCGGCTGATGGTAGAGCCGTCGCTGAGCTTGCGCACAAAGGTGAGTTGGTTGGGCGATTCGGGATTACCCAGGTTCAGCGTCGTGGACGAACCCTGCGCCAGCACATAGCCGCCCGCGAGCATGGCATCCACTTCGGCTGTCTCGCCATAGAGCCGGAAGGGACGATCAAACTCTATCGTGGTGGCAGGGGTGTTCTCGGCGGCGGGATGGATGAGCCGGGTGATGAAGGGCAAGGGATAATAGCGAGCCTGCCCGGAATACTTTTTCAGTGAAAGATAGTAGATTTCGCCGTCTAATAGCGTCAGGTTGTAAAGCGGGGTGGTGACGGTCGCGCTGTGTTCGCCTTCCAGGGGCAGCGCCGCCACCGATGGTGTAGAACTCGCCGGAGCTGCCGGGGTTGGCGCTATCTGCGGCTGGGTCGCCGGTACCGGAGGTACCGGAGTCGGTGCTGCGGGTGCAGTTTGGGCAGCAACTGGCTTTTGGGCTTCGGCAGCGGCTTTTTCCTCCGCCGGCTGGGGCTTGGGAGCCAGAAAAACAAAATAAACCACCATGACGGCGGCGGAAATCAATATTGCTAGGAGTGTGTTTCGGCGCATTTGCTCTGTGGGTTGGGTTCGGGGACAGGGTCGTAGCCGCCAGCCGAGAACGGATGGCAGCGGGATATGCGCTTAAGCGCAAGCCAGGAGCCGCGCAGCGGACCATGCCGGCGCAAAGCCTCCAGGGCATATTCGGAGCAGGTGGGGGTAAAGCGGCAGGTGGGACCAAACAGCGGTGAAAGCACATGCCGCCACAGGTGGATGGGCAGGCTAAGGAACGAAATCAGGAATTTGCGCAATCCGCCTTCACCGCCCAGGATGCCAGCCAGTCATGCCAGACCCGGCGTAAATGTTGGGATTTTTCCTCATCCAGCTGGATGCGGGTGGATGCGATCAGGACGAGATCGGAGGGAAGTTGGGGCAACATGAGGCGGAACTCCTCGCGTAGCAGCCGGCGCAAACGATTGCGCACAACCGCGCTTCCTGTCTTCTTCCCCAACCTGATTCCCAACCGGGCGACCTCCCCTTCCATCCTCGCTGCCACTATGTAGAGCCCCTCAATTTGATGCCGGCTGCCTGCTTTATACACGCTTTGCCAGAGTTTTACTCCGTGCAAACGGGATCCTTTAGGCAGCCTTAACGGCATGGGGTCTAATCGTTGGTAAAGGATGTGACCACCAGGCGGGAGCGACCCTTGCGCCGGCGTGCAGCCAACACCAGCCTGCCACCACGCGTGCGCATACGCTCGCGAAAACCGTGGGTGCGCCGGCGATGCAGCCGCGATGGTTGATAAGTCCTCTTTGCCATACCAGTTCCCTCCTGAGAATAAGACGGGTATTTTACGATGTTTCAAGTTGTTATGTCAAGATAAAGCGAGTGTGGTATGATTGCAGTGTTAAAAATGTCAAAGGTAAAGCTTGGCAAGCATGGGCTTTCATACTATAATTAGCAGATAAATGCAAAGCAAAGTGCTCATCCATTAACCAGAGGAAATCATGTCCAGCACTCACCCCGAAAACCCCGCCGAGATCAAACTTGACCTCTATTGCAAGGGGATGCGCATCCACGAATCCTGCACCCTGGATGAAGATGCGCGCGTCGTCAGCCGCACCCGCGGCGGTCTTGGCTCCGGGCTGGAAACCATCCTGCCGGACGATATTTTCGTCAATATACCGGTGGTGGAATCCTTCGCCCAAAGTTCCCCCTACATACTTAAAAAAGAGCAGGGCACTTACTATATTTATCGTGAAGATGGCAAAAGCAGGAAGGTATGCGCCATAAAGCTGCCATATCATCCGCGCTGGTATGACCAGAAGACCCGTTCCGGCAAGATAATGCGGCGCGTGGGCGTGATGCAGGGCACCTACATCGGCGTTTACCCCAGCAAGGTTTGCGGATTCTGGACCATGGACCCCAAGGTCAACTGCCGCTTTTGCTCCATCGGGCTGAACCTGGGCGATACCGAGGATGAGGAGAAGGCGGTGCAGGATGTGGTGGATACCGTCAAAGCTGCCCGCCAGGAACTGGGCATCACTTTCGTCCACTTTAATGTCGGCTTTGACTTTGACAAGGCATTGGCGCAGTTGGAACCGTATCTGGTCGCAGTGAAGAAGGAAACTGGACTATTAATCGGTGTGCAGGCTCCCCCCGAACCCCAGTTTGAAAAATACGATCATCTGAAGAAGATTGGCGTGGATCATATATCATTCTGCATAGAGATATACAACCCCGAACGCTTCAAGGAAGTCTGCCCGGGCAAGACCGAGCATCTTTCGCAGAAACTCTATTTGGATGCCATAGAGTATTGCAGCAAAATCATGGGCAAGGGCAGAGTTGCTGGTGAGATCGTGGCGGGCTTGGAACCACCTGCCGACAGCATGGCAGCGATAGAGCACTTCGCCAAAGCCGGCGCCGTGAGCACGGTCTGCGTCTTTCGCCCCACCCGCGGCACTGACTACGAACAGTTATCCCCACCCAAATACGAAGATATGTGGCCGGTGTTTAGGCAAATGTATATCAGTTGCCTGGAGCATCAGGTGCCGGTGGATATGGCGCCCAACATCAAAGTATCCATCGTGCTATTACCCTACGAGGGGATATACTTCCTGACCGAAGAGGACAAACAACGCTTTGCTGGCGAGATCCGGCGCCAGTCCATGATGCGGGCGGCGTTCCGCACCTACTTCAACCTGAGGTTGTTCCTTAGAGGAGCATAACTTGCCCCAAGTGCAGGAGACGACAGATAAGCCCTGGCTGGAACGGGGCTGGCTGCTGCTTGGCTACATCGTGGTCTCGGTCTTTTTGGGCTGGCTGCTGGCGATGTTGGTGGGTCAAAAGGCATTCCTTCCCATCATCACCGCGCTGCTTATTTATCCGGTATTTGCCAATCGTGTGATGCAAGGCAGGCTGGGTGCGGCTGCCGGCTGGGCTATGGTGTGGGCGGTTGCCATGACCGTGGTGGGCATCCTGTTCACGATTATCTGGCCCCGGCTGTTCACGGGGGAGTGGGCAGGCAGGGTGGATCAGGCGGTGGAGCGCGGCGGTGAATACACTAAAAGCATGTTTGTATGGATAGCCACCGGCATAGGCGCCGAATCCGACCCCAGCCGCTTTATCCCGGTGCATCTGCGCAACCTGGGCATGTTCACCCTGGCAAGTCTGATCTCGGGTGGGGCGTTGGGACTGGCATTCGGCGCGGTGCAGCTCAACCTGATGAACTTCTATGTGGGCATGTTCACATCGTATTCCCACCAGCCGTTGCTGGCGGCGTTTCTTGCCTGGCCACCCTACGCTATCATGCGGGTAGTGGGATACATCCTGCTGGCGACGGGGCTATCCACCCCGGCGATCTGCTGGGCAACCAAGCGCTGCATCCCCTGGAAGAAAGCTTCCCGCTTCTTTTTACTCGGGTTGGCTTTGACCTTGTTGGATATTCTGGTAAAATGGTTGGTAGCACCCTTGTGGCGGGAAATACTAATAGGGTTGGCTCCGTCATTTGCCGGCGGAATTTCATAGCGACATTGAGGTAAACATATTGCGTTTAGCATTGACCATAACCTTCATCATCACACTGGCGGTGTGTGGAATAGCCACCGATCATCCCAAAATATTCATCTGGGATAACGACATCGGCGGGACTTTCCCCAACCCCGACAACATGAGCCAGTTCATCGGCACCGAAGTCAACCTGCGGGCAGCGCTCCTCGCCAATGGTTACACCGACATCACCATGTCCACCACCCTGCCCTATGATTTATCCCAATATACCGTCGTCTTCGTGCTGGATGGCATGTTCCCTTACACCGGCACCATAACCGATAATTATCAGAACATTCTGGTGGATTATCTGCACAGCCAGTCGGGCAGGCTCTATATAGAGGGCGGGGACTTCGGCTATAACTACCGTAATGGTCCGCTTTTCAGCTATTTGGGGGCAGCATATAAATATGATGGCTTTGCTTATCAGCACGGTAATGTGCATCATGCGCTTGGGGCTCCATCCAGTTTTGCCAGCGGACTGAGTTTTAATTATCCCGGTTATCAATCAAATATTTCTGATAACTACCTTGATGAGATAGATACGGATTTAGATCCGCTAACTAATAGCTTCCTGGTTTTCTCCAGCGACTCCCAAGGACAGCAAAGTAACGGCAGGTGCGTAGCTTACAAGAATACACAAAGAACGAACAACTATCACACCATTTACAGCACATTCATCTTCTCGGGGCTGCAGAACGGAAGCGGCAATAACACCCGCAACCATCTGATGAGCCTCTATATGGATTTCTTTGAATGGACCATCGGTGTGGAACCCACTACCCTAGGCAACATCAAGGCGCTTTACCGGTAAATCATGCGCAAATCCCTGCTATACATCGTGTTGACCATCAGCCTGGGATTTGGCACTCAGGGGATATTGCTGGTTGCAGATCAGGTGGATGGGGTGCAAAATCCGCAGTTTTTCAACAACTACTACACCACTGCTCTTATTGATATAAATAATGCCTATGGTGTAGATTATTACTACACTGTTTGGGATCATGCTCTCTTAGGCAGCCCCACCTTTGCCGACTTGGCACCCTATAAAGTGGTGATCTGGTTCTTCGGCAACTCCTGCGGCTTCCCCGCCTCCAGCCCGCAATACAGCCACATGTGCCTGACTGCGGCGGAGGAAACCATGCTGCAGAACTGGCTGCTTATCGCACCGGGTGAACGCAGTCTCGCTCTCTTCGGCATGTTCACCGCTTGGAATACGATCGCCGATGCCCTTAATCAGCAACAGTATTTTGATCCGCTGTTTTCATTTGACCTTGCTTTATCATATCCCGATGACAATTTTGACAATTGGATTCAGGTGAACGACAACTGGGAGGTGCAGGGCGTCGCCGGCGACCCCATCACCCAGGGCAGGATATTTGATTTGGATTGGGCGAGCATCCTCAACTATCCCGACCAACTGGAACCGCGCACCGATCAGGGTGGGCATGCCAGTGGTGCCTGGCGTGACCCGCAGGGAAATCTGCACCATCAGGCAATCATCCGCAGTCAGGGATCCAAACCCGGCGGTGGAATCTACAAAACCGCCCTCTTTGCCTGCCCGCTGGAATCCTACCAGGAGCGCGAAGACCGCCGCGACCTCATGTATTATTTGCTGCATTATTGGTTTGGTTTACCAGATGGTGGATCTTCACCCCGTGTGGAGCCGCAGAGCCTGGGCAAAATTAGAACGCTCTATAAGTAGTGTTTAACATCTTCTTCCATCTGTAGGGGCGCAATATATTGCGCCCCTACGCATAGCTCTTCTCGAAACAAGTCGTGTGCTATAATGGCGCACATTCGCATTGCACGATAAAGTGAGGCACCATGAGCGCGGGCAAGCTAAAGGTCAAACTGCTGCCGGAGGGGAAGATAGTGGAAATTTTCTCTCCTTCCACCATTGCTGAGTTAATCAAAGTGCAGGGCATCGCGACAAACGATTCCAACACTACGCCTTTGGCGGCTTTGGTCAACGGCGTCGCCCGCGACCTTGCCACCCCGCTTGCCAATGGCGATGCGGTGCAGTTCCTCACCTTCGCCGACGAGGAGGGGCGCAAGGTGTTGTGGCACTCGGCGGCGCATCTGCTGGCAGCGGCTGTCACCCAGCTCTATCCGGGGACGAGATGCGCGATTGGTCCCGCCATAGACGAAGGCTTCTACTACGATTTTGAATTCCCGGTCAAAATCACTGATGAGGATCTGCCCAGAATCCACAAAGCCATGCAAAAGCTAGCCGAGCAACGGATTCCATTTGTACGCAGCGAGCATAAAGCGAATGAGCTGATAGCGAAGTTCAAGCAGGATAACGATATATACAAGTTGGAATTAGCGGAGGAACATCAGGCGGAATCCCCTGTCCTGTCCACCTATACATTGGGTGAGTTCACCGACCTCTGCCGCGGTCCCCATGTCCCCGATTCCGGCTACCTGCGCCACACCGCACTTCTCAACCTGGCGGGGGCATACTGGCGTGGTGACGAGCACAACATCATGCTCACCCGCATTTATGGCATCGCCTATCCCACCGCGGCGCAGGTGGAGGAGCGCCTGCATATCCTGGGGGAGATCAAGAAGCGCGACCACCGCCTGATCGCCCGCCGCCTGGACCTCTACACCATCTGTGATGATGCCGGCGCCGGGCTGGTCTTCTGGCACCCCCGCGGCGCCCGCCTCATTCAGCTCATAGAGGAGTTCTGGCACCAGGCGCATCGCGAGCGTGGCTATCAGTTGGTGCGCACCCCGCACATCGCCCGTGGCAAACTGTGGGAGCAGAGCGGGCACCTGGACTTCTATCGCGAGAATATGTATCTGATGACCATAGATGAGGAGGAATACGCCCTCAAGCCCATGAACTGCCCCGGGCATGTCATCATTTACCAGAGCCGCACCCATTCCTACCGCGATCTGCCGCTCAAGCTCTGCGAGCTGGGGACGGTCTATCGCTATGAACGGAGCGGGACGCTGCATGGTCTCCTGCGGGTGCGCGGCTTCACCCAGGACGATGCGCATATCTTTTGCACCCCGGAGCAAATCAAAGGTGAACTGCACAAGGTTTGTGAGCTGGTTGAATTCATGATGAAGAGCTTCGGTTTTAAGGACTATGTGGTGGAGATATCGGTGCGCGACGCCGGCGACACCGCCAAATACGCCGGCAGCGATGCGGACTGGGTGATGGCGGAGGGCGTGCTCACCGAGGTCGCCACCGAGCGGAACTACCGCTGGAAACGCATGGAGGGCGAGGCGGTCTTCTACGGTCCCAAGATAGATTTCAAGCTGCTGGATGCCCTGGGGCGTGCCTGGCAGGGTCCCACCGTGCAGTTTGACTTCAACCTGCCGGGGCGGCTGGGCATCACCTATGTGGGTGAGGATGGCGCGGAGCATCTGTGCTACATCATTCACCGCACAGTGCTGGGCAGCTTGGAAAGGTTCATCGCCGGCTTGCTGGAGCACACCGCGGGCGCCTTGCCGCTGTTCGTTTGCCCGGTGCAGGCGGTCATCATCCCGGTTACATTGCGCGATCCAGCTTTGCTGGACTACGCAACTAAAGTGAAGGATGAGCTGGAGGACAAAGGTCTGCGCGTAGAGGTGGATCTAAGCGAGGAGAAGCTGGGCAAGAAGATCAGGACTCATGAGGAGGCGAAGATACCGTTCATGCTGGTGCTGGGGCAAAAGGAGATGGCGGAGGGGAAGGTTAGCGTGCGCGAGCGTGGCGAGATAGAGCATGGCGCCATGACGGTGGAGGAGTTTGTAGGGATGGTAGGAAAATAATTGTAGAGCGCGACCTTCAGGTCGTGCTCGGGCTGGCGTATATCACTTGAGTGCAACCATCGCCACGATTCACCATCCGCATATCTCCTCTTTGTTGTATTTAAATGATCCGGTGAAAAGATAATCCGAAGCATTTTGCAGAATCTTCGCTCTAACCGGATTCTCGGCAATGTATTTCGCCGCTATCAGTGTATCCTCATCTTTTCTCAATACCCGATCATAATAGGAAGGCTGCCACAGTCTATTTCCAGTCGCTTTCTTAAAATGAAACGAAGTCATCTGCTTGAAAACCCGCATCATTTCTTTCAAGTTGCCGGTTTCGTCGGATTCCAAAAGCAGGTGTAAGTGATTAGGCATGAAACAATAGACAATTACAAGAAAGCCATGTTTCTCGGAGACTTCCTTTAATATATCCACAAAAACATGGTAATTCCAATCCCCAACGAAGATATCGCGCTTATGTGCTGTTCTAAGAATTATGTGAAAACAAGTAAAGCCTTGGTAGGCGCTCAAGTCCAATCTGGGACGAGGTTTGTGCCTGATTAAGTCGATGTCCTCATTCATATCCGATCCTATACGCTGGCGGCATGACCTGAAGGTAATGCCTTACACTTACGATCCTATAGGTTTGTAACACGACCTGAAGGTAATGCCTCACATTTACAACCCTGTAGTGTTATTCGACCTGAAGGTCGCGCCTTACAATACTACTTCCCCACCCCCATGCCCAGCCGGTCCCAGCGCAGCGATTGCCACGGTGCGAACCACCTGAACGGTCGGGCATCCCACCAATCCCGCAGCACCTCCCCATCGCGCCGGCATTTCCACCATGTAGCAGACGGATCTGCACCATAGGGTAGTTCATCCCGCCCCGCGAGGCGCAATTCCCCCTGACAGTAGGGCACCGGGCAGCACGATGGTATCTCCGACAACACCACCGTTCCCACCTTCCCGCGGAGTAGTTCCTGCTCAATCGGACCGAACTCTCGGCTGTCGGGACCCAACGCACGATTGTCGCACAGCACATAGAAGAACCCGGGCGGGACCTCCACTGCCGGCACATTCTCCGGCGCTACCCCACATCGATAGGGTTCCTTGAGCGCCACGCCGTCCACGATAACCTGATTATTGGTGATGGCGACGGTCTCGCCGGGCATGCCCACGATGCGACGCACCACTACCAGCCGCTCCGGCGGGGTACGTGTAACCAGCCCGGTGAAAAGCTGGCTCAGCCACTGCATCTTTCCCCCCAGGAACTGGAAGGGATACTCCATCAGTACGATATCGCTGCGGTGGGGCTGATTGAACCGGTAGGCGCCGTTATCTACCGTTACATAGTCGCCCACCAGCAGGGTGTCCGCCATGGTGGGTGAAGTAATCTGATAGACCCGCTGCCACACGCTGCGCAGGAATAGTCCCGCGATTAGCGCTATCAAAACGACCACGCCCAGCCATATTACATGGAGGCGGCGACGCCCCAGCGGATGCACGGGATTTGGCATGCTCAAGGGTAGCTCTCTAAGGTGGGTTCGCCTTCAGTGATGAGGATCTTGCCGATACGCGACCAGCGGATGCGCTCCCATACGGGTCCGGCATGCTTGTCCCACCAGTCACGATAGGCTTGCCCGCTGCCAGCGATGCAACCCGACGGGCAAACCCAGTATTTGCCATTCCCGCCCGGCAACTCCGATTTATATCCCGCCAGATCATTGTTGGGCAGGGGAACCACGATGGAATCGCAGCGGCTGTCAAACAGGTTGTTGTCGCGGCAGGTATCGGGGGCGATGGATAGCGCCACGCACAGCGCCCTGCCCGAAATCAACCCCAGCGGGATGAAGCCGAACCAGCGCCCATCACTGGAATGGTTACGGTTGTCGCCCAGCACTAGGTATTCACCGTCCGGCACCTTCTTGGGTCCCCAATTGTCGTAAAACGGCTCGGGCAGATAAGGCTCACCCAGGCGGTAAGACTTTCCCTCAACCGTTGTAACATAGACCTTACCCTGTGATATGGAAACCACATCACCAGGCAGCCCAATGACACGCTTGACCAGATCCTGATGCCGGATGGGGGAATCGCAGGAGAAGGAGAGCCAGGTCTCGCTGATCCAATCCCCCACCCGATAGCGGTCAAAGCCCTGGGGCTGTCGGAAGACGACCAGATCGCCCCTTTGTGGTGGTGTAAAGCGATAGACAAAGCGGTTGACAAGAATTACATCGCCCACGAGTAATGTGTCCTTCATGCTGCCGGAGGGGATGATGAAGGCGGAGACGATGGTGGCGCGGATGATAAGCGCCAGACTTATGGCGATAAGCAGGCTTTTAATCGTCTGCAGTGTGCTGAATGCAATCCTACGCCGTCGTTCTTCCCAGGCTTTGATGCGGACTTCAACCGGTAATGGTGGCGATGACGGCTGCTCCGACTCCGGCTCAATTGGATTTTCAGGCGCTTCGGTGGGATCAATCATTTAGGAACTTGGTGGGACCGGGCGGGATGATGTCCTTGCCTATGCGATTCCAGCGTGTAGTGACGATGAAGCGCTTTATCCCGTTGGCGATGCCGTCCACGATGGGAATTCCGAGTTGGATCTGATCGGCGGGATCCAATGCGATTTTATCCCAATAATTGCGGTAGATGCTGCCTTTGTAATCGCAGTCGGGGTCGCGGCAAACCCAGTAGGAATCGGCGGGACCGGCATCGGAATAGGGCAGATTGGCGCCGGCACGCACCTCGGCGGTGGTGGCTTTGTGGAGTTCCGAACTGCAGCGGGCACCAAGATCGGTCTCGCTCTCGTCATCGTCGCGGCAGGTGCTGGGCGCGCTGGACCAGTAGATGACCTCGGCGCGCCCGCGGATATAGGACAGGGGCAGAAAGCCGAAGAAGCGGCTATCGGCGCTATGGTTGCGGTTGTCGCCCATGACGAAGCAAAACCCCTCAGGGATGGTGAGCGGCGGGAGGTGATCCACCTGTTCCAGTGCGGCTCCTCCCAGGCGGTGGGCATTGACCTCAAAGGGGCGCGAAAGATACGATGCCTGGCGTTCCAGTTCCCCGGCTTCCCGCAGCAGTCGTTCCGCCCGCGTGGATTTTTGGTTCTGCGCCTGTGCCCGTTTTTCGGCAGCCATGCGCTTGAACTCCTCTACCCGGTCTGCCCGCCACGCTTCCAGCGCCGGCACCGCCGCCAGGGACTGCACATCCACCCGCACAAATATCGTGCCATTGCGGTTCTGATACTCACCCGCGGGTAGCCCCGCTGGCACGATGGGATGATCGTTCTCCGGTTTGTTGCTACCAGCTTTTACGAAAGGCTCGTTGCAGGCTTTCCCATTGATGTAGACCAGCCCGTCACGCACCTCCAGGGTATCGCCGGGCAGCCCGATGAGGCGCTTGACCAGATCACGACGGCGGGAAGGCTTGTCGTAAGCGAGCAGCGTCCACATCTCGTCAATCCAGTCGCCGGGGGTGAATTCATCCTTCTGCGTGATTTCCTTGAACACGACTATGTCGCCGCGCTGGGGTGGGGTGAACCAGTAGGTGAACTTGCTGATGAGCAGATAGTCGCCAACCAGCAGGGTGTCCTTCATGCTGCCGGAGGGGATTTTAAACGCTTGCACGAAGAAGGCGCGGATGAAGAGCGCCATGCACAGCGCCACCAGCAACCCCTCAATCTGCACCAGCATGCGGCTGGGGTGCTTGCGCCGGGTGCGCGTCTCCAGCCTGCCCTTGGGACTGTCTGCCAGCGCCCGTTCGTCCTTTATCGCCAAGCCATCCTCACTTCTCTCATCTGTATGAACATAATCCTGCTATTTTACGATTTCTCATCTTCGGGTTGGGCGGATAAAAAGTCCTCTACTATCTTGCGGGCTTGCTCCTCCTGCGATCGCAGCACCCGGATATCGCCCCAGTAACCCTTCGCCACCTGCATAATCCCATCATACCAGGGGATTTGCTGCGAGCTGATCATAGCGGAAATGCCCTCCGCCTCCAGCGCATCCACAATGAGGTTTGCTGTTATTTCATCGGGGGCATGGAAGATTACCACGCTCTCGTCTTCGTCTGGATGTTTGGTTAGGTCATCCACTACGCAATTCCCATCTGTTACAGATTAGTATCGTCCACCGTCGCCTGTTTCGCTATTCGGCTTTGGGTCGGGGCATGTGCTCATCCAGCAGCTCCCGCGCCCGCCAGGCATCGTGGCTGAGCACGCGCACCACGCCCCAGTGCCCGCCGGGATCCTGCGGCACCCCCATGAACATGTTGGTTTGCTCGGCTATAACTATGGTGTCTATGCCGTTCTCCTCCAGGATCTCGCCGGCAAGATTGCCCAGCATCTCGTCGGGGGCGTTGTAGATGACGACGGTTTCGTCGGCGGCATCGCGCGCCTGTGTAAGGAGGTCAAACCAACTGGGCAGGACGACGACCTTGTCATCCACCCAATGGCTGTCGTGCTCGGTTAAGGGCGCGTAGAAGTCTATGCCTTCCCAATTCTTCATGCTCAGCAGGTCAGGGTCTTCTGTTAGCATCACATCTGCGTGCATGGCATAAGCTATGGCGACCGCCTTGTCCCGTTCGGCATCATCAAAGTATGCCCGCTCTTTGGGATCATCCACCAGCGTGGTGGCGGATTCCAGCGCGGTGATGAAGCCCTCTACTCTGGCTCTGTCTTCGCCTTTGCCCAGCAGCACCCGGCTTGCTTTTTGCAGATCGCTGGTCGCCATCACCAGGTCAAATTGGGGATTCAGGCAGGAATAATGCAGAAGGTTATTTATATCAGGTAATTCGTATATTTTGAGAATGGAACTCAAATCCAGCACTACCGTTTCGGTTTCGCTGGCACGCGACCACGGATAGTCCTCCTCACCGGTAAGGGGCGGGGGATAGACGCCGATGGTTCTACCATTGGGGTCGGTGAACGGCGGTATGGCTAAGCGGTCGGAATCGGCGCTGACCAGCCCGATGGCTTCCAGTTCGGATGCCAGCGCCGGCGCGGCGTCGGTGGCAATATCCTGCACCAGCACCGTGCCGGGCGCCAGCGGTTCGGCAAGGCTGATGCGGTGAGACCATTTCTTCATCTCATCAACTATCGCCTGATGCTCCCATCCTGCTTCCGCCAGTGCTTCGTGCATGTGCTCAAGCTCCGATTTAACGCCAAAGAGTTCCACCTGCCACGCCAGCAGTCGGCGCAGACTGCGTTCCGTGCCATCCTGCGCAATGGCGACCATCGCGCTTAGATCCAGCACTACTTTATCCATCTTCCATCCCCCATTCCTTCCTCTGCGATTATAACGAATGATCCGAGTTAGTTAAAGTCCTATCAGCACGGTAAATTGCTCTTGTGCTATGTTCTTTATCACTATTAAAATAGGGCTATGAATTTAACGAAAATGACCGCACGAAAGTTCACGCTAATCCTGCTGTTGTGGGTGCTGATGCTGAGCGGTGTTGCGTTGTGGGGAACATTCGGCTATTGCGGCAGACTGGTCTTCCCGCTGGATGACACCTACATATTTCTGCAGTATGCGCGCACCGCTGCCGCTGGCTATCCCTTCCAGTATCAGATAGGAGCTCTGCCCTCCACCGGCGCCAGCAGCCTGCCTTATACCATAGTGTTGACCTTATTTGCCGTGATCCTGCCGGGCAGGGAGGCATTAGTATGGGCATGCTACCTGCTGGGGGTGGTGATCCTCTTTGGCATAGGGTGGTTCTTATGGCGGGGGATGGCGCGCGTGGTGGGGGAAGCCAGGGCACGCTGGATGGGTCTCGCTGCGGTCAGCCTGGGGCCCCTGGTATGGCTTACGCTGAGCGGCATGGACGGGGGGATGCTGGCGCTGGCGCTAGTGCTGAGCCTTCTGGCTTATGCGCAGTGGATGCGCGGCAGCCCGGCATGGATCTTCTGGCTGATGCTGGGTCTTGCCTCTTGGGTGCGGCAGGAGGGGATGGCTGCCTGGGCGGTCACTGTGTTTATGCTGATTATTTGGCAGGGCAGGTTCCCACGCAGGTCATTCCATCCGCTTATTTTTCTGGCGCCAATCCTATATTTGGGTCAGGGATTTCTCTATCTTTCGGTAACGGGCAGATTCTTCCCCTTTGGTATGATCTCCAAATCACCCTGGATTAACAACCTGATTATTGGCGACCTCTTAACCAATTCAATGAATTTCCTGATTTTCACCTTCAAATCAGCTCTATTGGGGCTGAGCAGCAGCGAATACACGCTCTATGCCAATTCCCCCACCGTGACATTGGTATTGCTCCCGCCGTTTGCACTGGCACTGGCGCTATGGGGTGCCGTTCGCTTTGGCAGCCGTGCCGATGGCAGGTTCCATCCCGCGCTGATGGGGATTGCCTGGCTGGGCGCCATGACCGTCGCCACATCCCTTTTCACGCCCAATCATCATCATTGGTTTCGTTACATCATACCGTTTCTGGTGCTTCTAATCCCCGGAATGGTGCTGGGCATAGAGTGCCTGGCAAAGCTGACCACCCGCCTGATGCAGAAGCGATTTGCCATGACCGTGTGGGGAATATTGTTTGGCGGATTACTTTTCGCCGGCACAATAACCTTTGTGTTCGCTTACGGCAGGAATAGCCGCGATATATACGCGCAGCAGGTGCAGGCAGCGGAATATCTATCCAAAAAGCAATGGACGGTGCTCACACACGATGTGGGGGCACTGGCTTATTATGGAACAAACAAGCTGGTGGATGTGGTCGGGCTTATCACGCCGGGCATGGCGGAGTTAAAGCACCTGGGGAAGGGAGCGACGCTGGAGGAGCTATATCGCATGCCACCGGGTTCACGCCCCGAGGTGTTTGCCGGATTCCCAACCTCGGTAAACTATACGGATGTGGGCTTCTGGAAACAACGGCTGTGGAAAGCCAATCTGACAACGCATTTGAGCATAACCGGTTGGGATCCCTTTGAAATATGGACCTTGGATTGGACTCCCTGGGAGAACAAGGAGCGAGCCGTAAGCCGCACCCTTTATGATTTGATGCAAAAAGGTGTCATGGCGGATGAACTTGACATGGGCTATATAAAGAGCGAGAAGGCACATGAATTACAGCAAGCGAACCATGATCCGGAACTGGGCTGGGTGCGTGTAGCCGCATTGAACTTCCCGCCGGATGATTTGGTGCAGGGCGGATTTATGGATGCCGGCAGAATGCTGCTGGGCAGCACATCATTTGAGATGATGACAAAACCGGGACGGGAACATGTCCTGGTGCTGCGGGTAAATAATCAATTTTCGGCAAAAGTATTGGTTGATGGCAAGGAACTTGGAGCATGGAATGCCTTGGAACCAATGCCCGAGAAGACTTTCCGCGATGCATCATTGACAATACCGGCAGAGATGTGCACCGGTAACCGCATTCAGATAGAGCTGGAGGCTGCCGATAACGGCGTGAACGCTCCGGTAGTATTTCACATCTTCCTGATTGCTCTGTAAAGGTGGATCTAACCATGAAAAACAATCTAGTCATTAGCACTGGTTTATTGCTGTTTATAGCATCATTGGGAACGGCAGTCTCGCCGGGGAGGGTGGTGCTCGCAGAGGACTATACCGCCACCTGGTGCAGTTATTGCCCCAAGGCTGCTGAGGCATTGGAGGAGTTGAACACGCAATTTCCGGGGCGGGTCATCATCGTGGCATACCACTCCGACCGCCTGGGTGATCCCTTCGGTTTTGCCGAGGGTGTGGCGCGCGGCGATGCACGCAAGGTGGATGCCTTCCCCACGGTGTTCATAGACGGCACCAAGGTTGATCTGGGCGACGGAACCGCGGAATTAGTCGGACTCATCAAGCCGGTAGTGGAAGAACGGCTAACTATGGCTCCTCCGATGACGATTAAACTGGAATACAAGTCGGGATCAGCAAATATCGTGTTGGGCAACAAAAGCGGCAAGGAGCGGTTGGTTAATGTCTATGCCGCGGCGGTGACTCCATTGGCGCACCACGGCAAAAAGGATTATCCCCGGGTGTGCCGGGCGCTGGTGCATAATGATGGGGTGCAAATCCGGCAGAAGGTGAAGAAAAGCCCCAAGGTGTTGCTGCCGCTGGAGTTGCAACAAGAATGGTACGATGGAGACGGCAGGCTGGATGTGGTTGCCTGGGTGGAGGATGCCACCACAGGAGAAGTGCTGGCAACTGTGGAGGTAAGCCTAAACGATTATTAGATAAAGGTGATATGCTGTGTTGTTGGAAGGGCTACTTTATTTTAATAGAAGTCATGAGAGTTGATTATTTGCAACAGATTTCAATGTATTTACTTGAATTAAAGAAACTTTGATTTAAACCATCGTATTAAAGACATACAATCTATTGCCTTGGATTCGATCCTTAAAGCAATATCTATTATTTCTTCATCGCTTATATCGCAAACATTTATTTCAATAATTCTCAGGAAAAGAGAGGCAGCAAACAATCCCGTTCTTTTATTCCCATCGACAAAGATATGATCATTAATAATATAAAAAGCATAATATGCTGCAACTACAGCGTTTTTATTTTCATCCAAACTTAGTATTAGATCAGTCTGTACGATATCAACCAAATATAACAATGAGTTAATATTGAATACATTCATACAGCTATCATTAAATAATCCGCCAGATTGGCGGATTATTAATTCATTTAGCTGGATCAAATCTGCTTCCCTAAAATATCTCACAACTGAGCCAATTTCTCCCAAGCTTTTTTGTTACGTTTGAACACTTCATCAAACTCATCTGACGAAAAAGTAGGGCTGTATTCAGAGTAATCTGCTGAATTAGGGCATCCAGCTAATGCATACTCTAAAGTTTCTTTAAAAGTGATTTTCAGAGAGAATGCAGCGCTATCTGAAGCGTGCAATTCTCCGTACTTCATGGTTTCTAAAGCCATAGCGCTCTCCTTTATTTCTTATCAGTTGAAGCCTCAACTAGCTTTGTCAATGGCTTCAACTTGATCCATGTAAAGTCATGGAACGGCGTAATGACAGCGACATCTACTGCACCACTTACACTCGGCGTAATGCTTGAAAATCTCTGAAATTGTGCAGTTGTATTTATAAGAAACTCTGAATAGTCTATCGCATCTTGCAGAGAAAAACCATTTATTTTTGGTCCCGTTGTTTCTTGTTTCCTACCAATTTCCCAAAGCGTTGTCACTATTACAGTATCGCCATTTACTGTACATCCAAGCTCTTCGTATTTTTTCAATTCCACCTCTTTTTTAATGAATACTTCAAAAGTTTTAGCCACACCATCCTCACATGTAACATATTGAAAGCCCATGGGACATGCATCTTTTACATTCGTTTTAAAATCCTTATCTTCTTTTAAAAACTCGTCATAAAAATATTCACCAATTGATTGCGCAATAGTTTCAGCCTTCTCCCCTTTTTTATTTTCCAATTTCCTTTCTGCACTCTTAATGTGTTGATAAATGGATTTGTTATTGACCATGCCAACACCAAATGCTCCTACACCTGCACTTCTAAAAAACGAAAAGATTTTTTGTGTGAAAGAAAAGGTTGTACTAACGAAATTTGCAGTTGGAAACGGCACATTCAGGGGAAATTCCTCCTCACATTTTGGGCATTTTGCTTTCAAATCTGCAATAATGCTCAGGTTTGCTAGAATTGATGAGCAGCTATCACCTGCAATGACCACTCCATCTGGCACTCTTAGCGATACAATTAGAGTCATTCTTTCCCTTTTTCTAACATAATAACCCGTATGAATTTTCAAAGTCAAGAGTTTAAAATATAAAGCGCCACTACTTATAAGTATCGCGCTTCAGCACTCTAAACGACATAGTTTTCTTTACGCCATTATTATACCATAATAAACGCTAACACTGGTGTTAAAATCCCCCATGCGCGTGCTGCTGGTCTATCCTGATTATTCCGCCCGCTACGATCCCACCTCCGGTGATGAAGGCTTCTACTCCGAGGGCATCGCCTGCCTCAGCGCCATGCTCAAGAGCCGCGGGCACACAGTCTCACTCCTCCACTACACATCATTGCCAACCCAGGGCGAGTTTGCCGAGGCGGTCAAGCGCATCGCCCCCGACCTGGTGGGATTCTCCAGCCGCACTACCATTTACCCCGATGTGTGCAAGATGGCGGAGTGGGTCAAGCGTGCCCAACCATCAGCTTTCGTCATTACCGGTGGGGTGCACATCACGCTCTCGGCGGAGGAGGCAAGCCGTAGCGCCGACGCCATGGACGCCCTCTGCCTCGGTGAGGGTGAATTCGCGCTGGCGGAGTTGTGCGAGGCGCTCGCCGGCGGGCACGATCACACCGCCATCCCCTCCCTCTGGGCGCGCCGTCCCGACCGCAGCTGGGTGCAAAATCCCGTCCGCCCGCTGGTGGAGGACCTGGATATCCTCCCCCTCCCCGATTTCGCCATCTTTGACTATCGCCGGCTGGCTGCCATCTCCATCCACACTGCTCCCGTCATGCTTTCCCGCGGCTGCCCCTATGGCTGCACCTACTGCTGCAACCATCAGATCAAGGAAGCCTATCCCAACAAGGCTCGCTATGTGCGCTTTCGCAGCCCCCAGCGCAGCATGGAATACATCCGCAAGGTGCTTGCCGAATACCCCGATACGCAGTATCTCAACTTCATGGATAACATCCTGCCCCTCAACAAGAAGTGGTATTACGAGTTTATTGAACTATATGAGAAGGAGATCGGGCTGCCCTATGTCTGCCGTTACCGGGCTAATTTGGTGGATGAAGAGGTGCTGCGTTCGCTTAAGCGGACAGGATGCTACCTGCTGCATTTTGGGGTGGAATCAGGCGACGACCGCATACTGAACGAGGTGCTGAACCGTGTGCTAAAGCGGGAGGACATGATCGCGGCGTTTGATGCCTGCCGGCGCATTGGCATCCCCACGCTGACATACAACATGGTGGGACTGCCGACGGAGACGCTGCGTGAGTTCCGCGAAACGGTGCGGTTGAACGCCCGGCTGGGTTCGGCGCGCACGGTGATCTCCATCTTCTGTCCTTATCCCGCCACCCGGCTCTATGAATATGCGCGGGAGCGGAACATGCTGCATCTGCCACCCGACTTCCGCCATGAGCACTATCTGGATTTGCCGGGCTTCCCCAATGTGCAGGTGCGCTTTGCCAGCCGTTATTTTCCGCTGCTCACCCGATTGCGGAGGCGGTTGGGCTATTTGCCCAGCCCGCTGGGTGGCATCTTCCGCAGATTAATTGACTGGTTCATCGTGACCAAACTGAAGCCGCACGGGCTGTTGGTGTGGACGATGGACACTATGCAGGGGTTGATGAGCAAGGGCAAGCGTTTTCTGGCGCGGGCGCACCCCACGGTCTATTTGGGTATGCGCAACTGGCGGGTGCAGAGCGGCGCCACGGGTGCGGCAATCGGGGAGGATTTGAAAGAGTAGGGCACGACATTCATGTCGTGCTTGGATGTCGTATGCAGCTATCTTTTTAACGAATCATGATTTTAACAACCACAAGCTTCCTCGGTTTGAATTTATAATCTTCCCAAAGACAATAAACTGCTAAAATCATGCAACATTATAAACGACTGCCTAAAGATAAATATCATCGCGCCCGTCCGCGATTACCGGGTTTTGATTATGTCGGTCCTTTTCGTTACCACATAGTAATTAGCACTTTTTCCGATCAACCTCTGTTTAAAAAAGATTGGAATTATGAGGCTTTTGTTGATGCATTGAAGATTACTGCAAATAAATACAGTGCTAGTGTGATTGTCTTCTGTTTTATGCCCAACCATCTACATCTGCTTTTGGAGGCAACTGAAGAGGGAAACATTAAAGAAATGATGAGGATTTTTAAACAAAGGACGGCGTTTATTTATAAACAAAGCACAGGTAATAAACTATGGCAGGCTTCATATTATGATCGGGTCTTGCGCCAGGATGAAGAAACAATAGTTGTGGCAAGATATATTATGGCAAATCCGGTAAGAGCTAAAATAGTGGAAGAAGCCATTGATTATCCATTTACAGGCTCGTTTGTTTATACTAAAGAGGAATTGTGCTGTTAGGAAGAACCAGCGTGAGGGTGTTATCACGTTTTATACGACAACAAAGCACGACCTGAAGGTCGTGCCCTACTTTTGGGGGTTGAGGGGATTTAGGGGTGAGGTAAGGCTACACAACTGGCGGGTGCAAAGCGGCGCTACCGGCGCGGCATTTGGGGAAGAGGAATGATGGATAGACTCATCCCATGTCTTCTTCTCCTACACACATTCTTGTAGCCCCGACGCCCTCGTCGAAGTTAGCGCATGGCGGAATTCATCCGTGCCGGGGGGGATACAATTCATGCGCAATTCGACAGTAAAGCACGACATATATGTTGTGCCCTATTATGTTGCGGTGGGATTCTGCAATTTTTGTAGGGCATGCGGTTTAGAACCTAAGAAAAATAAATGCGAAAATTAGAGATTTACAAACACAATAAATAAACCCATAACACCTGCACCAATCAGGATACCACCCAATGTTTTTAAAGATTTCACTCTTGATTCACTAAGCTTTTGTCCAGTACTGTCAACACCACCTAAACCTATAAAATAAAAAGGGGTTCCAAACAATAGACAAAGAGCAGCAACAATACCACCACCAGTTCTCCAACCTCGCTTCTCTGCTTCTATTATATTTTGTTTTATATTTTGTTGTGTTTGTATTTCATCATATAATTTTCTATCATAACCCATGCAACTGCCCTCCAATTCATTTCCCCACCTTAGAAACCCTTTTTCTGTATCAATCATTTTAAGCGTTAGCTTACTTGCAATTTCCCTCTGATCACCTTTTGTTGCTCCTTTGTAATGCTCCACATTGCCATAGATAAATCCGTCTATACCGTAAATCTTTCCATATTTAATAGCTTTCTTTGGATCTACAAGCTCGCTACTTGCGAACTTTTGTTCTTCCAATAACTTGGTCAGGTTCTCACGGTCAACTACTTGTAAACCGGTTCCTGTTAATGCACATGTCAATTTATCGGAATAAATCTTACTGTTCTCAGGATTATTTACATACCAAACAGAAATGCGCTTTATCTTTTTGGATTTAAGTTCTTCTGCATTAAGCTTAATATCAGCAGCAACTTTAGTAGCAGCAATATCATAAGAGGTTTGGAAACTGCCACCATCAATGCGGTAACTCTTTCCAAAGACCAATTGTCCTGTTTGGGTATCCAGCATTTTCACAACTAAATACTGGTTTACGTAATCCCCACCGGTTACGTCACTATAGGTGTCTGCATAAATAAAACCACCGATGCCATAAAGCCCGCCGAAGCGTTTTATGGTGGCGGGATCAATTATCTCAGTAGTAGAAAGCTTCATCTCCGTCATCATGCGGTTTAGGTTGGTGCGGTCAACCACATCGCAGCTTTTGCTATGTAATAGGTCAATATCTAATTTATCCTGGAATTTGGAGGCATCCAGATAGAGCTTATCGTGGTTGGTGAGCTTCCAAAAAGCGACGGTATTTACTGAGAGTGAATAAGCCTTTTCGCTGATATCCTTTGCCACCTGATCTGCCAGAGCGGATTCGTCCAGAGCAAAGCAAGGCGCGGCATAGAAAACGAAAAGAAAGGCATATAAGGTTAGATATACAGTCTTCTTTGTAGAATTTTTCATGGCTCTCTCCTGTCCGTTGGAGAACTATTAAATTAGTATATTATATCTTTATATCATGGGATTTCCATTTTTTTGAGAGAGCGTGTTATATGCCAAGCCGGGGGAGCGGCAAGGCTACAGTAATATATATTATGTAGCCACGACACTCATGTCGTGGCAGGTTGGATGAAAAAGTAACGGCGACAGGAGTGTCGCCGCTACAATTTAATGCATAATTCGCAACCCCGCCGCCCACAGCAGGGCATTATGCGGATACGAACAAGTAGCGGCAGGCTTCCATGCCTGCCGTCATCGTGAATAACAAAACGGCAACCGCAGAGGGTTGCCGCTACAAGTTCAAATATAGATAATCATGGGCTGAAGCGGATGGTATAGGACGCCTGCACATCCCCCGACGCCGGTGGGAAGCTCAACCCCAGTATCGCCCGCTTGACCGCGGAACCCACCCTGCCGTTGAAAGCGCTGGCTATGCTCGCCGATTTGACCTGCCCGCTTGCCCCAATGGTGAAGTTGATGGTCACGCTGCCCTGCGCAGCGCGGTTGGTGCCCAGTTCATCGGAATAATCCCGCGCCACCGAGGATTTGATGCCGGCGATGGTGCCGTTCAAGGTGCCCTGGCTGCGGCTGGAGTCGGAGGCGCCCGCCCCGGTAATGCTGGTCACGCCGCCCAGGCTCACCTTGCCCGATACGGTGGGACGAGGCGGTTCGGTTGGGTTGGTTACTTCACTGCTTCCTCCACCCTTTTCCTTCTGTGCTTTCAGCTCTTCAGTTTGCTTCTTTAATTCTTCTAATTGCTTTTCTTTATTGGATGTGTCAATTCCGGCAGCTTTGTCCTTTGATATCTCTGATTCCAATGTGACCATTCGCGCTTCATTCTTAGCGATTGCATCATCAAGCTGTTCAATTCTGGCTCTCATCGCCGGCAACATCACAAACAAATAGTAGGAACCTGCTATCAGTGCCAAAACAACCAGAATTCCTCCAATAATCAGGGGAATGCGTGCGCGCCTTTTAACGGACGCCCCCATAGCCTTGATGTCCTGCTCCTCCTTCTCCAGGCGGGTGCGCGCCAATTCAATATCGGTTCGTTCCTGCTCCAATCGTGCCTTCTCAGCTTTCAACTCATCTGAGATGGCGGCTTCCCCGACCACTTCGGTCTTTTCCGCCAGTTCGCGAGTGCGCTCCTCCAAATCGCGGCGCTGGGCTTCCAGCTTCTCGCGTTCCTCCTGCAGGCGGCGTTCCTCTATCTCGCGCCCCGAGGTGGTAAGCGCCATGCCGGCTTTGCCGCTTTGCATGTCGGTCAACCAGCCGGAGAAAGCCACGGTGCGGCTGGATGCCTCCTTGGCATCAAACAGGCGCTTGAGGTGGGCGAGGTTGCCCGCCATCACCCACACGGTTTGATCCTCGGAGCGGATAAAGTCGGTGATGTGGAACCTGCCCTGCTCAATCCACTCTTTTACCTGAGCGACTGTGAGGGGACCGTGCTCCACATCCTTTATCTTAAGGAACAGCCTGGTTTCCGCCACCTGCATTTCTCCTTCGGATTTATCCTTATTAATTAAGGTTAAGCTTTACTGTCCTCCGCTACCTGTCACCGGCACGACGATATCGCGCTCGCTGGGATTGCCTGCCACACCCTTGTTGGCGGCGACGATGCGGAAGCGGAAGCTGGCGTTGGGGATCTGCGTAGGCACATCAGTTCTGAACTTCCAGGTCAGCTTGCCCGCATAGGCGCTGGGAGCAATTCCCGTCTTGGTGCCCACGATGGTGGTGGGATACCAGTTCCGCCCGCCGTCATCGGAATACTCGGTCACGATGTCCACCATGGCGTTATCAGGATCGGTGATGCTGTAGCCGATGGTAATGTCGCCGGTGGTCTTGTCCGGCTCACCCGCCGAGGTGATGGTAATGGTTGGCGGTGTGATATTGGAAACATCAAACGGGTTGGTGACCGCAGGGTTGCCTTTTCTGCCTGGTTCGCTGGGGGTAGCCCGCAGCTGAACCCGGGTTTTACCGCCCTTGCCCAAATCCTTCGCCGAATCCCAATCAAACGAACTGTTGTAGTCCCTGATCCCGACCGTGTTACCGACGATGGTCGCCTTCTTCCAAGTGCTGCCGCCGTCGGTGGTGTATTCCACCAGCAGGTCAACCGGATCGCTCTCAGCATCAGAGATATAAAAGTTGATCTTAACTATGCCGCCTGCTTCGCCCATGGGGTCAGTCAGGCTGATCTCCGGCGGCTTGTTGTTATCCACGCCTATGGTAACCGTAGCCGGTGCGCCGTTTTCTATATCACGCGGGGTAACGCGCAACATCATGCTGCCGGTTTTGTTGGCGAAGTCGGTGGCGCTCGCCCAGGTGATGGAGCCTTCGTAGCCCTTGGGATCAATTTCGGTGGTGATGCCCAGGATGTATGCCGGCGCCCAGGTTCTGCCGCCGTCCATACTGTAGTCGCAGACCAGCGAGACCTTGTCGCCCTCACGATCCTTTATGGTAAACGGGATGCAAATGTCACCCGAAGTGCCGGAGGGTGTTCCCAGTGTGATTGTCGGCGGTTCGTTGTTCTTGACTACGAACTTCTGGCTGGTGGTCGCTTCGCCGCGGTTGTAGTCGGAACCGGTGATGCGGAACTGCACCGCATCCAGGTTCTTGCCCGGGGCGTCCTTGCTGGATTTCCAGGTCAATGACCCGGAGTAGCCGGATGGTCCGATATTGGTCAGGTTGCCCTCGGTGGTGGCAGGGAACCAGCTGAATCCGCCATCGGGGCTGTATTCCGGCGCCAGGCTGATGTTGGAATCGTTCTCGGCGTCACTGATGCGGTAGCTGACCGGAACATCGCCGTTGGCTGCCGGTGTGCCCATGGTTATGGTGACCTTGGGCGGCTCGTTGTTGTTGACCTGAATCCCGCTGACCACCGTGGGCTTGCCCTCGTTCTTGTTCACATCGGTGGGTGTGATGCGCATGGCAACTTTATCGCTATATAGCCCCGGGAAATCGCGCGCGGTGTTCCAGAAGATAGTGCTGGCGAAGTTCAGGTTGCTGATATCGCTGGTGATGCCGCTGGTGATGGTAGCCGGCTTCCAGGTGCTGCCGTTATCGCCCGAAACCTCAATCTTAAGGTTGACATTGTCGTTCTCGGGGTCACTGATGTTAAGGTCAACCGGAACATCACCGCTCAGACGCTCCTTGGGCAGGCTGAAGGCGATCGTCGGCGGCAGGTTGTTGTTGATGCCCACCTTGCCGGTGGTTACCGCCACGCCGGTGCCGGAGGCGTCCTTGGGCGTGATGCGCAAAAGCACGCTATCCGAATAGAGACCAGCGGTATCCTGTCCCGAAAGCCAGGCAAAGCTGCCACTGTATTTGCCGGACTTTATCTCCTTGTAGTCACCACTGGTATGGGCAGTATCCCAGGTGGTGCCGCCATCAGTGCTGTATTCCACCACCAGATCCACATCATCATTTTCGGGGTCGCTAATGGTATAGCTGATCTTGACCTCCCCGGTGCCGAAACCGGTCGGGGTGTTCAGGGTGATTGCCGGCGGACGGTTGTTGTTGACATGGATGGGCGCGGTGATGCCCGGTGTGCCCTTCTTGTAGTCGGTGGGAGTAACCCGGAATAGAACCTGCGTGCTATCCACGCCCAATAGGTCCTTGGCGCTGTTCCAGGTGATGGTGCCCTGATATCCCGATTTGGCGATACCGGTGGTGGTGCCGGTTACCGTTGCCGGCTTCCAGGTCTGCCCGTTATCGGGGCTGAACTCGCAGGCTATACTTACAGTATCGTCCTCGTCGTCCGCAATCACATACTCAATGCTCACATCGCCCTTTGATTCCTCAAAAATATTGTTGAGGCTGACCGTGGGCGGGCGGTTGTTATCCAGGCTGAATGCCTTGGTCACGAAAGCAGTCCCCTGGTCATTGTCGGTGGGAAGCATACGGAAGAGGACTTTATCGGAACGGATGCCGGGCAGGTCGGTCTGGCTGTTCCACACGATGGAACTTGTGTATTGACCCGACTCCAGGTTGATGGTGTTGCCCATCATGGTGGCATCCTTCCAGGTGGAGCCGTTATCGGTGCTATATTGGCACTGCAGCGTAACAGCGTTATTCTCGGCGTCTTCTATGCGATACGGTATGGATACATCGCCGCTGATCCAGTTGCTGCCCAGGTCGCTGATGGTGACCTTGGGCAGCGTATTGTTATCCACATGGAAGGAGCCGGTGGTGTCGGAAAGTCCGGCGCGGTGATCGTAAGGCGTTACGCGGAAGCGCACCGTGGTCAAATCCACGCCCTTGAGGTCGTTGCCCGAATACCAGGTGATATTACCCGCGTAGCGCTTGGGGTCAATCGCGGTGATTCCGGTGGGCATGGATGGTTTATTGTTCCAGGTCAGCCCATCATCGGTGGAGAATTCGCAGATAAGCTCGGTAACATCCTTCTCGGGGTCTTCCAACTCGTAGGGGATGATGACATCGGTGGTGAGTTTCCCTGTAGGAGTGGTAAGACGCACGATGGGTGGGACATTGTTATCAATGGGGAATTTGCCGGTATCGCTGGGCTTGCCCACATCCTTGTCGCTGGGCGTGATGCGGAACATCACATCGGCGAGGTAGGCGCTGGGCAGGTTGCCGGGGACATCGGAACGCCAGATGACGCTACCAATGTAGCCGGAACTGTCTATATCCTGAATTATACCCTCCAACTGCGCTGGCTCCCAGGTTCGTCCACCATCCTCGCTAAACTCACACTTCAGGGTGACGGGGTCGTTCTCGGCATCGGTGATGACATAGGGTATTTCTATCTCGCCCTTTTGGGTAGCCACCTTGCCATCGGTGCCGGTGGGGAAGGGGTTAAGGACTATGCTGGGTGGCTGGTTGTTATCCAAGCGGAAGCTGCCGGTTGCAACTGCCGGTCCTTCCTTCTTATCCTTGGGTATGACGCGGAACTGCACTGTGTCCTTATCCACACCAAAGGCATCGGTTGTGCTGTCCCATATCACCTTGCCGTTGTAGCCAGAGGCGGTAATGCCCTTATTATCCCCCTTGCAGGTGGCAAGCACCCAGTTGTCGCCATTATCCTCGCTGAATTCGGACACCAAATCCACCGGGTCGCTTTCGGCATCCTTGATGTGGTATGTTATCGCCACATCGCCCTTCTGAATGGTGGTCGGTGTCTCTAATGCAATAGTCGGTGGCTCATTGTTATCCACCCGGAAGTTGGCAGTAGCGGACGGAGTGCCGGCGTCGTTATCACTGGGGGTGATGCGCGCCTGCACTGTGTCTATATCCTTGTTGGGCAGGTCGGTCTTGCTCTCCCAGATGATGTCACCGATATATTTATCGGGAACCAAATCCTTGGTCTCGCCTTTGACTGTGGCGGGTTTCCACGAAGTGCCGCTGTCGGTGGAGTATTCCACCTTGATGGATAGGGTGTCCTGCTCTATATCGGAGAGGGTATAACTAAGGGTTACATCCCATTTTTGATCCTCGGTGATATCGGCAAGGAGGACATTGGGCGGGGCGTTATCGTCTATCCACATTGGGTTGGAGAGTCCGGGTTCGCCGGGGTCATTATCCGAGGCGGTGATGCGGAACAGGATGTCCTTCTGGTCAAGCCCCATGAGGTCCACATTGGTGTTCCAGATGATGCTCTGGTTGTATTTATCACGGCTAATCTCGCTGGTGGACCCGGTAACGGTGGCAGGTCTCCATGGACCATCCTTGCCCTTGGTGGAATATTCGCAGAGGATGGATAGCGTATCGTTCTCGGGATCGCTTAGCGAGTAATTGATAGTGACATCGTCCTTCTGCTCGCCATCCACCTTGGCAATGACAGTGGAAGGTGGAAGGTTGTTATCCACATGGAAGTTGCCGGTGGTGTCAGTTTTGCCGGCATCGTTATCGGTGGGCACGGCTTTAATCTGAATCATGCGGCTGTCTATTCCCGCCAGATCCTGCTTGCTGTGCCAGATGAAGGTGCCCTCGGCGCGATGATCCTTGTCAAAATTGATCTTGGGGATTAAAAGCCCCTTGGTTTCGCAGCTGGCTTCCTTCTGCGACCAGGTGGTGCCGCCATCGGTGGAAAAGTAGATCTTCAGGCTGACGGGATCATCCTCACGGTCAAATAATTCGTAATGAATGGTCACATTGTCCTTGTATTCGTCCTCTACCAAATCGGTGAGCAGCACACGCGGAGGTTCGTTGTTATCTACATGGAAGGGTGGAGTTATACCGGGCGTGCCCACATCAATCACATTCTCATTCACATTGCTGATGTCATAGGGCGTTATGCGGAACACGATATCGTAGCTATCCACCCCGACCATCTCTTCTTCACGATCGGATTCCCACACCAAATAACTATTGTATTTGGAGGGACGGATGCCGGAGGAAAGCCCGGAGATATGCTTGGCATCTTTCCAGGTCTTGCCGCCGTCCAATGAGAATTCAGGGTTGACCTTCTCGGGGCTTTCGGCGGTGGGCTCATGGATGTAGCCCAGGGTATCCTGTTCTTCATCAGCAAAGTGGTAGAAGATCTTGATATCACCTGAGGGATCCTTTTTGGGCGCATCACCCTTAGCCTGATACTCCTCCTGATCCATGGGATTATCCAGTTTGGCGATGGGTGAGACATTGTTATCCACCCAAATATTGGCAGTTTCACCAGCGTTGCCCATACCGTTCACGTTGGAGGGGATGATTTTAAACACGATGCTGGCGCGCTCGCGATAAGTTCGTCGTTCCTCAGCAAGCTTATTGGCGTCGGTTTCGCCCCCGGCTTCCATGGGACCCATCAAGTCTTTACGCGAATCCCAGATGATGGCGCCCTTGTAAGCGCTGGGACCGATGCTGGTGGTCTTGCCAATGACTGTGGCGGGCTTCCATTCACGACCCCAGTCGGTAGAGAACTGCGCCTCCAGGTCGATCAGGCTGTTGGATTTATCAGTAAGTTGGTAGTTGATGGAAATATCGCCACGAACTCTGTCCTTGGGCGATTCAATCTTGCACGACGGGAGTTCCACCACACCGCCGGAGATCACGCCAAAGGCGCCCGAGTGCCACTGATTCTGGTGGAACTGGTTCCAGGGATTATAAATAGAGCTGACCTTGTTGGAATTGGTCTTGTAAGCATAGAGGTTGCGACTACTATCAGCAAAGACCACTTCCAGATAGCCATCATTGTTCACATCGGCGACTGCAGGCGTGACATTGATTGAGTTGTTAGCACCGGTTACGATGGGGAAACTGGGAACGGCGGCACCTTTGCTATCATAGGCATAGACCCCGCCATCGGAACTGGCAATGACGATATCGGGGATGCCGTCACCGCTCACATCGGCTATAACCGGCGAAGAGTAGTAGAGCTTGCCGCCGCACTGCGCAGGGAAGCCGGGCAAGGGCAAACCATCACCTTTCAGCCCGTATAGGAATCCATCGCCCGAACCGATGAAAGCCTCGGGGCGCTTGTCGCCATCAACATCGGCGGCAGCAGGGCTTGAGAACTGAATCTTGTATTCGGTTTTAATGGGCCATTTGCTCACGCGCTTCTTTATCTTGCGTTTGGTTACAGGATCCATCTCTTCCGTAATAACAGAGGGATATTTGCCGTCCATCTTGAAGGCATATATGGAGAAGTCATCTGAGCCGACCACTATTTCGTAACGACCATCGCCATCTATATCGGCGAAGATGGGGCTGGAACGCACCATGTATTCGGTGGAGACGGGGTAACCCGACATCAGGGTGGGTCCGTCCGCCGTGACTTTGATCAGATATATCTTACCGTCATCGGCGCCCACCGCTATTTCCAGCTTGCCGTCGTTATCCACATCCGCCAGCGCGGGCGAAGATGCAATGGCAGCGGTTTTATCGCGATTGAGCGTAAAGGGAAAACCGTTCAGGTCGTGCCCGGAGCCATCCAGGGCATAGAGCTTCCCGTTATCGGAACCTACTACAACATCATTATTGCCATCACCGTTTATATCACCTATGGCTGCCGAGGAGCGGATAGGCTTGCCAGTGTCCACCTTCCACATTTCGGCGCCGGTGGTCCCGTTCCAAGCGTAGATAAACCCATCATAAGAGCCGCAGACAATCGCCGGAGTTGAACCCAAGAGACCGCAGGCAGGTGTGGCAGTAATCTGCTTGCCGGTGGTCAGGATCATCAGCGGATCCAGATCGTTTTTGCCGGAGAACACCCGCACCTCGCCATTGCTCGTGCCAATGACTATTTCCAGCTGGCGGTCGTTGTTCACATCCGCCACCAGCGGCGAGGAATAGGTGTTCGCTCCCAGTGTTTTTACCCACAATGGCGTGAAATCCGCCATCGCGGTGCTTATAAGTATTGTGAGGAGTGAAAAAAACACCCTTCTTATCATCTCGTATCACATCCCACCCGTGAGGGAGATGAATCCCTTTTTGAGTATAATCTCCGTATCATTAAATATACCCCTTGGCTACCCGATAAGTCAAGTATTTAATAGCGAAACCTCATTTTTATACAGAAATGACCTAATACTGCACGGGATTTTCAGGCAAATGGTTCATGGATATAAACTGCCATAGCAGTGGTAAAAATTCCAATTTCTTATGCTAGACTGCAATAATAGCATAACCAAAACAAGCAAGCTTTAGGTTGAATGTAAAGGTGGAGAAGATGCCCAGACCCGATAAACGCACCCCCCAGCAATTGCGTCCGCTTAACCTGGGGCGCAACTGGCTCAAATATCCACCCGGATCGTGCCTCATTTCACTTGGCGAGACCATCGTTTTGTGCACCGCCAGCTTTGAGGAGAAGGTTCCACCCTATGTGGAGAAGGGTCTGGGCTGGCTGCATGCCGAATATAACATGCTGCCGGCGGCATCGGCGGGATTCGGGCGCAAACCGCGGGAGCGGGGGAGAATGGAAGTGAGTGGTCGGACGCTGGAGATCGGGCGTGTGATAGGGCGCTCGCTGCGGCTGGTGACCGACCTTGCCAAACTGGGCGAACGCACAGTGGTCATAGACTGCGATGTGCTCTCGGCTGATGGGGGCACCCGCACCGCCGCCATCACCGGGGGGTTCATCGCATTGCACGACGCCTGTTCCTGGCTCAAAAAGCGCGAGATGATAGACGCCTTTCCCATCACCAATTTCCTTGCCGCCACCAGCGTGGGTTTGGTGCACGGCGAGATGTTGCTGGATTTGTGCTATGTGGAGGACAAGGACGCCGATGTGGACCTGAACCTGGTGATGACGGGCACCGGCATGATCGTGGAGATGGGTGCCACCGGCGAAGGCAAGGATTTTGATCGTGCCACCCTGAATGCCATGCTGGATTTGGGCTGGACAGGCATAGAGAAGATAATCAAGGAACAGAAGCGCTGCCTGTTGACTCAGAGCACAGCCAGAAAGGGATAGCAAGGAAGATGATGACTGCACCCACCGGTGAAATCGCCCCCCTGATTGCCAATGTGCTGGCTCCAGCGGTTATGGTCAGCTATTGCGGACTGTTGATACTGGGCTTGCAGAACCGCTACAGCAATGTGGTCAATCGCATGCGTGGACTCAACCACGAACGCTTTGAACTGGCAGAGGTGGATGAGCTTTCCACCTACCAAGCTGAGCGCTTCACCATTGTTTCGGAGCAGGTTAAAAGGTTACTTTCTCGCTGCCGGCTTATCCGCGACTCAATTATTTGGATCTCATGTGCAGTCATCTTCTTTCTGCTGGCTGCCATCCTCAGCCTGATTAGCGCCTGGCAAAATACCGACCTTAACCTCTATATCATTTCATCGTTCGGGCTGGGAATGGCACTGACCGTGCTTGCCATGCTGCTTGCCACCATTGATATATTCTTCTCCTATCGTATACTTTCCATAGAAACGCAGGCAAAAACGCAAAGCAGTCTGGCTACCATTATGGAGAGCCTGTTTAAGAAGAAGTAACACTTGACCCGCCAAATCGCGTCTGTTAAGCTAAATAAGAACTTTTAAGGAAGCACGAAAGGAGGGTTTATGAAGTTGCGATCGGTATTTCTGACTATGCTCGTGCTGAGCCTTGGCGTAATGATCCTGGGCGCCGGTGCGATATCCTCCACCCCCTGGGGACTTAGCGGATTGACCAGCATCATCACCACCGATGTTCTGGGCAAGTTCAATATGTGCGCTGGCATTGGGGCTGACATGCGGGCGAACCCGGCACCTCATACCCAGTTCGGGCAGGGCAACCTGGTGATTGGCTTCGGATTTGTGGACCGGGTTGAGGTCTACGGCGCGGGTGGTATGGGCGGAAGGCGCATTACACCGACTGCCGACACCCAGATAGACGAAAGTGGCGTTGGCGACACCTTGGTTTCCGGCAAAGTCAAATTCTCCACCGAGGAGGAGACCTGGGTATCCATGGGATTTGCGCCCATGTTCCTGCTGCCCACCGGCAAGGTTGATCCCAATGGGTCGCCTTTGCAGGAGCGAGCGATCGGCGTCGATTCCGAGGGGCAAACCAACATAACCATGGTGCTTTTGTTTTCGCGTCATTTTGAACCCCGGGAAGTGGAAGGATCTGACCTGATATATAACCTGATAGGTCTGCACTGGAACATGGGCTACGATCTTAGACTTGGTCAACGCTATTATGGTATTCCGGGAACCGGACCGGGGCAGATGACCATCGTCAAGGGGCAGCGCCCCGATGCCATCCGCTTTGGCTTGGGAGGCGAGATTACACCTGTTCAACCACTCTCCTTCCTGATAGAGGCAACCGGTAATGTTGGCGAGACGCCCAAAGTGGCAGGGCTTACCACCGAGCAATACTTCGGCATTGGCGGCGGCTTCAGGCTAAACGCCCAGGACTTTTTGCACTTCGGCGCCACCGTCAACACCTACTTTGGCGACGGGCTGAATGGAGCGCTGCAAAACAACTGGCGCGTCCTTACCTTCCTCACCAGCGATGTGCCTTTCTTACCGGAACCTAAAAAGGAACCGGTCGTGGTAGTCACACCACCGCCTCCACCACCGCCCCCACCGCCTCCGCCGCCACCTCCACCACCGCCGGAGACTCCCAAGAAACCGGAGATCAAGAAGATCGTGCTGGAGGGCTTGAACTTCAAACCCAACAAGGCGGAGTTGATTGAGGGGACATACTCCTCGCTGGAGCAAGCTGCCCAGACTATGAAGGACTATCCGGACATCAAGGTCCTCATCGCCGGTCATGCCGCCAACATCGGTCAGCCTGATTTTGAGATGCAACTTTCACAGGACCGCGCCAACACCATCAAGGATATTCTGGTCACGCGCTATGGCATCTTGCCTGACCGCATAGAGACGCGCGGCTACGGCAGCACGCAGCCCATCGCCGATAACTCCACCGAGGCGGGCAAAAAGCAAAACCGCCGCATTGAGTTTATCGTGAAGGATTAGCAAAACAAGCAAAAAGGGGAGGCTCCCAAAGCCTCCCCATTTCTATCTGTATATGGGAATTATAGAAATAATCCTCATCATCGTGCTGGCAGGGCATGCGATAGTCCTGAGCCTGCTGGCGTTATTGGCGCGGCTGCCTTATCACCGGCGGGAAGTCACCGAGCCGGTGGATTTGACCGTGGTCATCAAAGCACGCAACGAGGAGAAGAACCTGCCCGCCTGCCTGGATTCGCTTATGCAGGCAGAAGGATTCAAACCAGAGCGATTGATACTGGTTGATGACGGCAGTCGTGATGGCACCCGCGCTGTGATGGAGGACTACGCTGCGCGAATGAGTGCCACCGTCATATCCATCCACCATAGCTGGACCAATCAGGCGCAACGCGACATCGACCGCCAACTCGCAGCAGATAATCCGCGCTTCTTTGCCTATGATGCGGCGGAATACCTCCCCGGCTTGGAGAACCGTCAGCGCGCCATTGTGACGGCGCTGGAACATGTGTCAACAAGTGCAGTGGCATTGACGGACGGCGATTGCACCATCAAATCGGGATGGCTTGCTTCCACCCGGAACCTGCTGGGACAATTCGCATTGGTGTGCGGCTATGTTGATTTTGCCCCCGGCAAGCGCTGTCTGTTTGATCGGATCATGTCCGCGGAGGCACTGCTATTGCAGGTGGCTTCGGCGGCGGCTTACCGGCTGGGCAAGCCCGGAGGCGCCATGGGGGCTAATCTCGCGTATCAGACGGATGCATACCGGGAGATGGGAGGCTATCCGGCACTGGGCGCCAGCCTGACCGAGGATGCACAGATGGCGATCGCAGTTGCAAAGCGCATGCCAGTGGCATATAACACCGATCCCGAGACGGTAGTGGAGCATCACAGCCGGTTGGGAGTGTGGCAGTTCATCAGGCAAAGGGCGTTCTGGTTGCTGGGTGGCGCGCGGCTATCCCTTTTCTGGGAGATCACACCGCTCTTTCTGTCAATGGATGCCATAGCACCGTGGGTAGCATTAATCCTGGTGTTGGCGGGAAACCTGCCCGGATGGTTTGTGGCACTGGGCTTTGGGGGCAGGCTGGCGGGTGATCTTGCGTGCTGGGCAGCTTTCCGCCGGCTGGATGCCCGGGTCAAGCCCTGGGACTTTATAGCTGCCTGGCTGTTTCAAGCCATCTATCTGCCGATATTGCTCATGCTGATTCTGCCAGGCTTTAGGCGATGGATAGAGGGAAAACCGCGTTTAGGTTAATAAGCGCCGCGGCGCAGCAACACGATGGGTATAGTTTTAAGTATTATCTTAAGATCCAACCAGAATGTCCAATTCTCTATGTAGTAAACATCCAACGCCACCATCTCTTCAAAGCTGAGGGAACTGCGACCGGAGACCTGCCATAACCCGGTCATGCCCTGGGGGACTTCCAGGCGTTTGCGGTGCCAGTCGTTGTATTCCTCGGTCTCCTCGGGGAGGGGTGGGCGCGGACCGACCAGCGACATATCCCCCAGGAAGACATTCAGGAGCTGGGGCAGTTCATCCAGGCTGGTGCGACGCAGGAAGCGCCCCACTCTGGTCACTCGCGGGTCCTCCTTGATTTTGAAAAGGGGTCCATCGGCTTCGTTAAGTATAGTCAGCTTGTCCTTCAGGTTCTCAGCGTTGGCAATCATGCTGCGGAATTTGAACATGCGGAAGGGTTTGCCACTCAAGCCCAGTCGGGTCTGGCGGAAGAATACCGGTCCGCGGCTATCCACCTTTATCCAGATAGCCACCAGCAGGAAGAACGGGGAGAGCAGGAAGATCATGAAGCTGGAGCCTGCCAGATCTATCACCCGTTTGAAGAACAGGCGCCATCCGTGCAGGCGGGTGCCCACAAAGTCCAACAGCGCCACCGAGCCGAAGTTGCTCACATTCACGCGGATGGTCAGCAGTTCAAATAGATCGGGCATAATGCGGTAGGTGATGTTGCGGCGTCTGAGGGCAAAGATCAGATCCATTATCTTTTCCCGCGCCGCCGAAGGAATAGCCAGAATAACTTCGTCTATCTCGTATTTTTTTATCAAATCAAACAGATCATTTTTATTGCCCAGGACTTTGATTCCCATTGGCTCCATCGTCTGTGTCGGTTGTGTTTTGCCGTTGCTGCTCTTTATCCCCACAATCTCTTTTCCCGCCGGCACGCTGTCTACATTGCCAATCAGGTTAAGCTCCAGATATTCCTTGCCGAGCTTCTCCGGGTCGTCATCCACAAATCCTATAACCTGATAGCCGAACTCTATATGATTGGTCAGTTCCCGGGCGACCTGCAATCCCGCCTTGCCCGCGCCGTAAATCAGCACCCGGGCGACCCCAATCCCCCGCTTGACCATCATCCCCATGATTTTGCGCAGGATTATGCGCCACAGATCAACCAGAACAATGGTCAGCGCCCAGGCAACCAGCACCACGAAGCGGCTGTAGGTTACCTCGCGGAAGAGGAAGCTGAACGCCAGGGTTATGATGGCGCCTATGCTGATGGCTTTGAACACCAGATAGAGCTCATCCAGCCGCGCTACTATCTGCCGCCGTTGGTATAGCCCGTAATTGGAAAAAAGGACAAGATTGATGAGGCTGAACATAATGGAAACCTTGGAATAGACCGAGAAAGTGTGGACTATATCCAGGTGTTCCGGCATGTAGAAGGGAACCCAATCAAAGTTGATATTTTGGCGGAAATAAAACGCCAGCAAAAAGCCAGCGTTAAACAGGCAAAAGTCAACCATGACCTTTAGAAGGACGATAGTGAACGATTGCAAACCGTTGTGCGATCTTCTGGTCATGGATTTCCCGGTTTAAATCAGCTTAAAACCACAGATTAAATGTAAGACGGTGACCTATCCCCAGGTCGTTGTTGATTACTCCGGCATAGTCCAAACCCAGCTTGCCTGTGCGCACCCCGGCGCCAAAAGCCGGCGCTTCATCGCTGAGGCGGTAACCACCGCGCAACGCGAACATATTCGCCAGCTTGACTTCCAGCCCCGCGGCGGCATCGTAGATAAGGTCACTGTTGACCGAACCCTCGGCGGT
>Ga0315280_10000711_pt1 | contig 60772 bp, 38 predicted proteins | sample YL17G06_40_MG_FD_203697 | JGI IMG/M metagenome (GOLD analysis project Ga0315280, IMG submission 203697) | Sediment microbial communities from Yellowstone Lake, YNP, Wyoming, USA - YL17G06_40 | ecosystem: Environmental > Aquatic > Freshwater > Lake > Sediment | place: USA: Wyoming | collected... | reverse complement strand
ATGGGTGGCGATGCTGAAAGACCAGATACGCATCGAACACGGAGGCAAAACGATCGCTGAATACACCCGCTGAACTGTCCAGTTTTGGAGTTACAAAACTGTTCAGTCTTGGCTGTTACAGAACAGGATTCACGCCGTAGTCGGACGCCCGCGAAGGCAGCCTTGCTGAGGCATTTCGCTCGTTCACAGAGAGTGTGAGACTGGCGCGGGGGCCCTACGCGCACGCAGAGAGCCAGTCTCCGCCGCTCAAAGGCGTTTGCATTCCGCGATCATCCTCGAGAAGGCGGTTCCGGTTTCGAACGCATTATTGAGGAAGTCCTTCTCATCCTGAATCCCGGAACGTCCCATTGACACCTCCATGCTCACGCCCTTCGTGTAGGCAGACTCCGCCATGATGCGTGCAAGTCTGTTCCAGTCAACCGTCCCTGAGAAAAGGAGCCGGTGCTGATCGCCAGTGCCGTCATTGTCGTGGAGATGCACGGAAATCAGGCGATGTTTGAGGGACTCGAGATGGCCTAGCCCATCGGCGTCCGTGTTGCCATGACCGGAATCATAGCAGAGGCCAACATATTGAGGGTCGTACTCAGAAAGAAGCCTTCGGATGGCTTCGAAGCTGCCGTTCTCTATCGCGATTCGGACGTTCCGTTCCCTGCCAAAAGGCTCAAGCTGATCCAGGGACCGCCGCACCGCCACCGACTCGGGGTCTGCCGGAACGTGCATGATTACCACATCCGCCGACAGATAAGCGGTCATCTCTATCCTGTTGCGCACAAGCTCCACGCCGGCCAGCCTCTGATATTCCTGCGATGATGTCCAGCCCTTTTCGTTACCTGCTGAACCATGCAGGTCAAGCAACTGCAGCCCATACTCGCCGAGCCACTTCCGGATCTGTTCTATTTCCCACCTGGAGTACAGGAAGTCCGTGTTCCAGTGGTGACACCAGTGGATGTGGGAGAATCCAGCCTCGGCGATATGCCTGAGATACGGCGATGGGTCCCCGGTGTCTTTCGCGTAGTCAGTGGTGATCGAGAGCATTCAGCGTCCTCCGTTTGCGCCAGGTTAAACTGGGTTCGATTCCAGCATCTTGTGCCCCGGGCAAACCCCGCCTGGCCGCATTTAGCAGCTCCTCAGCCTTGCTTCAGCGAGGGAGGCCCGGTATCCTTCGTACCACGCGTGCCGATCACGCGCCCATGGCGGTGCCCTCGGGCAGCCGGTATCACGTCGCCTTGACCGCTACACCTGTGTCCGAATGCAGTGGTGAAGCCCGCCTGAGGCCGGTGACGATAGGCTCATAAGTCGGATTCCTTGCCGACCCGTCAAGGGTCCACGAGTGCAGGTTAGTGTCCGGCGCACGCCGAAAACAGCCGCATGCGAGTTTTTGCACCCTACGGGGCCCAAGAGCGCGGCGGCTTGGGGCACGGCGGGCCCAGGGAAACTTGGAGAGTGCATACGAGGCCGCAGCACTTGTACGGCCTCGGGAGGATGCAGTCCATGCCGGGATTTGCGATTTTCTTGGTGCTTATGTGTCTCTCTTGCGCCGTTCTACTCCTGCCTTTTCCGAGCTTGGCGCAAACCGGAGGCGAGCATGAACCGGTCCGGTACGTCGGCGGTGTCAGCATCGATCTGGCGCCTCATGAAGGCAGGCTGCGTCCCGCTATTGGCGTAGCGAACTACCAGACGTTCCGCGCCAACCGTACGCACCCGGAGCGAGCCGACGGGTACGGCTGGACCTACAACCACGCCCCGATGCTCGCCTATTGGAACTACACTTTCTACCAGGAGTACCTGAGTAACCCCGTTGATGAGCATATCGCACCCGGACACACGCTTATCCTCACCTCACGCGACGGCCGCAACTGGACCCGACCCACGGTCGTCTTCCCGGCCTATGAGCCACCTGCTGGCACGCCCATGCCGAAGGGTTACAACGGCTACATGATGCACCAGCGCATGGGGTTCTACGTCGCACCGAACGGCCGGCTCCTCGTCCTGGGATTCTACGGCCACGCCGAGAACCCATTCGCTAAAGGCGGAATCGGACGTGTCGTGCGTGAGGCCTGCAAAGACGGCACCTACGGTCCGATCTACTTCATTCGCTACAGCAGTCACGCGGACTGGAACGAAGCCAATACCAGCTATCCGCTGTACACGCGCTCACCCGACCAGGGCTTCGTCGAGGCCTGCGAGGCCCTGCTCGCGGACAGACTCATGACGCTCCAGTGGTGGGACGAGGACAACGGACCCGAGGGATTCTATCCCTTCAAAAAGGCCGGCCAGGCCCTCTGTTTCTACCATCGCAAGGACGGTAAGGTGGTCGCCCTGTGGAAGTGGGCCCTGTGCGCCCTATCGGCGGATGGAGGGCAATCGTTTTCGACCCCCGTGAAGGTTCCCACCCTCACCATGGACGGCGCCAAGATCTGGGGACAGCGCACCGCCGACGGCCGCTACGCCCTGGTGTACAACCCGACGGTGCACAGTGAACATCGCTATCCCCTGGCCATCGTGACGGGCGATGACGGCATTATCTTCGACAACATGCTGCTAGTACACGGCGAGGTGCCGCCGAGACGATTTTTCGGGCGCTGGAAGGATTACGGCCCCCAGTACGTCCGCGGCATCGAGGAAGGGAACGGCAACCCGCCCGGGGACGCCATGTGGATAACCTACAGCGTCAACAAGGAGGACATGTGGGTCAGCAGGATTCCCGTCCCTGTTCGCTATCGCGTGGAGGGGCCTGTTGTGGACAATTTCGACAACATGGATACGGGGGGCCGGGTCGTTGACTGGAACATCTACTCGCCGCTGTGGGCGCCGGTTCGTGTCGTGGACTTCCCATCTGCCAGCAGCAAGAGCCTTGAACTTCGAGACCAGGATCCCTACGACTACGCCAGGGCGGTGCGCGTGTTTCATGAAGGCACCAAGGCCGAGATTAGCTGCCGCGTTCTCGCAGGGCAGTCCGACACCGGGTTGCTGGACATTGAGGTCGTGGACCGATACGGCAACCGCCCCGTGCGTCTCCGCTTCGGTGACGATGGCCGCATCACAGCCGTTGACGGCAACACCTTCGTGGACCTTCAAGCCTACAAGCCCAAGACGTGGTACAGGCTGGACATCACCGTCGCTGCAACTCCGTTCGGTCACTTCGGGGTGTCCATAGATGGCCGGAACGTTCTGAGGAAGGCCTCGCTCGCGGAGGCCGTGCTCTCCGTTGAACGGCTCTCGTTTCGAACGGGGCCCTACCGCGACCAACCCACGCGACAGACCGACAACGAGGCCCCGCACCCGCCCCTAGCCGATGCCGACGAGCCCGCCCCGTTGGCCGTGTACTACATCAAGGACGTTCGAGCCAGCACGTCGCGCTGAGGTAATCGCTTGTCACGGACCAACTTGCCCCAGGCGTCTGGAGGACGAGACCACCTGCAGAGGTCAGGCGCGCGTGAGGCCGGCATGGTCGGCGCATATGCGCCGTTCTGTTGCTTACCCCGCTGCACTAGTCCACCGCAGGGACGCCGCCCTGGCCCGGCGAAAAGCCCCACAGATGCGAACCTTGGTCGCCCGGAGGGAGCGCTATCGGAAGATGGCGGGGACAGTGGGAAATGCAGGGGCAAGGGCCTCTGAGGTGCGTCTTGATCTTCCCGCCGATTCGTCCGACTGACGAGGAGGACAGACGATATGCGTAGCAAAACGCCGAAGGGAATGCTGGCACTCTGCGGCCAAGTCGTGACGCCTCTTGGGGTCGCGCTGGTCAGCATGTGCGGGTTTGTTCTTACGCCAGCGGCCGCTGGAAAGGCTGACCCCCACCTCACCGAACGGGACGACGCCTATCTGAACCGGCAGGCTGAAGCATTGCTTGCCCAGGTGAACAAGACGCTTAACCGGCTGCCGCCCCGATTGCCCGAGCCACCTGAACGCCGTTTGGCTCTGCTGCTGTTGGATGCCGTGCTGCATGATGTATACGCGCCCAATCGCGCACCGGTTCAGAACTTCTACCACGCCCGGGTGGAAGCCGCGCTCGACAAGATGGAGAACACGCACTTACATGAAGGCGCGGTGATTTGGAAGCTCTACAACCACGGATTCATCGTGCGTACGCCAACAGTCACTTTGGCGTTCGACTTGTATCGCGGGCCTCAGGGATTCCGTGCGGACGATCCCGAAAAGGGCCCAACCATCGTTTCCGCTCCGGGCTTCCCGCTTTCCGACGAACTGGCAAGCCGCCTGGTGCGGCAATGTGACGTGCTCTTCATCAGCCACCGGCACGAAGACCATGCGGACCTCTGGATCGCTCGGGCCTTCCTTGCTCAAGGGAAACCGGTCGTAGCCCCTCCCGATGTCTTTGAAGGCACATCCCTCCATGAGCAGATCACCCATCTGAAGCGCGAGGCCCACACTCTACAGCGGCTGACGATCCAGAAAGGGACCCGGGACCTCAAGGTGGTCGTCTATCCGGGGCAGCAATACCAGGGCAATGGTGTTCCGAACAACGTCGTATTGGTTTTCACGCCGGAGGGCATGTCCTTTGCCCACAACGGCGACCAGATCAACGATCCCTACCCGGAATACCAACAGGATTACGCGTGGATCGACAAGGTGCACGAGCACCATCAGGTTGATGTCCTCATGACCAACTGCTGGCTGGATGACATCTACAGGTTTACGCGCGGTTTCGACCCAAAGTTAGTCATCCCCGGGCACGAGAACGAGCTGGGTCACTCTGTGTTTGATCGTGTGCCATATTGGGGTGATGCACAGTATTTGCAGCTCACATACCCTCAGCTTCTCGCCTCAAACTACCCTGTGCTGGCCACGACGTGGGGCGAATCGTACCACTACAGGCCCAAAGCCCGGTGATAGCCGGTTACGGTTGCATGCCCGGTTACCACATGCGCCGGTCAGGCGCCCGTGAGATTGGTCAGGATAGGTGCAGAAGTCTGAATCTGAGCCCTGGCGGTGGGTAGGGCGAAGACTTTCGGAGCGGCGTCACGACCTCGTAACCGCTACAGGCTGCCCGAAGCGATTCAGCTCTTTGGACTCACGATGTTCGCGGAGCGCGCCTTCCAATATATCCAGAGGTACCAGCCCTTGCTATTCCCGTCTGCGTCACGCGGGTCGAAGTCTTTGAGCCAGCGCGTGACGCGCGTTCCACCGCCTAGGCCGAAGAGGGCCGCGCACAGGTTAGGGAACACGCTCGCATCGGGGGCGGCGGCCATCTCCAACAGGCCCTGCTTGAACTGTCGGCTACGGTAGGAATCGTGCCTGATAAGGAATTCGTAGCTGGCGGCAGCCAATTCCCAGTCCCACGGCGCCCATTGTCTCGCGGCCAGGGTGCGCTTGTAGGCGTTCGTGGCGTTGCGGAAGTAGCCTTCGTCGCTTACGTACTCCCGGTAGGCCCGGGCGAACCGGCGATCCGAGGTGAGAACGTCGGCCGCTTTCAGGTAATGGAGGCCGTGCAGGCAGAAGAGAGCCTCCAGCGGCGACTTCCGGGAACAGTCTCCGTAGAACGTGGTGCTGCCGTCGGCGTTGGTGATGCGCATATCGTGATTGAGCAGGCGGCCGACTACGCGCCGTACCAGCGCTGCGGCGCTCTTGCGCCGTTCATCCCCGGCGCACAGCAGCATGTAGTCCGCCAAGCCGGTGAGGTAGAAGGTCATCTCGTCGGTGCTCACGTCGCCGAGCCAGCGATACGGGCCCGATTGGTGCCAGTGGTGGGCCAGCCAATCTCCTTCGCCGGGGCCGGGGCTGTCCATCCGCTTGTATTGGCGGGCGGTCAGGCCGGGCACGCCGGTAACCTTCTCCAGCATTTCGAGCGAGGCCGCAAGCAGGTCCGCGCGCTGGCGCGTGCTCTCGTCGCGGGTGAGGCTGAACTTGTGAGACAGGGCAGAGAGAAGACACCCGGTGTGCAGGCCGCAATTCTCCTCTGAGTAGCGCATCTTGCCCGTCGGATCCACCTGGGAGCCGATCAGCAGGCCGTCCTGGAGGTTATTGGCGAAGATGTGCTCCTCGCAGTACTGGGCCTTGTCGGCGAGGGTGGAGTCGGTGCCCGGGTTCCCCTTCGGCCTCGAAGGATCATCCGCAGGCTGGGAGGAAGCGCAACGGAACCATACTGCACCTGCTAACGACAGAAACGCGATCAACGGAATGCGACGAAGCGGCATGTCTTCAGGCCTCCACAAACAGGTGGATGGTATTGTGCAAGGGCCGGTTCACTAGCGCAGCGCCGTGTAAGTTAGTTCCAGAGCCTTCCGATTAGTCCTGTCGTGCCCGAGTGAGTCGAGATGCAGACCAGAGCCACATTGTGGCTGTCAACCGCCCGTGAAGGCGCTCTGACTGGCCTCCAAGCGCCCTTCTGGTTACTGGCCCCCGAATTTGATGCGATAGGCCCGCCAGGGTTGCGCGCAGAACTTGCTGCAGTTCACGCTGGCAACCTGCCCTGCTGCAGCAGGAGCTGTGGCCGGAGCCCCTGCCGACCGAAGCCGTTGACTACGAGAAGACCGCCGCGTGAGGATGCCACCATGCCCGAACACCCTCGCAGCGGATGCAGGACTTGGCCCTCCTTCTCCAAACTTATGATAGGCTGAGTCTCGGCCGCAACTTGGATCGAAACGTTTGGGCAGGACAGCATCAGCTATTGGCCCACTGTGGCAAAGGCCGATCTGCACCAGAAAGAAGGAGTACCGCGAGTGAACGCATCGAGGGAAAAGGTCGCTTTGGTGACCGGCGCGAGCAGGGGCATCGGGCGTGCGATTGCATCGAGGCTTGCGAAGGACGGTGTGCTCGTCGTCGTCCATTACGGTCGTAACGAGAAGGCCGCCGCGGCCACTGTCCGAGAGATCGAGAAGAATGGCGGGAGGGCGTTCCCCGTCCAGGCGGACTTCAGCAGTCTGAAGGGCGTACACGCTCTCTTTAAGGCGGTGGACAAACGCCTTCAAGGCCTGCTTGGAACACATGAACTCGACATTCTCGTGAACAATGCAGGGATATCCCTGTCAGCCGACGTCGAGCAGACCACCGAGGCTGAGTTCGACGAGTTGATTGCCGTCAACATGAAGGCCCCGTTCTTCATCATCCAGCAGGCTCTGCCGCGTTTGCGGGACGGAGGGAGGATCATCAATATCTCCTCCGGCACGTCACGAATCGCGTATCCCGACAAGGTTGCCTACGCCATGACCAAAGCGGCTTTGAACAGCCTCACACTCTCTCTCGCGAAGCAGCTCGGACCGCGGGGAATCACCGTGAATGCACTGGCTCCCGGCATCGTCGAGACCGATTTCCACGCAGGCTGGCTCAGGAACCCCAGGGCTCGGAAGTTCGCTGCCTCAGTCGCAGCGCTGGGTCGTGTTGGCCTCCCCGCAGACATCGCCGACATTGCGGGCTTCCTTGCCTCCTCCGATGCTCGCTGGATAACGGGGGCATTCATAGATGCGACTGGAGGCTCGCTCCTTGGCTGAAGCCAGTATCTCGTGATTGTGGTCGCTGCCCCGACGGGGAGCATTGGGAGCGTCACCGCGCCGGACCGAAGTGAGCGGCTTAGAGGGTCGTGCAAAGGCTGGAGTGGCGGCGTTTGTGCCTGACACCGAAGAGCCATGTGGGGTTTATGACGCTCCTTCTGTTAGGGAGGATGAGCACGGTGTCCAGCCGCAATCAGTGCGTGGAGGGATCTCGGGGCCCCTCGCCTTCGCAACTATGTAGTTCGAAGGTTCTCGTCGTACATCGCCAGAATGTTGTCGTCGGGGATATCAGCGATCAGATCCTGGCTGCCGGTCAGGATGTAGCCGCCGGATTCGCAAGTCAGATCGAGGTATGAGCGCACTTGTGCACGGACATCTTCACGAGATCCGAATGGCAGGGTCCGCTGGGTATCAACACCACCGTGAAACGACAGGCGGTTGCCCAAATCGCGCACTAGGCCGGCCAGGTCCATCCCCCTCGCACGCACTTGGACAGGGTCAAGGATATCAACGCCATCTTCCACGAGCCACGGGATGATGTCGCGCACGCTGCCGCAGGAGTGCTGCATCACCTTGCATCCGTAATCGTGCGAAATGTCGTAGAATCGCTTTAGGGGCTGGCGCATGAACCGATGCCAATGGGCCAGCGAGATGAAGAGCCCCCGCTGGGTGCCGAAGTCGTTGCCGAAGTAGGCGATCTCCAGTTCGCCGCCGCAAGCATCGAGGAAACGCTGCGTCACTTCGACCTCGAAGGACACGTAGCAGTCTATGATCGCAGCAACCACTTCTGGCTTGGTGTGCATCCAGATGAAGAAGGTCTCCTGGCCGATAAGCCAGGCCACCTCGTGGAAGAACGGACTCCAGGGAGCGCCGTAGGTCACGTAGTTGCCGTGGTACTTCTCGCACTGCGTGCGGACGCCGCTGTAGTTGAGGGCGTCGGGGGACGGCCACTCGTGCGCATAGACATCATCCACTGTCGTGGCTTCGTTGAAGGGGCGGATCACCTTGGCGGGCTCACCGTCGGATTTGGACGGGTTCCAGCGCAGCCCCCACATGTTGCGCATGTAGCCTTCTTCGTCCGGCCCGGTGTCCGGAAGCCCATAGTCCATGAAGATGCGCCGGAAGTCAATGCCGAAGAACTGAAGCAACTCTTCGCGGCCACTGATTCCCAGCCGAGCCATCAATCGCTGTGTGACATCCTCGTGGGCATGGTAGTTCGCCGGCACGCGATCGGTCCGCTGATGTGCCAGGGCCAAGAAAACGCGCTCTCTCGGGATCACTCCATTCTCCCTTGCCAACTCTGTCTCCGCAAAGCCTATCTTGCGCGGGCCACCTGGGCCAGGGACTGCCCAAGGAGCGCGACATCGCGGGCCAGTTGGTCTGGGTCGTTCTCGGTATAGGTGCCCACGCAGACGGCGTCCTGAGGGCGCAGGCTGTGAGCCACGTACTTGAAGGTTTCAACGGGCTCATTGCGGCCCGCGGCCATGATCTTGTAGTGAATGGTTGGCCTGGAGAGGTGCTGGATGAGGTCGGTCATGATGTCTCTGTCTCTGGGGGAAAACCACTCCGCTTGCCCTGAGATGTGTTCGGCGTGCTGATCGCGACTGGATGGGTTGTAGTAGCAGCACATATAGAAATCGCAGTCCAGGTGTTCCTCGGCCCACACGAAGACTTTCGGGTTGTGGCCCGCGATCCCCGCAGGCAGGCCAGCATCGTGAATCATGCGCATGGCGTCAGGAACCTCCTGAAGGCGGCCTTGGGCCAGGAGATGGTCCATGACCCCGCCGTGGATGAAGCAGGCCTTGGCCCCACCGCGCAGGGCGTTGGCGACGCCTCGCTCGATGGGGCCCACCTCCGGACAGGTCTGAGCGATCCACTGGATGGTGCCGCCTTCGTTCCAGTATTCCAGGAGCACTCGCATGATGTGGTGGTCGGCGCGGCCGATGTGGGCAGTGACACCAAGGCGCTCGGCCTCCCGGTAGGTGGCCTTGATGCGCTCACAGGTGAAATAGCGGATCATGCGTGCGTCAGCCTCTGGGTTCTGGTGGCTGAATCCGCTGAAAGGGTTGCCTCCCAGTATGAAGCGGCTGACTTCCAGATTGCCTAAACGAACGCTGCCGATAGCCAAGGCTCGACTCCTCGCTGGCGGACGCGGCTGGAGCCAACTTCCGCGAGAGAAGTATCCCACTCAAGATTCCCCAGGTCAACCTGTCCTTGTGAAGACCCGCCGAAACCGCTTGCAGCGGTGACAGGCCGAGGAGACCGGCTCCGATGGGTCGCTGTCGCTCCGCATCGGCCTCCTTTGTCCGGCAGCGCGGAGTTCCTGCGCGCTACACTGCCGACTACTCAAACACCCACGTCCCGAAGTTCTCTGGCTCGAGGAAGCTGCCGACGGTCTGCGACCAAGCGCTCAGTTCGGCAGCCGCCCCGCGCTGGCGACACAAGTTCCCCAACATCCGCATACCCGGCTTGGGCGCTTCCGTCTTCATCGCCGACCACGGCAAGGCAATCTCCAACGACCAGTAATCCCGGCCCCGGTAGGTCGCGGTCTGATACCTGGGGTTCCATGACAGGTCCTCGCCCTTGTCGTGGGTCGCGTCCCAGCGCACGTTGTCGGGGTTGATGATGATATGATAGTATGGCTCGCGGTTCGGGCCGGGGGCGAGGAAGAGGTCCACGCTGTCGCCGTCCCACACGTGGCTGTCACGCTTGGCGCCCACGATGTGCATAGCCGCCATATTCGGCTCGTCACAGCGCACCCCCACATAGAGGTTCTTACCGTCGTAAGCCAGCCAGGCGACCGTCCTGGCGGTAACCGAGTCCGGAGGCAGGCTGAAGAGCGGGACGAATGGTTCGAGCGCCGCCGCTTTCTGCCAGACGTGGTCGTTGAGCAGCCCGTCAATCGCCGGCGGCTGGTCTCCCGGCTCGAGGCGCGGAACGCGGGCGGTGCGCCTGATGAGCTTCGTCTTCAGTTCCCCTATCGCGCGTTTTCGCGCCCGGGCGATGATGCGCGACAGGTCGAATCCCAGGGGCCGCCCTCTGGCCACCTTTCCCCTGGCGGAGACCACCGCATCTTCAAGGCCCGGCGGGAGGTTCTCGTCGCGCCACCAGTTCATCTTCTCGCTGTATAGCCACACGTAGCGATCGCTGGCTGAAAGCGCCCAGTAGCAGTTGTGCTGGAACCAGCGCGCTCGCTCGTGTGGGGTCATGAACGCGCTGATGTTCTTGCGGTCGCGCATGTTGAACAGGTGGTCAACATAGAGGGCCTGGGCGCACTGCACGTGGGCGCGGTACTTCGCGCGGTTCTCGGGGGCAACCAGAGGGCCGTTCGCCGCCCTGTGAATTGCGCGGCAGGAGTTCACGTACTGCTGCTCGTTTTCGTAGTAATACGAGGTCTCATTGCCGTCGGTGATCACGCTTCCGGGAGCAGCGGCGTCGAGCATTCCGTTGAGGAAGGCGGGCAGCAGGGCATAGTGGTCGTCCGGCGCGGGCTTGTCGCCGAAGAGGCTGAGCAGGAAGAATGTGTGTACAACCGGCTTCGCCATGGTCTCCTGGATCTTCACCATGAACTGCGCCCCGCGGCGGCGCACCATTGCCTGGTACTCCTCGAAGGTCTTCTCCTTGGCGCGCGCCTGCGCGGTGTAGCGCCATGGGTTGTCGCCGTAGGGCTCGGCATCGAAGCAGACGCCCTTGCAGCGGCCTAACTTCGCCGCCTTCGCGCACAAGCCCACGTTGTGCAGGACATTCTCCCAGTCCGCATCGCTGAACCAGTCCATCGTCGAGGCGGCGTACGTCACGATGAAGTTGTCCGTGAACTTGTCCCACTTGATCTGCTCCAGGGCCTGGAACTCGGCGGCTACCTCAGCCTCGTCCCACTTCTTGTTTTCGAAGACGGAGCCGATGTTGGGCACGCGCATGATGAGACCGTCGAACGGGCGCCGCTCCATCTCGCGGATATGCTGGGCCACGAAACTGGCTGGGGGCACGTCCCAGCCGTACTCAATAAGCTTCTTCTGCGGCACGCGTGCAGCGCCTACGACCGCCGGAAGCATAAACGCAGCGAGCGTGGCGGTTGCGCAGATGCACCTCATCATTTGTCCCTCCTTTGCTTATTCGGGGATACGGTGCTGATGCCGTTTCTCCACTACGCCGCCTACTCCCTGGCACCGCATGGCAGGGCCAAGCGGAGGTTAGGTTGACTCGAGGGTCAAGCGCGGTCGGCATCATCGCCGCCGCCACGGCTATCGCAATGCCGCAGAGAAACCATCCGAATGCGCCAGGATGGGCGTGTGCCATCACTGCTTGAGATACCCGCCTTCTCGCGCTCATCGTTGAATTGAGAGTGGGCTGAGCTCTCGGCTGAATCGCACCGTAATCGTTTGCGTGACCACTGACGCGCTGTTCTATAATGGCGTCCGCGAGACCGGTGTCTTGGGCACGTATGCGCCGTTCTGTATCGGCACACTATCTCCACAGATGAGCCGCAGGCAACCCGCCTCGACGCGCCGAATACTCTTAAGTGCGATATCGGCGAAGTGCCCTTAGGCTACTGCGAATCTTCCAGACGGCACTGTTCCGCAATCTTGCTCGTAGAATCCGCGACAATGCTGCCTGGGAGAGCCCATCCCATGCCGGACGGAATTAGGACGTTAGATGGGCGCATCTGCTCAGCGAAGACCATACCCACGAGACGCCCATCTCGACGCACCAGAGGGCTTCCGGACGACCCTTCCGGGACTACAGCATCTATGAGAACATGCCTGGGTTCGCTGGTCCCGGGATCCAACGCGCGGTTATCCCACACGGCGCTCACAATAGACTTGCGCAGACAAAGCGTCAACCCTCGGGTTCTCGTGCTGCTGGACGATTGCACGAGCGGAGACCAGAAGAAAACATCCTCGCCCACCCACACTTTGCGTTTGTCGCTGACGACAATGGGAGGGGCCTCTACGGGGTCCACAAGGTAGAGTAGAGCTACGTCGAAGTCAGCGCCTCTGAATGTCGATTTGAGAATGCTTGGTGCATTCGGGTTGGCACGTTCGATGATGAGAACGTCATCAGGCTCCCTGCCTTCTATGACATGCGCACATGTCACGATGCATTTCCGGTCATGAAGGACGAACCCAAGCGCGTAGCCTTGCTCAGCAAAGCCGCGGCCGTTCCGTCGATGGATACTGCATTCGCTCTCAGGGTCTTCTACCCACTCGCCCACCAGTATGAGGACTATTGAGCGTCTCGCACTGAGCACAGGTTCGAGCGGCTGCATGTCGGCCATGAGCATCCCCCGTGGGTTAGGAAAAAGCCATCCGGACTAGATTCTACCACATCCGGGCCGCTTCGCGGCAAGCGTGATATGCGCCGTTCTGGCCACAACGCGGGCCTGACACGATTGTCGTGCTCCGAGTGCTCCAGTCCTGGTGGGCCTATCGCAGTGATAGCTTCTCACTTCCTGCAATGTCTAACACGATGAAACGCGTGGTACCTTGGCAGCCCACGAGGTGTTACCGCCCTACCGGCGAATCCCCCGTAGCGATGCGCCTTTGAAGCCAACCTATCTAGTGAGAAAGGAGGATACATCGTGCCTGACAGCGTGTACAAGGTCATCGAACTTGTGGGAACAAGCGAAAAGTCGTGGGAAGACGCGGCTAAGAACGCGGTGCAAACAGCTTCCAAGACCCTCAAGGAACTTAGGATTGCAGAAGTGAGCGCGTTGGATATGAAGCTGGAGGAGGGGAAGGTGGTTTCCTACCGTGCGAGGGTGAAGCTTTCATTCAAGTATCTGGAAAGCCCGTAGAATACTGTGAAGACTTGGACACTCTGCGCGGTCAAGCGTCCACGGGATCGGCCTAGTCGGCGCATCTGACGACCGCACATGGTGTCAGGTTCATGCTTCCAACATGACTGTCGCCGCGGCGGCGATGCGCGCGGCATCGGGCACCGCGAAACGTTCCATCGCCGGGCTGGCGGCGATGGGGGCGTCATAGGTTGCCACGCGCACCGGCGGATGCTTGAGCAAGTCCGCGTGCTTCTCGCTTATCTCGGCGATGATTTCCGCGCCCCAGCCGCCGCGCCGCGTATCTTCCTCGACGATCATCAGGCGGCCGGTGCGGCCCAGTGACTCGCACACCGTGTGATAGTCGAACGGAACCAGGGTGCGAGGGTCAATCACCTCCAGCTCTACGCCTTGCGCGGCCAGCTCCTCGGCGGCCTGCAGCGCACGGTAGATCATGAGGTGGGTGGCAACCACGGTGATGTGACTTCCCGGTCTGCGAATAGAGGCGGCGCCGAAGGGCACGGTGAAGTCCCCATCCGGCACCGGCCCGTCCGCCTGCACGGCGTTATCCTCCTTGCGCGCTCCGCTGGAGCCGTAGAGGAGCTTGTGCTCGAAGATGAACACCGGGTCGTCATCGCGCACCGCCGCCTTGAGCAAGCCCTTGGCGTCGTAGGGGGTCGAGGGAACGGCCACCTTCCAGCCAGGGGTGTGGACGATCCACGCCTCCGGGCACTGGGCGTGCTGCGCGCCGCGGGTGCTGGCGCCGACGGGAGCGCGCACGACCAGCGGCACCTTGATCCGGCCGCCGGACATGAAGCAAATCTTGGGCGCCTGGTTGATGAGCTGGTCGGCGGCGCAGAACATGAAATCGGAATACTGAAAGTCGGCGATGGGACGCAGGCCCGCGATCGCCGCGCCGACCGCCGCGCCGATCAGCCCCGCCTCGGAGATCGGCGTATTGCGGACGCGCTCGAGGCCGAACTCGCGCTCCAGCCCCCAGGTGACGGTGAACGCGCCGCCCCACCCACCGGGCGTGCCGATGTCCTCGCCGATGCAGATCACCGTCGGGTCGCGGCGCATCTCTTCGGTGATGGCCATGCGCAGGGCCTTGGCGATGGTCATGGGGATTCCTCGCAGAAGACGTGGCGCAGGGCATCCTCGCCTTGGGGCTGGGGGGCCTGCTCGCCATAGTCCAGCGCTGCTTGCACCTCAGCGACAGCAGCCTGGTCAACCGCCTCCAGGTCCGCCTGGGCCACAACTCCCTCTTGCAGCAACCGGGCGCGCGCGAGGTCGAGCGGGTCGCGAGCGAGCCAGAACCGCTCCTCCTGCTTGTCGCGATACTTGTTCTGGTCGCGCCGGGAATGGCCGCAGCGCCGATAAGTCAGGCACTCCAGGAACGACGGGCCCTCGCCCGCGCGGGCACGCGCCACGGCTCGCCCGGCCGCCTCGTACACCGCGAAGACATCGTTGCCGTCAACAGTCTCAGTTGGCATGCCATAAGAGCGGGCGCGCTCCGCCAGGCGCGAGATCTTGTTCACGGTCGTCACGTGGGTGGAGGCACCGTAGAAGTTGTTCTCGCATATCAGCACGACGGGCAGATCCCAGATCGCGCACATGTTGGCCCCTTCGTGGAAGGCGCCGTTGTTGAAGGCGCCATCGCCGAAGAAGCAGGCCACGACCGTGCCGGGCTTCAACATGCGGCAGCCCAGGCCGAGGCCGGCCGCGATGGGCACGCCGCCGGCGACGATCGCGCTGGCCGGGGGCATGCCGTACTCCAGGCTCCCCATGTGCATGGAGCCGCCGTAGCCGCTGCAGCAGCCGAGAGAACTGCCGAAAAGCTCCGCCGCCATTTCGGTGAGCGGGATGCCCTTGGCGATGGCATGGCCGTGGGGGCGATGGGTGCCGGTGATGTAGTCGCTGCGCAGGAGATGCCCGCAGACGCCTGCGGGAGGCGCTTCCTGTCCCTGGCATTGGTGGACGGTGCCAGGTATGCGCCCTGCCTGGAAGTATTTGAACACCCGGTCCTCGAACTCGCGAATGCGGCGCATGGTGCGGTATAGTTCGAGCGCTTTGTCCCGGTCGGGGAGCGTTGTCGGGGGGCGAGCGAGTTGCAGGAAGTCGGTCACGGTCATGACCCCCTGGCGCCCACCAACAGGCGCCGGGCCAGGCGCACGGATTCCGCGCCATCCGCGGCGCGCAGGACCCTTTCGATTTCCTCAGGGGCCGCCTGCTCGATGATACGCAGGAGGTCGCCAACCCAGGCGAAGCTCTCGCGCGCTGCGGCAAGACCCTCCTCGCGGTATGGGAAGACGTCGAGGGTCAGCCACCCGCGGTAGTCGAGGCGGCGCAGCCAGTAGAGGAATTCCATCAACTCGATGACGCGCACCGAGCCGACGATCATGTCGTCGTCCCACAGGCCGTAGTTGTCGTTGAGATGGACGTAGAACAGGAGCTTGCGCCCGTTGGCGTGGAGCAGGGCCGCGGCCTCGGCGGCATTTTCCCCGGCCGCCAGGGCGTGGCCGATGTCGAGCAGGCAGCCAACATTCGCAGCGCCCACGGCTTCAATGAGCAGCAGCGTTTTCGCTGCCGAGTTGACGTAGATGTGGGTGCGGGGCTCCTTGAGCTTGTACTCGACGCAGACGGGAACGCCGGGGCGATGCGCGGCGATCACCCGCAGCCCATCCACCAGCCAGCGCCACGCGGACTCGTAGTCGGACTGGAAAGGATAGTCATAGCCATCTTGGCCGAACCACAGGTCAACGGCGACATTGCCCATCGCTTGCGCCCATTCGATCACCTTGCAGCATTCCGCGACTGCAGCCGCGCGGGTCGCGGGATCCGCAGCGGCGAGGCTGCCGACGCCCCATTTCGCCTGGGTCCACAGGTCAACCGTCAGCATGGAGGCCACCAGCCCCCGTTCGGACAGCTCCTCGGGCATGCGTTGGATGTTGTCGTCGTTGATGTGCCAGTTGCCGACCAGCTCGATCCCCTCCAGGCCGGGGCACTGGGCGGCGAGATCGAGCATGCCCTCCAGGGTGGCCGCGCCCTTTCCGTAGCCCGACAGGCAGTAGCGGTCGGCGCACGAGCCGAACACGGGCAGGCAGGCGCCCAAACGATAGCGCTTCTCGGTTTCCATCTTCACCTCCCGCAGTGCTTGTTTTACGGCATCATTGCGAAGTCTTAGGATGGAAGCGGGGGTCGGCGCGCAGCCAGTGGGTGCGCGGTCGGTCGGGGATGCCCCATTTTTCCACCGCGGCGTTAAGTTCGGGGTACTCACGGTAGGCATCCTTCAGCGCGCGGCCCGACATCACCACCTCAAAGGCCTGCTGCCACGCCTTGGCGCCGGCGGTGTACCCCAGTGGATGCCCCAACATGCCGCCGCCAGCGGGGATGACGATGTCGGTGCCGTACTCTTTGACCAGGATCTCCGTCAGCCCGGGATAGACCCCCGCGCAGGGCATGGGCCAGGTCGGCTTGATGTGCTGCCAGGGCGCGAGCTTGACCTGCGCAGTGCGGATGCCCTCCTCCAAGCTCACCATGGGGATGCTCGACCAGTAGGTGGGGGTCAGCATCATGTCGGCGCCGCACAGGCGGCAGAGCTTGGCGAACACCGGCCAGCTTATGCGCGGCTGCGCGGCGATCATGTGTGAAGCGTGCAGCAGCACCGGCACCTTGACGTCGGGATGCGAGGTCAGGATGCGCAAAGCCGACAGCCCCGCGGAATATGTGAGCAGGAGCCCGCTGGCGCCGAGCTCGATCGCCCGCAACGCCTTGGGGATGATTTTGTCCACCTCGTCGGTGATACTGACGAAGTATATCGGCTTCTTGCCGGTTTGCTGAGCAGCGCGGTGAATCGCCGCCAGCACGGCGCGCAGGCGGTCCTCGAACTTGCAGTTATAGACATCCGAGCACATCTCATCGTCTTTGATCATATCCACTCCGCCCAGGCATGTCTGGTAAACCTGGCCGGCGGTGCTTTCGGGGGTCATGCCCATTTTGGGCTTGATGATATGCAGGGAGAGTGGGCGGCGCGGGATGCCCATCAGTTCGCGGATGCCGGGGACGCCGAACCTGGGACCGTGGAACTGGGCGAGCAGGTCGTCGGGCACGGCGATGTCGAGCAGGCGCATGCGGGGGGAGTAGGCGAAGCAGTTGCCTGCGATGGACAGCAGCATCATGGGGACGTTGGGCTCCCACGCATCAATCGGGAAAGCAAGTTGTATCACCGCGCGCTTGGTGTCGGTTTCCGGCGCCGGGATCTCGAAATAGCCGACCAGCTTGCCGGAGAGGCGAGCGCGCACCTCAGGGGTCTCCTCCTCCACCTTTTCCCAGGTGCCAGTGGAGCCCTCGAGGGCGATGCTCTGGATCAGGTTGAAGTGGTCGAGAAAGTCCTCGCCTGCCACCCGATCGTCCACATAGTAGGTCGCGATCAGGCAGCGTTTGCGGTCAATGCCATCGAGCATGTTGTGGAAGATCAGGGGGTCATAATACGGGGCCGGCCCGGCGGTATCATCTGGCATGGTATGGTTGCCTCCGTTGGCCTCGCGCCGCCTTGACGACGAAGGCCGCGGCGCTTATCATGCGAAATATCGCGCCTGCTATTATACATCATGGCGCAACACCCGCCATGAGAGCGCTACGAATTGCGCCCCTGGAGCCAGATGATCGTCCCACACATGAGGCCCAAGAGTCGGAGGTACATGCATGTCTGCCACGGATGCCTTGCTTGCGATTGATCTCGGCGCCGAAAGCGGGCGCGCGGTCCGCGGCCGCTTTGACGGCAAGCGCCTGGAGGTCGAAGAGGTTCACCGCTTCGCCAATCAGCCGGTCGAGGTCACGGGCACCCTGTGCTGGGACATCCTAGGCATACTCGCCGACATCGAGCAGGCCATTGAGATGGGCCGGTCCTCCGGCCCCCTGCTCTCGATCGGCATTGACGCCTGGGGGGTGGACTTCGGGTTGCTGGATCGGGGAGGCCGGCTCATCGCCAACCCGGTGCACTACCGCGACCGCCGCACGGAGGGCGTGATGCAGCGCGCATTTGAGATCGTCCCGCGCGAGGCCATCTTCGACGCCACCGGCAACATGTTCCTGGAGCTGAATACCCTCTACCAATTGCTCGCCCTGCGCCTGTCGAACGACCCCACGCTGGAGATCGCCGAGCGCATGTTGAACATCCCGGACCTGCTGCATTACTGGCTGAGCGGAGTCATGGCCCACGAGCTGACGATTGCGTCAACAACGCAGTGCCTGGCGGCGAATCGCACGGAATGGGCATCGGATCTGTTGCGCCAGCTCGATATTCCCGTGCGCCTTTTCGGCGAGATCGTCGCTCCCGGGACGCGCCTCGGCGCGCTGCGGGCGCATCCCGATACGAGCGTGATCGCGCCGGCCGAACACGATACGGGTTCGGCGGTGATGGCGGCTCCCGGGCAGGGGGATGACATCGCCTGGATCAGCTCGGGCACGTGGTCGGTGGTCGGCGTGCTGACCGACACCCCGGTGCTGAGGCCCGAGGTGCTGGCGTGGAACTTCACCAATGAGGCGCTGGGATTCGGCCGGAATCGCCTGTCGCGCAATGTGATGGGGTTGTGGATTCTCCAGGAATGCTGCCGCGAGTGGGCGCGGCAAGGCGAAACCTGGTCCTACGCCGAGTTGGCGGAACTCGCCGGAGAGTGCCCCGCCCTGCGCAGCCTGATTGACCCCGATGATGCGCGCTTCTTCCGCCCCGGACGGATGGTGGACAGCATCAGAGAGTACTGCGCGGAAACCCGGCAGCCGGTTCCCCAGTCGGCGGGCGAGGTCGCGCGCTGCATTCTTGAGAGCCTGGCACTGGCATACCGGCGGGCGCTGGTGTGGTTGGAGGCCTTGACCGGTAGAAAGATCGCGCGGGTTCGCATCGTCGGCGGAGGTTCGCAGAACTCCGTGTTGTGCCAGTTGACCGCCGATGCCGCGCGCCGTGCGGTAGCCGCGGGTCCGGCGGAGGCAACCGCAATCGGCAACTTGCTCGCCCAGGCGCTGGCAAATGGCTGGCTCGGCTCCTTCGCGGACATGGCGGAGATCGTTAGGCAGTCATTCCCCGTGCGGGAGTTCTCACCGGTGAGCACTGGCGCCTGGGACGAAGCTTTCGCGCGGTTCGACAGGCTGGGCGGGATGGGCCCTGGTTGACAAGCCGGGACCCCGCCTGGCGCCACGCTATGTGGATGCGGTCAGGCTTTGCCTGCGCTTCCATAGAGGATCATGCGCCGCATGACCTCGGCTTTCACGCGCTCTTTCGCCCCCTGCAGGAGATCTGCTGCCTTGCGCGAGCCGATTACCTCCTGGATGTTGACTTGCGCCGGCAGGGCGCCCACCGCCTCCCGTATGCCGTCCAGGAATGCTTGCTTGAGGATCGTGCCCACGTTGAACTTAGCCACGCCCAGTTCAATCGCACGGGGCACCGCACTCGCGGGGAATCCGGTGCCACCGTGAATGACCAGCGGCACGCCCACCGCCGCGCGAAGGCGTGCCAGCCGTTCGAGGTCAATGTGAGCCTCGCCGTCGGTCATGATGTGGACGTTGCCGATGGAGACGGACAGGGCGTCCACGCCGGTCTCCACGACGTAGCGAGCGGCGTCATCGGGATCGGTCAGCTCGGACTGCGCCGCGCCGCCGGGGCTTGCCGAGGCATCGGCTAAGCGGCCGACTTCGCCCTCGACATCGGCCCCAAGAGCGTGCGCCACTTCAACCACCTCCCGCGTGGCGGCGATGTTGTCCTCTAGCGGGAGATCGGAGGCATCGAGCATGACAGCCTCGAAGCCCCAGGCAAGCCCTCGCACCACCTGCTTGAAAGTCGCGGCCTCGTTCAGGAGCAGGCACACCGGCACCTTCGCGTCAGCACCAACCGCCGCGCCCAAGGCCGCCAGGCGATGCTGCCCGCCGCCGTCGAACCACTGCTGATTCATCATTTCGCACCCGAACCCGAGCATGACGGGCGAGCGCGCCTCATCGGCTGCCTCCAGCACCGCTTCCAGTGAGTATTGGTCCCAGGCCTCGAAATAGCCCACGGCATAGCCGCCGGCCAAGGCCGTCTTCAACATGTCGCGCATACGCATGAATCGTGATTTCCTTCACTGGCCGACTTTACCTTCCCGGCGCGAAATGTGCGGCCGGTCAGACAAGAAATCGGTTGGCCGGTGGCCCGTACACGAATAACCCAGTCCACCGGTCACGCGCCAATGAAACCACTTGTGGGAGTCAAGGGCCTGTGAGACCAACGTGGTCGGGGCCAGATTGAACCTTCTGTTGGCAGGATGAGCCCGATCTCGAGCCGAAAACGGCAGCAGATTGGTCTTGGTACACTACAGGAGTGCCTTGCATTGGCCTTCAGCGCTACCATCTGCCGGTACAGGGACAAGATAGCCATCGCGTTTTTCCTGGGCATCCTCGCTTGTCTGGCGCGTGGCGGCAAGACCCTCGGCCTGGGAGAGCCAGCAGAATCCTGGTTTGATGCTTTCGGCTGCTTGATCGCGGCCCTGGGGCACGTCCTGCGGGTGATGGCCCTCCGGCATATAGGCCCTCGCAGCCGAACCCACAGGCTCGGGGCCCGGCAATTGGTGCAGGGAGGCCCTTACGCGGTCGTCCGCAACCCCCTTTATCTGGGGAACTGGCTCATCGCGGTGGGGTTGTGCGTAGTAGCCCAGTTGCGCTGGCTCTTGCTGGCCGGCCCGCTGGTGGCTTTCCTGCTCTACTATGTTGTCTCGCTGGCGGAAGAGCAGCGCCTTCTCGAGCAATTCGGTGATGACTATCGGAGGTACTGCGAGACCACGCCTCGCTTCTTCCCTCGCAGGCTCTTCACCCGCAGGGGCTGGCGTGACTTGCTCGACGCCAGAGGCCCACATGCCGTCTTCCGGACGAAGGAGTATTGGGCATTCCTGAGCACCGCGACCTGTGTGATATTGATTGAACTAATAGACGCACTGTCCCGGGCCGGCGGTTCGCAATGATCTCATCCGGGTAACGTTCATCCTTGCTCCTCGCACAGGCGGCGCCGGTCAGGCGCCCGTGAGACTGGTGTCTTGGGCACGTGTGTGCCGTTCTGTGTCGCGGCGCTGCTTGCATCAGTTCTCGGCAGGTAGGCCATCGCGGCGGGGCGAAGATCCTTCCACCTACGGGAGTTTGTGGCCTGCGGGGTGCTGCCGACGGATGGACGCGACCAGTCAGAATCCAGCGCTGCGAACACCGGAAGTGCATCCCAGCCAACCTCCCGATCTGTCATCCAGGCAATGAAACCGGACACGCATGGGTCAGACGACGCTAGGCGCCAGAACTGATGTAGATTCACGGCGGGAATACATTCATGCGCCATGCTCGCAGCGTTTCGATCCTTACCTTGGCTTGTCTCCCGGTGGTTCTGGTGACCGGCGTCGGTCGCGCTATCGCCCGGGGCGATCCGGTGGGGCTCAAAGTCATGAACTGCAGCCTGGAGCACACCAGTAAGAACGGAGACAACATGCGGAGTAAACGGTCTTGCGGAGTTCGAACGGTGCATGCAGGGGAGCCTGGCAATTGCCTCGGCACAGGCACTCGGGACAACTTCAGCGACACGTGGGTCGCCACGGACGCATTAGGCCGAAGCCTGCCCACCCACGAGCAAGTCGGGCCGCCCCGGCCCGACCGCTGGGTGGGCATCTTTTACTTCCTTTGGCATGGCGCGCACATCAACGGAGGGCCCTACGATATTTCGAAGATTCTACGCCAGGACCCCGACGCGATGCAGAAGGGCGATAGCCCGCTCTGGGGACCGGTTGGTGCCCCACACCATTGGGGCGAGCCGCTGTTCGGGTACTACCTGGGTGACGACAAGTGGGTCCTGCGCAAGCACGCCCAGATGCTGGCCGACGCCGGCGTTGATACGCTGATCTTCGACACCAGCAACAAGTTCACGTACAAGCAGAACTACACCGCGCTGTTTGATGTCTTCACCGAGCTGCGGCGTGAGGGCAACAGGACCCCCGACGTTGCGTTCCTGACGCCTTTTTGGGATCCCGCAAGCACCGTGCAGCAGCTTTACGACGATCTGTACTCCAAACGCCTGTATTCAGATCTCTGGTTTCGCTGGGAAGGGAAGCCGCTGATTCTGGCCAACCCCGCACAGGTGAATCCCGGACTGTTGGATTTCTTCACCTTCCGGCGTCCTCAGCCTGACTATTTCGTCGGGCCCACCGAGCCGAACATGTGGAGTTGGCTCGAGGTCCACCCGCAGCACGTGTTCCGGAACGAGCGCGGGGAGAAGGAGCAGATGTCCGTCGGGGTCGCCCAGAATGCGGTGAAAGACGCGAACGGACTGCGGTTGGGCACACTGAGCGAACCCGGTGCTTTGGGCCGCAGCTTCCACGGCGGTGCGCATTCAACAGAGCCCAACGCCGTACTCAAGGGGTACAACTTCGCGGAACAGTGGGAGCGCGCATTGCAGGAAGACCCCAAGTTCGTCTTTGTCACCGGCTGGAATGAGTGGTTCGGCGGACGGCATACCGAGTTCCTGGGAGTCAAGATGCCTTCGATGTTCGTGGACACCTTCAACCAGGAGAACAGCCGGGACGTCGAACCGATGAAGGGCGGCCACGGCGACAACTACTATTACCGGTTGGTCGGTTACATCCGCCGCTTCAAGGGTGTCCGGCCCCAGCCCGTTGCGACCTCGCCGAAGACGATCCGTGTGGACGGCGATTTCACACAGTGGGCGGATGTGGGCCCAGAGTTCCGGGACGACCTCGGTGACACGGCGCATCGTGACCATCCCGCGTACAATAGCGTGACCCGGTACGTCAACGCGACAGGCCGCAACGATCTCGTGGTGATGAAGGTCGCTCGCGATGCGGACTTTATCTACTTCTATGCGCGAACGCGAGACGCCATCACGCCTCATACCGATCCGAACTGGATGATGCTGTTCATCAATACTGACTGCGATCACACAACCGGTTGGCACGGATACGACTTCGTGGTGAACCGCAGAGTCGCGGACGCAGCCACTACCTTTGTCGAGCACACGAGGAACGGGTGGAACTGGCAGCCCTGGGCCAAGGTGAGGTTTCGTGTCCAAGGCAAGGAACTCATGCTCGCCGTTCCCCGACAGGTGCTTGGACTCGCCGGCGGCGACGCGCCGGTGCGATTTGAGTTCAAGTGGGCCGACAACATCCAGAACGAGGACAGCGTCGAGGAGTTCACGCTGAACGGCGATAGCGCCCCGAACGGCCGGTTCAACTATCTCTACGTGGCTGACTCCAATGTGCCCGCCTGAGTCCGCGCTGATCAGGTGAACGTGAGACCGGCTGGTGGCAGGAGCACGCAGGACACCCCGCGAATGGAGAACGACGATGCCTAAGCCAGTCCTGGGAGCGCAGCTGTACACGCTCAGGGAATTCACGCAAACCATTCCTGGCATCGCCCAAACGCTCACGAAAGTGGCCGAGATTGGCTACACAGCCGTGCAAATCTCGGGGTTCGGCCCGGTGGATCCCAAGGAGGTTGCGACAGTCGTCACGGACGTAGGCCTGACCGTAGCCTCAACCCATATGGGATGGAATCGCTTTCTGGAGGATCTGGAAGGGGTCATCGAGGAGCACCACATGTGGCGCTGCAGCCATGCCGCCATCGGGGGACTGCCTGCTGATTACCGCAGCGTGGATGGACTCAAGCGCTTTGTTGATCAGCTGGGGCCCATCGCGGAGCGCTTGGCCCAGGAAGGCATGGACTTCTCGTACCACAATCACAGTCACGAGCTGGCGCGCCACGGCAACCAGACATGGTTGGCCATGTTATATGAGCGAGCCCATCCCCGCCACCTCAAGGCCGAGCTCGACACCTACTGGATTCAGGCTGGCGGCGGCGACCCTACGGCGTGGATTGTGAAGTGCGCCGGGCGGGAGCCCCTGCTGCATCTCAAAGACATGGCCGTAACGCCCGCTGGTGAGCAGCGTTTTGCGGAAATCGGCGAAGGCAATCTCAACTGGGCTGCCATCCTCCAGGCGGCGTCCGATGGCGGAGTCGAGTGGTACCTGATCGAACAGGATAACTGCTACGGCCGCGATCCGTTTGAGTCACTTTCCATGAGCTACCGCAACCTGAAGGCCATGGGACTCAGGTGAGCGCGGCACACGCAGCCAGAGGAGACATTTGCGACGCGTACTCTGACTGCGGCAGCACGATCCGAGAACGGCGGGTTCACGCGCGGTTGGCAGTTGCATCTGGCAACATCAGTCAGCCGTGAGACCACCCGCACCGGTCAGGCGCCCATGAGACCGTCGCAACCGGCACATACGCGCCGATATCATCCCACAAGACTGGTTTCAATTCAGCCTTGGCCGATACAGAGGGCCGCTAGAGGTGCCTCCTGGGGATTTGACAAGCGTAGCAGCCACGGAATCGAAAAGTGACCCGTGCGCCGCTCTGCTGAAGGTGAGGCTATGATCAAGAGCGCTCGTATGACGATCGTGCTGCTCGCAATCGGTGGTGTTATCGCGGCCGGCAGGGCGCAAGACAGCTCGGATCTCACCCTGTACATGGTTGGGCAGTCCCACATTGATGTCGCCTGGCGATGGCGATGGCCTGAAACGATAGACGTGTGCCGGGACACCTTCGGCCAGGCGATACGGCTCATTCGGGACAATCCGGGTTTCAAGTATACCCAGAGTCAAGCAGTGCTGTATGCTGCCATGGAGGAGCACTATCCCAAACTGTTTGCCGAGATAAGGGAAGCGGTCGCCAAGGGCAACTGGAGCATAGTCGGCGGGATGTGGGTGGAACCGGACGTCAATATGCCCAGCGGGGAGTCCCTGGTGAGGCAGTGCCTGCATGGGCAGCGCTATTTCCGCGAGAAGTTCGGCGTGGAATCGCGGATCGGCTGGCTCCCCGACAGCTTCGGCATGCCCTGGACTTTGCCGCAGATACTCAAGAAGAGTCACATGGACAGCGTGGCATTCGCCAAATTCAGATTCGGGGCGGGTCCGCTGCTCATGTGGGAGGGCCCCGACGGCTCGCAGGTGTTGCTGCACAACGCACGCACCACCCTTGAGCAGCTGGGGAAGGCTCTGGGTAACCCGCCCAACTTCTCGCGACTCCCTGAGGCGCTCAAGGCCTTGGCTAGAGAGTCTGGCACCAACGCGATCGTCCTACCCTTCGGTGTTGGCGACCATGGTGGCGGCCCGACGCGGCGCGAAATCCAGATGTTCAGAACGTGGACGCAGGTTCCGGGCATGCCGAAGATCAAGCTGGCAAGCGCGGACGAGGCAATCGCCGCCATGAAGCGGGAGGGTGGCAACCTCCCCGTATGGCGCGACGAGATCAACTACTTAGATCGTGGATGCTACACCTCCCAAGCCGAAACAAAGCGCCGCAATCGCAAGTGCGAGACGCTGCTGACTAACGTCGAGAAGTTCGCCGTGATGGCGAAACTAGCAGCCGGTTTTGAATACCCGCGGCAGACTCTCCGTGCCTCCTGGCGCGGCGTTCTTTTCAACCAGTTCCACGATATTCTGCCTGGTTCGTCCATCGGACCGGTCCATGCTGATGCGGTTGATCTCTATCGAGATGTGGAGACTGCCAGCGAGCGGACGTTGGACGAGGCACTGGCCGCGCTCGCGGCTCAGGCCTCCACGGAGGGCGAGGGGCAGCCTGTGATCGTCTTCAACTCCCTTTCTTGGCCGCGGAGCGATATCGTCCAGGTAACACTGGACTACGACCGAGCGCCGGCGCATTTGACAGTCCGAGACGCAAGCGGCCACAAGTGGCCGGCTCAGATAGCGGGTAGGGAACGCATCTACCAGGCGTTCGACCGCTGCCAGGTCATCTTCGCAGCACCCGACGTTCCAGCGCTTGGATTCAAAGTTTTCTGGGTAGAGCAGGCCGATGCTTCACGAGACCACGGTCTGATGACCGGCAACTATTGGCTAGAGAGCCCTCGATTTCGCTTGGAAGTGGATAGCAAGACCGGCCATCTTATCGCTCTCTTGGACAAGCACCTGTCACGGCAGGTATTGGCTTCAGGCGCCCCTGGCAACTTGCTTCGGCTGCTGGGCGATGACAGCGGAGGCAGCACAGCATGGGAGATAAAGTACACGGGCGAGGTTGAAGAGCTCGGCGCGCCCACACACGTTGAAGTCCTCGAGCGAGGCCCGGTGCGCGCAACCATCGGAGTCGGGTACCTACGCAACGGTAGTGTATACGACCAGCGAATCTCCGTGTACGATGGCCTCGACCGTGTGGACTTCCAGACGACCATTGACTGGCGCGAGCGCCATAAGCTACTCAAGGTGTGTTTCCCGGTGGCAGTCAAGGCGGGATCGTTCGTGCGTGAAATCCCTTTTGGCAACATCGCCCACGACTGCAACGGTGAGGAAGTGCCTGCACAGAAGTGGATTGACGTCTCCGATAGGGAGTGGGGGGTCAGCCTGCTGAACGCCTCCAAGTATGGCCACAGCGTAGACAAGAACGAGATGGCCATTACGCTGCTCCGGAGCCCGACTGACCCGGATCCGGTTGCCGACCTGGGCCGGCACACTGTGACCTACAGCCTCTATCCTCACGCCGGGGGCTGGCGGGATGCCCTCACGCAGCGGCGGGGCGAGGAACTCAACGCCCCACTCCTTGCGCGCGTCGTAGGCGGGCACAAGGGACCTCTTGGCTCCCAACACACCATGCTATCTGTCGAACCGGAGAGCACGTTCGTGTCGGCGGTCAAGTTAGCCGAGGACTCCGGCGACATCGTGATACGCATCTGGGAGGCTCACGGGCGGCCTTCGCGCGCCGAGCTGAGACTAGTTCCACCGGTAGTCTCTGCGGTGGAGGTGGACCTGCTGGAGAACGAGATCGGACGCGTACGTCCTGTTGATGGGCGCTTGATTGCCCCTCTGAAGCCTTACGAGATTCGAACTTTCAAACTTCGGCTGCAGGGACAGGCGCTGGCAGAGCGTTCTCGGAATCGCTCCTGAGACCCCCATGCGGCGGTCGCGCAGGGGTGACGCATAGGAGGAACCATAGTGGATCTGGACCCTGCAGTGCCGGAGTTTCCGCAGGTGAACCTGCTACCGAACCCGTCGTTCGAGAACGGCAATCACGCCCCGCAAGGCTACAGGTTCTCCGGGCCAGCCGGGTGCGCCAGAGAGTCGTGGGCCCGCGAGGGCGCCCCGCTGCCGGCGCGCATGTGGGTGATGGCGGACGATGGCGAGCACCTGTTCCCGAGATACTGCTATCGGTTCAGCATTCCGCGCGTCGGCTTCCATGCTGCGCCCGAAGACAGCTGGCTTGATGTTCCGTCCGACAGGGTGACGGTGGGAGCGAGCCGGGGATTCGAGTACGCTCCTGCGCAGGAAACGGTGCGCGTCGCGCCAGGAGAGACGCGGGAGATCACCCTCGTTCCACGACGGACAACTGACATGCGGGCCGGAGGTTGGCGAGCCCCGGCGTGCCCGGGTTCTCTAAGGCTATGCGTCAGGAGCCGCCGAGCGGCTCGCTGATGAGCCTGTGATACCTGGCTAGCCAGTAGGCGAGAAGAAAGGGAGTGGGAGGACGTATCCTACCCGGCGAGGCTCCCTGTTCGCTTGCGTACATATTGTGATGCGTCTGATAAGAGGCACGCTCGGGGCCTGGGAGAGTCCTCACCAGCAGCCGTTTGGAGCCAACCTGCCGCCAGTTGATATCCTGGCGCACTTCGTTCACGACAGCGCGATCGGCGTGGTCCATGCGGTATCCGCGCAGCACCTCCACTACCGGCTCCAGGTCCTCGCAGCGCCCGAGCAGCGCGTTGCACAGGAGCGAGAAGAACGGGTTGGCCTCGGGGCGGACGAAATCCCAGAACCGAGCCAGGCTGTCCAGATATATCTTGCGGAGTGCCGGGTCATCCTCGTATCGGATGAGAGGATAGTAGGCATGCACTGCAAGGTTGTCATCGAACTTGTGGAACGCGTCAACCGGCGTTGCCATCTGCTGAGTGCTTACGTACTCAGCGTACCCATGAACCTCGACCAGCTCCCGGTAGGCGCCGCGGAACTTGTCCCCGCCGGTCATGTGGAGAGCGCTGCGAACATGCGAAAGCATTTCCAGCGAGTTGAGCTTGCGCTGCTCCTCCCACTCGGGGGTAGTGAACAGGCTCGGGCTCCAGACACCCCATCGCGTGTGCTTGCCGTCGGTGTCCAGCAGCACGTAATCGTTGTCAATGATGCCGCCTATAAGGCGCGAGATCATCGCGCCGATCTCGTCCCGCTCTTGCTGATTCGCAGCCAGGTCATAGTAAATGCCGTATGCGAACATGTGACCATCGAGCTCGTCAGAACTGGTATCGCCTTTCCAGATCCACTTGCCGTCCGCCCGTTCGGGCGACCCTGAAGGAGCGCCCCCGGGGTGGCCCTGAAGGGCCGCGGAGAGATGCCACTCGCCTGCCACCGCGAGCACGGTGTCATCGTCCGCGCGATAGGCTGCCCGGGCCAGGAATCCCGACAGCCCGGGGACCGCAACCAGCCGCATCAGGCCGTCGAGGCAGGCACGCGCGTTCGCCTTCGCATCCGCGGCGCGCGTGACTGCATAGCGGAAGCACTCTGCGGCAAGATAGTCTGCGCTCCAGAGCCCGTCATTGTCGCTGATATGCCAGTACCATGAGGAATCCGGGTCATTCGGCACGCGGTAGACAAGGTCGCAGACAAATCCGTCTCGCATGTGGAGAGACGGCACCACTGGCTCCAGCAGCCTGGACTTTTCGGCGAGCGTGATGACTCTGTTCTCGATGCGAGCAACGCCCTGCGATCCGGCCATCCATACGGCGCCATCTGCTGCCACTGCAATCGCGCTCGCGCTCTGGCCCGGAACCCAGCAGTCGGGAGAGTAGTAGCGCCAGCCTTGTGACGTCCGGCGGGAGGCGGCGACCGGATGTAAGAACCAGATGTCGCCACCCCGTCCGAATGCCACCCTGCGCACACCGCGCACCGGCAGGCCCTGCTCTTCTCCGATTCTGTCCACGATCTGGCCCTCCCGCAGAACTACGACTCCTTCGGCGGTTCCCACCCATACTGAACCATCCGGCCCGGAACTCACGCCGATGACCTCAGCGCCCCCCACGTCAACGACCTGCCACTCATTCCCGTCGAGGGCCAGGAGATTGCCACTGGAGACCAGGTAAGGGCGGCCTCCTCCCTCCAGGGCGATGCCTGTGGGGTCGCCTGCAAGGCTTACCTCCCACCATTCCCATTTGTCAGCCACCAAGTGCCAGACATCCCGTGATGCGAGGTCGCCCTCGTGGGACATCACAGCCCACACCCCGCCTTTGTCATCCGGCGCGAGGGAGTGGATCCATCGCGTTGGCGACTCGCAGCCCCACCAATGGCACCACTTACCCCCGCGCAGCAGCGAAACGCCGGTGGAACCTCCCACCCACAACTCGCCATTCTTGCCAGTCGCCAGGCGCACGACGTTCGCACCTGCCAAAGCGGGCGCGGCCCACACCTTCTCCCATCGCTCGCCGCCGAACCGGGCGAGACCGAACGCGGTCGCTGCCCAGACACTCCCATCCGTGGTCAGGGCTAGATCGCGCACGTCATCTGAAGGGAGACCCTCGAAACGCGTGAATAGGGTTCTAAACTCCTGCACGAAAGGTTCATCTGCCACGCCCGCGTTCTCGCTCATTGTGACCTCCTTATTCTATCGTTCGAGGATGGCGAATGCACAGGCAGCGAGACTGTCAGGCCACGAACCTTAAACGAGATAGCCGTGAAGCAAAACACGCGCCTGTGCAACTCATGCCCGCGGCCCGGCGCCAGCACTATCGCAAGACCAGGGGAGCGATGAAAGCGACCGGCCAGGGGCACCCGAACTGCACGTTAGTTCAGCTCCCGACTTGTCCCAAGATCACTCGAGCTCAACACTATGATGGTCAAGTAAAGGGCGGAGATAACCCTAGACCTGCATACGCTGTTCTCCGGGGTCCCAGATCGTGGCGGCGATGTAGCGTTCGGGCCCGGTCGTTGGATCGTTGAAGTAGTAGGCCGTAACGATTTTGCCGTCAGGGCGCTGGACGCTCCGCGTATATCCCAGGTCGCGCGTCGCGCCGTCGTCGCGCAGAACGATCTCGTCAGTCCAGGTCCGCGCCCCGTCGCTGCTCAGTTTCGCGCAAATGCGGAAGGGCGCGGCGCGAACACCATACGTGAGACAGAGGCGGCCGTCATGCAACTTGACCAGCGCCGCAGGGTTACCTTCTGCCAGATCGGGAACGGGGTCGTTAAGGTATTCCCAGCTTTGCCCGTTGTCATTCGAAAGATAGGTGGACAGCCACCCCTTCGCGCCCTCGCGGCAACGCACGATCACCAGAACGTGCGAATCCGACAGTCGCGCTGAGGCAGGCATGATGGCATACCCCTTCGGCTCAGGCCCGATCCAGGAGACGAACGCCCACGTCTTGCCGCCATCCTTGGTACGCACGCACAGAGGCCGCCCTTCTTGATGATCAGTCTTCGCGGCGGTTAGGAACAGCATGCAGTCGCGTTTGCCGTTGACCAGGTAGTCGGTGCGAGCGGCAATACCGGGTGTGTCGAACTGGGGGAGCCTGAACGGCCCTCTCCATGTCCTGCCTCGGTCGCACGAGTAATGAAAGAACGATGGGCCGACGTCAATATCCACCATGCGAACCCTCAGCGCAAAGTCCCGATGGGTGAAGGCGATATCCCCAGGACAGTCGCCAGCCTCATGCTGCGGAACCGGAGGCCCATCCTCGGTCGGCCTTTCGACGCTCCACGTCTCGCCGCCGTCGAGGCTTCTGGCCAGCAAATCTCTCTGGGGCTTTTCGGTGTCAATGGCGTGTCGTTCGGGACCCTGGTACTTGTAGTAACCAGCAGTGAATCCGACCAGGATTTCATTGCCCCATGACCACATTCCCTGGTTCGCGGGCCATCCGCCGAATCGGCCCGGTTCAAAATAGACCATCACATGCTTTCCCACAATCGTGCTCTCGTTCGTCGGTCTTCAGCATCGTGAGACAGATAGGGGGTCGAACCGACGGGCCTGGCGTGACCTCATTCATCTCCGAGGCGCGCCTCCTCGCCTGCCGAGAAACTCTTCAGATTCGGACCTCAGTGGGCAGGCGAGAGAACCGTCGCAAACTCGTCGGGACCAGCGGCGACGAAAGAGCAGGGAAACGGCAAGCGCGGGTTGACTCAGCACTAAACGCCGCTGCTGCGCTTCATGTATGCCCCGATTGGCCATGCTAATCGCTCCTCAGCCCCCGCGCCAGACGCCGGCTGTCACGGCGCCTGCCGGATGATATTCATCATCTGCTCCGGATAGCGCGGCCCGGCCGCTGCGCCCTGTGGCGCTATCTCGCCGATGCGGGCCAGGTCCTCTTTGGTCAAACGCACCTCCACGGCGCCGAGGTTCTCCACGAGATATCCACGCCGTTTCGTGCCGGGAATAGGGACGATGTCTTCGCCCTGGGCCAACACCCATGCCAAGGCAAGCTGGGCAGGCGTGCATCCCTTTTTCGCCGCGACCTCTTCGATATGCCCGACGAGCTCCAGGTTCTTCTGGAAGTTCTCGCCTTGAAAGCGTGGGGAAAAGCGGCGAAAGTCGTCCGGCTCAAGATCCTCAAAGCGCTTGATCCGCCCGGTCAGGAATCCGCGGCCAAGTGGGCTGTACGCGACGAATCCAATGCCAAGCTCTCGGCACGCCGGCAGAACCGCCTCCTCCGGCTCGCGCGTCCACAGAGAGTACTCGCTCTGCAGCGCGGTAATGGGATGAACCGCGCACGCGCGGCGCAATGTCGCTGGTCCGGCCTCCGACAGTCCCAGGTGGCGGACCTTGCCCTCTTCGACCAGACGCGCCATCGCCCCGACTGTCTCCTCAATTGGCGTCTTGGGATCCACGCGGTGCTGATAGTACAGATCAATAGTACCGATGCCGAGGCGGCGCAGGCTTGCCTCGCACGCCGAGCGCACATACTCCGGGCGGCCGTTGACCCCGCGATAGCGAGGATCCTCGGTGCGGACAATGCCGAACTTGGTCGCGAGGATCACCTCGTCACGCCGGCCTCGAATAGCGCGCCCTACAAGTTCCTCGTTTGCGAACGGTCCGTAGATGTCGGCCGTGTCGAGGAAGGTGACGCCCAGATCGAGCGCCCTGTGAATGGTTGCGATGGACTCCTCGTCATCGCGATGCCCGTAGAACTCGGACATCCCCATGCATCCCAGGCCCATTGCCGAGACCGTGAGACCATCTCGTCCCAAGCGCCGTTTTTCCATCGTTAGTGTCTCCTCTCAAGTCCAGGTGCGCCGCGGGTTGCGGGATGTCCGCCGACGCGACCTCCGTATCACCTCATGTGATCGAAGACGGAGAGATCAGGCCGCGGTAGCCGCGCGCATTGCACTTCGCCAACGCGTCAGCCGGCAGCGCGCGCCCCTCTTCGAGCTCCCAGACCGATGTACTCTTCCCGGACAAGATATCGCGCAGGGCAGTCGCGACCTCCGCATATCGCTGACGAAGCCCACCCAGGCGCGCTTCCAGCACCTCGAGCCCGGGCCGGCGATTGCGCCGAAGCCATTGCCGCCGGAACGACTCGACGGCCTTCTCCGTGAGCCGTATCACCCGACCGGCATCCTTAGCAACCGTCTCCATCTTGGCGCTGTCGCGGCCGAAGTAAGCCTCCTCCAGGTTCATCCGAAACTCGATCTTCGCCGCGAGGTATCGCGCAAGGAGCGCTGCGTGGGCCATATCCACCGGCTCGGTCTGGTTGCGGAAGCGGCTCAGCCTCCTCGCGAGCCTCCGGTAGTGCGCCAGCGCCTGCTCCCAGTAGTCGGGCTGGTTCGCTCGCCGCGCGTGCCAGTACAGGCCGAAGAGGGGATCGTCCCACAGGATCGGTGCCCCAGGAAACTTGTCCAGTTCGGCCCCGGCAAGCACCTCATCATAGCCGATTCCGCAGATCGCCTGGAATCGGCTGCGCATCGCCGCGCCGCGCTCGTCGAAAACCTCGGCGGCGGCAAACGCGATGCCGGCGAGCGCCGAATCGAACTCGCAGTAGGCGCCGTCATCGCCCCACATGGTAAAGAAAACGTCGCGAACACCCTCCCGCTTGCACGCTTTCACGCAGGGCGGCACAGCGGCCTCGGTGCGCCGGCGGTCGTACCACAGCGACCCCCACGTCCATATGCCCGAGCCCATGATCGGCTCCTTGCCGAGTTGGCGGTGCAGGGCGATGAAGTCGCGGTACGTCTGCTCGTCGGAGTGGTAGTAATCCCAGTACACCAGCTCCACGTCCGCCGGTATCGCGGCCTTCACGTCCGGCGGAATCACGACCTCCTTGTCATAGTAATCGCCGGTCTTACTGCCCATGCGAAAGTACATGTCGGACCAGATCATGGGCTTGACGCCGTGCTCGCGGCAGATGCCGATGACCTTGTCGAGGTGTTCGTTGAAGATGTCGAAGGCTCGGCGGTATCCGTGAAAATCCATGTACCGGCCGCGACCCACATCGTGCGCCTCGTCCATGCCGATGTGGATGCGCCGGCTGCGAAGGTTCTGCGCGCAGGAGGCGATCATCTTGCGGATCAGCGCGTACGTGTCCGGCTCACCCGCCAGCAGAACGCCGCGGGTGTCGCGCATTTTCGAATAGGCCGCCCACTTGAGGATTTGCTCCAGGTGGCCCAGAGTCTGAATGCAGCCGATCATCTCGATGCCCAAGCGCGCCGCGCAATCGTCCGCCGCGCGCAGGTCCTCGGGCGAATACGCCCCGCGGAAGAAGCCAAAAAACGGCTCATCCGGCAAGCGGTACGTGTCCTCAGTGTACAGCATCATCATGTTGTAGCCGAAGAGTGCCAGCCGCCGCAGCCACTTCCTGATATGCTCGACCTCCAGGACCGCGTTGCGCGAGCAGTCGAGCATGATGCCAAGCGTGGAGAAGGGCCGGGCCTCCGTGAGGGTGCCCGCCTTTTGGGGCAAGCCCGCCAGCGCGGCGCCGACTCCCCGCAGGGCGTCCGACACGGCCGAATGCGTGATGCGAACGCTTCCGGCAGCGCGCGAGACCTGCACCTGCTGGCCGGGCACACCTGCAACGAACTCCAGCGCCGGCTCTCCGGCGCCCTCACGCAGGGGGTACTCGGTCGCCAGCTCATCCAGCGCCTGCGCGATTTCCGGGGTAACCGCGCTTCTCTTCCAATACAATGTCAGGGCCATACTATCCCACCTTTCTCGATATTGGTATGTATCACTCTAGCTGGCCGTCGTGGCCCGGCTTTCGGCCTGCGCTGGGCGTGCCACGTCATGGGCTCAATGCCGCCATGGTTTGAGTCATACCGCACCTGCTTCTCGTCATGAGAACGGCGTGCGGCGCTGCTACCGGTACCTTTCGGCGCAGCCGGCCTGGTTCTCCTGCCCGGTGGGTACGCCTGCGGCGGTCACGCATCGGTGAGACCGGCATGGTGGGTCCATATGCGCCGGTATGGATCGCTCTACAGCGCTGCTAGGAGCGCGTGACCGCTCCAGGCGATTCACACGCGCTGAAGGATCTTCTCGTTCGTCTCTACGCCTAATCCAGGGCCCTCCGGTACGGTCAGGTAGCCGTCCTTGACTTGTAGCACCGGCTCCACGAAAAGGGAGTGCCAGAACGGGTGGGGCTCGATATTGTATTCCTGGAAGTAGCGGCAGTTGGAGGTGCTTGCTGCCAGGTGCAGGTTGGCGACGGTGCCGAATGGCTGGGTCTGGTGGGGAGTGCAAACGCAGCCGAAAGCCTCAGCCAGTGCGGCGATCTTCTTGCAGACCAGGAACCCGCCCGCCTTGATGACATCTGGCTGCACGATGTCCACCGCCCCTTTATCGAGCATCTCGCGGAAGCGCTGCAGACTCCAGTCCTGCTCGCCGCCAGCGACCGGAGTATCGAGGGCTTTGGCGACTTTCGCAGTCGAGTCCAGGTCCCAATAGGGACACGGCTCCTCGAAATGGAACACCCGGTAAGGCTCCAACGCTCGTCCAAGTTCAATCGCCCGAGCAGCGGTGTAGCAACTGTTGGCGTCAATCATGATCTCGACACCGTCGCCCAGGGCAGCGCGCACCTCCTTCACCAGCGCCACCGACCGTCCTGGCGCGGCGTCCTGGTCGAACCCAAAGGTGCTGCCCACGCGAACCTTGACCGCCTTGAAGCCGTGTTTCTCAACCAGGCTGGCGAGGCGCCTGGCCTCATCCAGAGGAGAGATGTCGCGGCGCATGCTGGAAGCGTACATCGGTATGCGCTTGCGGTAGGCTCCGCCCAGCAGTCTGTAGATCGGCTGTCCGAGCGCCTTGCCCTTGATGTCCCAAAGGGCGATTTCTATGCCGCTGATTGCCATCGCCATGCTCTGCCCGGCGAGTTTGTAGGTACTCACCAGCATCCGCTCAACCAGCGCCTCGACATCGAACGGATCATGTCCCACCACCAGCGGGGCAAGAGCGTGCTCGATGTGAGCGACAACTAGCCGGTTATTCATCGGGCTGCATTCGCCCCAGCCGCAGATGCCCTGGTCAGTGCAAACGCGGACAAACAGATTCGGCTCCACGATGTGCGTCTCAACTCTGGTTATCTTCACCCTTGCCCCTCCGGATCGGCTGAACAAGTCTTTCGCAGCATTCCCCAACGTTCCTTCCGAAGAATGCCGAACTCAAGCAGCAGCCCAGAGGAAGTATTCACGCGGCTTCGCAGAACAACTACCGCGAGACCACAGTAGGAGGCGTACGTGAAAACCTATAGAGAACCAGCGCGCGACATTCCCGTAACGCGAGAGACGGAGGTAGTCGTGGTGGGCGGGGGGCCAGCGGGCCTTGCGGCGGAGATCGCCTCTGCTCGCAGCGGCGCGCGCACGACCCTGATCGAGCAGTTCGGCTACCTTGGCGGAACGGCGACCGCGTCCCTTATGGCATGCATCAACGGGTTCCGGAACCAAGTGGAGCCGGACAGCGTCCAGACCGTGCGGGGCATCGCGGAGGAAATCATCCTGACACTGAAGCAGATGAATGGCCTGGGGCAAAGCCCCTACCCACAAAAGGCATACCCTACCGAGCCGGGGCTCCTGCAGTACAGTTATGCGATCGACACGGAGAAGTTCAAGTACGTTGCGCTCAACTTGTGCGTACAGGCAGGCGTGGACATCATGCTCCACACCTACTTCTGCCAGAGCGTAGTCGAGGATGGAAGGCTTCAGGCCGTGATCGTGGAGAACAAGTCTGGCCGGCAGGGTTTGCAGGCCGATGTTTTCGTGGATGCAAGCGGGGACGCGGATCTGGCGGCCCGGGCAGGCGCGCCCTTCTGGCAGACGCGAAAGGATGAGGCCCCGCGCCTGAACGATGGCCTAATGTATCGCATCGAATTCGGCGAACTCCGGCCTGAGGGCACGTTCTCGTGCGACTTCGGCACGAACGCAGTGGTGTGGGGGCCGGGCGTTCCGGCAACTGACGGGACGAATGCGGACGAACTGTCGCGGGCAGAGATCCAAGCGAGGCTGCGGGTCTACGAGGACTTCGCGGACAAGCAGGAAAGGTATCCAGAGCTGGCCGATGCCAGGGTAATGGAAACGCCTCCTCTCTTGGGAATCCGCCAGACGCGCTTTGTGGAGGGTGAGTACAAGCTCACTGCTGAGGATGCTCTCAGCGGTCGCCGTTTCGAAGATGTCGCAGCCATCAGTTCCTGCCCCATCATCCACTACTACGGCCACCGCAGGTACCTGGAGCACGAGGGCTACGACATCCCGTACCGATGCCTGGTACCGAAGAAGGTTGACGGCTTGCTCATTGCTGGCAGGTGCATTTCGAGTGAGCAGCAGCCCTACGAGTCACACCGGGCGATGGCCCCGATTATGGCCATCGGGCAGGCGGCGGGCGCGGCGGCTGCGCTGTGCCGCCAGAGCGGCGTCGTCCCGCGTCGCCTCGACGTGGGCAGGCTTCAGGAAATCCTCATCTCGCAGAACGCCGAACTCCGCCTAGCAGATAGGAGCGAGCAGTGAGACTTACTGTGCAGGTCAACCGCCCGTGAGACCGGCGTCGTCAGGCACATACGCGCCGTTCTGCTGCGTATCCCGATCTGGTAGCGCACCGCGTGGAAGCCGTCCTGGCACGGCTAGGGACCGCTGCAGGTGCGAACCCTCTTAACTTGGTGAGAGCGCTATCGGCAGGCGGCAAGCGCAGATCATGCCCCCGGTCACGCCAACTGGTGCCTTTCGCGCACGTCGTGGAGGCGCAACCAAAGGAAACTGACGGCGAGCGAAACAGCGCCCACACCGCCCATCTTGCTCATAGCTCTCGCACGCGCAGCGTAGCAGCCGTGCCTCTCCCTTCGGTCACCAATGCTTCGCTGGAGCCATTGACAACCTCTACAGTGGAGCGGCATAACTCCGTGGAAGGTGAATCAACCCCACAGCGAAACCCAAGCCTGCGCAGGTGCTCCATGAAACATGACATCGTCATCTTTGTCTTCACTGCTCTCTTGTTCTCGGCTCTTTGCTCACTGGCTCAAGACTTGAACCAGGGCAGCACTGCAGAGAAAGCCTATGTGTTCGATCCCATTACGTCCGACTCGATTGACCAGTGGCAACCCATTGGCCGAACGAAGCTGCGGTTGAGATCACACCGCCTAGAGGCCGAAATCACCATCAGCAAGGCAGGGCAGATGCTGCACGGGATCCAGCGCCGAGGCCTGGGGCTCCCCCTGCCCACCGCGGTACGGTTCTGGGTTTACGGCGAAAGGCCGTATTTCTGGGTTATCCTCGGCGACAAGGCCGGCCATCAAGTCAGCAGCCGCGTCCCACTGGCGGGCCTGGAGACCGACCAGTGGTGCCAGGCTGAAGTCCGCCTGGCAGAGGCCTTCCCACTTGGGGTGGGAGCCGAGACGATAAGAGATCTTGACCTCGTCGCTATCCTGACCCAGGAGTCTGGGGAGGTATCCCGTGATCCGGGTCCCACCCGTTTTCTCTTCCACCGCTTCGAGGCCCTGTACCCCGCAGGCACCGGGCCGAGTAATCCGGCCCAGCCGGCCCGGCCGGTCCGGCCGCCCTTGGGACGCACGCAACGTCGCAGAGGATTTCGAACGGCAGGTTCCATGGCGGTCCAGCCGCCTTTTGAGCCCACGGAACTGGGATCAATGTTGCACCCCCTGGATCCAGGCATCCAGCGCATTGAGCGCCTTCTCGACCGGGCCCGGGCGGCTGGAGTGGAAACTCGCTACGCGACGGTTTCGCTCACGGTGCTGAAGCGATACCAGACAGAGGTTCTCGAAATGCTGGACTACCGCCCCGATCCACTTGTGGCCAAGCGCACCGCCAAGTTCCTGCTTGAGTGCGCAGCCCGCACTGAGCGCGAACTGTCGGATGCGATCGCCCACCCCGAGCGGGTGGTTCGCGTGCCGCAAGTCAACCTGCGGAACCTGAAGTCTCGCGAAGGCAGTTTCTTCAGCGGCGACCGACCCGTGATGCTCGCAGGCGTCTGCGGCTGGTTCACTCCTGACCAATTCGAACAACTGGCAGGGCTGGGTTACACCGTGCTAAGCATTGAGATAGGCCCGAGTTTCACCCTCCCGGCCGAAAATGAGCGAAGGCCCGAGGCCGTGAACCCCATCACGGATGTCCTGGATGCGGCAGCGGCGCACGATATGGTCTGTAATCTGCTGCTGTCTCCTCATTATTTCCCACGCTGGGCCCGCGAAAAGTGGCCCTCCGTTGATCCCACAGGGTGGCGACTCCAGACCAACCACTTCTTGCCCGGGGCCGTTACGGACCCCCATTTCCGCGATGTGATCGCCCAGCACCTCGCGGTAACCATTCCACAGGTTCGCAACCGCCCCGCATTGCTGACTTACGATCTGGCCAACGAGGCCGAGTATCGCCTGATCCCCGATTTCCCCGCTGACCAATGGGCTGAGTTCCGTCACCGCAACCCCCAGATGGACGAATGGCAGGCCCTCAGTGCCTTCGCGATGCAGACATTCACGGACTTCGTTAAGTGGTACGTGGACGAAATCCATAAGCACGACCCTTCCCATCCCATCCAGATGAAGATATACCACGTCAGAGACGTGGTGAACGTGGACCGCGAGGCGACAGGCGATGTGTTGACGGCCAACGGGATGGACGCCCAGACGTCTTACCCCGACTGGACTGGTCGCCTGGCTGCGGATTTCGCGTGGCCGCTACTGCGGATGGATTTTCACCGGTCGCTCACCCCTGACAAGCCCATTATGGATGATGAGTATCACATCAGCCGCGGAACATCCCCGATGCCCGCGGCATACGTGCGAGCGGCGCTTTGGACAATGGCCCTGCACGGCCGCGACTCGACGTCATGCTGGGTGCATAACCGCCCGGATAGTGCGAGCATCTCCTGGCACGCAGACGGAGTGGAGGTTCTTGGGCACACGGTTCTGGACTTCCTCCGCCTGGGGCCGGAGATACACGCCTTCCAGCGGCAGCGGGCGCCGCTGGCTATATACTACGGCGGCACAGGTATCGCCGAGGCCTACCTTGCGTGCCTGTTCCAAGACGTAGATGTCGGCGTCTTGACCGACCGGCGTATCCAGCAGGGGCGCCTCCGCGACTACGAGGTGCTGGTCTTGCCAGGTGGTTGTGCCCCGCAGGCAGACACGCTGCGCCGCATTGAAGCTTTCAAGAAGGCTGGCGGCATGGTGGTCGAGTGTCGGTCCTGCGTTGGTGCACAACAGTTGTGGCATCCAATCCGGCGTGCTGTCCTTAAGGCACTCTTACCAAGACAGGTTGCAGCCAACGAGTGGGGCATTGAATGCCGGAGCCTGGACCTGCGCGGGCGAAGACTGTTCTACGTTATCAACCACCGTCGTCAACCAGTCGAGCTGCGTCTGCAGTCCAGCTGGTCCCTTGGCAAGGCGATCGAGATGCGCACCGGGCGCGCACAAGACGCTCGGCGGCTAGACCTTGGGCCCCTGGAGATCAGGTTATTCGAGGTTAAATAGAAGTGCTGTCCGCTCGAAGCCAACCCTAACACGCGAATAGGTGCGGCAATCAAGGCCTCGCGAGACCGGCGTGGCGGACACACATGCTCCGGTATGAGGCCACTGGCCGCGGTCTCGCCGGCGGCTGACAGGGACAGGCGATTTCAGGCGAGGCGTCGAAAACCACTTCCACAGGCTACGGGGTCATATGAGCACTTCCCGCGACATTAGTCCTTCACCCCCGGCTGCCCCCGATCTGGCAGCGGACTCAGGTCTAGTCGCTGATCCCTGTGGCGCAGTCGTGCTCGCCGCTGGGGAGGCGCGCCGATTCGGCTCTCCAAAGCTGCTGATGCCCTTCGGCGATTCTACGGTCGTCGGCTCGGTTATCGCCGCGCTGGCGGCGGCAGACATCGCCCCGATCATCGTCGTCGCTGGCGCCGCGGCGGCGACCATCGCGGCATCTCTGAAGGGCGACCTCGTCCAAGTCGTGCGCAACCCCGATCCGACGCGCGGAATGGTTTCCTCGATTCGTGTCGGCGTGGCTACGCTTCCGACTGCGCTGGGTCGCTTCCTGGTGGCGCTCGGGGACCAGCCTCGGATCTGCGCTGAAGGCCTGTCTCGCCTGCTCCGAGAGCATCGCCGCAGTGGGAAGGGAATCGCCGTCCCAGCGTACCGGGGAAAGCGCGGTCACCCAGTGCTCTTTAGCTCCAGCTACCGCCAGGCGATCCTTGCTCTCACCGACCATCAGACTCTCCGCGATCTGATCCACGCTCACCGAGGCGATTGTGTTGAGGTGGATTGCGACTCCGACGCGTATGTGTGCGATATAGATACCCAGGAGCAGTACGAGCATGAGTCCCGCCGATCCCACGCGGATCGCTAACCGCGGCATCTACCACGAGATCGTCAGGCTCCAGCAGGCCGGGCGCCGCGCTGCGCTTGCCACACCCCTTCGGCTCGGCGGCTCAGTCCCTTTTGGGCGTCAGTCAAAGCTTTTGGTCCGAGATGACGGCTCCACTCAGGGTACTATCGGCGGGGGCCTGCTGGAGGCAGAGGTGCTGCGCCAGGCTCCTGAGGTAATCGCGACGGACAAAGCCCGCGTGCTCGAGTTCGATCTTACCCAGGACGATGCCGCCGACGGCGGGATGATCTGCGGAGGCAGATGTGCGGTGCTAATCGAGCCCATCCGGCCCGATCGTGCCGCGGAGGTGTATGCCGCTGCCGCTCGCTCTGAGGGAGCAGGAGAGCGTGCTGCCGTCATCACCATCCTCCCGGATCGGGGCGCTGTCCGCAAGCTCGCGCTGCTGCCAGGCGGCCTGCTCGTGGGATCGAGCGGAGACGCCGACACCGATAGGGCGCTCCGGCAATTGGCGGAGGGCTGCACCGCCAGAGAAACGCCCTGCCTCGTGGAGGAGCCGGTTCGCATCCACATTCAACCGGTCTTCTGCTCTCCGTCTCTGTACATCTTCGGAGCAGGCCACGTCGCGATTCCCGTTGCACACCTGGCTAATCTCGTAGGCTTCCGAACTACGGTGATAGACGACCGCGCCGAGTTCGCGAATGCTCAACGGTTCCCGATGGCAGATCAGGTCTTGGTGACAACCGTGAAGGAGGCGTTCGACAAGCTTCCGATTGGCGAGCGCGCCTACGTAGTGGCCATCACCCGCGGCCACGTCATGGATGAAGAGGTCGTCGCGCATTCCCTGCGGGCTCCCGCGAAATACATCGGGATGATCGGCAGCAAGCGGAAAGTGGCCGCAATCTGCGAGCGACTCCGCCGCCGCGGCTTCAGCGACGCTGACGTTGCGCGCCTCCATGCCCCCATAGGCATTGACATCGGGGCCGAGACGGTTGAGGAGATCGCGCTGAGCATTGTCGCCGAACTCGTGGCTGTGCGCCGGGGATCGAGCTAGGTTCTCCGCGCCGGTCGGCCAAGTGCAAGGGACGCCCGGCAGGAGTGCGCCGAACGCGTCTAGAAGCAGACCGGTGACTGTGCCGGATTCATTATGTCTGCAGGAAGAGTAGCCAATGGCAGATGCGATCACCTTCCGGGTCAACGGAACCAAGCAAAGGCTCGTAGTCGAGGGCTCACGCAGCTTATTGAGTGTGCTGCGCACCGAACTCGGCCTGACCGGCGCTAAGTACGGATGCGGCGCGGGGCAGTGCGGCGCGTGCACGGTCCTACTAGACGATCGGGCGGTGCGCTCCTGCGTCACCCCGATCTCCGCTGTCGAAGGACGTTCCGTCACCACCATCGAGGGCCTCGCGAGCAAGGGGAAGCTCCACCCCGTTCAAGAGGCATTCCTCGAAGCTCAGGCCATCCAGTGCGGTTACTGCACGCCTGGCATGATCATGAGCACGGTGTCCCTGCTCCGCCGCAACCCACATCCATCTGAAGCCCAGATTCGTGATGCTCTCGCCGGCAACCTGTGCCGGTGCGCGGTGTACATGCGTATCCTGAGCGCGGTGCAACATGCTGCCCAGAAGATGTCGCGATAGGAGGGAAGCCATGCAAACGAGCGATGCGGGTATGACCCGTCGGGAGTTCCTGGGGCTCGCCGGCGGCCTGATGATCCTGATCGCTCTGCCGCGGGAGATCCTGGCCGCAGCGCCAGGCGGGGCCGAGGCTGAGGATATCAACGCCTGGCTTCTCATCTCGCCCGACAACCGCGTCACGGTTTTCGCGGGCAAGGTGGAGATGGGCCAGGGGATTCGTACTTCATTCGCTCAGATGGTGGCCGAGGAACTCACCGTCCCATTCCCCTCGGTCGAGATGATCATGGGTGAGACCGACCGAGTGCCCCACGACGGCGGCACCTATGGCAGTCTCTCCACCCGCACCGTGGGTCGTCGTCTCATGGCTGCGGCTGCAAAGGCCCGGGAAATCCTCACGAACATGGCAGCTGAGAAGTGGGGTGTGAAACCTGAGGAGGTGTCCGTAAAGGATGGCCGTATCTCGCTGACCGCCGACCCCAGCAAGGTCGTCACGCTGGGCGAGCTCACTCAGGGCAAGCGGATCACCCAAACGCTCGCAGGCGATCCGACTTTGCTCCCGTTCAGCGCGCACAAGGTGGTCGGTAAACCGCTGCCGCGAGTGGATGGTCCCGCGATCGTGACGGGGGCGGAGAAGTTCGTTGGCGATCTCCGCGTTCCCGGCATGCTCTATGGTGTCCTGCTCTACCCGCCGTCATTCGGCGCTCGCCTCGTCAGCATGGATGCGGACGAAGCAGAGAAGGTCCCCGGCGTCGTCGCAGTGGTGAGGGAGGACGAGTTCGTCGGCGTGGTCGCAGAGCGGCAGGATATCGCCCAGCGCGCCCGAGGTCTGATCAAAGCCACCTGGCAGGAGGGTCAGCATCCCGCTCAGGCCACCCTCTACGATGACCTCCGCAAGACTGCGTGGTCTGACGACACGGTGACGGATGACGCCAGCGTGACCTCGGCCCTGGCAAGGGCGAGCCGCACCTTCAGCCAGACCTATCGCACCTCTTTCCTTGCCCATGCGCCAATAGAACCCCACGTCGCGCTGGCATCGGTCAAGCCCGACGATGCCACGGTGTGGGTCAGCGCGCAGACGCCGTTCCCACAGCGCGATGGCGTGGCGAGAGCGCTCGGCCTCGAGCCCTCACAGGTTCACGTCTTCGTGCCGCGAGTGGGCGGCGGATTCGGCGGTAAGGAGAGCGCTAACATAGCCGTCGCGGCAGCGAGACTGTCCCGCGCGGTCAAGAGGCCGGTCCTGCTGAGTTGGAGCCGCGTCGAGGAGCTGACGTGGAATTACTTCAAGCCCGCAGCCCTCATAGACGTGCGCTGCGGCACGGACGGCGCCGGGAGGATCCAGGCCTGGGACTGCGATATCTATAACTGCGGCGCCCGCGGAGCCGAGCCGCCCTACGGTTTCCCCAAGCACATCCGCACTCTCAGGTGCCTCTCGCCTCTGGCGCAGGGCGCCTGGCGCGGCCTCGCCGGCTCTGCCAACACCTTTGCCATCGAATCCCACATGGATGAGATGGCGAGCGCGCTCGGGATAGATCCCGTCGAGTTCCGCCTGCGCCACCTCGACAACGACCTACGCCTGGCGACCACTGTGAAGGCAGTGGCCGATCGGTACGGCTGGAAGCCGCGGCGTGCGCCGACGGGCCAGGGAGTCGGATTCGCCTGCGCCGTGGACGCCGGTTCCCGCTGTGCGCAGATCGCCGAGATTGACTTGGATCGGTCCACCGGTGTGGTGCGGGTGCGTCGTGTGGTCTGCGCCATGGAGAGCGGGCTGGTGATCAACCCAAACGGCATCGCCAACCAGATGGAAGGCGCGATCACGATGGGCCTGGGAATGATACTGCGAGAGGCGGTGCGCTACGAGAACGGCAAGATTCTGACTGACAGCTTCGCCACCTATCCTATTCCGACCATCGAGGACGCGCCCGTGATCGACACCCTGTTGGTGGACAACCCCACCCATCCTCCGGAGGGCGCGGGCGAGCCTCCCATTTTCCCCATCGCGGCCGCGGTCGCCAACGCCGTCTTCGACGCAACGGGGAAGCGACTGCGACAGATCCCCCTGTCGCCGGAGAGCGTGCTCGCTGCTCTCAGGAGCTAGTCTCGGTGTTACGTTGGTGTGAGACGAGGTCAGGCGTCCGTGGGACCGGCTGTGGCGGGCAAGGGCTGTTTTGAGACCATCTGCGAGGGGCAATCGGGCACCTGGGGCAGCATACGCACGGGGCAGCCACTACAGGCAGCCCAAGGAGTTGGTGGCAAGCGCATTCGGCACTCGCCATAGGCCCGGGCCAGCTGCTACTGGCCGGTGTAGCGGAGGATGCCTTCGTAGGCGGATTCACTGGCGAATTTCGCGAAGATGACGAAGTCGCCAGAGGGGACCGGGATCTCACCTCTGAACCGGGACCGTTGAGTGGGGAGGTGTTTCCACGAGTCGCCGGTCACCACTACGACATCCTCGGCGTCGGGAGCGTTCAGAGAGACCTCGACCGACTTGCCTGCCTGAAGGGTCCTGGAGAGAGGCCCCTCGAGCCGGCAGTTGTGCGTGAGGAACGGGTCATAGGCCATTGGGAAGCCGCCGTCGTTGTTATTGCCAGAGCGAGCGTGGACCGCGTAGTCGAGGGCCCAGTGATAATCGGCACTGGCGTCGTCTCCGCGGCGCGCGAAGATCCGCAGGACGTAGTCTCCCTGCGACGGGAAGAGGGCGCGAATCGCAAAGCCTTCAGCGCAGCGCTGAGTGAAGGTGCACTGCTCTCCCAGTTCCTGTCCGTTCTGGTATAGGCTTGCGATCAGAAACGTGTCGGGCGGAGCGCCGATGGTCAGCGCGACGGAGCCTGCCGCGTCAATCCGGCGTGAGGGATGGCTGACGAGCCGCAGCCCACAGTCGAAGAAGGTCGGCCCGACCTCCACGCGCCGCAGAAACTCGGCCCTTGAGAGCGGTCGGGCGAGCAACTGCCAGCGCGGATTGTTCGGGAAGTGGTTGTAGATGAACACGTCGGGCGCGGTCAAGAAGTAGTGCGGCGTGAACTTACGCGTGAACCGGCCGCGCTCGTTGCAATGACCCGCCCCCCAGCAGCAGTCCACGAGTTGCCAGTGGCCAGCGATTTCGACGGCGTTCCAGGCATGATTCTCCCACAAGTCAGGACCACCGGTCATCTCAGGCTTGACGCGTTTGACGTGCCCGACGATCGTTTCCGCCTTGAGACCGGCCTCCTTCGCCAGGGCTTTGAAGAGGGAGGCGTAGCCCATGCAGGCAGCGCGGCGGCGACTCAGCACGAGGTCCGGATCCAGGCCCTCGCTTGCGGCCGAGGTGTCGTAGGCGATGCGGGCGGTAATCCAGCGGAAGATGGCGCGGGCGCATTCGCTCTCGTTTCGGGCCGGCTTGACCAGGTAGGCGGAGAGCGATGAAATGGAACCCGTGGCAGACGCAGGCGCTGCGAGAGCGTGGGCATCAATGGCGGCGAACTCATGCGCTGCCGGGCTAGCGGATGCCAGCGCCACTACCAGACAGACCTCCAACGCAAGCAGCGCAGGAATGAGCCACCCACACATCGCTCGCGAGACCCCCGTCCCGCCTGTTTCCTGCTGGTAGCGAGCACCTCCATCCATGCTGGGTTGGCGATTTGCGCCAGGCACGGCGACTTCTGAGAAGGTTATCTTGGCCACCCGGTTGCCAGATGCGCGGCCCCGGCATCTCACCACCGAGTTTGGGACTGGCGCGCGGCGTACGAAGCCAATGCGAGACTCACGCGTCCGCTGCTCTGGCATCGCTCTTCACGCCTCCTGCTCCATCCTCTTGGCTCTCTCAGGGCAATCAGGCTCTGGGTGCCTGTCCGGGAGAACCTGTGCCAAGGGGACCAGCCAGCAAGCAGCGTGCCAGCCGGGGAAACTGCAGGCAGTCTGCGTCGGCTAAGGTCCCGGGAAACCGCTCTGGCGGGCTTCGAAGCGCCGATCTCGGTCCATCACAGCGACCTGACGCGGCCTTCTCATAGATCTCTCATTGCAATCTGACAGTGGCATCGGGTATCAGTCTGAAATGGCACGCCCTGGTAGGCGCAAGCAGGCGATCGCCAATGACGCCACGGACGACTTACGAGGCGTTCCTCTCCAAGGCGCTTCCAGCAATGAAGGCGGCCATTAAGCGGGGCGCCGTGATCTACTGGTTTGCTGGGGGCGGCGGAGGAGAGCCGGTACTGGCCAAAGCGCTGCTGGCCATCAGCCAGCATTTCACTCTCCTCAACACCCTCGTGTGGGACAAGGTGGATGCCGGCCTCGGCTGGCGCTGGCGCAGGTCATGGGAGGCGATCATAGAAGCCACCTTGGGCAGGCCCAAGGTGTGGTACGGTGGGACTGAAAAGCGCAACGTCCTCCCCTACCCCAAAGCCATTCCGCAAGCCGATGAGTGCGATGCCCATCCGGCCGCCTAGCCCGGCTGTTCTTCGCGGGAGCGCGATGACGCTGAGCACGGTCCATGAGTAGGACTTCGGCGCCCGCTAATCGTTTGACCCCTTTACCTGGCACCTAGCGCGACTGATGATCGTACTCTGCTTTGACGGTGATCCTACCCGCGGGTGTCTGGATCCGGACGATCTCCCGCGAAGCGTCAAAATCCGCATGCGGAGCGCCGTTCACGGCGACGGCTTTGATGCGCTTCCCCTCTGGGTGCCGCAGCCGGATCACCAGTTCCCGCGGCTGAGGCCGGGTTGGCGGCTCGATTACCGCCTCGATGAACCCGCTTCTGACATGCGAGGCGATCCGGTAACTCAACTTGCCGAAACGGGTGGGGGCGTTACGCACTGCGACGACCATACCGTCCCTCATCCAATTGGAAGTCACGAGTGGCGCAATCCACAGCTCGTCGCCGCGCTCCATCACGAGCGTGAAGCGCGTCTGCTGCAGGAAGTAGCCTGTCTCGTGCGTCTTGTTCCACGCACCCGCGTTGTGGAAGTGCTCCCAGAAGGAGAGATTCTCTGTGTTCACCATGCTGGCAAGCGTGTTGAAGTATGATCGGATGAAGGGCTTCACGTCATCCCGCAGAGCGTAAATCTCCGCGTTTCGGCAGTAATAGGGCTGCACTTTCGAGAATCCACCACGGTTGAACCAGTCCTTCTCAGACTCCGCCGCCGGGTAGTCGAACAGCCCATCCGAAAGGAACTGCACGTCTTCCATGTGATCCATCATATGCGTGACGTCGTCGGATTTCGGCTCCAGGATGCCCTGTGGCACCATCTGATGCGCGCCGAGTTCCACGTCGTACGCCCAACTGCGATTCCCGTCCTCGCCCGGGAAGAAGGCACTGGTCGGCCCCGGGCAGTGAACCTGTCCCGGGTATTCGGGCACCCACGTTCCGTTCTTCAGAGGAAAGACGGGCGCGCGCGACCGCGTCCACCCATAGGCGCGCAGAATCTCGCGCCGAAACTGCTCTGCGCCTTCCAGCAGTGGACTCCCGTCCGGATGACCTATCGCGGCAAGCGCCTCAGCCGCGTGGCGCAGTCCGCCGTAGTAGTAGCCTTCGAGGCTGAAATGGTAGGCAAAGGCGTTCCAGTCGGCCTGTACACCCGGCGGGACGAGCCCACATTCGGGCATCTTCTCGCCATGCGGATCCAGCCGCTTCGTTTTCTCGCGTTGCCGGGCTATCCACCTGCACGCGCGAGCAACGTCCGGTGCCACCCGCTTCATCCAATCACCGTCCCGCGTAAGCCCGTAGTGCTCGCCGAGTGACCACAGGTGCCAGCCCGTACCCATCAGCGTGTAGCCAGTGGTCAAGAAGCCGGCCGGGTCGTAGCGGCGAACGAAGAAGTCCAGCGACCGGCGGGCGAACTCGTCGTGCCCCATGAGGTCCATGCCGCGAATGACGGAGTTCGCCTCACTCTCGAGCGGCCCATAGACCATCGAGGCGATCCAGGGGGCGATCCGTTGGCCGTCAGCCTCATTTCGGGCTGCGATCAGGCAGTGGACCTGCGAGGCGCGGATCAGATCCATAAGGAACGGATCGGGGAGCTCGATCTGCATCGCAGCAGCCACAACGCGCTCCCAGTAGGTCCGCACTTTCGCCAGGAGTCCCGCGCCGCCGCCCAGCAGCGTGTTCTCCTCCGGCTTCATTGCCCAACCTGGGATGTAGAGGTAGCAGCGGGAGACGGTGTGTGGCGGCAGCCTACCCTGGACGTGCAGCGTGCCGTCTTTCACCTCCAGGCCGACCCCATTTGCCTCGCTTGCGTCGAAGGAAGCCAGGAGCCGGCCTGCACTCGCGGCTATCGCGCGACACCCTGCGAGAGACACTGCCGCTGGCAGACGCTTCTCAGCATCGGCAACGAACGCGAGCGAAAGGGACGGCTCAGCTGGATGGGACGAGACGTTCTCCATCGTGAACTCAATTGCGCAGAGCGGCCGCGGGTTGAGCCAGCTGGTATTACCTTCCGCCGCCTCCTCGTCGTACGCCACAACGAACGCCCGCTCGCGGTACTCCACCCCGCCGGCTGTAACGCTCGTGACCGGCACGGGCAGCCAGCCACCGTCGAGATGCCGCTTCAGCCCCTCGTTCCTCCCGGAGCCGAAGCTTGGGACAATTTCGCTTACGCACTTCATGGGATAGACCTGCATCTGATCGGCGCGGTCAGGGGATGAAGCGAACTGGACCGTGCCCTCGCGGTGTACCACGAACTTGTGATTGTCACAGGCGAGTGAGATCATAGTGGGGCCGTTGTCCTGGATCGGATTGCGGGCTCTCACCATCGCTTGAGTGAGCGTCTGGTCGGGCATCTCGCGCACGCGCTCGAGAATCGTCTTGCGCCCGGCGATCATCCTCTTGTATTCGGCGACGCGCTTCTTTACAGGCACACGCGCCACATAGACGCCGAAGTCGCTGGCGTAGACGCACTGGTGGGCGAGAACGTCGTCCGCCGCGACGCCGAAGCCGCCCGACGGGGTACGGAAGCGGATCACTGTCCGGTCTGACTTCCACGGTCGGGGCTTCGAGTAGCGCACCTTCAGACGCATGGGAGCGCACATGTCCCACGTACTGGCGAGCTTAGCGCCAGAAGGTAACACAATCTCGCCGTTGTAGAGCTCGATCTCCGCCCGGCCACCGGCTCTCGGTCGCTCAGCTTCGATTACGAGTTCGGCAGTCGCCCACCGGCTGTTCGTGAACGCCTGTAGGCGGCGGACAACCGCTCGCCGCGTCGTGGGCGGCAGTATCCACCTGATCTTGCTCATTCCCCGGCGAGCGTCAGGGTTGCTCCGGGGGGCGATGCGCAGCACCCAGCGGTTGCCAGCGCGCTCGATCTCACCCACAAGCGGCTTCCAGTTGCCCTGCCAGTGCGACTCGCCGAACCATCCCTCCACGTGCGCGCCTTCGGGGGACGGCGTTGCCGTGTCGGCCGCGAATTCCAGCACCACCTCCTTGAGGTTTCGCCGCTCAAGCCACTGCAGGCCGATGCACCCGACGCCGTCAGCAGCGACAGCCACGGCGTAGTTGCCGTCAGCACCGGGGATGATCTCAGTCTCAAGGAAAAGGTCCTCAGCATGGAACTCCTCGATCCTGCTCGCGCGGCAGCCGTCGCTGCGGCTCGGATCCCAGGTCGCGACACGCGCGAAAGGCGCTACGTCCAACGACTCGCCCGTCGCCGACGGCTTGGGCGAAGCGGACGGAATTAGCCTCGCATCTGCCCAGTCGGCGCAATCGCAGGTGATCCCGTCCCCCGCATCAGTGACCACCAGACGCATCTCCTGCGCGCCCTCGACCGGAATCCTGATCGCCCGCGCCGCGTCATGTTCCCTCATCACCGGGCTCCGGTAAGCCTTCTTGTCATCCACGAAGACCTCGAAGCCGACGCTGCCGACGTTCCCGCCCTGCCACTGAACCCCGATTTCCGCCTCGAAGAGGCGATATTTCCCATCGAGCGCGACCAGTATCTCGCCCGGCGCATGGTGGCCCAGCCCCTTCTTGTACCCCTTACGCTTTATGCGGAGCGGCATGGGCTGCACGCCCGGGGCGTGCGCCGCCGTGTCAATTCCCAGCTCGCCCCACCCCTGCTGGCAGTAGGCGATCCGATGCTCGATATCACTGAGATACTCACTTCCAGGCGAGTCCCTGTTGGCATTCCGCGCAGAAGTGCCCATAGTAGCCACCCCCAGCAGAAAAGGTATGCAGAACCACATGTAGATACGCACCCGGGAGTGAAGCGAGGCCATCCTGCCACACTCGATGACTATCCTACCGGGTCAGCACTAAACAGGTCAAGAAAGCACTTGCTTCCCCTTGGCAGACGGAAGACAGGTTGCGCCAGCCAGGGACTTGTGGGATCGGCGTGGAAGGCCACTCGCCTGCCCGCGGAACCCCAGAAAAGCAGCTCTCGGGAGTCTTCTTCTCGCACGGGGGGACTTTGAGTCACCGCAGAGAACCGCGGATTCCAGTGCTAGTGGCGAGGCAGGAGCGCTATCGTCAGATGGCGGGGACAGGGCGAGATGCGCGGGGAAAGGACATCCGAGGTAGGCCTTAGTTCACCTCCGAGTTTGTCCCGCTGGCGCGGAGGACATGCATCTCAAAGACCTCCACGCCAGAGCCCTCCACGACGGAAAGCAGCGCCGGAGGCGCCGCAGACTGGTCTTATATGATAGAATGCCCTGGGATCACAGGCAAGCCCACGGGGCCGCTAGGCGTGTCTCATTGCGATTGGACAAGGGCATGATGACCTGAGCCGAGGAATCCGGATGAGACGGGAAATGTACTTCAGGCCCCCTGGCCTTGGTCCGGACTGCAGCACCCCGCGCTCCGCGAGGCTGCGCGAGCGGCGTTTTCGCATGGCCTATGAGCAGCGCGTGGAGCCGGAGCGCTACCACCGGCTAGCAGAGGAAGCCAGGCAGGTTCTCCTCGAGCACGAGGCAGTTGATCCGGCGATGGCGCGGGCAAAGGCGCTGCGGCACGTTGTCGAGCACTGCGAGATCACCATTGAGGAAGACACCGTATTGCTCGGCGGGGAGAACCCGTTCTTCTTCAACTTGCTCCTGCCCACGCTGCAGGCCGACCGCCACAGCCGGAAGGGGCACCGCGCTCCGGACGAGGCTTCGGAACGCCTTCGCAATGGGCAAGTTTATAATGCGACGTGTTTCGAGGGACACATCACGCCCGGGCTTGAGTTCATCCTCGGGCAGGGAATTGAAGGAATATGGCGGCGCGTAGAGGAGCATCTGGGCGCGGCTCGCGCCTCGGTTGATGTAGATCAGGAGCGGAAGGCCTTTTACCAGGCGGCGCTGCACTGCTGCGAGTCCGTCCTGATCTACGCCGAACGCTATCGCAAAGAGGCGGAGCGCCTGGCCGCCGAAACGCAAGACGGGAAGCGCGCAGAGGGTCTCCGACAGGCTGTGCAGGTGCTCTCACGCGTGCCCAGACAACCGGCCGAGACCTTCCACGAAGCCTTGCAGTCCTACTGGATGGTCTATGTCCTGGTCACCCTGGAGATGGGCGGCTGCTGCCCCGGCGGTGGATTGGGGTTGGGGCGGCTCGACCAGTTCCTCTATCCCTACTACCGGTCCGACCTCGAGCAGGGCCGTTTGACCCGGGAGGAGGCGCTGGAGTTGATGGAGTTATTCCTTCTGGCATTCCGCCACGAGGATTACTATACCCCCCATCAACCGTACACGCCCGGCAGCCAGGCGAGCATCGGAGGGGTTACGCCGACGGGGCTAGACGCGTCGAACGAACTGACCGAACTGATCATGGAAGCATCGCTGCGCATCGCGATGCCAGCGCCGTATATCTCGCTGCGGCTGCACCGGAAGGCGCCCGAACGCTACTGGCAGGCGGCCGCTGGATACATCATTGGCGGCCTTGGCTTCCCGGTGGTAAACGACGAAGTGCTCATCCCTGCGATGCTGGGGCATGGGCGGTCGCTCAGCGACGCGCGGGACTACATCTGCTCGTGCTGCTACGAGAACACCGTCCCTGGGCGCGAGGCGTTTCACCCCAACGCCTGCTACCTGAACCTGCCGCTGGTGCTCGAACTATCGCTCAACGAGGGGCAGTCGCTGCTGAGCGGAGAACGCCTGGGCTGCGAGACCGCCAACGCGGATGATTTCGACACCTTCGACGCATTGATGCGCGCTTTCGCGGACCAGTTGCACTACGTCTGCGACCGGATGGCGGATCTCGTCAATGGCGCCGACCGGTCGCACATGGCATGCCGGCGCTATCCGCTGATGTCGCTATTCATAGACGACTGCCTGGTGCGGGGGAAGGACGTATGCGCGGGCGGGGCACGCTACAACTTGACGGGGTGCATCGTGGCAGGGCTGCCGAACGTGGTCAACGCGCTGGGGGCGATCCGCAAGTCCGTCTTCCGGGAGGGCCTGTTCAGCATGGGCGATCTGATGGCCGCCTTGCGCGCTGACTTTTCGGGCCACGAGGATATTCGCCGCTGGCTGCTGGACGTTCCCAAGTGGGGAAACGGCGACGAGCGGCTCGACGACCTGGCTTCCACAGTCTCAGACGCTCTCTACGCCGAGCTCTCATCCCGGACCAATCCGCGCGGGGGCCGATGGCAGTTGGCACTGTACTCCTTCGTCGCCAACTTGCACCTGGGGCAAGCAGTCGGCGCTTGCGCTGACGGCCGCCCGGCCCGCGAGCCCCTCACTCGGAACCTGAATCCCAGCTGGGGTACTGACCGCCACGGGCCGACCGCCGTGCTGCTGTCGCTGAGCCGGATTGACTTCACCAAGGTGCCCAATGGCTCATCGCTCGACCTCCGGTTCGACCCCGCGCCGCTCCAATCCGCGGCGGGGCGGGAGAGATTCGCGGGCTTTCTCAAAGCGTTCGTTGACCTCGGCGTGATGGAGATGCAGATTAGCATGGTGGATACCGAGACGCTGCTGGAGGCGAAGCAGAGCCCGGAGCGCTTCCCGCATCTGATGGTGAAGGTGGCAGGTTACAGCGCCCGGTTCATAGACTTGCCGGCGCACGAACAGGATGAGATCATCCGGAGAAGCACGTCGGTCGTGTAGGGTTCTGGCGGCGGGGCGCTCTCCCATGCGCAACGAGTGGTGCTTGCTGCCAGTCATCTTCCTCGCCGCTAGCCTGCTGACGCTGGCTGCGATGGTAAAGCGCCGGTGAGACCCAGCCTAGTGGGACGCGACCGCTCCTCATGTTCGGGAGGACAGCCGCAGTTCGGTTTTGGGGCTCTACGCAATCATTGCCCGTCGTTGACTCTTCGGGGACGAAGCCACACCTGCGGTTCCTCTTGCCATGCCTTTCTTAGCGCGCCTCTCTCGATGGCATCTGCAATCCGGTCCACAAGGCAGTCGTAGCAGTATCCGCCGTATAGGATGAGGCGCGGCTCCTCTGTAGGCCCCTTGCGGCACGCTTTGCACTGCTCCAACGCGTTCACCTTTCGCCCTACCTCAAAGCGCCCTCGGAGGCGGCCAACCCCGTCAGTCGCCCGGCCCCGTGCAGGCATGGTTCACTCTGGAATATACCCGCTGCAGGCAGCAACCCATCACGAATCTCGGGCTAGCAAGCACATGTCTTGAGGCACTGCGGCGAGCCAGATCGCTCGCTTTCTGGATGCACCAAGCAGCAGTCCACCGGGTGGTGGGGGGAGTGTGCGTGCCCGTCAGGCGCCCATGAGACCGTCGTAGTCGGCACGTATGTGCCGTTCTGGTGGTTGCCCCATTGCCGCCGTGCGCCGCAGGGAAGCCTTCCGGACGCGGCGAAAAGCGTTTCAGGCCTGGACCTTAGTCGCCAGGCGGGAGCACTATCGGAAGATGGTGGGGACCGTACCAAATGCAGGAGCAGGGACACCCGAGGTACGTCGTATTTCACCCCCCGATCTGTTCCATGATCTCTGAAGGCCAACGCTGTTGTGACAAAGCCATGACGATTCTCTCATTAGCTATTCGAAAGGAGGGACCGGTCATCAGGCGACGGATTAGCACACTGGGGGTCGCGTGTCTTGTCCTGATGTCGTGCGGCTCGGGTGCCGTTGCGGAAACGATTCGCCACGCAGGCCAGGGAGGAGCGCCGACATCGGCGTCGCCGTATGACGTTCGAAGCTTTGGCGCAAAGGGTGACGGGGTAACGAAAGACACCGAAGCGGTAAACAAAGCGCTCGAAGCGTGCGCCAAGGCAGGTGGAGGTACGGTCTATTTTGCTCCGGGGGTCTATCTCTGCGGAAGCCTGCACTTGCGCAGTGGTGCGACCCTCTGGATCGATTCCGGTGCGACCATCAAAGGCAGCCCGGACTACGCCGATTACGATCCTTTCGAGAAACTCGACTTTAAGAACGACGCCGACCCCGAAACATCGTTTTTCCACCATGCCCTGATCTGGGGTGAGAACGTGGAACGCGTAGCAATTGTAGGCGAAGGTACGATCGACGCTAACCGCCAGAGACGGGGCGGCCCGAAAATCATCGCCCTGAAACGGTGTAGATTTGTGAACATCCAAGGCGTACGCCTGCTCAACGCGCCGAACTACAACATCAGCATGCTGGGCACGGACTTCGTGAACATCAGTGGGGTCACGATCCTCAACGGGTATGCCGACGGGATTGATCCGGACGCCTGTCAAGACGTGCGCATTTCGAATTGCCACATTGAGTCGGTGGACGATGCGATAGTCCCCAAGGCCAGCTTTTCCCTGGGAGAACGGCGCGCGTGCGAGAATATCGTCGTGACGAACTGCTTCCTGTCCACAGCGGCCAACTGCTTCAAGCTGGGTACGGAATCGGGAGGCGACTTCAAGCATATCACCGTCAGCAACTGCGTCATGACGGGGCTGAAGGGGATTGGCCACGCGACAAGCGGGATCTCGCTCGAGTCCGTTGACGGGGCGAATCTCGACGGGGTCGCCATTTCGAACGTCAGCATGTTTGACGCGCGGGCGCCAGTCTTCATCCGCCTCGGCAGCCGGTGCCGCGACGGCGCGCCCGCTCCCGGCAGCATCAGGAACATCATCATCAGCAACATCGTGGCGTTGAACGCGTCCACGACGAGTTCGATCACGGGCATTCCGGGCTGCTATCCCGAAGGCATAACGTTGTCAAACATCCGGCTCGTGTACAATGGAGGAGGTCCTGCTCGCGTCAAGAAGGATGCGCCCGTGCCTGAGTTGGAGAGGGAATACCCGTCGGCGGACATGTTCGAGACCCTTCCCGCCTACGGCCTTTACTGCCGGCACGTCAAGGGCCTCGTGCTGTCAAACGTGCAGCTGCTTTACGGCGACCGTTTCTGGCGTATTCCTACCTGGAAGACCTGGAACAGGAAGGCCATAGACTGGTGGACGCCGGATGGGATTCCCAGTCCGTCCGAACCTGGCAATCCCGGCCCCGCGTTCATCGCCGAGGATGTCATCGGCCTTGATGTCGTCGCGTTACAGACGCGGGCGGGTTCGGAAGGGGATCCCGTTGTCCAGTTCGTCAACGTTCGCGACGCCCTGGTACGCGCCTGCCGAGCCCCGGAAAACACAAAGGTATACCTCGACATCCGCGGCGCTCAAACGAGCAATATTGACCTGATGGACAATATCGTGCGCAACGCAGAGATCGCGGTGGCCTGCGCGCCCGATGTCCCCAAGAAAATGGTTCTCCAAGACGGCAAGCAACCCAAGCCTCACAAGCGCTAAGACGCCGGGACGGCGGCAACACGCAAAGGGAATGATGTCATGGGCTACGATCCTACGGAACAACTCGCATTGGAAGGCGGCTGCAAGGGAGAACGTAGTCGTTTCCTTCCCGGAAACGTCGCCGAATCTAGGACTGTGCCCAGGCGCACGGCTGCAAGTCAAAGGGACGCCTCGCGGGCACCACTAGCGCCGCCAAGGTCGCGCTGCATTTCCTGCAGCGCGGTGTAAGGGCATAGGCTGAAGGGGCCCGCACCATGGCGCTTGCCAATCAGAACGCGCCGCAACGACGATTCACGATTCCGCATCTTCGCTGGTGGATCGGGGTTTTGCTCTTCCTGGTGACGGTCCTCAACTACATCGACCGGCAAACGCTGGGAGCGCTCTCGCCCTATCTCAAGAGGGAGTTCAACTGGAACAACGAGGATTACGCGTTCATCCTGAACTCGTTCCGCGTGGCCTACACCATCATGCAGTCCGTGTTTGGCCGCATACTCGACACGGTCGGCACGCAGCGCGGCCTCTTCTTCAGCGTCACGTTCTACAGCATCGTGGCCGCAGCGACAGCGCTTGCCCGTGGGAAGATGAGCTTCGCGGTGTTCCGATTCCTCCTCGGATGCGGCGAAGCGGCCAACAATCCCGGCGGCTCGAAAGCCGTGTCGGAATGGTTCCCCGCCAAGGAACGCGCCTTGGCGGTGGCTCTATTCGACAGCGGTTCGTCCATCGGCGGCGCGGTGGCCCCATTCATCGTCGTAGGGATCTACAAGTATTTCGACAGTTGGCGTCCCGCCTTCGTGATCACGGCCTCACTGGGCGTCATCTGGCTGGTGCTGTGGCGATGGCTGTACCGCTCGCCGGAAGAACATCCGTACATCTCGCCCGAGGAATTGGATTACATCAAAGCGGGCCGTTCCTCCGATCCGGTTTCAGAGGGCAATCAACCGACCGTGACGTGGGGAAAACTCCTGGGATACCGGCAGACGTGGGGCATCGTCCTGGGACGGTTCCTCCTCGACCCGTATTGGTTCTTCATGGCGGAATGGTTTGCCTTGTACCTGAAAAGCAAGGGGTTCAGCATGCAGGCCAGCGCGTTGGGATTTTGGGCGCCGTTTCTGGGCGCGGACCTCGGCAATTTCTTCGGGGGCGGCCTGTCGAGCTGGCTGATTAAGCGCGGTTGGCCGGTGGGGCGTTCCCGGCGGACCGTGCTGCTGATCTTTGGGCCAAGCATGCTCGTACTGGCCCTAACTGCGTTCACCAACAACTACCTCCTGTTGCTGTTGATCTTCGCGTACACCAGTTTTGCCTACGCCTGTTGCGGCACCATGTTCTTCACGCTGCCGACCGACGTGTTTCATTCCCGCGCGGTGGCTTCCGTGATGGGACTGGGCGGAACGGGCGCCGGCTTGGGCGCGCTGATTTCCACCTATCTCATCGGACGCATCTCCGAGCGGATTTCGTTTGAACCGATCATCATTACGGCTTCCGTTGTCCCGTGCATTGCGACCGTGTTCTTCGTAACCATGGTGCGCGCACGCAAAGGGCCGGATCCTGAAGGAATTGTCCTTCACTTCTAGGGCTAGCGCATCAACACCGACTTTCCACGATCGATAGCCATTGCGGGCGCGTGGGGATATATCGGCCAGAAGCTCCTTCGTGCCACCCTCATCCTCGGGGTGACCCCGTTCGCACTCGATCCGGCTACAGTGGTCACGCGCCCGTGAGACCACTTGCGCCGGTTAAGCACCCGTGAGACCGGCGTGGTGGACACAGATGTGCCGGTATCGTCCCACTAGACCGGGTTCACACAGCCTTGAGCCGCAGGGAAGGTCTTTTCCCGAGTTGGCAGTACCGGATAAGTACCTTCTGCCGCAAGGCCGGAATCTGGCGGTCGCGATCGTCTCGCAGGAGGCGGCCAACCGGAACATAGCACAGGGAGAACAGGATCAAGATCAAATGCCAAAACGTGGCAGAAGGATGCCGGGCTTAGCCGTAGAAGCCAATCCCCGAGAAGGATGGCAGAACACCAGCAGCATCCAGCCCTGCTTGAGGCTAGAGGTTAGTTCTGGGGCTCTGCGGGTACGCCTAAGGCAGGCGGCAAGGCCATCTTGTCTTTGTCTCGCGGCTGGCGGGTAAATACTCGCCAGGGAAGGGCAGGTGAGCAAATGCACAGCATGTGGTTCCCTCGCAAAGCCGTTGCGCCTTGCTTCCGCTGGTTCGCGCTGGGCGCGGTCCTGGGACTCTTCACGGCCTGCGGCCGAGAGGCGTTGGCAGGGCCGTACATCAACAACTGGACGGTTCTGGGCCAGGAGTCGAGCGATTCGTCACTGCAGTTCGCGGCGACCAAGTTCAAGGTGGCCTTCCTGGTGGAGTGGGAGCACTCCAAGGGTATCACCCAGGCCGCCGAACTGAAGTCCTACAATCCGAACATGATCGTGATGGCCTATGCCAATGTCCGCGCCCTTTTCCCCTACGGTGACAACTGGGCGATCATAGATGGTGTGTATCCCGGCGTCGAGACGACGCTGGCCGTGGACATCGGGCCGAACGACACTACAGTCCAGGTGGCCGATGGGAGCGGATTCCCGACAAGCAACTTCTGGATCAAGATTGACAATGAAATCATAGAGATCGCCAGCCGCAGCGGGAACACGCTGACCGTGAAGCCATACCCCAACGACCCTCAGCCGGATAAGTCGGGCCGCGGCATCGCCACCATCTCGGGGGCTGCATGGCAGGCCGCTTCGCACGCGCGGGGCGCTGCAGTGTACTGGCCGCACGAGGACTGGTGGCTGCACGATCGAGACGATGGCAGCAGGTTCGTCTATGGCCGCTACGGTTGGTATCACATGGACGTCGCCAGCCCCGGATGGAGAGAGGAGTTTGCGCGGCACGTGCTTTCCCACCTGACCGCCAATTACGACGGAGCCCTCGGGGATGACTGCTGGCGCGACATTGCCTATACCCAGGGTACCGACCGGCTGACGCGAGTTTCGGACGGCACCTACGGGCACATCCCGGACGCCAAGGTGGCCTCCTTCCACAACGACCAGGCGGAGATGCTCAGGTACGTCAAGGGCAGGTTCGGGTCGCGCTTGCTGTACTTCAACGGCCTGCACGGCGGCGGCACCTACACCGACTATCTCGCCGCGACCGATGGCGCGTGGCACGAGGAATTCCTGCACGGGGGCACAAAGCCCGTTGACTGGTTCCCCACCTATGCCACCTGGCAGGAGTTGCTCGACAGGCTGGTTTACACGCAGTCCGCGGGCAAGACCATCACCTGCTACAACCGGTACTATGAGGTGCCGCCGGCCGACATCGAGCAGAAGAGCCACTTTTTCAGCCTGGCGACCTATCTGCTGGGCTGCGGCCCGACCAGTTACTTCGACCACATTCAGGAGGGCCTGACCCTCGAAACCAGTTATTACCCGATCTGGGACGCCGCGATCGGCACTCCGACTGGTGCCTATTATCAGGCCGGCGGAGTCTATCAGCGCGACTTCACGAACGGCAAGGCGCTGGTGAATCCCTTCGACAGCGGCAACGCCGTGACGGTCACGCTCAGCCGCCCCTACTCCGTGCTGGCTTACGACGGCTCTCTTTCCGCTTCGGTCACAAGCGTCAGCCTTGCGACCAAGACGGGCATCATATTGATCCAGTCGCCGCTGGACAAGCGCACTTGCTCCTTCACCTTCACGCCGCAAGACCCCGTCGCAGGTCAGGAGGTATCGTTCGAGGATCAGTCGTCTGATCCGTCGGAGATCGTATCCTGGCATTGGGATTTCGGCGACGGCGCTGCGTCGAGCGACCAGAATCCTTCCCATGCTTACGGCGATCCGGGCTCCTACAACGTGAGCCTGCAGGTCACCTACAACGACGGCCAGGAGGCATCCTGTTCTCAACAGTTGTCGGTGAACTCATCCACGCCGGCTGCGGAGTTCTCATGGCAGCCGCCCTCTCCCGGCGAAGGACAGGCTGTTCAATTCTCCGACCAATCAGCGGGCGGAGGCCCGAAGGGCACGATCGTGTCCTGGGCATGGGACTTCGGCGACGGCGGCCAGGCCGAAGTTGCGAATCCGACCCACGTTTTTGTTGACAATGGGAACTACTCCGTGAATCTGACCGTAACCAACTCCTACGGCCGGACGGCGAGCATCGCGCAGGTGGTTTCGGTCCGCAATCTCGCGCCGACGTGCGATGCCGGCCCGGCACGCGTGGTTCAGGTGGGCGAGCAGGTGACGTTCACCGGCCAGGCCGTGGACCCCGGCGTCCTGGATATCCTTTCCTTCTCATGGGACTTCGGCGACGGGGACTCTGCAGCGGGGCAGGTCGTCAACCATGTCTATCAAAAGCCGGGGATCTATCCCGTGACACTCCGCGTGGTGGATAAGGACGGGGCCGAAGGGATTGACTGGACCTCGATCCAAGTCGGTACAGCAGAGCCAATGGGACCACCTAGTGAGCCGGCAGCGGGCGTTCCCATTCAGGCCGAGTACGACGGCGACGCGGCCAGCGGACCCGACGGC
>Ga0315280_10000710_pt1 | contig 60781 bp, 64 predicted proteins | sample YL17G06_40_MG_FD_203697 | JGI IMG/M metagenome (GOLD analysis project Ga0315280, IMG submission 203697) | Sediment microbial communities from Yellowstone Lake, YNP, Wyoming, USA - YL17G06_40 | ecosystem: Environmental > Aquatic > Freshwater > Lake > Sediment | place: USA: Wyoming | collected... | reverse complement strand
GTCTGTAAAGAACGGCAAGTTCATCCTTAGTTAAATAGAATTCTTCGATTTGCCAGTCCTCGTAGGCAGCCCCCGGCTTCTCTAGACGGAGACTAATCCCCTTACATTCTTGGCAATTCTCGTCAACTCTATAGACTTTAACCATCACATCTTCACCGCACTAAGAGATCTCGACGACGCCACTCATGGTGCGGCCAACCGCGCCCAATCAGGGGTTAAGGAACTTCTTGCGTGCTCCGCAAATCGTATTCACATACGTTTCCTTCATAAGGCGCACCTTAAGCATCACTCAGGTGCGCCCGGTGCCCAAACATGAAGCGTACATCAACATAGAGAACGTCGTCGCGTCTGCCACACTGAACCAGAGAATAGACCTCAACGCGATTGTCCGGACCTTTCCTGGCGTCGAATACAGGCCTGAGCAATTCCCCGGACTCGTATACCGGCTGAAGAAGCCGAAAACTGCGACACTGATCTTCAGCTCTGGAAAGATGGTGTGCACTGGAGCGAAGTCCGAGAGGCTAGCAAGGAAGGCAATCACGAAAGTTGTCGACGAACTCAAGAAGGGCGGCATAGTCATCCTTGCAAAACCGGAAATCCAGATCCAGAACATAGTATCCTCAGCTGGACTGGGGGGCCGCATCGACCTAGAAAAGACAACATACTCGCTGAAGAGGACAATGTACGAACCCGAACAATTCCCTGGCCTCATCTACAGAATGGACGACCCCAAAGTCGTCATACTCATCTTTGCGAGCGGAAAGCTAGTGTGCACAGGCGCCAAAAAAGAAGCGGAAGTACCCAGAGCCATCGCAAAATTGCAAGCAGCGCTCGAAGAGAAGAGACTCATAACCTACTAGCAATCCCAAACCCGGTCGAGCGAACCAACACCACTTAGATGGAAGAGGTTACAAGGAGGGGGCGGAGTGCACTAGGAGGCGAACGGACCCTGCCAACTTCAAAGGAGATCCAACAGCGACTGGATCTGGCGCGTACGGAACTAGAGAACAGCCAACAGCAACTGCTCGAAAGTAAGATGGTCCTAGTACAGAAACTCCGAGAGGCCTTTCCCGGTTTTGTTGACTTGGCAATAAGAAGACTTGTGGAGAAGAACGCTTCACGCATCGATCAACTGTCTCCTGAAGAGCTTAGGAAGATGAAGATAGAGATTGAGAAGGAGAAGCCCATAGCGATTGAGAAAGCTTTGAAAGCATTCGATTCATGCCCAGATTGGCTGTGGTGCCGGTCGTCAGCTACAGGATATAGGGAAGACCCGATCGACGACTCCGGGGTTAGCGAAGAGGGAGCTATCTGGAAGGTGCTTCAGGGATACAGTAGACCATTGGAAGAGATCTTTGCCAGATATGGCCTAGGTGTCGGAGTACCTGCGGTACCCGACGCAACCGTTACTGGTTACCCGTTGAAGCTACCTTATCGCTTCTTAGAAGATCATGCACTAAAAGAGCTTAACATAGCAGTCGGCGAAGCTCACGAAGGGTTCTGCAGGGCAAAGCGTGATGTTGAAGTTCTGGAAATACAGCTCAAAGAAACCGGAGCCTTGGAGAAATTCGAATCGGCCTAGTCCTCAAAACCCTGACGAGGATGTTCCAGGAAATTCCAAACGTGCTGGGACAAGTGTGAGAGGTCGGGAACGGATGCAGGGTAGCTAATCAGTACTATGATTGAGCTCGAAAGCCTTGCGAAGCCATATGGCTCGCAATTTATTGTCATCTCTGTTTTCCGTCGTCGGGTCTCTTAGTGCGGCCGTCGTATTTTGGACTGATGATTTGTGTGCTCGTTCTGGTGTGAGCAGCGTGGTTTGAATCGTCAGCAGGTCGCGAGCAGGTTGTGAGCAGTTGTCGTCGTCCCGTATTTTGTGTGTGTGTGGTGTGTGCACACCACCAGACCCACACACACTCACACATCTCTCATGAGGGTTCAAATTACGACGCTCGCACCAAGGTACCCTTAATTACCTCATAGCCTTGACCAAGAAGATCGGGGAGAGAAATATGTCGATATATTGGGTGTGGAGCTATTATGGAAAAGGAGGGAAAGTTACAGAATACCTGAAATGGTTGAGCTCAGACGAGGCAAAGCTATTGGCTTCTCAAATAGAGAAGGAAACTGGCATGAAGTACCTTGACACATACACCACGATTCTAAGCTTTGGCGATTATGATGCTGAGGATTGGTGGGCTGCACCGGACTGGGCCTCCTTAGACAAGATGCGCGGCTGCAAGGCTTTAGCGGAATGGACTCGCAAGACTTGGGACATGATCGACCAGACAAGGCCTCAAAAGTCAAGGATGATGCGAACGGCCAAGGAAGTCAAGGTCATAGAGAAACCAGAGAAGTGGACAGAACTACTGTAGGACAGAACTACTACTCACTCTCTGGAACAGATCAGACTAGTTGCGGAGGAACCCCCGCTGGCGATGATGCGCAGTCGCTTGAGTTTTGGTGTGTGTGCGCACCAAGAGACCGACGACGACCTCTGAGCGGCCTCACGCGCCTTTGAACCTCTTCCATTGCGTCTCCTCGGAAAGGAAGTATGGACCTTTTCACTCACCATACTTCTGCAAATTGTGGGAAGGACATGAGAACGGTGGAAACTTCGCACAAATGAGATACGGTGGGTCTCGTCCCAGCCGTCTTATTCACACCAACCACGACAGAAGTGACATAAGGTCCCCTGATGGTTTCTGATGGTCTGGGGTTCCATTGTCGCAGCAGGCTACGGCAGAGGTTCCTCAGAGAGTTGCCAGCTGGAACTTTCTGGGGTTCAGCTTCACGACGGCCGAGCTTGAGGAGTACTATCAGAACCGCTCACCTCAAAATGTGTCGTGCCAGAATCCCTCATGCAAGACCAAGGCCAGAACGTCCTCAAAGCTGAATGCAAAGTATCTCTGCCCGCCGTGCTGGTACCGCGAGAGGCACAAGGAGCACGCCCTTCGGAAAATGCGAGAGGTCTACTACTGCATGGAGTGCTCAAAGGCGCATCCGTCCATCGCTACTTAACCTTCGCCTTATTGAGAGACGCCCCTTCGCCCGTCGTGCGTCATCGTTTGATTGATTTGTGTGTGGATGTCAGGATCTGAGTGCTGTTGAGCAGTGGTGTTGCGTGTGTGAGGAGGATGGCTGACAAGCGTTTCAAATAGGATTGAGTCTGTCAAAAGAAAATTTGACGAAACGCTTCATAACCGCCCCACGGCGCGCAACACAGCCCGAAACATAACGCTAGCCACTTCAGATTCCCTATTTCTTACCAGGAGACGTAACCCACAGTACTGCAGAGCACTGAGTAGAGAACGGTCACGTCACCGTTAGCTTCCATGCCAGCTCGCTTTCTCGCTTAGTTTGATTCCTCGTCGTTCCAATTCTTTCACGAACAAGTGACCCGATACTGCGGTCTCGAGTGGTTTCGCTCCGCGTGGAGTCTCACCATGCACCGTCATGATCGCGACGATGGAGGCGCTCCAGCCTGTGGTGCGTTCCATTGCCGTGAACTGTGTCGCGTCATCATAATGGTCTAGGAGTTCAAGAACGACTTCAGCCGGCCGATCATCCTTCTTGCCAATGCACTTCACGCGGAGAGCAACCACATCCTTCTCTCCTGGTAGCTTCACGTGTGGCTCATAGAGTGTCTGAAGTACACGCCTCGGGGCCACCTTGACTCCGCCAACCTTGATCTCTCTCTCGCTGAATAGGCCTAGGTCACGCATCGTCTTCAGTTGAGCATAGCTGCCCGGATAGCGTAGCGTCTTGTTCTGGAAGACCTTCAGCTTCCCTTTGAACGTCCACGGGCACGTCGACGTGCCGCCAGATGTTGTGAACGCTTCCAGCTTGCCTAGAGAGGGGAACTCTATGACTTCGAGCTCTTCGATGCAGGGGACTTCGATGATCTCGCCTCCGCGCAGGAAGACCGCCTTCCCGGAGTATTCGTTGATGAGACCTTCGAAATTGAACGTAAGCAAATAGTTGAATGGTGGCTGAGGGTTTTGGGGTAAGCCGCCTTCCCAGATGTAGACGTCGTCTGTGGAGTCGAGCTTCTCCATGCCGTAGCAGGCCAGCGTCGCGCCCATTCCGGGGCCGAGGCCACAGTCGGGTATGATCGAGATTCCCGCGTCTGTTGCCTTTCGGTCGAGGAGGAGCTGTTTCCGGACGATGCCGGTGTGGCCGCCAAGGTCGCACATGTTCGCACGAGCGGCGATCGCCGCTTTAGCGACTTCCAGGTTGTAATAGTATGGGACGGCGCTTAGGAAAGCGTCCGCGCCCGTTAGGAAGCGTTTGGTCTGTGCTGGACGCCTAACATCCACGCGTGTTCCTTCTGCAATCTTGCGCCCGATGAGGTGATTCACATGATTCGCCGCATGTCTAGCCTGTTTTAGGTCAACGTCTCCGATTGTGACCTTGGTTGCGTGTCCGAACTTTGCCATGTCGTAGGCGGCTGCGGTACCCTGTCTTCCTGCGCCCAATACTGCATAAGCGTACTTCTCAGCTTGACCCGTCTGTAAATCTATTCGCCCGCTCACCGATGCTGCCATTGGATTTAACCTGATCGTCGGCAGTCCATTTTCACTGAAGACTCAGACGGTCAATCAGTCATCTCTTCCGATCATATCGAAGGACGACTTCGCGTCCGCTTATGATGCGAAGAACGAGACGACTAAGAGACTATCCACAACTGCCCTGGGTTGACCCAAAGATCTGCCCACACCCAGTCCCAGTTGCTCTGCTGAAATTCAACGACCTCGATGAAACAATCTTCCGCTGTGATGTGTGCGGAAGAATCATGACATTGGGCGAGCTTGCCCCAACGAAGACAAGAGGCTGACCATAAGTGGTCTGCGAGGGACGCAACCATGAGAAGGGTCAGACTCCCAATCTGATCCGACATTGGCTGGATGATGAGACGCTTCGAATGTTAGCTGAATGGTCCTCCGTCAAGAGTGAACTAGAACGGAAACAGCTCTGTCAGAAATGGAGGCTCAGCAGCAGACTACATCCGCCATGCCTGTTCGAGATCTCGTGAAACGTTTCATCTTTGTAGGTTGCAGTTTCGGTTGAGACTCGCTGAGGTGCCTTGTATCACCTCTCATTCTTTTCACTCTAACAAGACCAACGTGACGCGCATGGACTCGGATCAAACGTGCACGTATTGCGGAAAGCAGCTCGTTAACGGACGTTGTTTCAGGTGTGGAACCTGTGAACGGTGCGGGACATAAGCGCGGAGCGTCTGATTATCCGCCACGCTGGAGTAGGGTGTCAAGGTGGGTGAGAGGGCGGGCTTGCTGGCGTTGTGAGCTTTGCGGAGTCAAAAATGGGCCTGCTCCCAACGTGCTCACGGTTCACCATCTGGACGGCAACAAGTGGAATCTCTTGCCGTGGAATTTGGCTGCGCTCTGTCAGAGATGCCATTTCAGAGTTCAATGGACAGTCGACTTCTGCCAATCCAATCTCTCAGGCATTTACCCTCGCTGGCTGCGGGAACACGTGAAAGCCTACAATGCGTGGGCACAAGGGAAAGGGCGTACGCGATTCGTTCTGGCCGACTAAGACGAAACAAAGAAATGTTGCAAATCCTCTGGACTAATTTACGATGTGTGCTCTAATGCCTCGGCTCCGTGTCTCAGGAGTTCACTGGTGCCAAGAGAGAAGTTCTATGCTTCTTCTACAACGATCATGGTCAGCGTTGATCTGACGCTGCTTAGTCTGCGGACCTTCCCGGTTATGATTTCCTCAAGTTTCTCCTTTGTCTCAGTTTCAACTTTTGCGACAATATCATAGGCGCCATAGGTCAGACAGGCTTCCTTGACATGCTCAATCTTCTTCAGTTCATCCAGAGCTTCACTTTCTCTGCCCGTCTCTGCGGCTATCATCACGAAGGCCAAAGGCATCTTTCGGGCACCTTCTCGCGTCAAGCCTATGGCATTGCGGGACAAAAACATTTGGAACGTCGTCGGGTCTAGGTGATTCAACCTTCGAGGAGAAAAGGACCAAGAGGAAAAAAGGGGGAAATGCAGAGGCGCGGGCGTTCGTTTACTTGACGTATGTGGGCACGGTAATCTTCGCAGGTTCGAACTCCTTGATCTTTCCTGCTAGGAACATCTCGTATGCTGATAGGTCTAGAAGGCCGTGGCCGCTGCAGTTGAAGGCGATTACTTTGGCTTCGCCCGTCTTCTTGCAGGCAAGCGCTTCGTCAATTGCGCATCTTATTGCGTGCGCTGTCTCGGGTGCCGATATCAGTCCTTCTGTGCGTGCGAGGATTTGTGCGGCGTCGAAGATCTCTTTCTGAGTGTAGGCTACTGATCTCATGAATTTCTTGTTGATGAGATAGGAAATGAGTGGAGCCATGCCGTGATATCGTAGACCTCCCGCATGAACGGGCGGGCAAGCGTACTTGTGTCCGAGCGTCAACATCTTCGCAAGTGGTGTCGTTTCAGCGGTGTCTCCGAAATCGTATGTGTATACTCCCCGCGTTGTATGTGGTACCGCTTTGGACTCGCAAGCAATGAAATCGGTGTTCTTCTTTCCTTGCAGCTTATCCATCATGAATGGGAAGGAGAAGCCTGCGAAGTTGGATCCGCCGCCAACGCAGCCGATGGCTATATCTGGATAGGTGTCGAGCATTTCGAATTGTTTCTTCGCTTCCAATCCCACGACGGTTTGATGCATTAGCACGTGGTTCAGTACTGAGCCGAGGCAGTAGCGTGTGTTCTCGTTGGCGAGTGTGTCCTCGATGGCTTCGCTGATTGCGATTCCTAGTGTTCCTGGGTGGTTCTTGTTCTCCTTGAGTAGGCTTCGGCCGAACTTTGTCTGGTTGCTTGGGGATGGGAATACTTCTGCGCCCCAGGTTTCCATCATGATTCGGCGGCCGGGTTTCTGGTCGTGGCTGACGCGAACCATGTACGCTCGGCATTTCAGGTCGAAGAAGGCGGCCGCCATCGCGAGGGCGGATCCCCATTGGCCTGCGCCGGTCTCTGTGACGACCCGCTCGGTTCCTTGGGCCTTACAGTAGTACGCCTGAGCTATCGCGGTATTCGGTTTGTGGCTGCCGGCGGCATTTGTGTATTCGCATTTGAAGTAGATCTTCGCAGGCGTCTTCAGGTACGCCTCAAGACGGCGCGCTCGGAATAGTGGTGTTGGTCGAGGCATCCGCAGGTACGCGTCGAGCACTTCATCCGGTATCTTGATGTAGCGTTCTTTGGAGTCTTCTTGGCGCACGAGTTCTTCTGCCCATATTCTAGGATGTAAGCCCGGGCTCAGCGGTTGTTTCGTGCCCGGGTGGAGCAGCGGCGGAAGTGGTTCGGGGAGGTCCGCCTGGATGTTGTACCACGAGGTCGGTATCTCATCTTGGTTCAGGAATGTTGCACAGTGGTTTCTATTCGACATTTGATTTCACCAAAACTTTCGGAGGCCGTTTCGATGCGTCTTGATCCATGAATGGAGGTTCAGTCAAGCGGTTGTTGGCTGTCTGCCATCCAAACGCGGTCACCTGTCATCGGATTTGACCTCCGGATTAGCCGCCGAATAGGCCAGCGTCTGATTTAAAGCTACGTTGTATCATAATGTACGTTGAAGTACAGATGTGGAGACAGATATCCCACCGCCTCGCAGACTACCCGGGCCGTCTCAAAGTCGCCAGAACACTGGTCGAACTAGGACTAAGCGTCAAAGAAGGCAAGGTCTTCTGCGGAGACGTGGAACAATCCGAACTCAAAATGGCTCGCGCCATCGGCGTCGACCGACGCACCGTCAGAGAAACCGCTCAAATCATCGAATCCGATCCTGTGTTACAGCCCGTCTTCAAAGGTCTCAAGCCTGCGGGCCCATTCCTCGCGAATGTCGCTCGCTTTCTCGGCTACCGCGTGATAGAAATTTACGCGGATCCTCACGCGGTCGGAATCGTCACTGAAGCGTCGTCGTTGATCTCCCAGGAAGGCATCGCGATTCGACAAGCTGTCGCAGACGATCCAGATCTGACTCCGGAACCAAAACTCACGCTTGTGGTGGAGAGAGAGCCATCCGGCGATGCGATTCAGAAGATGCTTAAGATTCGCGGCGTTACGAAGGTTGCCACGTACTAGCTGGGGAACGCACTGGAATTAGAGGATCTCATTTCGATCGCACGTGAAGCCGGGGAAGGGCTTGCAAGAGACTTCGGCAAGAAACACCTGTCAGAGATAGTTGGGATCGGTGACTCCGGAGACGAGACCATCCGCGCCGACAGCCTCTCCGAGCAGATCGTGCTCAAACGCCTGAAAGAGATCGGCAACATCGAAGTCATGTCCGAAGAAGCAGGCCACATTGTCTACGGCAAACCAGAGTACAGGGTGATCCTAGACCCGCTCGACGGAAGCTCGAACTACAAACGTGGCATCCCGGTCTTCTCGATCTCCATTGAAGTCCTAAGCTTTCCGGCGCTTGAACACGTGATGGCGGTGATCTATGAGCCGATGAATCGGAAAATGTTCTCCGCCGAGAAGGGACACGGTGCGTTCATGGACGGTTCGGAGATTCACACTAACCAAGAAAGACCATTCAAAGAGTGTCTATTCGACTTGGATCTTCACACAGCCGCCGACGAGAAGAAGTTCATCAAATTCGTTGAGGCGTTCCGCAGATTCGGACTCGGTCTGAAGAGTTTTCGTAGTGTTGGTTCATGTGCAATATCTCTCGCCTACACCGCTTGCGGAACACTCGACGGTTTCCTGGACTTCACCAAGAACAGCAGGATGGTCGACATAGCCGCAGGACTATTGATACTGGAAGAAGCAGGAGGTGTCGCAACCGATATTCGTGGCAACCCGATCACTGAGAAATACGATTCACTAATCGCATGCTCCACCGAGCAGATCAATCGAAAAGTCAGGCAACTATTGGTCGACTAGGCTGACTTGAAGCCTCTACATGTCCAGCAAGATCCGTCGATTCTACCCCAGAAACGGGCGAATCGGTCGACCAGTTGGCTTGCAGTCACATTTAGCCTTCGCCGGGTCATCTTTGACCTCGTATTCGAAAGTGTGTGGCATGCCTTTCGAAGTCTTTGACATGTGAAGATGGTGAATTACACAGACCCACCCGTTACGCGTTTGCCGACATTCCACATCCTCCTCCGTGAAGGAGTCCATCTCACGTTCGAGGCCCGGGGTTGCCCGGTCGGGAGGCAGCCTCACCGCGTGAGTGGTTGTGTCTGCTAATTCCCTGTGAAAGTCAAAGAAAGCGGAAAGTGCGTTCCGCTTGGCATTCTGCTCGTTAAGGACTGCAGTCATGGAATTACACCTTTCCTCTAATGTGTCCTCTTTGTTGCTCACACATAGAAAAGCGAATCTAGTCAAGACTCGCCGGGCCTTTCGCCAAACTCTTCGTGATTATCTTCCTCATTTCTTCAATAAGGAGCACCATAGGCGCCAAGCTGTAGAGGATAATCCAATCTGTCAGAGATAGCGAGGCTGTTCGGAATAATGGCTGAAGGAAGGGCGCGTAGACCATTGTCGCAAGAATAGCAACCTGCGCCAATATGCCCAAGAAGAGCCATCGGTTTCTTAGAGGATTCAGTCTGAATGCTGAGCGGGAGCTTGTTCGTGCAGAGAAGAAGTTGCCTAGCTGACCTGCAATGATGCCCACCATCACGATCGTTGTACCCTTCGCGTAGACCAGAGGATCGCCCACTGTCGCTTGGCCAAAACTCCATCCCGCTGTCATCCAGGTATGAAATGCCCAGACGAGAGACGCAACGCCTACTATGATTCCAACATAGAGTGCTCGGAGAAGGATGGGTGCGTCGATGAGCCTGCTGCCTAGACGACGGGGCGGTCTATTCATGACATCTGGTTCCGGGGGCTCCATGACGAGTGCTAATGATGGGAAGACTTCCACTGCCAAATCTATCGCGAGCACCTGAACCACCAGTAATGGTAGCGGAACCTGAAGAAGCACGAATACAATGAATGCAACCAGTTCGGCCCAGTTGTGAGTGAAGACGTAGTAGACGAATTTCTTGAGGTTATCAAACATGCCTCTTCCGAGTCTCACGCCTTCGACCATTGAGATGAAATTGTTATCGAGTAGAACCATGTCAGCAGATTCTCTTGCCACGTCGGTGCCACCTACACCCATGGCTATCCCGACTTCTGCTTCCATCAATGCGGGAGCATCATTCACGCCGTCTCCAGTGACTGCTACTGTTTCGCCTTTTGCTCTGAGAGCTCGCACTATCCTCAGTTTCTGCTCGGGTGTCGTCCTCGCGAACAGGATCTCCTGCTTGTCCAGTACGTTTGATAATTCATCATCGGGAAGTCTGTTGAGTTCATACCCTGAGACTACGACATGATCGGGCGAAGTGATGATTCCTACCCGCTGCGCAATTGCCTCAGCTGTCAGTTCATGATCTCCTGTTACCATGATTACGCGCATTCCGGCGTGCCTGGCTTCTTTGACTGCGGATTCAATGTTCGGTCTAGGTGGGTCGAACAAGGCGGCCAAGCCAAGAAACGCCAAGTCCTTTTCCACGGTCTCAGATGTGAATTCCTTCAGCTCGTCTGGAAGTACGCGCATGGCCAGTGCGAGTACCCTGAACCCTTGGGCAGCAAAATCATCAATCTGGCGCTCTATGGTGTTCTTGGTATTCTCATCGAGTCTAACGTACTGATCGCTTAGAAGAAGGCTGGTCGATTTCGTGAGGACTTCATGCGAGGCACCTTTTGTATACGCGACAAGCCCATCGTCGGAGGTTCTGTGAATACTTGTCATCATTCTTCTCTTTGAATCGAATGGCAGCAAACCTACCCTAGGATTCTCTGACATCGCTTGGCTGACGTTGAAATCTCCCTTGCCTGCAAACACCATGAATGCGCCATCCGTCGGGTCACCTAGGATCGTCCATCTCGGAATCCTATCGGACGGAGGCACCAGCTTCGCGTTGTTGCAGAAGGCCGCGGTCTCGAACAGCCTCAGCATGTGTTCTCTTTCAGTCCCGTTTGCCTTACGACCTTGGACAGTGACGAACCCTTCTGGGCTGTATCCGTCCCCTGTGATTTCGAGTATCTCACCGTTGGCCCAGAGTCTCTTCAGCATCATTTCGCCGCTGGTAATCGTGCCGGTCTTGTCAACACACATCACGGTTGTTGATCCCAGAGTCTCAACAGATGCGAGCCGCTTGACAACAACGTTCCTCTTGGACATTGCAAGAGCTGTCAGGGCAAGCGAAAGCGAGACTGTCAGTTGGAATCCTTCAGGAACAAGCGAGACCATTACTCCAATAGCAAAGAGGAGACTGTCAACCATGTTCAGATTCACGAAAAGTCTTGCGACTGCAAAGAAGATCGCGCCCACGAGTACTGCCAGCACGAAGTTGACTTTGGCGGTGTAATCGATTTCCTGCTGTAGCGGACTCGATGGCTCCTTGATTTCCCGCGATAACGTAACGATCTTGCCGAACTCGGTACTCTTGCCCGTGCTCAGCACAACTGCGCGGGCAATTCCAGAGACAATGGTTGTTCCTGCGAATATGATATTCTGGTAATCGGTTATGCTGTATATTGCTCCGGGTGCCATTGTTGCGAATCTTCTTTGCGGTTCTGATTCGCCCGTGAGGATGGAGTTGTCGACAGAAGTTTCAAATGCACTAATCAAGCGTGCATCTGCCGGAACCCGGTCGCCCTCTTCCAGAACGAGTATGTCGCCTTGAACTATGTTGGCTATGTCTACCTCTATTTCTTTGCCATCTCTCAGTACCTTTGCGTTTGATGGGACCAGTCTCGCGATGGCTTGAACGGCTTTCTCGGCTCGGTACTCCTGAAACAGACTGAAGAAGGCGTTTAGTACGACTACGCTGAGGATCGCTAGCCCCATCTGTATGGAGCCCGCGTCGGTGTAGATCCATCCGCTGAAGAAAGACAGTGCGGAGGCGATGATCAGGAGGACATTGAACAGGTTTCTGAATTGCGAGGCAAACCTCTGAAGGAAGTTTACCTTCTTGGCTGAAGGGAGAACGTTCGGCCCGAACTCTTGCAGTCTTATGTTGGCTTTGGCAGCTGAGAGACCATTGGGGGAAGACCCAAGCTCATCGAGAATCCGCTGGGTCTCGGAGAAAGCTGCGTGATCATATGACAATGTGTGCTCCCTTCACGATTGCGGGGTCTCATGCTTGGTTGCCCTTTCGGCCGAGACGAACATGGCTCTTCTATAATAACCGTGCGCCACCTTTTCGGTTGAATGTCGCACAATCGGTCGTTCCGCTGGTCAGACGAACAGAGGACAATCACGCTGAGCCCTTTGGGGAATTCTTCCCCATCAAGTTGCCGCGAGGCAGGAAGGAGGTGGCGAGTTAGGTTGGAGAAGAAGAGCATCCTAGTCATCGATGATGACGAAGTAGTCCTCAACTCAATTGCTGAAGCACTTAGACTGGGGGGCTACAAGGTCGACACTGCCGAAACCGGCAAAGAAGCAATCGAGAAGAGTAATCTCAGATTCTACAACCTCGCCCTGATAGACATCCGCCTTCCGGACATGGAAGGAACAGAACTCCTCAAAGCCATGAAAGACACAACACCAAAGATGGTCAAGATAATCGTGACAGGCTACCCATCACTTCAAAACGCCACAGAAGCCCTGAACAAGGGCGCCGACGGCTACGTAATCAAACCCATAGACATACCGAAGCTCCTCACAACCGTCAAAGAGCACCTGCAGAAACAAGAAGAAGCCGGAAGATACAGCGAGCAGAAATTCGCGGACTTTATAGAAACACGAGCTAGAGAAGTAGAGCAGTCTGCTGCAAAACGATCGGCGCGAAGATCTCGCTAGCACGAAGATCGCATCTCATCAGAAGATAGGACACGGCTCGCGTAGGCTGCAGCCGCCGGTATGGTGAGGAAAGACTTCATCTGATTTTCGATGCGAGCGACTATTTGTTTCTGTCTTCCTTGGCCAGTTGCTCTGTGGCTTTCCGTACGGCGTCCGTGCTGCGATAGCGTGGAGACCAACCAAGTTTACGCAGTTTTGAGATATCGAGGAGCATCTGCTTCACGTCGCCGGGCCAGCCTCTCCCTTCAGGGCCGGGCTTGAAGCTGATCTGAACATCTCTCAGGCCCAACTCTTCGATAACGATACTAGCTATTGTTTTGACATCCGTTTGATCGTCTGTGCCAACGTTGTAGATCCCTGGATTCTCATCGCCGTGCTTTGTCGCATGGATGAACGCGTCGATACAGTCATCAATGTAGATGTAGGACTTCGCCTGCGTCCCATCGCCTAAGACTTCGAGTTTTGCCGGGTTCTGGTGAAGCTTCGTCAGAAAATCATGTATGACGCCGTGCCTACTGCCTGGTCCGACTACATTCGCGAAGCGAAAGATCAAAGTCTTCAAGCCCAGCAGATGACTGTAAGCAGTTATTAGAGCCTCGCAACCCAGCTTGGTCGCGCCATACATCGAGATCGGCACGAGAGGCCCATAGTTCTCCGGCGTCGGCAGTTGCGTGGCATCTCCGTAAACAGTTGATGTCGAAGTGAAGACGAGAGTGCCACGCCAGGCCTTCGCTCTCAGTGCTTCGAGGAGCACGTGAGTGCTTCGGAGATTTTGCTCGAAGTCAATCTCTCCGTCGCTGAGAGCCGCCCTCACTTCGGGGTTCGCTGCCAAGTGAAACACAGTCGTGCAGCCATCTAATAGGCTCTCTACTTGCTTCTGCTCGCGAACGTCACCCAGAGTGAATTCGAAAAGCTTGCTATCCATAATGTCTGCAATGTTCGCCTTTGTGCCGGTGCTTAGATTGTCTAGAGCTCGAACCTCTACTCGGTCTGCAATGAATCTCCTACAAAGATGGCTGCCGATGAATCCTGCTGCTCCGGTCACGAGGACCTTGCCCGCAAGATCCGCATGATCCATGACCATCACTTACAAGCGCAGCATCGAATGCGCTTGATTTATCCTTTAGGTCAAATCGAACATACGCACATCAGGCCACAGCTCCAAGATCGAGTACAACAATACTGCAAAGACCGAGATTGGGAAACGCGGGGATCTATTCAAGAGGGATAGAACGATGGTTGAGTCTCCAACGAAGCGCAAGCGAACATGTGAATCAGTTGGAGAGACACATGATTGATGACTCTAGTTTCTTCAGGAGTGCTTAGTTAGTCAATATATAGGGCGCTTCATTCGTACTGTGTCGACCTTGTAATGAGTGCAAGCCAAGATTTCGAGCTCTGCGGACTCCGCGTCGGGGAGGACCTTGATTATCGCCAGCGCGAGGTGCTATCCGCACTTTCTGAAGACCAGAAGGCGACGTACTCATTCCAGGGACTGCGCAGAAAGCTCGGATTCCATCAAGAGATGCTCTCAAGAACACTCGACCGTCTTGAGGAGGAGAATCTCGTTGAGAAAACCCATGATGGATATCGAATCAACGCCAAATTCAACACTCCCCACATGGACTATGTGGCCGAAGTGACGCCCATTGAAACACAAGTGGTCACAGCCCACCTTCCCCTCAAGACAGATGTGAGCGTCGTTTTGAACACTCTGAAGGGAAGATGGTTCGCCGATTTTCGCTGGCTCGGATACTCGCAGACCCCATCCGGCGCCACCTTGAGCTGGATAACTGAGGATGGACGAATCCAACTGCGAGCCAAGATATTCAGAAACACGCTTTCGATCAACGTGCTATATCGATCGAGAACGGACGAGGAGCGAGCCATCAGGTCGGCCTTCGAGCTTTTCGATTTCGTCACAAAACAGAATTCGCTTCCGCCAAAACATGAGATCTTGAGCTGAACGATATTCTTCGCACCCCAAGAATAGCTTCCGGTCAAGGATAGGACTGTGACCGGGTTTCGTAATCCCCAGTCAATATGCTGCGCCTGCGCCCTACTGTTTCTCAGTGAATAAGCATGAGATACAGACCGATCATGGCATCAACAATCTGGAGCGGCCAGAGGTTCGGTACATTGAGGGCTTGGGAGCCAATAGAGCCAGATCCCGAGCCACTGGGAAGACCACGCGATCCGTTCATTCCACTATGAAATGAGATGGAGGTGAAATCTATGGATGAATGCTGCGGATTTGGATACGAGTATGGACGCAGGTTCCTAACGCGCGAAGAGAAGATCAAGCGACTAGAAGAGTACAAAGAGTACCTAGACCAAGAAGCTGCTGGCGTCGCTGAACGAATCGAAGAACTCAAGAAAGAGAAAGCCTAGCTCTGTAGTCTTCTTCTGTTCCAAGCGTTCGGGAGACCCCCCCAGCTCGTCGTGTTACACTATCGTTCGCGCCCGATCTGTTGGACCCACGAGCAGTGCGATGAACGAGCTAGGGGGGAATCTCCCACCAACGCTCTTTCATTCTCAGGATTGCCACACCGAGGAAGCGTTGGAAGGCTCCCGGTCCTTGACCCTAGGGATGCGGAAACGATTGTAGGCATCATAACCCGTGCGGACATTGGGAGAGCAATTGAGAAGTCGCCGCTTCAGGTCCACGGAGATGCGAAGCATAGCAAGTGATGAGATGCTAAAGGCAGAGGAAGAATATGGAAGCCTCATTCTCAGATCCAGAACCTGAGAAGAAGAATCAAGTTCGCCACTAACGTCGTGAGAAACAGGACGACCATTCCGATCTTCGCGAATTCGACGAACGTGATTCTCACTCCTTTTGCTTTGGCGAGACCTATTGCAATCACATTCGACGAGGCACCAATAATAGTTCCATTTCCTCCCAGACCAGTCCCCGCTGCGAGCGCCCACCAGAAAGGATGGGCACTCTGTCCGGTAATACTTCCAAGAGTTCTCAACACTGGGATGAAAGCGGCTGCCAACGGGATGTTGTTGATGAAGGCTGACATCAGGCTGAAGCTCCAGAGTACGACGCTTATGCCGTAGACTGTGTTTGCCCCAGCGAAAGCCAAGATCCCTTGGGCAGCTGTGTCCATCCACCCTGTTTTCTCTAGAGCGCCTACAACGATGAAAAGTGATCCGAAGAAGAGCAGAGTGCTCCACTCGACATCTCTCAATATGTCGGGCATCTTTCGTCCCCCGACGAAAAGAAGTACGGTGGCGGCGAGGAGCGCAACGGCGGTCGGATAGATGCCCACAATGTCCTGCAGACAGAAGAGTGTCACCGTGCATACGAGCGTAGCGAGGCCGATCCAGAGAAGACGTCGATCAGAATTCATATCCGGCATCTTGAGCAGTGGCATGGGTTCTTGCAGTGCTGACAATGCATCCGTACCCTTCATGGTGTCTCGGAACTTGCCCCATATGTAGGCAAGCGAGACGAAGAGAGCGAGGAGCGAAATCAAACCAAGGTTAGCTAGAAAGTCGAGAAAAGAGAAGCCTGTCGCGGTTGCGATCATCATGTTAGGGGGATCCCCTATGAGAGTGGCTAGTCCTCCAATGTTAGATGCGAGAACCTCACTGAAGACGTATGGTTTTGGATCCAGCTTCAGCAACTCGGTTATCGCGATGGTTATTGTAACCATGAACAGGACTGTGGTCACGTTTGGTAGAATGGCGGAGAGGCCGCCTGTCATTAGAGTGAAGGCGATCAGGAGGTAGGTTGGGCGATAACGACACAATCTCGCCACAGCAACTCCGAGCCATTGGAAGAAGTGGGCTTCACTCAAGGCTCCAACCATTATCATCGTACCAAAGAGTAGGCCGATCGCATTCATGTCAACATAGGAGATCATTTCCTCAGGCGTGAGGATCCCGAACGCCCATATTGCCGCAACCCCAGCCATGGTCGCGATGGTTGCCTCTCGATATTCCGTTGCAAGTAAAATGTAAGTCACTACGAAGATCAAGAGTGCGACTAGCTGCTCGCTTGCAATCTGCATCATGGTTCTCGGAACGATTGCTGGCATACAATCTAAGTGCGTACGTACTCGACGTACGTACTCTGCGTAAGTATTCCGGTTACCTGAATGATTATCGTGTAGTCCGTTCCGATGATACTCATCGCTCATTCGAGCTTGGATGTCTCGTGAGAATGCTCTTCGAAAGCAGCTCCATTGACACGCTCCCATCGACTATGGCAAACGATATCTCTGTTTACACGTCGCTCAGCATCATGATTGTCACAACGGGCCTCGCATACTATGTGCTCGCTAGGATTCTTCACTGGTCTGGCAATAAACCGTTTCCGAGAGTATTTCAGAGCTCAGCCTTCAACGTTCTACTCGTGAGTTCGGTTATGGTGACTGCAATTCTCCTACTACTTGGTATCGACATAGTTGGGTTATCTACGATGGCTGGAAAGTTCGTTGTGTGTGACCTAGTTGAGTACTATGTCCCTGTGGTCGCCGTCGGCCTAGCTAGTGCTATCATGCTCATAGTCGTCCGACGGCTGCGGGCAGGTTAATCTAGGCCAAAACGTCTCAAGACTTCAGCAACTTTCTCGTACTCATTTACGAAGTCCCTACCTTTCTCCGTGCTGGTCAGACCTTCACCATGTTCTACGAGTCCCAGTGCCTCCATGTCCTCAAGGTGTGCCCGGAAACGGTCTGAAGGAAGATTCACCTCATTCTGAACCCTTGTGATCTTCGCAATTCCGCCGGATGCTTCTTGCTTGACTATCGAGCAGAGGATATCGTAGAAGATCTTCGGACGATAGCGCGGGCGAAGCCTCTTTGCATCTTTCGCATGGCCCAATAGTGATCATCCACGGTATGGTCCTGTAACGGCGGTTGCAGCTTCAGTCAAGAGCGCCACCAGGCGAGCGAGTCGGAATAGGTTTGCTAGGGTGAAGGGCCAGATTCCTTGGTCCAACGTCCAGAGCAAGAAGCTGTATTGTCCAAAGGCAAGAAGGATGAAGCCTGTCTGCACCAAGAAGTTCACCTCATATGAGGACTGTTTCAGGGCCTGGAACGTCATGATTCACGAGGTCGAGATGTAGCGCGGGCGTTTCGTTCAGATAGTCCCTAGAGCTTCACTCTCTTGACGTAGACTTGCAGCGCTTCTGCTTGAACAATAAGCGACAGTATTGCTACACCAAATGTTATTGCGACTATGACGTCCTTGAACTCACTTTGTGGCAGAGACAGCGCCAGAGCAACCGAAACTGCTCCGCGTAGTCCCGCAAAGGTCAACACTCTTCTCCACAAGGGCGGCACTCTCTCACCAAGCAGGGTCGTGAATCCTATGATCGGGTATACGCTCAGCGCTCTGGCCATGAGTATCGCTAGGAAAGCGACCGCAACGAATGGGAGGTAGGCGACGAGCAGCTCGAAATCGGCTTTCAAACCTATGAGCAAGAAAGCGAAAGAGGCGGCCATGAAGGTCACCACTTCCCAGAATTTCGTCATGGTGGTTCGCGTTTCTTCTGACATCGCAGTTCGCATAGTTCGATTTCCCATGTATAGGCCAGCGATGGCTACGGCCACTAGTCCTGACACTTGGAGACTCTCAGCGAGGAGATACGAGCCGAACATGACCACGATTGTGAACGTCGTTTCCGCCATGGGTTCCGTGACTTGCCGGTAAAGAAGTTCCGCTACACCAGAAACTAGCAGCCCGACTATTGCCCCGCCCACGAAAGTGTACGCGAATAGGCTTGTGCTTTGAATGGGACTGAAGGTTAGAGATATTGCGACAGGATAGAGAATGACAGCCGTCGCGTCATTGAAATACGCCTCTGTCTCCAGAATCGTTGTCAGCCTTTCAGGGACCCTCATTCTCCTCAATGCGCCGACAACAGAAACCGGATCCGTAGGTGCGATTATGATACCAAGCGTGAGCGCGATCGCTAGAGGCAAGCCTAGCACAAGATACAGAACAAGACCGCTTACTAGAGCAGAGATCAGTACGCCGAAGATCGCAAGTGCCACGACTGTCTTTCGAACTGTCTTGAACACTTCATAGCGGGTTCGCATTGCAGCTTCAAAGATCAGCGGAGGAACGACAAAGCCAAGCATCAAGTTCTTGTCGAGCGAGATGTTGCCGAGCCCCCCGCTAATGTTGAGAAACGATAGAGCAATGCCCATGACAATCAGTACGGTGGTGTATGAGACCTTCATCTTCTCGCTAAGAATTGCAGCGGCAAACGAAAGGATGAAGACGAAGAATACGGCTGCCAATGGTGAAGTAACAAGGAAATCGATTACCATTTTGTATCACAGACCAAACCCATCTGCCAATTTGACTCGGTACCTCATGTGCCTACGCTCTATGACCTCCTTTGGTAGCACCCTATTCTCTACTGTGGCAAACAGTCTGCTGGGGAGGATGATTTGTCTCTCGTGATTGCGTCGACTTCGCCGAATGTCCAACAATCATCGCACGCGCTAGGCAGTGACTGTACGTGTCTCCGGTAACACATCATGACTTTCATGCAAGTCCACTCTCTTGAGGTACGCTTGCAGGATTTCTGCTTGCACAACCAATGAGAGCAGCGCTACGCCGAATGTCATTGCCACTATTGCGTCTTTGAACTTTCCTTCTGGTAGTGACAATGCCAGAGCGACGGAGACTGCTCCACGCAATCCGGCAACTGCCAGTACCTTCGTCCACGAAGTAGGTATCCTCTCCCCCAATAGCTGCGCGAACCACACGATCGGATAGACACTGACGAGTCTCGCAATGAGAATGACTAGGAAAGCTGCCACAATCAAGGGTGAGAATGTGACGAGCAGGCTGAAGTCTACTTTCAAACCTAGGAGCAAGAACGCGAAAGACGTAGCCATGAATGTGACTATTTCCCAAAATCTCGTCATCGTTGTACGTGTTTCTTCTGACATGGCAGTTCGCATGGTTCGGTTTCCCATGTACAAGCCAGCAATTGGAACCGCAATTAGCCCGGACATGCCGAGGGCCTCTGCGAAAACGTAGGAACCATACATCACAGCTATTGTGAAGGCTGTTTCAGCCAAAGGCTCAGTGATCAACTTGTGGAGCAGCTCAGCGACGCCTGACACTACAAGACCCACGATAACTCCTCCACCGAGTGTATAGGCGAACATGCTGACATCTCGCACGGGACTGAATGAGAGTGAAGCAGCGATACCGTACAGGATGACAGGTGTTGCGTTATTGAAGTAGGCTTCAGTTTCTAGGATCGTGGTGAGTTTCTCCGGCGCTCGCACCCTCTTCAGCAAGTTGACTACCGAAACGGGGTCTGTAGGGGAGACTATCACGCCAAACATGAGTGCTACTGCGAGAGGCAATCCCGAGAGAGCGGTGAGGACAAATCCGCTTACAAAGGCGGAGATGATAACTCCGAATATGGCGAGGCTAATCACCGTCTTCTGAACGGCTCTGAAATTCTCGAAGCGAGTTCGCATAGCCGCCTCAAAGATGAGGGGAGGAACAACCAAGCCCAGTATGACAGTCTTATCGAAGGCGATACTGCTTAGTTCGCCAGTGATTCTCAGAAATGACAGTGCCAGGCCAATTGTGATCATGATAGTCGTGTACGAAGCCTTGAGTTTGTCGCTTAGAATGGCTCCGACAAATGAGAGTGCGAGAACCAATGACACGATGGCCAGTGGACCGCCAGCGATAGCATCAACCAAGTCCGGCGCCTACACGTGGGCAATCTAGTAGATAGGTGCACGCAGTCCCGCTAGTCCTAGTCTGAGCGAGCGTGGTTTTCCTCATCACGATCCCTCGGATCGACTGCATGCCAAACCTGTGCCTTGGGAAACTCGTCTTGATGACGGAGAACAACATGAGGATCTTTCTTGGCTTCTTGGATGCGCATCTTGTGCTTCTCCAAGAAGAACGCAACCGGAAGAAAGAGCAGCAAGCAACCGGCTAGGCCAAGCAGAAACGTCGTGGCACTGTCAGCTCTCGGAGTATCAATGTAGAATGGGAATAATCCGAAATCATTCAGGATTGCTCCGAACAGATAGAGAGCCAATGCCGCTCCAATCGAACCAACAAGAACGAAATCCAAATCATCTCGTTTCATCCGTTCTCACCAAACGCGTCGTGATTTCAGGAAATCAACGACTCCGCGACCGACGTGCATCTTGTTGCGGAGTTTGGCATCGAAGGGGGCCCACATGAATCGTCGCGGGACCAGTGGCTGTGCTGAACGATAATGGTTCAGGTACGGAGCGTACGTACGCAGAGTACGTCTTCTCTGAGCAATTGTGACGTTGTCAGTCCAATCCGAAGCGTTTCAGAACTTCAGCAACTTTCTCGTACTCGGACACGAAGTTCCTGCCTTTCTCCGTGCAGCCTAAAGTTTCGCCGTACTCAACGAGTCCTAGTGCCTTCATGTCCTCGAGATGTCCGCGGAAACGGTCTGATGGAAGATTAACCTCATTCTGGACTCTCGTGATTCTCACGGGGCCGTTGGATTCTTGTTTGATTATGGAGCATAGGATGTCGTAGAAAATCTTCGGACGGTATCGCGGACGGGCTTTCTTTGGTTCTTCGGCTCGGTCCAACATTCATCATCCAAGACGGGAGCCTGTGACTCCAGATGCGGCTTCAATCAAGATCGCGACAAGACCAGCCAGCCGGAACAAGTTCGATAGTACAAACGACCAGAATCCCTGATCCAAGGTCCAGAGCAGGAGGCTGTACTGGCCGAAGGCAAGAAGGATGAAGCCTGTTTGTACCAAGAAGTTCACCTCATGTGGACTTCGTTTCAGTGATTGGTTCAGGCTGAAGATGATGTAGCCCAATAGCCCTAGGTTGATGATACGGAGGATCTGGTCTGTCACCGGATAGGCGGGAAGCGCTCCAAACGGCGGCACGACTTCCACAAGGATGACCACTACAATGCCTAGCACTGCGAGGGAGAAGAGCCAGCTGGATAGCTGCCCTGTTGTACCTCTTCGTCTTAGGAAATAGGTTCCCCCTATGAATGCAAATCCATAGGTTGTGGAGAACAAGTCAAGCCAGCGAGCGATATCCTTCACAGAAGGCGCTGCAGTGGATGCCGCGAAGAACAGGTAGGAAAGCGCTAGGAAACTGAATCCTATCGGAAGACCGAGTAGGTAGTCCCGTTGCGTCACTCTGAACGATCTGAGCATCAAGTAGGCTATGCTGAACGCAAGGCCTGCCGAGATCATGCTGCTGTAGAAGAGTGGCGCAATTTCAACGTTCAGATTACACGCCTCAGCTCTCCTTAAGTCGAAGGTGGTTGTTAAGTCGTTTTCAGTCTAGGCAAGCTAGCTCCCTTGGAATTAGAGGACTCAGCCTCCACCCCGACTTCGAGAGGCCCGTCTTGGTTGAAGAGTACCCTTGTACAGACTCTGTTTACAGCGACTCTAGTGTAGGATCTTTGCTGGAGAGCGGAAATGCAGACGGTTTCTAATGTCTCCGTACGAGTTCGAATTACTCGTAGGCTGCTTCGCCATGCTGGCTCATGTCCAGCCCCGCATATTCTTCTTTGTGGCTTACCCTCACGGGTGTGAAGATGTTGATCACACGCAGTAACACGTAGGAGCCGACAAACGCGAAGACAGCCACAACTACGATTCCAATTAGCTGAGCCACAACTAGTGCCGGGTTTCCGAAGAATAGACCGTTGGGTCCGGCGGCGTTGATTGCGGTTGAGGTGAGGAGACCCGTAGCGAACGTCCCTAGCATTCCACCCGCGCCGTGACAGGCAAACACGTCCAGTCGGCGGACGACGGTTCAAATTGCGACGCCCGGATCAAGTGGCTCACACACCATGAACGACGACGCCACCATACCCTAACACAGCTAGCTGAAACCTTCCACAATTCAGTTTTCGCCTTCTTTGGAGATAGAGCCGTCATGTGTGTGAGTCAGGAGCTCAAGCTTCAAGTAACATGGAGTACCATTGGTCTCTGCCAGCCTTGCCCACGGACATGTCGCTTCTAGTTGAGCTGGGGATTATTGCGGGTTCGGCTTTAGCGCTGAGTTTGGTTGCTTGGGCACTTCGCCTCCCCGCAGCACTAGGGCAACTCATTGCGGGCATGATCATTGGACCATACGCGTTCAGACTCGTCACGAATCTCACTACCATCGAAGGAATGGCAGAGATCGGCATCGTCCTGCTTCTATTCATCATCGGTCTCGAACTTGATCCAGCTGAACTTATGACTATGAAAGCAAGAGTCCTTGTCTTCTCGCTCACGGAGATTACCATTTCTTTCGCTGCGGGACTACTTGCCGGTTTCCTGCTAGGATGGTCGTTTCTCGAAAGTGTCCTTCTCGCTTGGGTTACCGGTGTCAGTAGTACCGCTCTCGTGGCGAAGATGCTCTACGAACGCGGAGCCGCCACCGCGAGCTATGTACGTATGATTATGAGCGCGTTGATCATCGAGGACATACTCGCAGTCATCGTTCTGTCCCTCCTGCCAAGTCTCGCGTCAGGTGGCTCCACAGTATGGTCGGAGATGGGTGCGTGGGTCATGCGCGGCATTCTGTTGATTGCTCTCATATTCATCTTGGGAGTCTACATAGCTCCCCGCGTGATCGATAGGATTAGTCAGCTTGATCTGGATCTGGATGAGGCGGGATTCCTTCTGTCGATAAGTCTCGGATTTGCTATGGCAGTCTTGTCCTCCCTGCTAGGGTTCTCTGCTGCGACAGGTGCATTTCTGATGGGGCTCACCATTCGTGGAAAACGGGCAAAGTTTGTGCATGACAAGATACGCCCAATTCGCGATCTGTTTCTCGTTATCTTCTTCGTTTCGATGGGTATGCTTGTCGATCCGTCACAATTCCTCAATGCCAGCGTTGTCTTGCCTGTTCTTGGGTTGGCATTGATCGGGAAATACTCAGGTTCCTACTTAGGGATGATTCTGTCGGCGAGACGGCAAGAAGCAAATGAGGTTGCGGTTGGAATGACTCCACGTGGAGAATTCAGTTTTATCATTGCACGTGAGGCGTTTTCCACCGGTGCTGCGAGAGCGCTCATCTACCCAGTTGCAGGAACTGTCGTCATCGCGACAACCTTGGTCGCAGCGCTTGCGCAAATTCCGAGAAAGAGACGTTGGAGACAATCCCTAGGCTAGATGAACAAGATGTCACCAACTTCGATTGGTGTGTGCGTCTCTTGGTGCGCAAGCATCGTTAGGAAGAGTAGTCTAGTGTGTGCCTTAGATGGCATGATACTCATGTTTTGTGCGCTCGGGGCATCATTCTTCGTGTGCGTGTTATTCGTGGTGCGCGTCTGGATTGGACCCTTGTTTTGTGTGTATGCCACCAGCCCACCGTATAAGAAGCGGACAGCTGGCTTCTCCAAATACCCGCAACACGAACGGAGCTTTCGTCTCCCGTGATCATTTCCCAGACAAGCAAGATAAGGCCAATGAGTCCATAGAAGCAATCAGAAGGAAAGATTGGAAATGATTTCCGTGGAGGAGGTCATCAAGAAACTGGAGGCCAAGGCCAGACCTGATCAGCTGGAAGGAATGGCCCGGTTCGGGATGGCCACCGAGAGGAGATTGGGTGTATCGATCCCTGACATGCGGGAGATGTCGAAAGAGTTAGGAAAGGATCACCGACTCGCAGTTAAGCTGTGGGAGACGGGTATACCTGAAGCGAGAATCCTGGCGTCGATGATTGATGAGCCTGACAAGTTGTCAGAGGCTCAGATGGAGGATTGGGTGAAGGGCATCAATTCTTGGGACGTATGTGATCAAGTATGCCAGAACCTCTTCGAGAAAAGCCCCCTCACTTGGAAGAAGGTCATGGACTGGTCCAAACGAGAAGAAGAATTCACCAAAAGGGCCGCCTATGCACTATTAGCCTGCTTGGCATGGCATGACAAGGACACAAAGGACGTCGAATTCATCAAGCTGTTCCCAGTGGTGAAGCGGGGAGCGACGGACAAGCGTAATTTCGTGAAGAAAGCTGTGAACTGGGCGCTCAGGAACATCGGAAAGAGAAACTTGAATCTGAACAAGGCTGCCATGAAGACTGCTAAGGAGATCCTGCGAATTGATTCAGGCACAGCCCGATGGGTCGCCTCAGATGCGATGAAGGAACTCAGTAGCGCTCCTGTCCAGAGAAGGCTGAGAAAGAAGAAACACTAGTCCTCATGCCGATCGTCACAGCAACACCATCAGACACGCACGCGAGATAGAGATGCCTATGCAGCTTGTGTTTCTAGGGTCTTCTTAACGCCGAGAACGATTTCGAGAGGGACATCTTTCCTAGTAGTAATCACGACGATTCTATCCTGTACCTTGAATCCGTGCACATTGAGTTTCTCATAGCCAAGGGAAAGGGTCTCCGACTTTCCGAAATATGTCTCCATCTGAACAACGATTCCCTGGATAACCGCCGCCCATAATCCCGCGAAACCAGCCACAACTTCTTTCGACATTAGTGGTGTCCCAAGCATCCTTGACTCAAGGATCCCCCCGTCAAGTTTCGTGACCATTGCGAATCCAATCCTCTTGTCCATGGCAAGAATCTTGTCGCAAAGCGCACTCACTCTTCATTCCCCCTGCTCAACTCAAAGCAGTGCGAATCAATATATGATTTGGCAGTCTGGATCACAAGCAGTCACGCCGGAGAGATTACGTTGCTGGGACCGTAGGCGCTAGCTTCTCAGAGATTTTCTGCAAGAGGTTTGGTAGGTTAGCTCCTGTCTTCGAGCTTATTTCGATTATTTCATCTCTTTCGAATATCTTGCGAGTCTCCGTGTGCACCTTGTCCAAGTGTTCACGGGTTGCAAGGTCCACTTTGTTAATGCAAATCAGGATGGGAACGCCGTGGATCTCCTTGTTCATGATCTCATGAGAGGCCGTGACTTTTCGAATCACCGTAGCAAGGTCATCGCTACCATCCACGAAGAGGAGAACAAGGTCGGAATTTGCCAGTTCGTTCAATGTGGTGTGGAAGGCGCTTAGCAGCAGAGGGCTGAGGTCCTCGATGAATCCAATGGAGTCGATCATGATGAATGAATCTTCGGAATTCTCTGTCGCCTGTGTGGAGATTTTTCTTGCAAATGTGGAGAGCGTCGTGAAGGGGCCTAAGCCTATTTCCTTCGATTCCGACGCGAGCCTGTTGAACAGCGTGGTCTTACCGCTTTGAGTGTAGCCTGTCAACGCGACGATTCGGAAGCCGGCCTTTCCTCGATGTTCGCGAAGACGACTGCTCTTCGATCTAATGTCACGGAGTTCCCCTTCGATCTTGCTTATCCGTTTCCGCGACATCGCTTCATAGACTTCGTATGGATACTGGCCTGGCCCGCCTCTTCCCATCTGTTCACTCGTAATACCGTGCATTCGAACCGATTCTCTGCCCCAGGAGAACGTGTAACGGAGTCTAGCTAATGCGATCTGGAGTCTAGCCTCTGTTGTCGCGCAACGTTTCTCGAAGACTTCTAGGATGAGCAAGTTCCTATCGAGAACACGAACATCGCCGAGTTTCCTCTTGATTCGGAATACTTGGCCTGCCGAAAGTTGCCGGGTGAATATTACCGCTTCGATTGAGTCTGCTTTGATGGTCTCTTCGATCTCATCGATTTTTCCCTTTCCTACGCAATAGGCGGAATCTACCGAGTCCCGGTGCTGTGTGACTTGGCCGACCACGTCGTAGCCAGCAGCTTTCGCTATGTCGCTCACTTCATCTATTCGCGGTTTGCTGCGAGGAAGAATCAACTCTACGAGAAGCGCTTTCAAATTCGGCACGAACTTTGGTTGCACACCCTTTACCATTCAATCTAGGGTGAGGCTCATTCTCTTGGCCGCTTCCATTCTCGCACAGCCAACGCAAAGGCCGCTCTCAGAAAGCAATCCCATTGAGAAGACAGGGCTGCCGCATTTCTTGCATGTTGCTGGAAGTGCCATCACTACGAACTTCATGATCACTAGCCATGCTGCTAGCTATAAGGAAGAGACCGAACATCTCGTTCTAGCCAATCAATCGCCTCAGAATGGGCTTATTCCTGATGAATTGTAGAACGCTGTGAAGCTACGTTAGTTGAAGATACGTTGGCTATTCTGAGGCGTTTCATGATCAGAGGGAAACAGAACGAATTGCTGGCCGGTATGAACCGAGAACTTATTGAGCCTCGCCGAACTATGTCCCCTCATGGCAAGGATCAGCGCGATCGTTCGCCGACACAACAGAAGACCGGGCGGGATTCACACCTACGAGACCAGTGACGAGATCGCTCACTCGTGGCAGCTTCTTACTCGAGAGCAGCAAGTCAGCTTGAATGATCAAGCTGCGAAGAACCATGAAGACCTGCCAGTCCTTCTTGAAAGGTTGCTCAAAGAGCGAAGACTATAGTCCAATGGAAGCTGCCGGCGTCAGCATGGACGATCTAGAGCAACTGTCGATCGTGAACGCATGTAGCGCGTCGTAAGCAATAACAATCTTGAAGAATGTCTGGGAAACATTGTTGGTCGAATCTCATATGAACGTCAACATTCCGGAGAAGATATTTCTCACAAAGGGTGTGGGTACCCACAAAGAGAGACTGGCAAGTTTCGAATTGGCTCTTCGCGACGCGGGCATCGCCTCCTGCAACCTAGTCTACGTGTCAAGTATTGTGCCTCCTAATTGCGCCGTGTTGTCGAGGAACGAGGGCTTGGCGCTTTTGAAACCCGGCCAGATACTGTTCTGCGTAATGGGCCGAATTGATACGAATGAACCGAATAGGCTAATGGCCGCAGCCATTGGAATGGCACTTCCATACGACAGAACAGTGTATGGTTACCTTTCTGAACACACGTCGTATGGCCAGACGCAGGAGAAAGCTGGTGACTACGCCGAAGATCTGGCTGCTTCAATGCTCGCATCGACACTCGGCGTACCGTTTGACCTTGACAACGCTTGGGACATTAAGCAGGAGATATGGAACATATCAGGCAAGAAGGTCACTACCAGAAACATCTGCCAATCGGCAGAAGGCCACAAGGACGGACTGTGGACGACAGCAATCGCTACCGCCATAATGATCTAACCCAATAGCCTAAGTGGGTAACCTGGTTCACACGGACACGAGAAGACGTTCACATTCCCTTCGATACCCAATTCAGCTCTGCCGGCCGGGGGGTATGGCATGCGATGGATAGCGAGGGCTGGCGCCTCAAATCATAAATCGTGAAACGCCACTCTCTCGCTGTGGAGAAAATGTCTGTTTCGCCTCAAAGACGAGTTGAACACGAGCTTCAACAGCTACTTCTTCATGTTGAGCAACACGAGTCACATGACATGGAGAAACGACGCAGAATCCAACAATTGCTAGATGATGTTAGATCATCCGATCCCAAACGAGTGCAGAGGGCTAAGAGGATAGCCAAGCAAGACTATCGCATACCAAGTGAAGCGTAGAGAATCAATTTGCGTAGATGGGCCTTCGCATATCGGTGCCCTGGTGCGCACACATGACTGTTGAGGCCCAATGGTGTTGGTTCTTCAGCTATCTGCCGCGTGCATAGTCTCTTTCGAGCGCTGCTACGTACTTGTCCCAGACTTCGTTCGTTTGCTTCGTGTCTTTCTCTTTGGTCGGTGCATTAGCGATCTTGTATTTCACCTTGAATGTGATGTCTAACTTTGTTTTCCTGGAACCTAGACTCGTCAAATGGTAGTCGCCGACCTCATCATTTTCCTGTCCAGCAAAATCCAAGTGCCAGGCGTTCGGCGCTTGAAGTGTCACAATACGGACTGCGCTAGTTGCCCTCCCTCTCCGCCTTTGGGTGGACATGTAGATCACGCGTCGTTTCGTCTTCTGCAGAATGATTCTTTTCGTCTTTGAACCCCAGATCTTGGGGTCGTCTTCTCTGAAGTCAACACACCAGTTGTAGACGAACTTGAGAGGAGCGTTGATCATTTTCGAAATATGATAAGTGTGGCTCGTGGCCAAGGATCAATTCCTTACCAATGGGATGAATCTAGACGATGTTCGAAGGTATAAGGCAAATGAATAGGGTGTCACAAATAACCTGTGATGTGGAGTCAAGGCTAATAGGATTCCAATCCTTGGTGCGCACACAGAATCAATCAAAAACGAGGACGCGCGACGGTTCAAACTACGACTCCAACGATGCGACATGTGACGAGAGTCGATTTAGGAATGGGAAGGATTAGTGACCTACTGCCTTCTGGCTCCGGTGTTTGGACAGTAGCGCCTCACTTGAGGCATGAGCCTTCCACAATATCAACAGGGGAACAGATGACTTGGTGCGAAACGTAGTCTCAGGATTCTGTGTTAGTTGAGCCTCAAGCTTTGATGGTGGAAGCAGACATGACCTGATCGCGTCCCTCGTCGGATTCATAATGGATTGTGACGTGCGTCGGTCTGAGTATTCTTCTGAAGGTTGTAAAGGCTGCCAAAGGATTGCTAGCGCAGCCGCATGTGGCGCAATCAAATTCTGCCGTCCCGTACAATTTGGATGTGTGAACAGTTAGGTGGCTGGTTGTTATGAGAGCGTTGACGCTTACCCCACCGCCCATTATGTCGTCATTGACCTTGTAAACTAGAGGGTTCGTTGTTTTGGTTCTCGCGAGGCACATGTTCGCGTTGTGAATCGCTGTCAATGTCGTACTAAGGAGAAGTTTGTCGTCGAGAAGATCTGAACGACATCCGTGGAATGTTGCGACAATCTGCCTGTAAGCGTATGGTCTAGCATTCAATTCTTATGCTCAAGATCCCCAGCGAATAATTCCAGTTTCCATCATCGCATGACAGAATAGATAAGTCTTGTCTCGCTGACTGCGAAGAATTCTTTTCACCAAAAATCTACGCGTGGTCGCAAATTTTCGGTTTACAACACCGCGGATGTTCCAATTGCTACAGTCAACGCCAAAGAACTTTCTTCATGAACGAATGACTCCGCCCAAGTGAATGCAAATGCATCACGAGATTTCTTACATGGACAGAGTGAGCCATTCGAAACGGTCAATGGACTCCAAAGGTTAGAAGACTGCCATCGTACTCTCACATTCCATCCAGCTCGACTGTAACTTCCAGTGTCGACTGATCATGCGATCAGGCTACAGTTCCGGCAGGGCCTCGAACTTCATGCATGTGATTCGTTCCGCGACTCAGGTCATGTCGCAGAACCAGGAAATCCAGAGCATTCCCAGGCCGTCGTAGTCTTGGTTGAGAGGTTCCCTGACTCGTTCATCGTTGTACGTGGGTCTCATGGTATGAGCCCCTGAATTTGAATCATCTTCCATGTTTGTGCGGAGCTGCATGCCACCTCTCGTTGGTTCCCCCGGTTCCCGTCTTTCCATGATCAACTCTGGAGAGGCGAACATGATGCGGTTGCGAGTTCCACTCACTGCAGGAAGTGCGACCTGTAGTCGACTGTATTCTTCGTGTCTGCTCCTGACAAATCGACCTATTCTAAGCATTGCTGGCGTCTGTTGTACGCGGAATCCAGACACGTGAAACAGCGAACTTTAGGCGAGAAGGCAAGAGCAACGCTCCGCAAGGGAGCGAGCCCACACGGTTCCTAACCCCACTTTTTCAGCGGCAGTGGCAGTATTCCTGTGCTGTATAGCAGCCTGAGCATACTTTCCCTACCAGTGGGTCGTAGCGTAGGCGTTTGCCACATTTGACGCACAGCATCTGCCCATAGAGTTCTCTTGCGCGAGCATCTTGCATGATCTATCGCACAGAACATGTCGTGGTCGCGCTATTGAGGTTTTGCGAGTTCTAACCCCGATTCTACCTGCTCATTGACCATGCCATCACTACTATGAAGATAACGAAAACGACGAGCGCCCATACGAGGGCCCATATGGGGTTTATCGGGAGGCCGCGACGGGATGGAGATGGCTGCATTGCTCTCCACAACCCAACATGACCCAACACGCCGCACAATAAGTTTGCCGCATCGTGACGGGAATGGTTAGGGGTAATGTCTGAAGGACACTCAACGGCGGCGAAGTGGAGTGTAGAGGTGTGTAGGAGCGTTAGCGTGCACATACACGAGAATAGTGGTCTTTACGAATCCTCTTCTCTCACCTGACTACCAGAATAAATAGCCAAGATACCACAGAGTCCACACGAGAGAAATGGGTGAGACAGGGGCATTCACGAAAGAAGTTCTCGGCCTATCCGTAGAGACAAACATGAGATCCGCACCGCCCACGGTTTCTCCTACGGACACAACCTCAACAGTAATGGATCTGATGACGAGGGAAAATGTTGGATCTGTCGTGGTTGTTGAAAACGACCAACCCGTAGGGATAATCACCGAAAAGGATGTGCTACAGAAAGTCATTAGGCCGGGGAAGAACCTTGAACTGACGCTTGTCAAAGACGTAATGTCCAAACCTCTTGTAACGATTGACGCTGAACGAACGATAGCAGATGCCCTGGAAACGCTGCATAAACACAACATCAGAAGACTGATCGTTACAAGAGACAGCGCCCTAGTCGGCCTTACCACAGAAAGAAGACTGCTGGAGATCGTCCACAGCCACTATATGATGAAAGGCCCTGGTCCTCTTGAAACGTCAGAAGGTCACGAACTCCATAAGATAAGAGTCGCGTATGTGAGCACATATCCTCCTCGCGAATGCGGGATAGCTGCGTACACAAAACATCTCGTCGACGCCATCTCCACGTTTTGCGCACGAGCCGTGACGTCCCCAGCGGTTATCGCAATAAACGATAGAGGCGGACTCTATGACTATGAAATTCGAGTAAAGTCTCAGATCGATGCAAATGACATTCAATCCTACGAGAAAGCCGCTCAATACATCAATGCTTCTGATGTGGATGTTGTGAATCTGCAGCATGAGTATGGAATATTCGGCGGAGAATGGGGCGAGTACGTCACGGATCTTCTGCAAAGAATTGAGAAACCAGTTGTCACCACTCTGCACACCATTCTTGAGAAGCCGGTTCCCGATGCAAAAAGGGTGCTGGAGCGAATTCTTGAACATAGTGATTTTGTCGTTGTGATGGCGCAGGCTGGAATAGGAATACTGGAACAACTCTATGGAGGTCATGCAGACAGGATCCGATACGTACCTCACGGATGCCCAAATGTCCCCTACATTGGAACTGCAATGACAAAAAGAAGCTTGGGATTGAAAGAGCGAGTTGTGCTATCGACTTTTGGGTTGCTCAGTCGCGGAAAGGGAATAGAATATGTGATAAATGCGCTCCCACAGGTAGTGAGAGAGCATCCGTCCGTTCTGTATCTAATTATTGGGGAGACGCATCCGGAAGTCCGGAAACGGGAAGGCGAATCGTACCGACAATTCCTTCTTGATCTGGTCGAGTCACTGGGGTTGGAGAAGAATGTCAGATTTGTGAATCGGTTCCTAGCGGAAAACGAGTTGATCAGATATCTTCAGGCGACCGATGTCTATGTTCTTCCATACCCGAGTCGGGAACAGATCAGCAGTGGAACACTCTCATACGCTTTGAGCACAGGCAGAGCCATTGTTACAACCCCGTTTCTTCACGCCGAAGAGGTGATAGCCAATGGTGCGGCCTTGGAATGCGAGTTCAAGGATCCGAATTCCATTGCTAAATCCGTGAACATGCTGCTCAAAGATGATCAGATTCAACAGAGATTCGGTAGAACTGCCTATGAGTACAGCAGAGCCATGATATGGCCGAACGTGGCCATGAGTTATGTCAACGTGTTCTACCATGCCCTCGGTCTCTGAGACCCGTGATCAAGCAGCCTGTCACAACTCGACTGGCGAAAGCGTATGCCAGAATACGTAGAAATGCGTTGAACGCAATGGTGAGAGCAACTGCAGCAGCTGCCAGTTAACTTGGCTCACTTCAGAGCTCTGAACGATCGAGTGGGAATCATACAGTTCGCCCCACGTGCCGTACCTGATGTCACATCGGGGTACACGACCGATGATGTCGCACGCGCTCTCGTTCTAGTTTGCCGTGCCTCGGGCATAATGGATCGTTCGGAACGAATGGCGTTGGCGCGTAAGTATGTCGCTTTCCTCGACAAAATGCGAGGCCCAGATGGACGTTGGAGCAATGAAATGAGTAAGACTGGCAGCGTCAGCGACTCGCCTTCAAACAAGGATCATCTGGGGCGTGCTGCTTGGGCGGCAGGTGCATACGCAGTCTCCGATCTCTGCTCTGACCAGAGATGGGGGCACAACATCCTGAAGGCTGGGCTTCAATGGATACTGGATGCAAAATCCCCAAGAGCCAAAGCCTATTTCCTTCTCGGGATAAGCGAGCTTCTCAAGACGAAGCCTGACTCACAGCTCCGTGACGGTGCGACGAAGCTCGCGAACCAACTGCTCGGCTGGTACGAAGCAGTCAGCCGGCCGGGTTGGAGGTGGTTCGAGGAGAGCTTAACATATGATAACGCTAGACTCCCCGAAAGTCTAGCAGCGTGTCATGAGATCAGTGGAGACTCGGCATGCTTGAAGGTCGCGTCTGAATCTCTGGATTTCCTAATGAGTGTTCAGACTGTTGATGGCGTGTTCGCTCCGGTCGGTAACAAAGGTTGGTATCGAGTCGGCGGGGATAGAGCGCTCTACGATCAGCAGCCAGTAGATGCAGGCGCAACTGTAGAAGCGTGCAATAGGCTGTATCGCGTGACAGGAGAAACACGTTACCGGGACTGGGCGTCACTTGCTCTTTCTTGGTACAGTGGTTCCAATCTCAAGCGACTGGCAGTATACGACTCTCAGACCGGCGGATGCTATGATGGTCTCATAGAGGAGGGAGTGAACCTCAATCTAGGAGCTGAATCCATACTCTCGTATTTGCTCGCCATCACGAGCTTCTCAAGGGACTGATCTCAGCTGTAACCTTCTAAGACTTCTACGAGCAATTTCATCGGGACACTTGCAACACAGCAGACTCTGTCTGCTCCGCCGTAGAAGACCTTGAGTTCATCCTTTATCACGACTGCACCTTCCGGGAAGACAACATTAGGCACGACTCCAACTCTCTCGAAATCCTCCTCCGGTTCTAGGATAGGTTCTGGAGTTCGAGCGATCACTCGGCGAGGATCTTCGAGATCGAGGAGGGCTGCCCCTGCATGGTACACATCGTGAGAATCCACGCCGTGATAGATGACCAACCATCCAGCCCCGGTTCGGATGGGTGGCGGACCAATTCCAACTTTCTTCTCTTCCCACTCCCGCAGCGGCTTCATTATAGTGTTCGCCTCTATGTGGTTCAGGTAGTCCTTCCAGTATGGGTTTGACGTCTCCATCTGCTTGATACTGTCCAAGAAGGCTAACTCGATGTTTGGTGCTATTCTGTGGACAATAGTGACGTGTCCACCGATGAGTTCAGGGAAGAGGGCGCAGTCCTTGTCGTCGCAGTCCGGACCTATCAATCCGTAGCGTTTGAAGTTTCCGAAGTCAGTTGTCGAGGCCAAGGCGATTCGTGGGCCTTGTCGCGAATACGCCGTGTAGAAGACGTAGTATGTTCCGTCGAAAGCGGTGATGCGTGGATCTTCACAGCCCCATTCTTCCCAGGGGCCAGCCGGGGAGAGGACAGATTCCGTGGATCGGTCTATGATCGTTTCCCCATCTATCGTTGCGGCATAGCCAAGTGACGAGATGCAGTGTTCGTCGACCGCCCTGTAGAGTATGTGAGTGATTCCGTCGTTCCTTACGGCCCCGGGGTTGAAGGTCGCCATGCTTTCCCATGCCATCTCGGGTCTTGGTTCAATGATGGGATTGTTGGGGCTCCGGGCCAGCTTGATTCTCATGTCACTCGACACCATGATACTGTAGGGCGCAAACCGAGACCGCATGAGGGACCACCTTTAAGGTTTGCCGCCATTCTCAGACTCGACGCCTAACCCACGAACACGATCCATGCGGTCAAATAAGCAGCCCGTTAGGCTCTCCCGGCTCGTGAGGAGCTAATCCTCGTTGGTGGGTCTCATTATGCGCACGCACAAGAATCATGACCGTTCCTAGCTAGCGCTCGAAAGAAGAGAAAAGCGCGCACGGACGAAGGCACACAACTCTTCCTCTATTGGTAATGGCTTCTTCAGGAGTCACTTGATCCGTGATAGGCAAGTGACGAACCGTTGACCACTAGGAACGTGACCAGTGTTTCTTGAGGCTTTGCGCAGGCTATGGAGCCAGAACAGATAGCTGACATAATATTCTCAGTTGACAAGAACATACGATACGTGGGCATAATCGACCCTTCACCAAGCCATGAAGTCGAACTCTCACGCATGAGAGAAGGCGTCAACTCACTCACACCAGAACATGGAGACCGAGAATTCACTCGAACCATCCCTGAGACAATACTTGGCATGTGCAAGACCCAAGAACGCGATCTAGGCAACGTTCGGTACTCGCTACTGTGCTTCCATAGGCTCACGCTGATGTTCTTCAGGACGCAGGAATATGTAATCGTCATGAGCCTAGAAGCTGGAACCTTCGCGAGGCCGATCTTCGATCGAATCACGCACTTGTTGTCCCTAGATCGATAAGTAACCAACGTCAGTAGCGAACTCGAACCCTCAGAGGAGGGTTGCGGTCAGGACCGTGGCAGGCATATGCGGGCAGAAACCATAGCTCGTTTGGAGGTAACCGTCCTCTAACAGGTCGGCTCGTGAAGTCGAGCACTCGAGGGGCCGCTTACCATATCCGCGCAAGAAAGCCCCTGAATTTATTCATGGAGATGATTGCGTTCAAGAAGCAGGTTCAGTCATCTCTCAGGATTAAATGCGATCGCTTGAAAAGCGTATCATGTGGACGTGTCGCTCCATTGAAGCTGCAACGAACAATCCATGCGAAGCTTGTTCTAGACAGGAAGGGCAAACGCGAAGTCATCGCACGTGAGTATTGGGCTTGGCAGCATCAGCTTCAAGGGTTCAGTGGAGAAGAGCTGTATTCTGCGACGAAGCAACAAGCAGACAGGCTCAGGCAGCGGATACGCAATCAGAACGGCCACGGCATAAAACAACAAGAGTACCCGATGGTTCTCCGACGCGACTGCGTTAAAGTGCAGCATCAGAAGGACAGCGTCTTCAAATGGTGGATTCGAATCCCGTTCCATCCTGAAAGCATCTGGATTCCAATTGAGCTCCCACATGAACAGGAACCACTGCTTGGACATGACATCCGAGAATGCAAACTGATCCGAGATGGCGAGAGATGGTTCGTGAACATAACTGTCCAGAAGGAAGCGAGACTCAAACGCAGATATACAACGATCCTCCCAATTGACATGGGCATACGAAAGCTCGCCACAACCATCGAGAATGACAAGCCAAGATTCTATGGGAAAGATGTTCGGCAGACAAGAGGTAACTACTTCAGGCTGAGACGTTCGGCAGGCAAGGCGAGAATCATCAAACGATGGAGACATAAGGAACGGGAAACGGTTAAGCACCAAGTTCATGCGATAACGCGACGAATCGTCGAAAAAGCCAAAGCCACAAACGCCATCATAGCAATCGGTGATTTGGAAGGCATCAGGGACCAAGATAAGGGCAGACGCTTCAACCGTCGCCTGGCCAGTCAGCCATTCTACCTGTTCAAGCAGCTGTTGACGTACAAGGCGAATTGGGAAGGCATACGAGTCATCACGGTACCTGAAGCCTACACATCACAGACATGCCACCGCTGCGGTATGCGAGGACAGCGTGTCGCTGGAAGATTCTCATGCCAAAACTGCGGTCTGGTCTGCGACGCTGATGTGAACGGTGCATGGAACATCCGTAAACGGGCTCATGGGCTACTAGCGCATGAGACAGGGGTTGTATTGACACCACCCGGAACTCTGGGAGAATGGGAGCTGTGAAGAGCCTCGACCAAGCCCAGAGAATCTCCCGACTTCAGTCACGGAGAGTGTCAAGAGGGACCGACAAACTATTCCACCCGTGCATTACCTGGTCACATGTGTAAGCGAATGTCGCGCAAAGCCATCATCGTGGTTCCATTTGCAGTCTTGACCGTTATTGTAGTGTTCTTCACGTTGGCGTACTTGGCGACGATATGGTTCCGAATACCCCAAGAGCTTGGTTTTCCGCTTCCGGTGCGTTTCATTGGTCTATTGCTACTTCTCTCAGGCTTCGTTCTTCTTGGCTGGCTCTTCAGATACAGGAAACCTGTGGTCATCCTCGTCTCGACATACGTGACCTTCTCGAAGGCGGCAAGGAAACGAGCAAGTCTAGACGAGCGGTCAGGCAGGACCGAGCCTCTAGTTGTCCGAGGCCCCTACAGATACGTCAGGCACCCATTGTACTCCGATGTTGTCCTACTGCTTCTTGGCTGGTGGCTCTTGCTTGACTACAGCTTTCTACTCATCTCAGCATTGTTTCTGCTGTTGTGGTTCAGTTGTGTGGTAACCCGGTTCGAGGAGAGAGAACTCAAAGCCCTTTTCGGCAACGATTATGAGAAGTATGCAAGTCGGGTTCCAAGGATCATTCCTTTCACGAGTGAGCTGGGCAGACTCCTAGGACATCTTGGAAGTCGTCAGAAGTCAACATAGGGCAATAGCGCAACCTAAGAGCTACGTGAGGAAGCGCAGTCAAGCGAAGCCGTCTATTGCATAGCATTGGCGGCTTTGCCGACGATACCCCACAGTTCCTCCTCAAGCGTCCCGCCATGCTGAGGCTTCTCAACGTAGCGCCCAATCTCTCGCCAAGACTTGTCATGAACCACTATCGCGGGAATTCGCAATACACGCATCTCTTCCGCTATGTCCCGGTTCTCGTCGAAATCGACTACCTTCGCAAGGATGTTACTGTTCTTTGTTTCGATGAGGAGTTTCGCTAGGCTCGGTATCTGCGCTCTGCATTCACCGTTCCATTCAGCTGAGAAGACCACCATGAAGAGCCGTGAATTGACCGTGGAGAACTTCTCAACTATGTCCGGTTTCGGTTGGTATTCCTGGACTCGACGTTTCATTGTCTGCTTACTGCTCGGGTTTCTCACGGTGTTTATGTAGTCGAAGATGTCTCGACCGATCTTCATCGCCATCAAGAATTCGTCAACTCAATGCCGTTCATTTCTTGAGTCAGAGAATCTCGTTCAGAGTATCCATTCAGTGTACGACTTTCTATTCGCGTAAAAACACTTTGTCGGTGTCAAGCACAAGCTTTCCCGTCTGAGGATCGCGTCTTGTGACGCCGAAGGCTTCTATCCTCATTCCAGCAAGCTTCCCGGTTATGTCGATGGGTAAGGCTACGGTACTCGTCCCTTTCGCTAATATTTCTTTCTGAGCCCAGTTCACGCTTTTGCCGATGAGGGTGTGCGGTTCTTTGGTTCGTACGTTCGCCATGATCGTGTCGGTTCCATCATCAAGCCGCATGCGGGTCGTAAGCAGCCAAGTAGGCTCAGCTAGCGGACCGTGAGTGGAGCAGGCAAAATGATCGTCCGATGGGGCAACCGGCTGTTCACATTGATCGCACACAGAAGCCAAAACAGCGTCCTCTCCAGCGTCAAGAACGATCGCTCTAACCCAAACCCGCTCGTTCTCCTTGAGACTGAGGAACTGTCGAAACTCGTCCGCGGTGGGGCCCGCATTCTCTGCGTGGGCGAGCACCTCAAGCTTCGACGCTTGCACGGTGTTGAATTCCGTGTCTCCCACTAGGCCCGGTTTCGGTACGAGGCCGTAGATACGAATCCTTGAGCCCCGCTGAAGCTTGCTTGCTTCAGTTGCGTGCGATCTCCAGAACGAGACTCGTGCCTCACCTGTGCCGTCACGGATTCGAGTCGACGTCACTTGGATATTCTCCCCTTTCCCTGTCGTAACGTCCCTCAACTCTGGGTCCGCAACGACTTCTCCTTCTATTGCGACCAGTCCAGACTGCAGCCCGGTCTCCGCTATCTTATTGATCTTAACCTCGACAGTCACGCTCTTGTCTTTCAGCTTCTGGATGGACGCGGTTCTTCCCGCACTTATCGAGACTTGGCCAAGCTGCAAGGTCGCCCTCGCATCTTCAATCTGAATAATGTCGCCCACATTGAGCTCAGATGAGAGTGCGGCCTTGTCATCCCACAAGGAGACAGAGACTATTCCGGTCTCATCCCCGACAAGTACGCGTGAAACATCAACCGACTCGCCGGTCTTTCTCCGCACTTGTTGCGTCTCGCTCGTTCCGACGATCCGCCCCACGAAATTCGCTGCTGGCAACTCCGGTTTCAATTCAGAGATCTTGTGTATCTTGAGCTCTGGAATGGCAAAGCCTTCCGGTGGCTTTTCTAGGATAGCCACTTGCGCCATGTTATCCAAGTGTATCTCAATGCGCCCGAAGTTGTCTCGGCACAATCTGCCGCCTTGAACTTTCAAAACATCGTTCTTCTTGAGGTTCCTGAGTTCCTCGGCCCTTTCATTCCACGCGACCAATGGGATCGAGCCGGTGCTGTCTGTGAGTGTGGTTCTTAGCACGGTTCCTTTCTGCCCGTTTCTGTTGAACTCGTAGATTCTTGGTTGAGAATGAATGATGCCGAGGACGTTGAGTTCGATGATGGGCTCGCGAATCTTGCCTATTGCGGTGATCGGAGCTGGAGTCGGAGTTCCAGTTTCAACGCCAATAGTAATCTCGCTTCTCTCGCCCGCATTCAGTTCTACTTCGCCTGCGAGTCCGGTCCGTGTGTAGCCGTGTCTTATCGTGATGGGTTTCCCGGTTATGTCGCCATGCTTGACGGTCTCGTCTGCCTTGTCATCCCAGATGGCGCATCTGACCTTCCCAGTCTCATCTTCAAGAACTACACTCAAAACGCGGCCAGCTGAGCCGTCTTGGCGCACGAAATCTCTTGACGGCTCGATAGAAACAACCTTCCCGCTCAACGTCGCGTCGTTGAGTCCGGCGACCAGATCTCGAACCTTCATGCTTGGAACAGCCACAGGCTCGGTCTCAACCAGGAGCTCCTCCGCAACCAGCCTAGCAGCACCTTGGTCCAGAAGCAGGCCCTCAAAGTCGAGCTTCTTCGCCTCGATGAGACTTTGGACCTGTTCCCGCGTCAAGTCTTTACGCTGGGCTAAGATCTTCTCAATGAGCTCATCGACTGTGCTCAAGCATTAGTCTCCTGTAGGGTCTCATGTGATCGCGGCTGTGTTGAATTCCATCCGGTCCTAATACGGTCTTAATCCTTATAATCGAACATTGCGGTAGACGCAGACAATCAGGTGGCGAGGATTGACCACAAGCGGTCGAACGTTGACAACCCTTGCATGGGGGCTCTTCTTCATTCTCGTCGGCGGCGCATGGATCTACGGCGAGACCTACCACATAGACACGGGCACAATCATCGCGATCGGTGTCGGTCTAATACTAGTCGGGTTGAACCTCGCACGAAGCAGCATAGGGGTCAGGATGAGCAAGTTCAGCCTAGCGTTGGGCATACTTGCACTGCTGATAGGACTCGCCCGATATTACGGTCTAAAGGTGGACATAGTCCCGCTGATCATCATCCTGATTGGGCTCTTCATAGTTGCAGAAGCCGTCGCGAGAAAGAGAACCGCATAGCCACGCGAGAGTGCCCTGTGTTTTCCGACCAAAGTGTTCTGAAGGCTCCGTGCGATTCTGCCAAAACCAACTGGGGCGACGGAGCAGTATTGACGAAGTCTAATGCTTATTCACCCTCTACCGAGCTACTGTGTAAGCACCGCCATTACTGATTCCCGGGTCGGCTTCGCTTTTGTCCTCCCCTCTGTTGAGAGAACTACTGCCTCCTGATCCTTCAAGCCGTTACCGGTCGTTATGCAGACGGTCTCTTCGTCTGGGTCAATGAAGCCTCTGTCTGCAAGTTTTCTGACGCCGGCTATGGTTGAGGCGCTTGCAGGTTCGACGAAGATGCCTTCTTGGCTGGCAAGCATCTTCTGGGCCTGAAGTATTTCTCCATCAGCGACGGTTTCAATCAACCCACCTGAATCTTTAGCGGCCGCAAGAGCTCTCTTCCAGTTGACGGGTGAACCTATCCTGATGGCCGTGGCGATCGTCTCCGGCTTTGCAGCTGGCTCGACATGATCGAGTCCCAGTCTGAACGCGTCCGCAATCGGTGACGCTCCCTCTGCTTGGATACCAATTAGGCGCGGGAGCTCATTCGCTAACCCTAGCGCTCTTAGCTCAAGAAGGCCTTTCCAGACCGCGGTAATGTTGCCTGCATTCCCGACCGGGAGGACTATGACCTCCGGGAGTCGGCGGAGCTGGTCATTGATCTCGAACGCGACTGTCTTCTGACCCTCAACTCTAAACGGGTTGACGGAGTTCAGGAGATACGGGCTTCCGTCCCTTCGGGCTGCATCCACGACGAGCCGCATGGCATCGTCGAAGTTGCCATCGACCTCGATTATCTGCGCGCCATGCACAACAGCTTGAGCGAGCTTCCCGGCCGCGATCTTGCCCGCGGGGATCATGACGAAACATCTCAAACCAGCTCTTGCCGAGTATGCGGCGAGAGACGCTGAAGTGTTACCCGTCGACGCACACATCACCGAGCCTGCACCAAGTTGAAGCGCCTTCGTCACGCCTACAGTCATACCTCTATCCTTGAACGAGCCGGTGGGATTCTCGCCCTCGTTCTTCACATGAAGTCCTTTCAAACCAAAAATACTAGCGAGATGGCGACATTCGTGAAGTCCAGTTCCCCCTTCTCCAAGAGAAATGACGTTCGCACCTGCTTCAATTGGCAAGAGCTCACGGTATCGCCACACACCGAGCGGTCTATTGCTCCAGTCGCTGATGTCGAGGTCTGCAAGGTGAGTGAACCTGATTTCAAGCAAACCGCCGCATTTCTTGCAGACGTATGCCCGCTCGCTCAGGGTGTGAGAGGTCCCACATTCGATGCATTCGATCGTACACTGCATTGGCCACCTACTCCCTGATGATGACTGCTCCACGAGCCGGTCTGGAGGTGATGGCACGGGATTCGACACCGACTAACTCGAAAGCGTCCCTCATGGCCTCGGCTACTGTTGAAGCTCGCACCTTTGTGTTGTCAACGATCGCGATCATGCTTGGACCGGCTCCACTGATGGCGGCTCCTCCGGCCCCTGCCTCCAAGGCGGCCTTTCTTACCTCAATGTAGCCGGGCACCAAGTGGGCTCGTGCAGGTTCGACAATCGCATCAACCATTCCCCTACCAATTAGGTCGATATCCTCGGAAAGGATTCCTGCTATGATGCTGGCTGCGCCTCCCACGTTCTGAGCGACCTTCCCAAGTGGGACCCTATCCGGAAGGGCGGCGCGGGCAACTTCCGTCTTCTTGGGTGGAGCGGGTGCGGTAGGAATGGCGATCGCGACCTCCAGCGCTCGTGGTGGAGATAACCCGGCAGCAGAGAACGGAGAGTGAGACTGGACGAATGTGAACCCACCCAAGACGGCAGCTGCCACGTTATCCGCGTGCGGAGAACCTGAAGACGCTATTTCGCCCCGTGCTGCGACTTCGACGATCTCATTCGTCGTCAACTGCAGCCCTAGCATGTAGTTCAATGCAACCGCGGTTGCAGCCGCACTTGCGGCGCTACTTCCGATGCCCTTACCGACAGGTATCCCTTTCTCGATTCGAATCTTGACTCCGGTACCTATCACTCGACGGCTGAGTAGTTCCTTTGCTACCAATCCCGCGGTATTAAGCTCCGGGTCCGCCGGCACCTCGACTGAATCAGGCCCGGTTATCTCCAGCGTCACGCCTCCGGGTGAAGTCTGAATGTGGACTGTGTCGAGAAAAACTTCCAGAGCCAAAGCAAACACGTCAAAGCCAGGGCCTAGGTTCGCCGTTGAGCAAGGCGCTGTCACGGTTACAGAGTTGATCTGTGCAGCTTCCGAAACCCGAACGGGAGATATCGGCAGCATGCCCAGGCAACTGTCGTGGGCAGTCAGGCGGACTTTTGGGGCAGATCGATGGTGATTCAAGTACATTTTCATTCACAAACCAATTCATAGGAAAGCCGACCAGCGAGCGAGGAGCTCCGAGAAGTTCAGGAGCGCTGTTCGGCTCAGCTAGTGCTGGGCGTTGTCGTTGCGGAAGTGGCTGTCGTGTACGTGCGGTAAGCGGGAGTGGACAACGCTGTACCTCGGGCGAGTAAGTGCCGACTGACATGTAATAAGACTTGTTCAGGGAACTGACGTATTCCGTGGTCAATCGATGACCACAAACGGACAGCATCTCTTCAATCGGTTCAGAGGTGAAGAATCATGGTGCTGAGGTGTTTTTATGTGTCTGTTTCTTCGGAATGGCGAGCACGTAGATAGCGATGAGCATCAGACATCCCGCAAGAGCCTGCACTAGGCCAAGGGGTTCGCGGAGCACGAAGAAGGCCGTGACGGCTCCGAACAGCGACCCTGTCGAGAATATCACCCCCGTCCTCATCGCTCCGATCTGTTGAAGCGAGAATAGGAAGAACAGCAGAGAAAGCCCCACGCTGAAAACTCCCAAGATCAGCAGCCACGAGATCGCGAATGTGCTCAGGACAATTCGAACACCGTAGAGCGACACGACCGCGAAAAGTAACCCACCACCGATGATTCCTTTCAGTGATCCTACCTGCAAGAGGCTCCTCTTGACCGAGAGGACCTGTGAGAGGTTGTTGTCGATTCCCCAACAGAAGGCGGCGAGCACGACCAGTACGTTACCTAGGAACGTGCCTGTCGACCGTATCTGCTGGAGGTTGAGGTTCGTTGTCAGTATTACGGCGCCTATGATGAGTAACGCCATCGCTGCGTAGTCTTTCGGTCTTCCTCTTTCGCCTAGAAAGACGAATGCGATCGCGATCGTGAACAACGTCTCCGTGTTCCCGAGCAGCGCGGTAGAAACCGCCGTCGTGTTGTTGAGTCCGAGCAGGTTGAGGGAGGGGGCGAGAACTCCACCGAACAAGGCAATCAGCAGAAGTAACACGCCATCCTTCCGTGTAGGTTCTGTTGTCGTGTTGCCGGGCAGCTTGAGCCAGGAAACTAGGTTTGCCTTCTTGGGGAGGAAGCTCACAGTGCCCAGAAAGATGCCTCCAATCACATAGGTCAGAGACGCGATCGTAAGCGGGGACACAGACTCCAACAGCATCTTGTTGACAGTCGTGGAGACACCGAACAGCAAGGCTGAGCAGAGCGCCGCCACATAGCCCCAATGATGCGACATGCCCTGACCTCTGCCCTCGCGCCGATCCACAACGATGGTTTTTTGGGCAACGTACATACAAACGCTAGGCTGAGTGTGTTTCGGTCGATGTCTGAGGAAAAGCTGGAGCAGATTGGAGCCATAGGTAACTACTACAGCAAGATTAGCGTCGCTGTGGTGGATTTGACCGGCAAGCTAGCCATCGGGGACACCATACGCATCAAAGGCGCCACCACAGACTTCCGCCAGAAAGTAGACAGCCTGCAGATCGAGCATGCGAATGTCCAGACCGCAGGCCCCGGGCAATCAATAGGGATGAAAGTCGCGGACAAGGTCAGAAAGGGAGACCTAGTCTACAAGATCCTCTCATGAGCCAAGACGGGCACGCGAGTCGGAGCTCTCCCAACGATAGACGTTACTCTGGACCATCCGGATCCGTATCTGAGAAATCACTGACTCTCTCAACGCCTAGGACCTGGACAGGTTGGACGTTATGCCTACCCGCCCGCGTTTATTACGGGCATCTCCCTAAAGAGTCCGTTATAACTAAAATGGGTTATCGCGAATAGTTATAATTCAACTCCCCCTTACGGCTGTTTGACCGCGTCAGGCACTGACTTTAATAGCCCCGTGCGAAACGATTGCATATACCGTCGAGTGATGAAGATTGGTTGCACACGCCATAGGAAGAATCGCAAGAAGAACGGACGGAAAATATTTCCTGTACCTTCCAAAGCATCTGGTCGAAGACAGCGCCTTCCCCTTTAAGCTGGGATCATCAGTCCCGGTGCGAGTGATCATAGATCGCGATGGAGAGAAACTTCTGATCATGCCTCTCAAGGCCGATCGGGCACAACGCAGAAACAAGGGATAGTTGTATCGCTCGGAATCTCCAACGTGAGAAAAAGCGCGTTCCCAAACCACTAGCTAGGTTTCTGCTTCTCGGATAGCGGACAGGGCCAGGTGGGAATTCTTTATCATGTGGAGTACGACTGATTTGGTAGGCGAAGATTGATGCCCAGAGTTGCATATTTCGAAGGAACAGATCCGCTTCTCTTAGCGAAACTTGCGTCTGAAGGAGTTGAAACGTTGCCAGTCGCAAACACATGGGACGGCCATGGAAAGTACGTGAACCACCTCAGCAAGGGCGAAGTGAACGTGGTCGTCGGCTACCTCCACAAGGTCATACCAGCGGAACAGGATCGAACGAAAGCAACTGACCTACTGTTCGCGTGCAAGAACTTCGACATACCCGTCGTGCTTGTCGTCTCGATGTCGCATCGCGAGAAGGCCAAGAAGATACTGGGAGATGTTGGATCAAACGTTCACGTCACCGCTCCGGAGGACCTAGAGGCGGAGATCAGAAAGCACCTCTAAGCTATTCGACAAGCATCGGACCATGCATTCGCATTCACGATCTACTAGCGGAGCGCTTGCCGGTCGTCTGGTCAGGTGACTCCGATCTCACTAGGGGACTGATAAGGCTAAGTTGGTTGGGGCGCATCGTATCTGTACAGGATCTAGCTTGGGCCGCAGTGACTCATCCACAGTTCAGGCATGCTTCAGTTTGTGTCGGCACAGGAAGAGGTGCTGATGGCTGCTAACGGGCATGTGTCGGTTCAGAGCTGCTTCAGGTTCTCATCTACCTTGTCCGCCTCTAGCTCTGTGATGCGAGTCCTCAAGGTAGCGGCCTCGTTCTCAGATTTCGATAATCTGTCTTGAAGTTCTTGTATCTTTGACTTGAGCGCTCGAATTCTGCTTGTCAATTCTTGGTCCCTTGCCTCAGCATCTGTTTTAGGTATGGATTCAGCAAGCTTGGATTCCGCGAGGTTCAGTTTCCCGCGGGCCTCTCTCAGCGCAGCTTCGAGCTGGCTTGCTTTCTCCTTGAGGGTGTCCGCTTCGATTCTTGGAACTGAGGCGGCGAGTTTGTCCCCAAGGTCAGCAACCTTGGCTTGGAGGTCTTGCTTGAGGGCTTCCAAGTCGACCATGGGGATCGATGCGGCCAGCCTGTTTTCGAGTTCTCCGATTTTGGCCTTCAGTTTGTCAGTCTCTGCCTTTGGCACCGACTCAGCAAGTTTTGACTCAAGCCTGTTGACCTCTTCTTTGAGTTTTGCTTTTGCTGTCTCGACTTCAGCTTTCGGAATTGACTGAGCGATCTTTTCTTGTAACTGGTTGAGTTTCGAGTTTAGCGCTTGGAGATCTGTCTTGGGGACGGACTCGCTCAATCGGGCCTTCAGTTCGCCGAGTTTCGATTGGAGACTGCGTATTCGGGCGTCGGCCGTCGCTTTCGGTATTGAGACGACGAGTTCCTCCTCGAGCTTGTGGATCTTGTTCCTCAGGCGTGACCTCGCTCTCCTCAGCCTCGCATCGACGTCAACAATCGAGATGGACTCGTTCAGCTTGGACTTCAGCTCTCGCAGCTTGGTTTGCAGGACCTCAGCTTCGGCCCTAGGGACTGCGTCGGCCAGCCTTGTTTGCAGTTCTCGGATTCTCTGCTCAAGCCTATTAGTTCTCGATTGGCGAGTAGGACGAGTCTTGCGTCTCTTCGTTCTCAACGGGCGAGAAGGGGGAGTCTTGCGTTTCTTCGTTCTGGATACATGACGGGGGTGTGTCTTACGCCTTTTTCGGGCCAAACAACCACTCTTCCACCGACATTCGCTTCACACGTTCACCACAGTCTATGGTGTTTCTACCTATTCTCTGTTTTCACGGCAAAGCCTGGACACGATAGTCAAGATCTCGTTAGCCTCGACGGACTGACCGATTTCCCGCAAACTCAGATCTGATGGAAGTCTAGGTACACGAACTCCAATTGTCACTTGATCTCACAACCTTCACGCACATAGTAACTGCTACAGTTTAAACCAACGACCTACCTACAAGCGGGTCATGAAGCTCAAGAATAGCGTCACAATAGTCTCAATTTTCACTTTGGTCATCATATTTTCCGCCTTTCTTGCAAGTCAATTGGACAGAAACATGTGGACGAGTACATTTCTAATGATTCTGTTTGGTGCCGTAGGAATAGCTGGACTTGCCAAGTTCAAGGATCCCATAATTCTGGAACTTGGTGTCATTGGTCTTGTTGCAGATACCGTGTGGGAGCTCTATGGAACTGGAAATCGACTGTGGGGCTATTATGGTTCTCCGTTCTACATGATACGTGGAACTCTGCCAATAGAAGTTGCAGTCTTATACTTCTTCTTAGGGATGACTGCCACTGTATACGTACTATACCGATTCGAAAAGAAGTGAAAAGTGAAGCATCGCATGCACAAAATCTTCAATGACATATGGAAGACCTATCCCGAGAACATGCTCAAGAACCGGACCTGGCACTGGTGGTGGTGGCTTCATTTTTTCGAGAACCCTGACAACCCAGAATTCCCCAAGCAACTCATGGTTCTTTGGGGCACTAGGAACTGCAAGAAAGTTCGCGTGGACGATTTCTACTGGGAGCCAAGAATCCCAATGGAGACTACGCAAAATCACGCTGCTTTCGAATCAATGGTCGCCTCTTGGTATTATGACGGAAACAAGATGCATGACCCTCTCATCCTCGACCACGGGGAGACCAGAAGCGAGTGGGATGACCACTCTGGACGAATCAAGATGGAAAGTGATCAGGGTGCCTATTCCTTCGGTGGCAGCCCTGCGGATTTCAAGCTGAACGTGCACAACGAGAACGTCGGGATCGAACTATCGATGCAGCGATGGAAAGACGCGATGGCGGAACTGGTGCCAACAGGAAGGGGCTTCATCGGAGACATGGGGTACTCTATGCTCAAATACAGGGGGCTCTTGTCATCGGGAAAAATCCGAGTGGGCGAAATCGAGACTCCCATGAAGGGCAGATCCTATTTCCAGAAAGTTCGGATATCCTCGATTACCCCCTGCTGGTACTGGGCTACGGTACAATGGGATAATGGCGCCTACCTGCAGTACTTCCTACCGCATATCGGAATACCGATGCTCAGGCGCTCGATATCACACGAGAGCTCGATGGACTGGGGAGAAAAGATGGTTTCAAAGACGCTCAACTTCTACGACCCTGAGGAGGGGAAGGAGCACTTGATGGAGGTCACTAGGATAACCAAGCGTTACGAGAATGACCTGCCGATATTCAATGTGAACGCATTCTCCGAAGAAGGCGAGCTAAGCATAGAGATGGCAACCTACGCAAGGTGCTGCTGGGACATATCGCAACCCCTCATAGGACCGGTTTGGCACGGGATATTCTACAACGAGTACCCTGCAAGGGTCACGAATTTCGAATTCAAGGGCGGTACTCGCAGGGTAAGGAACGGTGACTTCGGCAAAAGTTACTGCAACTGCGAGCACACATGGGGGTCTATCTGAAGAATCTGTTTTGTGTGCGAGTCTGAGGGAGGGTGCACACACCGGGAGAGCGGCTGGTGGAGGTCGCGTTGTTATTCATGATGCGCGTCTCGTAATTTGAAACGTCGTTTGTCGTCGTTTAGGGCTGTCTTGTGTGTGCCTCTGGGTGTGGGGGATATCAGGTCGTTAGGGGATGTACACTTGCCCACTTGTGCGTAGGGGCCTTAAAGAGCAAGGCAACCCAACATCTAGCGATCTTGTTGAAAGGTCTGCCAAGAGACATGGTGCACCGCGGTCGAGGGAGACCACGTGGCCAATGGCAATCCATCTCCGACATGACGCGTCTCTGGTATTTGATCAGGATCTCAAAGAAATACGGACTTGACACACGCAGATTTCTCATGTGTTTTCCACACGCGTGGGCTTATGAAAAGTCGTCGCACAATGGTGTATCGATCCAACTCCGCCAGAAGACAGAGGACAACTGTGTCTTTCTCGTAACGCAAGATCAGAAGGTCATCGCTCAGCTACAGCTTAGCCAGAAGCTGTTGAAGTATCTTCCAGAAATGGATCCCGCGAGTTTCCCATTCATCGAATTGACTCCGGCTAGCAGAATGGAAACGTTGGAAACGAGCGACCAGCAAATCAAAGACATAGATGGTAGGGTCAGAAGTGTCAATCTGAAAGCAAAGGTTGTTGGGAAATCAATTCCAAGATGTGTCTTCTCAAGGTTCGGTGATGCTCTCACTCTCTCGACTGCGACAATTTCTGATGGCACCGGGTCCTTGAGGATGTCGCTCTGGAACGCCGAGATAGACAGAGTCTCGATCGGAGACACAGTTCAGATCAATAATGGACGGGTAAGAACCTTCAGGGGCGAACTGCAAGTTAGCCTTGGTAGGAAGGGCAGACTGCAAGTCGTAGAGAACCAATCAGTGCAGTAAGGTCGCCCTGAGAAGATGTGACCCACAACCATACTCGCGTGAACTCAATGCGCCGGAAAGTAGGCGCATATGAGGGTCGAAACTCACGGAAGACTGTCCGAGTGGCATGTGAACCGAACATGATCCTCGGTTCGAGATGCAGGCTTGCACTACGGGGTTACATCGTAAGAATGCCCTTGCTGTGAAGTACCTGCGCTTGGTTCTGTGTGTAACGCCAGAGCACATCCGCGCGACTGGTTTGGAAATCCCAAGGGGCAACCAATACCACATCGCCAACCTTGATCCAGACCCTCCTCTTCATCTTCCCTCGTATGCGGCAGACTCGGTCGGCTCCGTCTGAACACTTCACCATTATCCGATCGTACCCGAACATTTGGGTTACAATCCCAAGCAACTGACCTACTCCTGGAAGAACCAGTTGATTGATGTCTCCTTCTGAAAGGACCCTTCTCTTTCCCAATCCACACTGCCTATCCTACAAGGTGATAGCTCGACTCTCCGTTTTAACCTGCCTCACCATAGGCGGCAACTGCTTTCGATCCAGGTTAGGGCTGACTGCTCATGATACAAAGTCAGTCACGGAACACCGGTGAGAGCTGAGGAGTCCAGATGCCTCGACGTTCAGCGTTCCTCGGATCTGAGTCGTCTCTTCGTCTCCACATCCAATTCTCGAACGAGTCTGATGACTTTGAAATGCTGCGCGCCTAGCGCGAAACCAGAGCGTCTTTCGGCGTTCGCTGCCAACTTTCTCGCTCGCTCTAGCTCTCACGCTTCTTTCACAAGAGAACCAAGAAGCGGCACTGCCTACTCCAGAATCTGACAAGCACGAGTCCGTTGCGGTGCTAGTGTGGCTGCGAGGTGCAAGCCCGAGGGCGCCGCACCCGCGAATGCGGCACTCATCGCATAAAAAACATGGGTAGGTTCCTAGGGGCAGCAGGGTTTCAGTGGAAGAGTTTCCGCGGGGGCTGCGAACTTACTTACCTGAACCCTCTCGTCGCCGCAAAGGAAATTCCTAGTGCTTTCGTTTCTTCTTTGTTTTCTTCTTCGCTTTCGGCACAGAAATCACGTGTACATCTAATGTCACTATTGCAGGTTTAACACTTCCGACCGCCACGAAGTCCTGTCCGCGCTGCCAGGCTTCCTCGTCTTCCTCGTCTTCTTCCTCATCTTCCTCTTCATCTTCTTCTTCTGCCAATTGACACACCGCCCGCCCAGTGCCTCTGTTCGGCTATAATACGCTTCGTGTTTTCGCTACGTATTCGCTCGTTCCCAATCTTTTTTCTCGTCAAGGTGATTTGTTCTGCAGCGTCCATGCTGTAGAAGATTCGTTCAGTTGGAGAGACACCTGCGTTTATCCGACGTGTGGATCGGCCGTTTCTGGCACAGACACATCGAGATACCTAGTCGTGGCAGGTCTGGACTAGGAAATCCTACAGGATGCACATTTGAAGGCAAATAAAAATGAAGAAATTCCGGTCAGTATCGGTTCTAGGCTATTTGCCTAGTACCTTCGGTGCTTCTGGTAGCAGTCTCTACAGTAGACTGGTCTCCCCGTCGTCGGCACAAACGGTACTTCCGTGTCTGCGCCGCAGTCGGAGCATTTGACTTTCGTCATTTGCCTTGGGGCACCATAGCGTCGATTCTCGTAACCCATCTCGCTTTCCACCATCCCTATTCTCTAGTTATACGTAAGATAGTACTCAACGCGATAATCGGCACGGCCCTGACGGCCTTCCCGTCATCCACGTAGTAGGATCTTCAGTATACTGAGCAGGGAAGAGGCGAGACTAGTATAAAAGGTGACCCAACACTCGTGGCCGGGCACACGAAGAGATCCGATGAGGACACGACGCGTGAAGATGCCGGACGACGGTTCAAATGACAACGCTCGCGCCAGCTGACCCGCACACACAAAAATCACATGAACGACGAACGGACTGACGAATGGCTGACGGTTTCCTATTTGTTGTTAGTGGTCTGTTGTTGAATGGTTCGGTGCCTAGTGGTGCGCATATACACGTAGGTAGAGCTCAACGTCGCATGTAAGGGGTTAAGTTTGGCCAATAAAGGCGGGAAGATGGCGCGTATTATGCTTCGCTATCTCCAACTGGTTCGTGTCCAGTTGTTGTGATACCTGCCTGCATCGTATCTAGGACTATGTGCGCTTGGAGCGGCTTCTCGGTTTGCAGGATTTTCAAAACTTCGCTGAATCGTGCAGCTTCAAAGTACATGTAGATACCCCAGCCACCTGGATTTGGATCGTAGAGATTCTTCGGGATTGTTTGACCCTTTCTTATGAAGTCAATTGTCGCAACACGTGTATTTCCTTTCCACAAGTATATTCGAGCATCCATTTGATGATGCTGGCTGTAGTAGCCGAGACTATATTTGTCGAAGTCCTTTTGTATAGTCTGAGCCATATTGGTTAGACCCACTGGTTAGACCAGCCCCCGGGCAATTAAGTTTGACGGTGATTCAAGTTCACGCGTCCAAATTGCTGAATATGATCTTGATTACCTGAATTTGAACCGTCGTTTCTGTCGGTTTTGCGATAGTTTCAGCTAGAGAAATTGAAACGAAATCTGTCCTTCCCGTTCTGTGTTGTGTGTGCGCACCAGCCGTCGTCGTTTGGGCTATTTTGCGTGTGCGCACCACGTGACCCACGCACATAAAATCAAACGTGTTAGGTCCTGCCGCGCCGCGCTAACAACGCACAAGAATCGCACATACGAAGGCGACGCCGGATCGCTTAGAGTTCGCGCGCGAAATAGGCAAAGACGAGTGTGCTTCATTTTGTCGGTTTCTGAGCAGCAGATTTTCTGCTTGCGAAGAGCATGAGGAATATGCCCAATAGCCCTATGGCACTCGTCACGCTAGTGGTCCTTTCTCCAAAGACCTGTCCACCCGCCATCATAATGATCCCTGTCGCAACCAATACCACTAGTGCTCCAATCAACACGTAATCCCATTTCCTCATTCCGATCTACCGCTCCATATATGGTAGGCCCGCCAATATCAACAGCAGTCACACCTTGAACTATTGCGAGGGAACCCTCGCTTGGTGTCGAGGTTTGAATTTGCATGGGTACGTTGGTGCGAGCATCGTAATTTGAACATATTCCAAGAAATGCGGGATTTCCAATCGAAATTCACCGGCCATAGCCGGCGAGATGTGGCTGACACTGTCGCTGAGCCTACAGCCTAAGTGGGTTCCGTCCTTGGTCTTGCAGATCCACCACAAGTCTCAAGAAGTCATTGTGGTCCCTGCGGATATGCTGTCTATTTCACACATGACCCCATTTTGCACGCCTTGACCTTCTTGGCCGGCGTTAGGGATGATTAGCTTCACTCGTTCGCTTCTTATGAGCGTAACTGATCAGCATCAAAGAGGCCAGAACCAGTACCGAAGTGATCAGGGCAGCGGAGTTCGAGAATTCTGGAATGGCGTTGCCGGCCAAAACAAGTATGCCCCATGTGTTTATGTCCGTGTGGTAGAGGTTTGTTTTCGCGTCCACGTAGAAGAAGAGGTGGTCGGGCCACGGGTTGTCTCGCCCGGTGGAGTAATCATATGAAATACTGGATCCGCCGACGGGAGGGACGCTGGTGCCGGTGGGTTTCCGTGGCGAACAGAAATCTATCTCTTGTCCAGCAGTTGCGTTGAAAAGTTTGAGTGGAATGCTGGTCTCGTACATCTTGTGGTTCGAGGGGCTGTTTGGGCTTGAGCCATATCCCACGGCTCCTATCACGCCAGTGGGAGTGTAACATTTCCGGCTCGGTCCCATGCATAACTTTCCTCCTAGGCCCCAGAACTCAATCCAGGTGAAGGTTACGTTCAGTGTCGAGGTTTCGGTGTTCGCGAGCACAATCAGGTTCTCGTCCCATTGATCATTGGTCCTGTCCCCGGTCGCGTCCACCATGACGTACAGCTTCGAGTTGTCGTTCATGATGTATACGGTGGCGTTCAGGTAGGTGCTGTTGTACGGTGGAACTCTGAAGGTTATCTGCGGCGAGTCAGGCCATTCGCCCTGCGAGAACTTTCCATCCATGCTCGGCGGTGTGGAAGCCCACACGCTATTAATAACCGGCCTAGTAGCGGAGTAAGCGTTGGGAAAAGAGGCCACAATCGCAATTAGAAGTGCAACTCCAAGAAGGTTCGTATTGCCACGTCTCAGTTTCGAAAGCAACAACCCAGTCCTCCCGTCTTTTCCTATTGATAGCTATGGGAATAAGTATTTGCGATGCCGTGCGTAGCGCAGCTATTGCGTCATCGCCAAGGGCGGTCTTTCGCCTAACATACTCGGGGCTATACAGAGACGCAGACATCTTGTACGCTTTGCATTGCTCGCCCTATGATCGGGTCTTTTCAATATGCGAACAGACTGTTATGGGTATGACTACATTGAACGGTCCGGGTCTCGTGATGCGGGCGTCGTAATTTGAACCGTCGATTGGCGTCGTAGTTTGAATTGTGTGTGTGTGCACACTATGGGACCCACACGAAAAGGATAATCCACGAGATTGGCCAAGAATGCGATCATGCCCAAGATCGAACCAGTAGTCACAGGGTATATTCCTCCATGTATGCCGGCGCGCTTACTTCCCATCCATCCTTGGAACGGAGATAGCCCGTTAGGCTCAAGATCGATTCCTCTTCGCCGTGGGTCAGGAAAACATGCTTTGGCGGAGACTTGAAGCCGTTCAGCCAGCGCTTCAGGTCGTTCATGCCGGCGTGGGCGGAAAAGCCATCTATGCTTTCAATCTTCATTCGAACCGGATATGACTGTCCGAGTATTCTGACGGGAGACGCACCATCCGAAATTTGGCGTCCCAGCGTCCCAACCGCCTGGTACCCTACAAAAAGAAGCACGGACTCTGGACGAGTGATATTCATGATTAGGTGATGCTTGATGCGTCCTCCCGTGATCATCCCAGAGCCGGCCATGATTATGGCTGATCCTTTGATTAGGTTGATCGCCTTGGACGCTTCAACAGACTCGGTGAGCTTCAACCCCGGAAAATCAAATGGGGATTGACCGTTCTTGAATAGCTCAAGCGTCTCTTCGTCAAAATACTTCCTGCATTGTTCAAAGACCTTCGTGATCTCAACAGCCATCGGACTGTCAAGAAAGGCCATGACATAGGGGATCCTTTTCGTACGCGCTAGGCGGTTGAAATGATACAACAGCTCCTGGGCACGCTCGATGGCAAAGGCCGGGATGACGACGTTCCCGCCCACCTTCAACGTGTCGTTGACGACCCTGCACAGTTTCTCTTCTACATCTTGGGGGCTATCATGATTCCGATTTCCGTAGGTGGACTCCATAACCACATAATCTGCTCGATCAAAAACAGTCGGATTGTTGAGAAGGGGCTTATCCCACTGGCCGATGTCCCCGGAGAAGATGATGTTCCGCGACCCATCTTCATCTTGGACTGTGACCTCAATCATTGCCGAGCCAAGGATATGGCCGGCATCGTGAAAACAGACCTTGACTCGATCATTCAGTGAGAGACAGTCTCCATAGGCAACGTCCTTTAGAAGGGGAAAACACTCTTCGGCATCCCGGACGGTATACAGAGGGATTTCTGGGTAGGGTCCTGTTCGGCCTTCCCTATCGTGACGCTTTTTCTTGAAGGCGGCATCTTCTTCCTGGATCCGGGCAGAATCTGAAATCACAATGGGAAACATCTCTTTGGATGGAGGGGTCAGCAGGATGTCTCCAGCAAATCCTTCCTTGACAAGTTTGGGAATGAGCCCTGAGTGGTCAAGGTGAACATGGGTGAGAAGGAGACAGTGGATCTGGTTCGGAGGAACAGGGAAGCCTTCCCAGTTCCTGTAGGAATAGTCCCGCTCCTGAAACAACCCACAATCGATCAGGATCTTCAATCCGCCGGCATCCAGAAGGTAGCTTGACCCCGTCACTTGACGCGCTGCGCCCAAGAATCTTATTCTCATGAAACTCCCTCTGGCCGTCCGCAGTTGAAGTAATCGGCGGCGTTCACTTGGGATGACTGTGACTGTCTCAGGTATATGTGGGTCCCTTTTCGGATGGTCTCTTTCGCCGGAGAGTCTTGCCGTTTGATATTTCTTTAGCTGCACACGGAGCGTGTCCAATTCAATGGGCACACCTCACACAGTGAATCTGGGGTTCAAATTCCAACGCACGCACCGCTACGAAGTGTGTGTGCGCACCAAGGAATCCGCACACACAGCTCGCCTATACGGAGCCCGATGAAATCCTCATATGCATAGGGTGATCCGTTCCGTCTTGGAGTGGTAGGCTATGAGGACATATGACGTTCCGCTTCAAAACATCAAGCCTGGTCTGCAGACTCAGCAACTCCTGAATCGATATGACCCTGCCAAGGTCAATGAGATGGCGAAGAAGCTTGACGAGGAGGGTCAGGAGGAACCTATCGTTCTCGACGCGACGCTCACACAAATCCGAGATGGCTTTGGTAGGTATCTGGCGGCAAGACAGCTTGGATGGAAAACGATCAAAGTAACGGTCATGTCAGACGGAGAGTGGAAGAAGGCTCAGAAATAGGCCTGTTTCGTTGCCATTGGCAATGATCAGAGATGTCAAGCTTTCTTTCGGTACCCGCGTCGTTTGCCGTGTGGCCCGTGAATTGGGCCGTGTGGTCGGCTACGCTTTCTTGCCGGTCTCTTCTTTGACAAGGTTCACCGAGAACAGTAACACGATTACGTAGTTAGAATAAAGGTTTTGAGGCCATTTCTGTGTGGCGGCTACAGTGGGTATTCGAGGGCTCCTCCCGCTTAAGCCTAGGCTTCGCATAGTTCAGCGGCTGAGCATTTCGCTTGGCCGTACCACACATTCCTACTCGGATGCCTCAGAAAGTTATGCTGGGCACTTCTAGCGGAATCATTTGCCCGAACAGTTCAGGCAGGTAGACGTGGGCTGCGTCCGGAAGAATCCTTCCCACCACACTGAACGGGATCCCAATCCTATCGAGTATCCTCAGCAGCGGAGAGAAGTATGAGCCTGACCTTGCTGCAAGATGCTGCAGCCAGTTGCGTGAGATCTCAACCTCGGAGTCCAGCATTCCGTCAGCGAATTCGTGGACATGCCATTCCAGCAGGCTCGAGACGGGTCTTGACAGCCCAAATCTTTGTCCAGTCTTCCATTCCTGGAAGATTGGATCCGTAAAGCCCGTTCGCTGGAGTATCTCAGCTAGAAGCGGAAAATGCTCTGGATGGATTTGCACGCCAACTATTTCTTCGAGGGCCGCTCCCGGAGAACGGGCCATATTGACGTCAAGTAGGCTTGTTCTGACATAGCATCTGATGGTCTGCCAGCCCAGTCTCTTACATGCTTCAAATCTATGATTTCCGGACACGACCTCATATGAGCCGTCGCCTAGCTGTTCACTTACCAAGATCGGCTGCAACTGCCCCACCGACTTCATGGACTCCGACAGTTCAGCTATCTTCGCGAAGTCCAGAGGCCCTAGAGGCCTAAGGAGGAGGAGCCTGCTAGGACGGATCTGACGGATCGGGATATCTTGTACTTGGTCTTGGGACATTGCTGTGACTAGCCTTCGGTATGCTCGCTTGAGTTTCAGTTCAGTCCGGACTGTCTTGCTGATTCATAGCTCTTCCTTTGAACGATTGATGCTTGCAGTAGTAATGTGAATGCGCGGCGTTCATAATGAACCGATTTTCACGACAATTGTGAAGGAGCCGCTGCTTCTTGGACTTTGGTTTTGTTTGCGCACCAAGATATTGGATATGGGAACGCTAGAATTTGCAGGCCGTTTGTGGACTCATCGCGCCGGAAGGTAGCCTCCTTGAGGGGGGAGAATTCGCGGAGTTTGTGAGTGAAATGTGAGCCGAACGTAGGACACTTAAGTGGAGGAGGGTGCTATCCATGCGCGTATGCAGTGGATTCGGATCCTCCGTCCCGTCCAATGTGTAACACAAACAGAAAGTGGTGAGTAGAACATGACAGAACAACAAAGAGTTGAGCAGCCCCCGCCTACCCGGCAGAGTGGAGTACCCTCGAACACCGTTTTCATTGGACAGAAGCCTATCATGGCGTATGTCACAGCGATCGTGATGCAATTCACCAGTGGCAGCAGTGAGGTTTCAATCAAAGCGAGAGGGCGAGCCATATCAGCAGCCGTTGATGTCGTTGAGGTGTGCAGAAGACGGTTCTTCGAAGGTAAGCTTCACGTGAAGAAGATCACCATCGGAACCGAACAGCTGGGCGAGGAAGGACAGGTACGAAACGTCTCAACGATGGAGATCACGGTGACGAACGTAGCCTAACTACTACGGCAGGCCACCCGGCACAACAAAGATACCCCCTCCAGTTTTTTCTACAAGCAGATACGATTACTAGTAGGCTATCAGTCCCTTCTCTTCGAGCGTTTGCTGCAATATTGCGATGGCTCTAGGTACTTCCGCCTCTTTCTTGGCGCCTGTACACACTAGCTTTCCACTCGCAAAGATGAGTATGACGACTTTGGGGTCGTCCATTCTGTAGATAAGGCCAGGGAATTGTTCGGGCTCGTACATCGTCCTCTTCAGCGAGTATGTCGATTTTTCTAGGTCGATGTGGCCTCCAAGTCCAGCTGAGGCTACTATGTTTTGGATCTGGATTTCCGGCTTTCCAAGAATGACTATGCCGTTCCTCTTGAGCTCGTCGACAACTTTCGTGACTGCCTTCCTTGCTTGCCTCTCGGACTTCGCTCCGGTGCACACCATCTTTCCAGAGCTGAAGATCAGCGTCGCGGTCTTCGGCTTCTTCAGCCGATACACCAGTCCGGGGAACTGCTCAGGTCTATATTCGACGCCAGGAAAGATCCGGACGATCGAGTTGAGGTCTATCTTCTGTTTCAGTGTAGCGGACGCGACGACGTTCTCTATGTTGATGTACGATTCGTGTTTGGCCAGAGGGCGCACCTGAGTTATGCTTGAGGTTCACCTTATGAAGGAAGACTATATGAATAGATTTACGGAGCACGCAAGAAGTCTGCGAGTCCCTGATTCAGCGCGATTGGTCCGACCGTGATTGGCGTCCTCGTTGGGTCTCTTGTTCTCCCATTCTTCATAGGATAGTTGCGCAGTCACAACTGCATGGTGTTGGTGGCTCTGGTTGGCTGGGTGTCTTCGCTGGTTTCGGCTACGCTTACCTCGTCTTGGTGAAAGAGACCATGCTGAAAAAAGTACACAATGACCGGTCCGGGTTTGCCAGCCCGATATTCTGGATACTCACAAGACTTTCTTCAAGGCTTGAATGTTGAACTTTGTGTCAGCGCAGCCATTCTTGATCAAGGGCACGGTCTGGCCTGGCAGCCCTGTCTTCTCTAGCAGTCCTTCCGCGAGCTTAATTTCCTCGCCGCAGGCTACCCCGACGAGTGCCTCGTAACGGCCTTTTTGCAGAATCTGATGGATACATGACCCACCCGGGAGAACGTATACGTCATATCCTCTCTTCTCCCCCAGCAGTGTGGCTTGACCTACCAAGCAGTCGGGTGAGCAGTGAGAACAACTGTATGATGGAATGTTCCGATCGAAAACGGCTTTGCATCGATTGTCCATATACTTCCTTGAGCAGTGAGGCAGAAACAGCACTCTTCTCCAAGTTCTCAGGAATCCTTCCCGGTTGCTGAGGTTCTTCATTTGGATGTCTATCATGTCCTCAAGAAGCATCAGGGCTTGGGCGACATCCAATCCTGTGATTTCCTGAACTCTGAACCTTTCGAGAAGATGCAGAGCCGCCTCGCCGATCCTTCTGTGCATTTTTCTCCTGTGCGCTGCCTCTGCAACTCCTCTGAAGAAGGATCTGGATACCTTCGTAAGGTCGAAGTTGAATTGGTAAGGCATGGCCGTAGCATATGGGCAAGGAGTAATAAGTCCGCCCGGTCCGCCGTCTGCGTTCTCTACCTCTGGGTGCTTCTACTGCTGTCTGACAATGGTGAAGTTACGTCGTCACCTTGACGTCGTACCTATACAGATGACCGACTAGACTTGGCCGTTCGAACCCCAATGTTCGCGTTAAGAGGGCAGACACAAAATTACTCCTCCCAAGACGGTCCAAATCGAAGATTCACGTGTGATGAGACAGTCGCTCCCAGAGCACCAGTAGATATCCGAACATCAATCCTTGCGCAACTATCTCCGGAAGCGTAGCCAAGGTGAAGAATACCGGAGTGGTTGTGAAGACGATGTTTTCGATGATACCACCGCTTCCTGCTATTGTGCCAATCAAAAGATAGAGTGAGGAGACGGACAGCCAACCCCAACGTTTCAGTTCAAGAATTCTGCCGAGAAACGGGTAGAGCGCGACTGCCAAAATGAGACCTCGCAGAATCTGAGAAGGAATGACCCACGGGCCGAATTCGCCTGGAGTTTTCATGTACGTTTGCATTCCAAGTCCACCATACACCCCGCCCCATTGAATGTAGTAGGCCAACATGCCAGCTGTGAAATATGTGACGATGTGAATGATGATTGTTCTCGAAGTGAAGAATGCAAACGTCTTCCCCATCAACTTGGATTCAGCTCAGTAGTATGGAAACCGCGCGTTTCACCACTTATCGGTATCGGCTCTGATTTTGTATGTGGGCTTCTTGGCAGGGGCATTGGCATTTGAACCGTCGTTCGTCGTCTTTCGTGTACGGGTCATTTGGTGCGCACCCCCAAAAATCAACGGTTCAAATCACAACCCCATTAGTACACTACGGAACCTGTTGCCCAAGGAACTGTAGAGACACTTGGTTAGAATCTGCAAGCGGATGGGCTTAGACCGTAGCGGTGACAATCCCAACCTTTCGCGGTGCGTGAAGACCATCGTGGCGACCTCGGAAATACCGTGTATCCGCCTCCGAAGCCGAAAGAAACGATACTGTCGAAAAACCTAACCCATGCAACTTGTGGGCCAAGTCATTCGGCTCGAAACGCGTACGCCATGGCTCCCCGTGTGCCGCCGCAAATGCAACAATCGAGGGTTCACGGCGATCTTCCTTCGCTGTGGAAGCAGGAGATGCAAACGTGAAGACAATCTCGCTCGATCTTGGGAGCGAATTTACAAACCGGAATACTGCATCAATCGCGTCTATGCTCAGATACATCGTAACACCGAGCCACGAAAGAAATGCAGGTTTCCCAAAATCGAAACTGCCTTTGCACAAACAATCACGGAGAGAGGTCGTCTCGAAATCACAAGCGATTAGCTCGACGTTCGACGGAACTTCAATCCCAGCCAAGGCCAACCGTTCGCGCTTCGAACGCTGACTTGCTGAGTGATCTACTTCGAAAATACGCAATACTCTCGCCCAATGAGGTTGTCGATAGGGGAAGGTATCGAGGCCAGCGCCCAACATCAGATACTGCTGAACGCCATTGTCGACCGCCTCGGCCAAGCGATCCTCCGTGTACCGGCTGCGCATCACGATATGTGAACGCATCACGTTCATGCTCGGTGTCCGGAACTTATCTGGGTTCAAGCGAATCTGGTCAAGGGTGGATGCGTCGAGAAGTCGAAGCACAATAGGGTCATTGAGAATCTTTGGTTCTTCATCGATGAGCTGGTGGACAGCACGCAATGTTGCAGCACGGAACGCGGTATTGCTGGGATGACGGTCCGTCACACAATTCCACCTAATAA
>Ga0315280_10000709_pt1 | contig 60803 bp, 41 predicted proteins | sample YL17G06_40_MG_FD_203697 | JGI IMG/M metagenome (GOLD analysis project Ga0315280, IMG submission 203697) | Sediment microbial communities from Yellowstone Lake, YNP, Wyoming, USA - YL17G06_40 | ecosystem: Environmental > Aquatic > Freshwater > Lake > Sediment | place: USA: Wyoming | collected... | reverse complement strand
CACGATCGCTGACCCATCCACGAGCGTGTAGGTCATCGTGAGCTCAGGCGTCTTCTCGGCCTCGGCGCGCACGACCATCCGCTGGCAGAGCCCGGGCAGGATGACCTTCTCGAAGGACAGCGCGCGCGGCTTGTGGACGGTTAGGTCCGACTCCTTCCCCGAGGATACGCCGACGATGTTCGAGTCATCGCCCCCGGACACGTAGGAGTACTCGTTCAGCCCCTGGCCAGCCGTCATGTCGACAAGCTCGCGCCCTGTCGACTTGTCGATGCAGCTCGCGATCGCACCCGTCTCAGGCGCGAATGAGAGGCGCAGGTGCGCGTTCTCCAGCACCAGCCTGTCGGTGTCCGAGGGATCGGTCTGCGAACTCGCGGATGAAGTCTCTGCCGTCCACGCTGTCGCGAACGGCACGAGCGGGCACACGGCGTAGCCCCATGCCGGGACCGTTGGCGACCTGAAGGCGATCCTCGCGCCATCGCCCTCAGCCCCCAGCAGCATGGCGTCGAGCAGCTTGCCCGTCACCGAATCGGAGGGGAGCTTGCCCTGCGGGACGAGGGCCTCGACGATCTCGCCGGTGCGCGGCCAGCCCGTCGCGTTGAACAAGATGAGCGCCGGGCCGTCGGTCGTTACCTGAGTCGCGAGCCGCGCGAGGCCGTCTCCCGCGAGCTGAGAGCCTTGGGCGTCGGCGGCGTGCGCGAAGCTCGCCTTCACCTCCCACTGGGACTTCACGAAGTCGTCGTCCGGTGCGGAGATGCTGTTCCAGGCGCCCCACGTGTGCTCGTCATACAGCAGGATGTTCTTCCATAGCTCCCGTAGCTTCGGCTTGTCCGCGAGCCCCCCGGTGACCTGCTGGCCAAAGGCCGCGAGCGCGTCGGCAGCCGAGGCTGTCTCATGCGCCCGGCGGTTGAGGGTCGTCTCGTGCGCGCTCGATGCGGCGCCGTCCTCCCAGAACACACCCGGATCGCCCCGCAGAACCGGCAGCTTGTCGCCATAGGTCTCGTCCATGTACTTCAGGTAGGAGGCGTACGGCCCCACGATCACCTTGGGGAACTCATAGCTGGCCGCCCATTCGTCCGCTGTTGCCGCGCACTGGGTAGCGATCCCTTGGTTGTCGCCGAACGCGCCGTACATGAAGAGCGCGTCATAAGGGAACGTGTCCCTGTTGCGCGTGGCGTCCACCATCCACTTGCGCATGCTGTCCAGGCTGCTCAGTGGCCCGCCGGCGTGCGCGTAGCCGGGCGCGAAGTAGGCGAGCACTCGGCTCCCGTCCGGCCCTTCCCACCAGAACGGCGCCCCCGTGTAGAGCGTGTTGTTCGGCTCGCCACGGTAGTTGTTGATGCCGTTCGCGTAGTACTTGATGCCCGCCGCGGCGAGCGTTGTCGGCAGGGACCACACCTGGCTGGGCACATCGGTGATGGTCGCCGACTCGAACGGCACCCCGTGGTCGCGCTTGAGTGAGTGCGCGAAGTAGAGCCATCGGTTGAGCTCCTCGCTCGAGCAGAGGCCGGTCAGCATGTTGAGGTAGTTCGCCTGAACGCCGATGCGTTGCGCACGGGCGAGCTGCCACAGGTGCTCCCGGTCGGGCCTGGGGCGTGAGTGGTCGTAGAGGTCGGCCTGCCACGCGGTCTCGAGGTTCCAGCCGAACCCGGGATACTCGTCGCAGAGGCGCATCGCCGTGTCGGTGTTCTCGAGGTGCCGCTGGTAGACGTTCTCCTGCAGGTCGGTGTAGCCGATGTCCGTGTGCGTCGCCGGGGCGATGTAGATGCGCCAGTGCCGCTCCGGCTTCACCGTCGTCCTCGCCGTCGCCGAGGCGCCGCCCGCCGTCGCGGTCACCTCGAGCGGGGTCTCCTCAGTCACCTCGTCGACGAGAATCTCCTGCACGATGTCGCCGAACGCCACACCGGGCCTGATCGTCGTCTCGCTTGTCTGCTTCTCGCCCACGCGCACCTTGAGAGTGACCTCGTCTGAGCCGCCTGGAGCGTGCAGCGTTGCGAGGATCACGTTGGCGAGCCGGCCTGTGGCAGGGCTCTTCTTGATGAGGATAGTGGGCTCAAGCGTGAGGCTCTCGATAGCTTCCACCTCCGTTGCCTCGGTGGTCTCCAGTGCGAGGTAGTCGTACAGAACCCACGACCCGGTCGACACGAGCGCAACGGTGTTCTTGCCCTGCACCAATAGCGACGGGGAGAGGATGACGGCCGCCTTCTGCTCGCGTCCATTCGCCGGATCGCTCAGTGACGCATCGCCGGCGCCTCGCTCAAAGGTCAGCGTGCCCTTCCGTCCGTTCACGTCCACGTCCAGCCCGGACCTCACGGCCCCGTGGCCGTCGACCAGATCGATCACCAGGCGCAACGGTCCGTCGGGCGCCGCGGCAAGGTCGAACTCGATGACGAAGGGGTGCCGTGTGCCCGAGGCCCACGAGTCGGTAGGCCCGGGGTGGATGTAGCTCCAGTCCTTCCCCGGTGTCGACCGGCCCACCACGTAGGTCACATCGTGGGGGAACGTGCTCGTGTACGCCCCGTAGTTCCGGGCGCATGCGAACTCGTCGTACGAGTTGTCCGGCGTTCCGATGCTCCAGAGGGTGTCTGCCCTCACTATCGCGCAGAGCGCGAATGTGCCGATGGCGAGCGTGGTGACACGGTGCTTCATGGGACTGCCTCCCTGTTGCTGCTCGGCTTACTGGGTCATGTCGCGCGCGTAGGCCTGCCAGAGCTGCTCGATGCCCGCCTCTTCGGGCGTGCCTTTGTGGATAACTATGCGGTACTTGAACGTCTGCTCGCCGCCGGCCGGTATGGTAAGCGAGCCGTCGGAGGCGGGATCGCTCGTGAAGTCCCTGACGCCGAACGGGTTGGCCCCGAACAGGCCGTACGTCCTCACGTGCCAGTAGGTCGGGTGACGCAAGTTGGTCGGCGCGTCGAGTATCGCCACGCCGACCGTGTCGCCCCCCAGTGTGCCGTAGTCGTCGCACCAGCGCGCGCGCTTGCCCCAGGCGTCGCCGTTCTTGTCGCTTTGGGAGTTGACGATGGTCGCGGCCCCGTTGTCGACGGTCAGCTCGGGACACAGGCGGAGGGACATCATCCCCTCCTTGGTGTCCCCGAACACCGCCGGGCCTTCGGACGCGTGGATCGTGACCTCGTAGTCCATCATGCGTATGCCGTCAACATCATAGACGCGGATGGTGCGCGTGTCGGTGCAGATGACGGTGCCGTCCTGGGCCGTCCAGGCGTTGCTGGCCTTCAGGGACGCAAACACGAGACCGGTCTCGAAGCTAACCGGTCCGCTGGGCACTATTCGGCACTTGTCGGCCGCGGTCGCCCAGAAGTCATGTCCATTCACATCGCCGAAGCCGAACCAGAGCGACTGATGGTGGACGTGGTCGTTGGCCTCACCCGCGATGTCCGTCACCATCGGCCACCCACGGGTAACGCCCACGCCGGTCGGCCCGATCACCGGGTAGCAGTACGGCTTAGAGGTGTCGGTGGTGACATACCGCATGAAGACATCGCCGTTGATGCGTACGGTGTGGCCCCCGTCCTCTTCCTTGATGCGGACGCCCTTGGCCATGTCAAGGTCCATGACTCTGGAGCCCGGTTCGAGGGTTAGGGTGAGCTTCTCGCCGGGGCCGAGCTTTGGAGCGATGAACCACACGGTTATGCCGCCACTCAACCACTCGTACTTGCCAAGCACAGTCGCCCCGGCGGTTCGGCCTACCAGGCGAACCGCATCCGGGTGAACCAGCGGGTGGCCCACCGTCATGTGCATCGGCGTGGGCGGCGTCCCGGCCGGCCCGCCCTCGAGAGTGATGGTCTGCGCGGCCGCGGCACCTCCCACCAGCGCAACGACCGCGACTGCCCTTACGATGAGCATGGGGGTCCCCTCTCCTACTCTGCGTCCAGCCACGGCGCCTGCAGGCTGTCCTGCGTGTAGCAGTGGACCTCGATCCTGTTCCCGTCAGGGTCGGCCAGCCAGGACTGCCAGCTATAGTCCGAGCCGAAGTGTGGGTCTGTCACCTCGACGCTCTTCGCGCGCAGATCCGCAACCGCCGCGCTCAGGTCGGGCACCTCCAGGCAGAGATGCATGTAACGGCCCTCCGGCACCTCGCCCTCGGGAGCGCCGGTGAAAAGCTCCAGGAAGGCGCGGCCGGCAATGTGCAGGTACACCCCGTATCGCTCGCCGTTCTCGTTGACGAAGTCGAAGGCATGAGCGAAGCCGAGCTTGTCGCGGTAGAAAGCCTCGGCGACGCCCAGGTCCCTCACTCGGAAGCAGACATGCGCGAGAGCCGAGATCATCGGGCGGAGCCTCCTTCGGGTGAGGGGTAGTTCGCGGGGGTGCGGGGGTTTCCTGCGGGGGCCGGACCAGCGGTGGCGGCGCTACTGCCGCTACATCTGTTGCTTGACGCTGTCCCAGGGAACGTACTGACCGTCAGCGGCCGCCCTGGCCCTCTCCGCCGCCTCCCGGTCGAGCTGGTCCTCCAGCGCTTCGAGCTCTTCGCGAAGACGCCTGCGCGACTCGCGCCACGCGCGCCACCGCGAGGCGGGCCACAGCACCGCCGACGCGACCGAGCCGAGAGCCGTCCCGAGGCCGGAATGCCTGACCATCGGTGTCCCTCCTCCCGAGCATTGTACCTCGCACGGAGCCGCCTGCACACCCGTTGCAGGCCGGGCCGGGCCCGCGCGGAATCATCGGCTCATGTGGGTTGCTGCGCTCATCCCGTGCCTCCTCGCGGTCGGCCAGGCGGGTGTGGACTACCTGCCCGGCCGCGGCGAGCGGCTCACGGTCGACCTGGGCACGGTTCACGCCATCAGCCAGGTCACGATCCTTCCGCGCCGGCTTGCGCACGGCTACGGACCGGCCGACTTCCGTGTGCTTGTGAGCGTCGACGGGCGCGACTTCGAGGCCGTGGGCACGTTCCACAAGCCATCGGGCCAACAGGCTGACACGTTCACGTTCGATCCGGCTAGTGCCCGCTACGTTCGCCTGTGGGTCGTGACATCGTGGGAGCGCGCTCCGGACGGCAACAACGTGCAGATCGCGGAGATCTCCATGTCCGGCCCCGACGGGGTGGACCTGGCCCAGGCAGCCTCGATTCGGTCGGACACCGAGGAAAGCCGGCACCCCGTGTCCCATGCCAATGACGGAGACCCGCAGACATTCTGGGCGTCTGCGGGACAGGTGGTGAACCAGCCCGTGTGGGAGTTGCGACCGAGCGATGTGTGGCCCGGCAGGCCCGGCCCGACATCTGCCTTGCTGCCTGACCTTCACAGCGAGTTCGTCGATCCGGCGAACACGTACCGTCCGAAGATGATCTGGTTCTTCAACTCGATGCCGGACCGCGAGTCAACAACCCGGCAGCTTGGGGAGATGAAGGCCGCCCGACTCGCGGGTCCGGCCGTGTTCGCGTACAAGGGCCTCGAGGTGCCGTATCTCAGCGCCGAGTGGCTGGACGCGGTCGAGTGGGCCGCGCGGGAGTGTAAGCGCCTCGGACTCGACATGTGGATCCTCGACGAGGGCTCCTACCCGAGCGGCTTCGCCGACGGCAAGGTGACCGACGACTACCCCGAGTTCCGCTCCAAAGCCCTCCGCGTCGCGGCTGAGCAGCCCATGGCCGACGGGGAGGTGTTCGCGTGGCAGGCGGGCGACGAGCCTGTGGTCGGGATCGTGGCGGGTCGTCCCGAGGGCTCCGCGACCTTGGAGAGCCTGGACCTCACCGACCTCTTGCGCGACGGCCGGGTCGAATGGACCTGCGAGCGCGGGCCGTGGGTCGTGCGGGTCTTTGTGCAGCGCCTGGAGTCTTACGCTGCGCGCTCGGTCAGCGGCGGCGGCCGGAAGGACAACACGCATTCGCTACCCGACTACCTTCGCAGCGACGCCACCGAGCGCTTCATCGACGTGACCCACAGGGCCTACGAGGCGCGGTTTGGCGACCTCTTCGGCGGCACCGTCAAGGGCTTCTTCGGAGATGAGCCCTGCCTGCCGCGGCTGCCGTGGACCGACGCGTTCCTCGCCGAGTTCGTGGCGCGGAAAGGCTACGACCTCCGCCCTCACCTGCCCGCTCTCGTCGGTGCGCCGCATCCGGATCGCGCGGGGGTTATGTACGACTACTTCGACGTTCTCGCATCGCTGTGGGCGGAGGGCTACTACAAGCCGCAGGACGACTGGTGCCGCGCGCATGGGCTCACCTACACGGCCCACCTCTGCGGCGAGGAAGACATGATGGGCCTGATTCACAACCTCGACGCCGACTTCTTCGGGAGCCTGATGGACGTCTCCGAGCCGGGCGTCGACGTGATCTGGCGGCAGATCTACTACGGCTGCGCGACCGACTTCCCGAAGCTCGCGGGCTCGGCGGCGAACGTGTGGGGCAAGAAGCGCGCGATGAGCGAGAGCTTCGCGGTCTTCGGGAGCGGCACGACCTACGCGCAGATGAAGTTCGTCACCGACTACCAGCTTGCGCGTGGGGTGAATGACCTCTTTATGATGCAGTGGTGCTACTCGCCCGACGGCTGGCGCAGGCTGATGCACCCGCCCGACTTCTCGCCCGACTCGCCCATGTACCGGTACCTCGGGGACTACGCGGACTATGTCGCGCGCGAGTCGCTCGTCGCGTCCGAGGGTGTCCCCATCGCGGACGTCGCCGTCTACTACCCCACTCGCGCTGGCTGGATCGGCGATGCAGCCGCGCTCGACAGCGCCCATGCGATCGGCCGCACGTTGCTGGAGGATCAGCGCGGCTTCGAGTGGATCGATGACAACGGGCTTGTGGACTGCTGCACGCCCGAGCCCGGCGGCATGAGGAACCGGAGCGGCGCTCTGCATCGCGTGCTCGTGATCCCATCGACGCCGGTGATCGGCGAACGCGCCGCAGAGCGTGTGGTGGAGTTCGTGCGCGCAGGCGGGACGGCGGTGTTCGTTGACCGGCTGCCAACGCGCATTGGTGGACTGCGGCAGCCCGAGTCTCCGCTGCCTGCGCTGCTCGCGAGACTCGTGACTCTGGGCGAATGGGTGACCGAGGGCGACGGCAAGGCGACGGTTGTGCCGTCCGTCGACGCTCTGCGCGATCTGCTCGGGACGGCTCTCCCGAGGCGCGTGGAGGTGGAGCCAGCGTACCCGGCGCTCAGGCTGTCGGGGCACACGGTCGGCGAGTGCGACGTCTGGCTCGTCACGAGCGAGCCCGCAGAGCCTGTCCAGGTCGCCCTACGGTTCCCCGGTCGCTCGGCGGTCGAGCAATGGGATCGTGAGTCCGGCGCCTGCCGCGCGCTGCCTGTGGTCGATGGCGGGGTCGCGCTGAGGCTGCCTCCGTACGGCTCGACGGTGCTCGTCACGCGGCCGGAAGGCGAGGCTGTCGCGACGCAGGCCGACGAGGGCTTCTCCGAGGTCGTCGCTCTCGACGGTGACTGGGACTGGACGTTCGTGGGAGCCGACGGGGCTACGCATAGGGGGCCCTTGGAACTGTGGGCCGACATCGGGCGGCCGGAGTACTCCGGCGACGTGGTCTACGAAAAGCCGCTCGACCTGCCGACGGTCCCGGAGGGTCGTCTGGTCATGGACCTCGGCCTCGTGAAGTACGCGTGCGAGCTCGCCGTCAACGGAACCCCCGTGGGCTCGCGCCTGTGGCCGCCGTACGCGTTTGAGGTGACCGGCCTGCTCGAGCCCGGCGAGAACCGCCTCCGGATCGTCGTCACGAACACCCCGGCGAACAGGTTCTTCGCGCGCCCGGAGGACCGCGCCGCCGCCGAGGCGCAGGGGTGGTTCGACGGCACCTACGTGGGCACGTACGAGAAGTTCGAGGCCGACTCCCTACCCGGCGGGCTTCTGGGGCCGGTGAGGGTGCTGAGCGCGCCGTGAGCCCTCCCCCCTGGGGGAGGGCTGGGGAGAGGGCCCCGCCAACCACAGGGCTTGCGCCCCGGGCTATGACGTGCCGTCCCTTCGGGACTATGCCGGCGAGGACGCCGGCGCTCCCAGGAGCGGGAGAGGGCGTAGCGAACGCCCGCGGCCGGGAGCACCTACCACAACGCTCGCCAATCGGCGACAGGAGGTGCACGAGGGTGTCGAAGACCGAAGAGATGGTGACCTGTCGGACCCCCACGCCCGGCAAGTCGGCCAAGCGCATCGCGAAGTGGAAGTACGACGCCGTCCGCGACGCGATCCTCGCCGTGGTGCCGAGCGAGGGCGAGGGCCTGCCGCTAGTGCAGCTCTCCGACCGCGTGGAGCGACAGCTTTCCGGCGATGTCCGGGCTAAGCTCGGGTCTATCCTGTGGTACGCGATCACGGTGAAGCTCAACATGGAGGTCGAAGGCGAGCTTCGGCGCGTGCCCGGATCGCAGCCGCAGCGATTGCTTCGCGCAGTGTAGAATACGCCCCGTCCGGCGGCGATGGCTGGAGCCCGCGGGAGGCAGACGAGTGCCCGAGTTCACGATCCACCGCACCGACGCGTTCCGGGAGGACGGCCGCGTCCTGAGGTACTACGACCCCCTGCCCGTCGGCGAGAGCCCGCCGGCCCGCGGCTCCGCGACACCCGATCCCGCGAAGCTCGACCCGCGCGGGCCGGAGATGCGCTACAACCCGCTGCTCGACGACTACACCGTCTGCGCCGGCTTCCGCATGTTCCGCCCACTCCTCCCGAAGTCGGACGACTGCCCGCTGTGTGTGGGTGGCTTCGAGGCGCCCGAGGACTACTCGGTCATCGCCTTCGACAACAGGTTCCCGTCCCTGGTGCTCGACCCCGCGCCGCCGAACCCGGGGCCGGAGCCGCCGACCGAGGTGCTGCCGGGCGTCGGCGCGTGTGAGGTCGTGTGCTACACGCCCGAGCACACCCTGTCCCTGTCGGACATGCCGGCCGACCAAATCCTGTTCCTCACCTACGCCTGGTGCGACCGCTACGAGGAGCTGGTGGGGCACGACAGGATCCGCGCCGTGATGATCTTCGAGAACCGCGGCGAGGCGGTGGGCGTGACGCTTCACCACCCGCACGGCCAGATATACGCGCTTTCGGTTGTTCCCCCTCGCATACTCGCTGAGAAGCGCAGCGCCGAGCGCGCCCAAGCGGACGGTCGATGCGTGTTCTGCGACATCATAGCGGGCGAGCGGAGGTCCGCCGTGCGCGCGCTGTGGGAATCAGCGCGCTTCCTCGCGGCGATCCCCTTCTTCGCGAGGTACCCCTACGAGGTGCACATCTACTCAAAGCGGCACGGCTGCGCGTCTATGCTCGCGTTCGATGCCGAGGACAAGCGCGAGCTCGCCGGCCTGCTCCGGTTCGTGGCCGCCAAGTACGACGCCCTCTTCGGCGCGCCGATGCCCTACATGATGGTCTTCCACCAGCTCCATGAGGAGTGCGACGGGTATCACTTCCACGTGGAGTTCTACCCCGTCCGTCGGTCGGCGGCGGCTCTCAAGTATGCGGCCTCGGTCGAGACCGGCGCGGGGCTGTGGCTGAACGACGCCTACCCCGAGCGGACGATCGAGGACCTGCGCGAGGCAGGCCCCCCCGAGCCGGAGTTCCCGGCTGCGGTTGTTAGCGCGGTAAGGCAGGTGCGGCGGTGACGCCACTGGAGCGCAGGACGGGTGTGCGGTTGATGCTGGTAGGCGGAGCCGTCCTCCTGCTCGGAGCGCTTCTCGGCATCGCCGGTCTGCTCATGGGAGGAACGCGCTGGGCGCTCGATGCGCTCGGCCGTCCGTAGCGTTAACGCCAATCAACGTACGTCTCGGAAGCTTGGGTGGTGTACACGAGTGGCCTGAGCCCCTCGCCGGCCGGGCTTATCTCGTAGATGTCCGAGTTGGTCTCGCCTCGCCGCGTGCCTCTGAAGGCCAGCCTTGACTCATCGGGTGCCCAAGCCGGCCCAAGACACAGGACGTCTCCTTGCGCATGGGTCACGTTGCGGCGGCCGGTCCCGTCGATGTTGATGACACTGACGTCGACCTCCTCACCCATCGCGGACCCGGTCAATGGGCGAGCGGCGAAGGCGATGCGTGTGCCCGACGGCGACCAGCTCGGCGTGTACTCGTCATAGTTGGCGTCCGCGGCGATGGGCACCCGCTCCAATGTGTCCACATTGATGGCCTCTATGTCTGAGTTGGGTGAGTCCGGGTTCAGCGTGTACACGATACGTGCGCCGTCGGGTGACCAAGAAGGATCGGCCTCGGCGATGCCAGGCGTCTGAGTGACTTGCCTTTTGCCGGACCCGTCGGTGCGCACTATCCAGATGTCGCCATCGGCTTCGTACGCGATCGAGTTGCCCGCGCGCGACCAGTCAGGGACCGTCTCGTTCGTGTCCGGCGTCTGAGTCAGGTCGAGCAGCGCCGTGCCGTCGCGGTTGACCACGAAGATGTCGTTGTTGCCGCCGGCGACGTCGGGCATCGCGAAGACGACGCGCCAACGTTCCGGCGAAAGCGATACTCCGTCGGTTGGGTTGAGCGGCGGGCTGAGGCCGAGGCCGATCTGGTTGAAGATGCTGCCCTCCCGGTTGGCGACGTACATGGCGCTGCCGCTGCCCTCTCGCCTGATGTAAGCGTAGAGCCCCGTCTGATCGTCATCAGGACCGGGAGAGCTTCTCGGGCAGAGCCCGCCACCCATCACCAGAACAGCAAGCAGCCCGACTGCGGCGGCCTTCGGGACAACAGTTAGCATCGCGTGTCGCGCCTCCGTACCAAGGTCTACGTCCGGCCGGTTGCCGGCGCTGCGGGACGAAGGTACTATTGCACATGAATATGGCAACGGCAACGACCCTCGGGTCCATCCTCTTACTACTGACGCTGCAGGTGTGCGATCGGGATCCGGCGTTTTCCGACCCCGTGTCGCTCGCGCGGCACGCCGTCAGCCTTGCCAAGCAGGCGCTCGACCTCGGCCCCCAAGACGAGGCGGGCCAGCGGTACGCGTCCGAGGCGGCACGTTGGTGCGTGTACGCACACGCTGCGGCGTTCTACCAGCAGGCCGACACCGAAGAGGTGAGGACCGCCCTTCACGACACGGTCGACGCCTGCGCCCGTGTCACACCGAGCAAGGTGCAGGCGCAGCCCCTCAAGCCCTACCGCCAGTCAAGCCAGCATCTCTGCGTGATCGCGGCGCTGCGCATGTTACTCTCGCACTGGGAGATCGACGCAAGTGAGGATGAGCTGATACGTCTGGCCGGCGAGTCGGCACGTACTGAGGGAGTGCACGTGAGCTTCGCTCTCGAGTGCCTCCCGCACTACGGAATCAGCTCGTTCTCGTGCCAGGGCGATGAGAGACTGCTGCGGGTCTCACTCGCCGCGGGCTTTCCCGTGGCGGTCTATCAATGGGTGCGGCGCGATAGGGAGGTCCGGCACATGCGGCTAGTCGTCGGGTATGAGACGCCCGCGGATGGCGGGGAGCCCGAGTGGCTCATGGTCGACCCCGCCCCGGAGATGCCCCTGAACTGGAGTGCCGCCAGCGAGGAGTTCAAAGCCTTGTGGGAATGTGCCTGGGACGATGACGGTCACACGCGCTGGATGTGCGTGCCATATGCGCAGGTGAAGGACGAATGAGCGCTCCGGAACCCCTCTACATTCCGCCGGAGAGGCCCTTGCGGGGGCCCCGACGCTGGCCGTGGGTTGTGTCCCTCTGCGCCGTGCCGCTCGTCGTGGCGGGCCTCATAGCTCACGGGGAGTTCAGAGCCAAGGACTTCCACGCCCCCACGGCCATCACCGCGTCCAGCACGGGCAAGGTGATGGGCGTCACCACCCTCGCGGCCAACGGCCTCAGGCGTCTCTACGTCGCCAACGCCGACACCCGGGACCTGACCGAGGTGTTCTGCGGCACCGAGGTGGCCGAGGCCAGGGTCTCGTCGGACGGCCGCTGGATGATGTTCATCGGGTCGGTCGGCGGATCCGGCATGACCTACTTATATGAGGTCGGGTCCGAAACGGACCCGGTACCGGTGGAACCTGCGGCATTGCTGGAGAAGCGCCTGCCCGTGTCCTCGCCCATGTCGGTCGACTGGCTGTCGGACGGGAGAGCCGTGCTCGCGCTTAGGATCGGTGCGGGTTGCACGATCGTCGCGTACGATCCCGAGGCGCACACAGCGAAGCTCCTCGGCAGGCTGGATGACTGCGATGAAGTGAGTCTGTTCTGCCCGCGCCGGAGCTCGAGTCCCGAGGTGATAGCCTTCGTCGCTTTCGGAGGCGAGCAACGAGTGAAGTGGCTTGGCACACGCGGAGAGTTCGTGGACTTGACGCCAACCCCGCTGGAGGGCTGGGGGTTGGTCTCCCCCGACGCCAAGCGTCTGCTCGTGCAGGACCCGTCGTCGAGCACGGGGTACAAGATAGTCCCCACCAAGCTTGACACGTCGGGCGACCCCGCGATCGACGCCCAGGGGCAGCCCGACGCGAACTGCGCCGACTGGTCGCCGAGCGGGAACCTCGTTGCTGTCGGGACTGACATCATTGATTCGCGCACCGGCTCGCGCAAGGCCGGCGTCGAGCTTAGCGCCGAGTTCCCTCTGACAGAGGTCCAGGATGTCTGGTTCGTGGACGAGAACCGCCTACTGGTGCTGTATGGCGACTCGGTCTACCTCGCCGACCTCACCACCAACGAGAAGACGGTCGTGTTCAAGCCGCCCCTGCGCCTTCCAACGGTGTCCGAAGGCGGCGCATCGTTCCGCCGGTTGCTCTGGGACCTGGGCTGGTAGCCCGGGGCCGGTCAACCGGGCCACCGTTGGAGGTACCCGTTGATGTATGCCTACGCCCGCGTCACAAGAGGCGGGATCACCGAGTCCGTCCACCGTGTGCGCCTTCGTGTCGTGCGCGCCGACGGCGAGGTACTCCTGCAGGCCGGGGACGCGGACGCGATCACGTTCCTGCGCTCCGCCTGGAAGCCTATTCAGGCCCTCGGCATCGTCTCCACCGGGGCGGCGGAGGCTTTCGGCCTAGAGCCGCACGAGCTCGCGGTGTGCTGCGCGTCGCATCACGGCCAGGACATCCACCTCGCAGCGGTCAGATCCGTCCTAGCGAAGGCCGGGCTGACCGAGGAACACCTCGGCTGCGGTCCCCACTGGCCCGCGGACGCTGGCTCCACGGCGGAGCTAAGAGCGGCCGGCGCCGAGCCGACGGATATCCATAACAACTGCTCAGGCAAACACGCGGGCATGCTCGTGCGGTGCGCCCACCTCGGGCTGCCGACCGACGGGTACCTCGACCCGTCGCACCCGGTGCAGAAGCTGATGATCGAGGACGCCGCGCGCATGTGCGGTGTGTCGCCGGAGAGCTTCGTGATCGGCGTCGACGGCTGCACCGCGCCGACGTGGGGCGTGCCGCTGAGGTCAGGCGCGCTCTGCTGGGCACGACTCGGCGCTGCGGCCACGGACGATGGGACGCTGCGTAACGCCTGCCGCGCCGTTGTCGACGCAATGGCAACCAACCCGGTCTATATCGGCGGCGACCGTTCGGCCGACACGCGGATCATGCAAGTCACGGCCGGCCGGATCGTGTGCAAGGGCGGCGCCGAGGCGGCAGCCGGGCTGTGCGTGCCTTCGGAGGGGATCGGCCTCGCACTGAAGGTCGAGGATGGCAACAGCCGCGGGAGCTGGCCCGTAGTGGTCGAAGCGCTCAGACTGCTCGGGCTCCTGTCCGAGACGGAACTCGCGGCACTCTCCGACATCCACCACCCCACGGTCCGCAACTGCAACCAGATCGTGTGCGGGGAGGTCGTGCCGGTCATCTCGGAGGCGGTGTGGTAGGCACGCGCGCGCCGCAGCAAGGCTGACGCTACAGGTCCGCGTCGTCCGCATCCGCGTCGGGGTCGCGGCCGTTCTGAGGGATCGCAAGGGCGGCTCGCAGCTTAGCCTGGTGCTCCCGAAGCAGGCGCGTACGCTCGCGCCAATAGGCGTCCTGCTCCTCGTCGGTCATCCCGGCCAGGTACCGGAATATGCGCTCCCCAGCGCGGTGCTGCAGTTCGACACAGTCAAAGGTCTTCTTCATCGAGCGCAACCTCGAGGGGCGAGTGGATCCCCACAGGACCGTACCCCATGAGAGTGTTGGCAGCATTGTACAGCGGGATGCGCCTGAAGTTCACGATGTGTTCGAAGTTCCAGCTCACGATCAGCGAACACCCTGTGACCGATGCGGCGGCGACGTGCAGCCCATCTGGCGCCCACCGTTGCGTGATAGCGCCGTGAGAAACATACCTCCCCAGGAGGGTACGGGCCTCGGTGCTGATCTCAACAAGCTCCGCGAGTGGCAGCAGCTCGTCGAACCAGGCCTTCACCGGCTCCGGCTTCCCTGGATCTCGTCGCGGACCAAACCAGACACGACCAGGTGGATCCGGCCGGCTCTGACCCACGCGAAGAAACGCCGGCTGGCCTCGCTGTACTCCTCGTCGGCGATGCCGCCGAACACGGAGGTGTCCGCATAGGCACGAATGGGACTAGTCATCGTTGATGGGCCGATTCGCCCTCGCCCACTCAAGTCCTGGTTTGGTCGGCGGCTAGATGCCCGTGACCGGCAGCGTCGTCAGTTGCGCCAAGGCGCCGGTCTACGGGCGCTACCACGGCGGCCTGGTGGGCCGGCGCTGCGGACGCGGGGTGCCGAGGTCGCCGAAGAGTTGCCGCTCCATCTCGCTCATCAGCTCGTTCATGTCAGAGAACGGATCGCCCGATTCGCTGAGGCGCCCGGCGCGGCCCATACGCTCGTTATTCCGCTGGCCGTGAAGCAGCATATCCGCCTGATCCTCAGGCATCGGCCTGTAGCTGGTGCCGGGGGAAGGGGTCGGGATGTGCTGGTCGATGATGGGCCCCGCCGACGAGTCGGCGCCCTGTGGCTCTTCCGTCTGGCCGCCCCCCTGGCCGCTGTCATCGGGCTGCTGCCCCGTGCTCTCGGTAGTGCTCTCAGTTCCGCCGCCTGACTGCTGCGAGGGACTGGACTCAGGCTCCTGCTCATCCGGCTGGCTTTCGCCCCCGCTGAGCGGGGGACCGGTGAACGGTCCCGGCGTCTGATCGCCCTCCGGCTGCGGCGGGCCTTGCTGGGGTCGCTGCGCGGGCGGCTGCGGAGGCTGCTCGAGCATCTCCTCCGCAAGCGCGCGGTTCTCCTGTGCGTCCGTGTCGTCGGGCTTCAGGGCCAGCGCCTGGTCGTAGGCAGCGATCGCGTCCTGGTACTTCCCCTGGCGGAACTGCGCGTTGCCTTGAGCGAACCTGGCACGCTCCTCCAGTTCCTCAAGGCTCCGCGAGTGCGCTGACCCGGCGACTGCGTCGAACGCCTTCTCGGCCTCCTCGAACGCTTCCCCCTTGTACAGCGTCGTCGCGCGGTTGTACGCCGGCTCCGGCGCGTCCGGGTAGTCGCGAAGGGCCCGATCGAACGATGCCCGCGCGCCGTCGAAGTCGCCCGCCTGGTACCGCTCAGTCCCCTGGTCCGTGGACTGCTCGGCGCGAGTGCCGAAAAGCCCGAACGGCAGCCACAGTCCGATGGCCAGGCACAGCATGGCAGTCGTAGGCCACCCGATCCTCTCGCCATGCTGGAAGCCCGGCCAAAACCCATGGTCGCGACGCGCAGCCGAGCCAACCTCGCCCCCGGTTCCCGGCTGCGCCGGGCACCACCCCCTCTCCGCCAGCGGAGAGGGGGAACGGCCCTGAGCCTTGCGAAGGGCCGGGGGGTGAGGTTGGCAGCGCCGCGCCTCGGCCAGCCGAAAACGCACTAACCGTGATAAGGGCCCGCGCCTCACCTAGCCCACCTTCCTTCGCCTGACGACAAGAGGAGGTTCGTCCTCGCGCCTCCGCAGTTGGCGCACATGCCCGGCGCGCATACTCGCGGACCGAACGGCCGTGGTGTGCCGCACCACGGGGAGAGCCGCCAGCAGCGCCTCCAGGGCGAGCGCCAACACGCCGACCGCGAGCGGCAACTGGAACCACTCGCGCGCGACCGCGGATGAGCGCAGCGCACCCTTGCGCTGCGTCGCGACCGCGGCCTCCGGTTCGCGGAGGAGCGCGGCCACGCGCTCCTCCGACCCGCCCGGGTCCGGTACGTACCGCCCGTGGCCGGCTTCGGCAAGGTCGCGCAGCGTCCGCTCCGTGAGCCGGCTCACGACGGTCTGCCCGTTCCAAGTCAGGTGCCGCCCGAGGAACGGCTCACCCTCTGGGACCGGCCCGCCTCGCTCGGTTCCGATCCCGATGCACAACAGCACCGCGCCCGAGCTCGCCAACTCGGCCTTCCGCGCATCGGACAGCATCCCGCCGTGGTCTTCGCCGTCGGAGAGCAGGACGACGACACCCGGGCGGTCCTGGTCGGGGAACTGCCGGGCCGCCAGATCGGCCACGGATCCGAGCACGCTGCTCCCATCGCCGATGCTCCCGACCCTGAGCTCGCTCAGCCGGCCGCCGAGGGCGTCGACATCGGTGGTCATGGGGCACTCGATCCGGGGCTCGTCGGCGACCGCCGCAAGCCCGAACCTGTCAAGGGCACTGCCCGCGTCGATCATGGCGGCCGCGATGCGTCTTGCACGGTTGAAGCGTCCGCCGCGCACATCCTCCACCTTCATCGAGTTGGAGACGTCGACCACGAGCAGGACGTCCGCTCCGGCCCCCTTCACTTCCTGCCGCTCCGTCCCGGCGCGCGGCCGCGCCAGCGCGACAGCCACCACGGCGAATGCCACGACCAGGAGGGCCGAGCGCGCGGCCGCGCGGCGCGGTGCCGAGCTCGCCCCCTGCGATGCCAGCACCGAGTCGGTCGCGATCGCCGCTCGACGGATACGCGCGCGCCGATGCGACCACGCCAGCAGCCACGTCAGCGGCGCCACCGCGGCGAGGAGCGTTAGTGCCAGAGTGGTTGCGAAGCTCACAGCGTCCTCCGACACCACACCGCGAACAGGAGCACGTCAAGCACCAGCAGGCCGAGCGCGGGCCAGACGACAAGCGACATGCGCTCCTCGTACCGCATCCGGCGGTTTACCTCAAGATCGTGCTTCTCGAGGCGCGCGATCTCGTCGAACACGCCCTGGAGCTGTCCGGCCGTCTCGGCCCGCCAGTAGCGTCCACCGGTGACCGCCGCGATCTGCTGCAGTGTGTTCTCGTCGAGTCGCGACCAGACCAGCGCGCGGGGCGTGCCGAGAAGGCCCAGAGGCGTCCGTATGACCGTGCCACTCGGCGAGCCGACTCCGATGGCGTAGACCTTCACGTCCTTCGCGGCACACGCGCGGGCGCCCACTTCGACGGGCTTCCCCGGCACGGTCTGCTCGCCGTCGGTCACGAGGATCACGATGTGCGTGCGGTCGTCATCGTAGTCGAATCGCGCCGCTGCCGCGAGCAGCGCGGCCTCTATGTTCGTGCCTGTCGGCATGACCATCTGCACCTGGACGCGATCCACAAGCTCAGCCAGTGATGCCAGGTCGGTCGTCAGCGGGCTGTACGTCAGCGCCTCCCCGGAGAAGAGCACGAGCCCCGGGCGGTCCTGTCGGAGCCCGGAGAGGAACCTCCGCGTGACCACCTTCGCGGCCTCCATTCTGTTGGGCTTGATGTCGTCAGCGAACATGCTGCTGCTTACGTCCAGCGCGACCATCACGTCGATGCCGCGGTACTGTTGGCGCGCCTCCTCGAAGCCCCATTGCGGCCTCCCGAGCCCGAGCACCAAGCCCACGAGACACAACGCGCGCGTGGGCCAGGCGAGGGGCGCAAGGCGCGCCCTCATGCTGAGGTACCTATCCGGCACGCTCGGCAATGCGAGGGATGGCTCTGTGCGGCCCCACCGGCGCCGCAGGTACGCCAGCGCGGGCACGAGCAGCAGCAGGCCCAGCAGGAAGGGGCTCGCCAGCCTCACGCCGCCGGCCTCCCCCCCGGTGACCGCTGGGCCAACACGTCCGCGACCGCCGTGACGATACGCTCGGCACGGGGGATCGGGTCGTCACTCAGCGCCGCTTGCCCGGCGAACTTAACGCGGTCGCATGCCATGAGCACCGTACTGACCTCTCGGCCCCACTCGAGGCCCATCGCCACGCCTGTCTTCGTGTGCGTCTCGGTGGTCGTGAGGTAGACCGATCCCGTCGCGTACACCGCGTCTAGAAAGCCCTTGAGGATCCGCGGCACCTCGGTGGCCAGGCGCAGGTGCCCCTCGCGGCCGCCTTCGCCAAACAGGTCGAGCTCGCGCAGTTCGCCCAGCTTCGCGAGGGCGGCCTCGTGCGCCGCCGGCACCGGCTCGGCGAACGGAAGCGACTTCGGCGCTCGGCCTCGGACGATCGCCCACCCGATCAGGCACAGCGCCACACCCGCCAGAGCGGCCCCCACCACGGTCGCGTAGTCCACGACCCGCCACGGAGGGGCGAATGTGACCGGCCCGCGGATGTCGTGCAGCCGCTCGACGACCTCGGGAGGAGGAGGCGTCGCCGGCGTGGTAGGATCGCCCGGCGCGCTGGACTCAACGCTCGGGCTTGGGCGCTGCGCCTGGGCGACACGTGCGACGCCCAGCACGGTCACGACCACGATGGTGGAGATCAGCAGGATGCGTCTCATCGTCGCCTGCGCCTCCTTCCGTGACCTCGCAGCCCGAAGAACCGCGCCAGCGGAGCGACGATGTCCTCTCTGGTGCTCAGCGCCACCGCGTCGGCGCCGCAAGCCGACAGCCTTCGCTGGACATCGGGCACCCGGCTCGCGCGGTCGCGGGCGTACCGCTTGACCACGCGCTTACTGTCCGTGTCGAGAAGGAACTGCGCCCCGGTCTCCGGGTCGCGGACCGGAACGAGGCCGAGCCCCAGGGGCACCGACGCCTCCCAGGGGTCCGAGACGGCGACGCAGATGACGTCGTGCCTCAGCGCCGCGATCCGCAGCTCTCGTTCGTAGCTGCCTGCCAGGAAGTCGCTGACCACGAACACGACGGCCCGCCTTCTGACCGCTCGTGACATGAAGGTCAACGCCCCGGCGAGGTCGGTGCCCCGGCCCTCCGGCTCCAGGAACAGCGCGTCCCGCACGAGCCGCAAGGAGTGGTCGCGGCCCTTGCGGGGCGCGAGGAAGCTCTCGATGCGGTCCGTGAAGAGCACCGACCCCACCCTGTCGTTGTTGCGGAGCGCCGAGAAGGCGACGAGAGCGCAGACGTGCGCGGCGAGCTCCCGTTTCACCGTGCTCGCGGTCCCAAAGGTCTGGCTGCCGCTCACGTCCACCACGAGGAAGGTCGTGAGCTCGCGCTCCTCGGCGTACTTCCGCACATGCAGCGTGCCGGTGCGTGCCGTGACGTTCCAGTCAACCAGCCGATGGTCGTCCGATGGGTCGTATTCCCTCACCTCCGAGAACTCCAAGCCGCGCCCCTTGAACGCGCTGTGGTACTGCCCGGCGAACAGGGACTCAACGAGCCGGCGAGTCGCCAGTTCCAGCCGTCGCACGCGGGCCATCATCTCCGCCGCGCGCGCGTTCTCATCCGCACCGTTGCGCGGCGCCGGGCCCAGCTCCCTTGGCTCCCTCAGCCAGTTCAAGGCACCCGAACACTCCCCAACACGAGCTGGATGATGGCTTCGGCGTTCACGCCTTCCGCCTGGGCCTCGAAGGTGACCAGCACGCGGTGGCGCAGCACGTCGGCCGCCACCTCTTTGACATCCTCCGGCTTCACGTAGCCGCGGCCGCACAGGAACGCATTCGCCTTCGCCGCGTTGGTGAGCCAGATCGAGGCTCTGGGCGAGGCGCCGTACTCGATCCACCGGGTCCCGCCCGGGGTGACGCTGTCGGTCGCCCTCGTCGCGGACACGATGCGGACGATGTAGTCGAGCACTCTCTCGTCGACCCTGACACCGTTCACCGCGGCGCGCGCCGCGTCGATCTGCTCCAGAGTCGCCACAGGCGACGCGGTCGGCTCGACGCCGGTGGTCATGCGTTGCACGATGAGCTTCTCTTGATGCAGGCTCGGGTAGCCTACCAAGGTCTTGAACATGAAGCGGTCCACCTGCGCCTCGGGCAGCGGGTAGGTGCCCTCTTGCTCGATCGGATTCTGCGTGGCGAGAACGACGAACGGATGCGGAAGTGGGAAGGTCTCCCCGGCGATGGTGACGGCGTGCTCTTGCATCGCCTCGAGCAGGGCGGACTGCACCTTCGCGGGCGCGCGGTTGATCTCGTCGGCGAGAATGATGTTCGCGAAGACCGGCCCTTTGTGCGGCCTGAACTCGCCCGTGCGCTGGTCGAACACGTTCGTGCCGATGAGGTCGGACGGAAGAAGGTCGGGCGTGAACTGGATGCGCCGGAACTGTGCGCTGAGCGAGGCCGCCAGCGTGCGAACGGACAGTGTCTTCGCGAGCCCGGGGACGCCCTCCAGTAGAACGTGGCCGCCAGTGAGCAGCGCGGTCATCAGGCGCTCAAGCAGCTTCCGCTGTCCGACAATCACCTTCTCGATCTCGGCGAAGACACGCCCGAGCGGCCCCTGCCCCGGGTCTCCGACCTCCAGGGCTGGGTCTCCCACAGCAACTCGCATGTTCGCGTACATCCTCCCTAGGCCCGGATGCGATCGCCGAGCTCGGCGAGCACCACTAGCAGCCTCTCCCTATCAGCCTCGAGCTGAAGCGCCGTGGCCTGAGCGCCGCCGTACACAACATGATCGGCATTCTCCAGCACAGCCGCAAGCTGTTCCAGCGCACGCGATGACAGGCCCGCCCGTGCGGCCGACGAGGCCAGCTCGGCGCTCGTGACCCTTCCTTCCATGCCACCGAGCGCCATCGCAAGCAGCTCCCTCACCTGAGCGTAGAACGTATCGCCGTCGCCCATCAAGGCCGCTTGCCGCAGCTCGGGCACGGTCGCGCCCGCTCGCGGCCGGCCCCCGGTGCCGGCCTCGTGCGCTGGTCGCCGCCGCAGGGAGACGGTGAAGATGAGCACCGCCGCCAGCGCGGCGGCCCCGGCTAGCATAAGCCCCCCAGCCAAGGCAAGCAGCGCGGCGTGCCGCACCGGCCCGGCCGCCCTTGGTTCCCACTGACGGAGCGGGGACCGCCTCGGCGCGTCTCCGGCGCCAACCGCTAGGCGCAACGCGTGTGTCCGGGCGGAGAGCCGGCGCCCGCCGACCGTCACCTGAACCGCGATTGGGGGCAGGTCGAACGTTCCCGCTTCGGACGGTACTAACTGGTACTTGTAGATGGCATCGAGGCGGACCCCGTCGGGGCTCGCCGACGTGCGAGCCGATTGACCGGCCGGTGGCGCATCGCTCGTCAGACCAAGCTGGGGCACGTCCGGCAACTGCACCTCAGGCGTGCCGACCGGGCCCCCGGTACGCTCAACCGTGCAACCCACCTCGATGATGAGGGTGACGGGACTGCCCACGGTTAGGACGTCGGGGTCGACGCTCGCGGACGCCGTCAGGCTGTCGGCGAGGGCGGCCGATCCGAGGGCCAGAGCCAGCGCGACGGCCGGGGGGACCGAGCCCAACATAGCCACGTCCTCACAGGCTCCCGCTGACAACATAGCTGGCGACGACATCCGGCTCCGCGCGCCGCAGCTCGATGGTCACCCTGGGCTTGCCGCGCAACGCAGCGATCGCCTCCTCGAAGTCGGCCGCGCTGCGGCACGCTTTCCTGCTCACGCGGACGATGAGGTCGCCCTCGCGGATGCCCAGTAGGTGGCCCAGCCCAGATGGATCGACTTCAGACACCAGCGCTCCCCCGCGGGCCCCCAGCGCGTCCAGAGTCGCTTGATCGGGGTCGACTACCGTGACGCCGAGATCGGGGCCGTCCGGGTTGGCCTCCCCGCCCGACAGCGGCATCTCGGGGAACGTTCCCAGGGCTATCTCAAGCTGGGCCGGCCGACCGTCCCGCACGATGTCGACTCGTACGCGGGTCCCCGGTTCGGCCCACTCGGTGGCCGCGGTCAGGTCAACGTGTCGGCGCAGTGTGATCGGCTTCTCTTGCTTGCCGCCCAGGACTGTCAGGCTCACCATGATGTCGCCGACCTTCATCCCTGCCGCGTCGGCCGGGCCGCCCGACTTCACGGCGCTTACGTAGATGCCGCCCTCCGGGGCGCCGAGGTCGGCGAGGATCTCCGGAGCGATGCTCTGCAACCCCATGCCGAACCATGCGCGCTTGACGGCGCCTCCGGCGCGGATGTGCTCGAAGACAGCCCGTAGCTGTGCGCCCGGGATCGCCGTGGCCCCGCCGGGCTCTATCCTGTGCTCCGGGTCCTGCTCGACCTTGTGCACGATACCGATGACGCGCCCGTCCAGATCGACGACAGGCGCGCCGATCCCCGCCGCGTCAGGGTTGATGCTCGCCACCATCACGGTCGTGGCCGTGCGCAACGTGCCTCGACCGGCCTGGAAAAGGCGTAGCGAAGGACACGTGACCGTACCCACGGCGGCGCTCTCGCCCTCGGACCACACCGGGCCGACAGCGATAGCCCATTGCCCGAGTGAGGCCGGGCCCCGATCGTAGATCGGAAGGGCGGCCAGTGCCGCCTTGCCCGGCTCAACCTTCAGTGCTGCGACACCCGACATGCGGTCGTAGTAGATCTCCTTCACCTGCAGCGACGATCCGTCGCCCAGCACGACCTCAATCTTCTGTCCGTTCTCGACCACCGATGCACAGGTCAGGATCCAGCCCGATGGGTCCGCGATGAACCCCGCGCCCATGGATAGCTCCAGCACCGGCCGCTCCCCCGGGGCGGAAGGATCGGCACTCGGCTGGTCGCCTGGGTCCCGCGGAGGAGCCGACATGCGCGAGATACGCTGGATGCCGACAACGGCGGGCTGAACGGACGCTACCACCTTGCCGAACGCATCCTGCAACGCACGCGCCAGTGAAAGGCCGTCGGTGACGCTGTTACCCCCCTGCGCGTACCCCAACGCCGGCAGCATCAGGATGATGCCAACTGCCGTCGCCAACCTGCTGATCGCTCGTGCCATCGCTGTCACCCACTGGTCTGCGCTGTGCGTTGCCCACCGGGGCCGGTGTGATTCGCCCGCTAGCGCCGCGGTTACTTCGAGAAACGTTCGGCTGACGCGCGCGGATTAAGCGAATTCGCGGCCCAGGTATCAAATGCCCAGGAACATGGCCTCCAGTGCCAGCCGCGTGTTGGCGTTCTGCCCGATGGCGCGCTTTGCTCGGCCGATCGCTCTCAGCGCGCCCCCCGCGCGGGACGGCGGCACCGCCGGCGACGCGCCCTCCCCCAGCGACGCGCCCCGCGAGCCCAGTCCGTCGGCGCATGAGTCACGGAGGGCGGCCTCAAGCGGATACAGGACGCTGTCGATCGCGCGTCGCACCTTCTCCTCGTCACTGACCTCCAGTCCCCCGGCGTCAGCGCCCTCGGTGAGCCCGTGCCAGTCGACGCACAGCCGACGGCACTGCTCGGCCGAGCGCAGCGCGTCCACGGGGTCGGTCGAGAGCGCGAGTTCCAACAGCGTCGCAACCCTGTCGCGTAGCGAGTCGATCTGGCCGGACCCGAGCAACCGCCGCGCCAGCTCGACCCGCCCGCACGAGAGCGCCACTGCGGTGCGGGCCGCCGGGTCGTCGCGCCCGAGCGTCGCGAATAACTCGCCAGGTGACGCGGGTCTCAGCTCCACGACCTGGCACCGCGACAGGATCGTGGGCAGCAGCGCCGACGGGTTCTCCGCGGTCAAGATGATGATGGCGTGAGCGGGGGGTTCCTCGATGGTCTTCAGAACGGCGCTCATGTGAACGTGCTGGAGCCCGTCCATACCCAGGATGATGAGGCACTTCCGCCGCGACACGAGCGGTCGGATCGAGATGCCGCTCTGGGCTTCGCGTATTCGGTCGATGACCGCCACTTCGCGGCCGGGCGATGTATCGGTCGACCTACTTTCCTTCTGCTGCGGGTCGAGGAGCACAAGGTCGTGGTGGCGGTCGGGCGTGAACGGAAGCCGACACGCCGGGCACTCCCCGCACGGCGCCACGATCCCGGCGCTGAGAACCGGGCCCGCGCACGCCGCGAGCCGTCCGAGCGCGAGCGCGGCCGGCCGCTTTCCCACGCCGCGAGGCCCGATCAGCAGATACGCGTGGGCGAGCTTGTCGGCCATCACGGCCCCGGCGATCACCCGCCCGGCGCGCGGCTGCGACTCGAACCCCCTCGCATTGAGCACAGTGGAACTCACCGGGCGACTCCTATGGCACGTAATGGAACCCGACCGCCAGCAGAGCGTACATCGCCAACAGGCCGGCCCCTTCGAACCAGTGCGTTTCGCCGTCGCTGATGATGTGGTTGGCGATCGCGACCGCCAGGATCACCGCCACGATCTCCGATCCCTCGAACACGAGGTCCATCGGCTGCCCGATGACGGCGCCCAGCAGCACCAGTGCGGGCGCCACGAACAGGGCCACCTGTGCGCTCGAGCCCAGGGCGATGTTGATCGAGATGTCCATCTTGTCCTTCATCGCGAGGTATACGGCCGCCGAGTGCTCGGCCGCGTTCCCGATGATCGGCACCACGATCAGGCCGATGAAGAACTGCGACAGGCCCAGAGACCGCGAGGCGCCCTCGACGGTCGACACCAGGATCTCGCTCAGGATCGCAACACCGACGGTCGCCAGCGCAAGCAGGGCGATGGCCCCGCCGCGAGACCATTGCGGGGATTCGCGCTCCTCGCCGGAGCTGAAGAGGGCCCTGTGCGTGCGCAGCGAGAAGAAGAGAGCGAACGCGTAGGTGGCCATCAGGATCAGCGCGACCAGGAGGCTCAGGTCGAGCAGCGCCGCACGCGGCATCCCGCCGTGTGCCCGACCGAAGATGGCGGGCACCATCAGTGCGCCGATCGCGATGATCATCATCGATGCGTTAAGGCCGGCGGCGTTGCGGTTGAACCGCTGCGTCTCACGGGTCCAGCCACCGCAGAGGATCGCGGCGCCCAGCACGAGGAGCAGGTTGCCGATGATGCTGCCCGTCAGCGACGCCTTCACCATCTCGTGGTAGCCCGCGGCCAGCGCGAAGCCCGCGATGATGAGCTCGGTCGCGTTCCCGAACGTCGCGTTGAGCAGCCCACCGAGGCTGCGGCCCACGTACTTGGCGAGCTCCTCGGTCGCCTTGCCCATCAGCCCGGCGAGCGGGATTACCCCAATGCAAGCCGCCGCGAACTGCACTGGGTCCGGCGCTCCGGCCAGCTTCGACAAGATCGCGGCCGGGAAGGCCGCAAGCAGAACGTGGAGCGGACGGATCCGTCTTGCCGACGGTGGCACGCGCGGTCCTCCCTAGTCCGAGATGAGCATGAGTGTCGTCGCGCCGACCCGCACCTGGGCGCCGGCTTGGAGCAAGGCCGTTGGGGCACGCACGCCATCGATGAACACGCCACTCGTGCCGTCCTCATCGGTGATGCGCACCTGGTGCCCGACGCGGAGCAGCGTCGCGTGCCGCGCGGCTACGGATGGGTCGATGAGCCTGACGTCGGAACCAGGGTCGCTGCCCAGAACGCTCAGCCCCTCGGCCACCGCGAATGCCTCGCCGGTTGCCGGCCCGTCAACCACCACCAGGCGCGGCCCGACAGCCGTTGACCCCTCCTCTGCGCCGGGGCGCCGAAGTGCGGACTCGTCGGGCTGTGCGGTGGCTTGGTCATCCGTGCGCTGACGGTGCTTGATCGCGTCGCCCCGAACGCGCAAGAGATTGTGGGTCACGCGTAACGTGACTCCGCCGATCGTGACCTCGTCGCCTTCCGCGAGCTCGCAGGATGACTCGAGCTCCCCGTTCACGCCGATCAGCGCCTCGGGGGTCGCCGCCTCGATAGTCAGCGCCGTGCCCGACCATGACAGCGTCGCGTGCACCGGCTCAACGTTGGGCTGACGGAGCACCGCATCGCACGCCTCGGACGAGCCGAGAGTGGTCTCTCCCGAGTGGATCGTCAGCGCCAGCCCTTCCCACTCGTCCTCCCCGCGCAGCACGACCACGTGCCCGACCCGCTCGGCCACCACGAGCGCCAGGGCAACCAGTGCGCCCAGCCAGGCGCCAGCGAGCATTGACGCGTTGGCCGGAGGGGAGATGACTCCGACGCTGTGCCTCCAGCGCGGGGCGAGCCAGAACAGGCAGAGCTCATAGAGCACAGCGCCGAAGCCGCCGCCGAGCACCCCACCCCATAGGTACGCTCCCGCTCGGCCGGTCATGCGCCAGGTCCCCGTCGCTGCGACCGCGGCCGCCCCGGCGATAGACGCCACGGACACGAGCATCGCTACCATCCCTGCGATGAGGGTCGCCTGCGGCGTGGTAGCTCCCACCCCGCGCTCCGCGAAGGCCGCGACTCCGCGGGCTAGGGTGGCACGGTCGCCTCCCCCCAGCATTAGCAGCAACGATGCGACTACCAGTGCCGCGAGCGACACGGCCAGCGTTAGTCCGATCGCGGCCGGGATGCGCCGCAGCGCCGCCCATCCCTGCTTGCCCGCGGCCTCGCCCACAGACAGTCCGGCAGCCAGGAAGGCGCCGAGACACGCCAGGAACAGCGCGTTCTGAGCCAGAGGTGGGGCAGCATCGGGTAGGCGCGTCCCCAGCCAGACGCCACACGCGCCCGCAACCGACGAGACGCAGGCTCTCAGCATAAGGTCCAACCAAGCCATGACACAGCACCGGATCCCCGGTTGTCAGCCCGGCCCCACGCGGGGACGAGGCCGGAGCGAGGCGGAGGGGGATGGCCGGAGCCACGAGCGCATGCCCGTGCCTCCCTCAGAGCTTCTCCACTACGATCCAGGTGTCGCCCACGGTGATCTCGTCTCCGTCATAGACCACCCGCTCCGTCACCTTCTCGCCGTTCACGAAGGTGCCGCGCGCCGAACGCTCATCGCGGACGCAGAGCGCCCCGCCCGCCATGAAAAGGCTCGCGTGTCGCGCCGACACAGCCTCATCGTCGAGCAGCACCAGATCGCACGAGTCGCTCTTCCCTATGCTGGTGAACCCCCCAACCACGACGTCGCGCCTCCGGCCGTCAGCGTGGAGAATCGCGAGCCTCGCGACCCGGCGACCGGGCCGCCCCACGGCCTCCGGCAGGCAATCGCATCGGCCTGTCACCAACTCCTTCGGCTTGCCGCAGATCGCGCATACCCGAACGGGCAGGCGCTCCCTCGCCGCCGACGCTCGCCGATCGAACGCGACGACGATCGTGAGCAGGAGCGCCGCGCCGCAGACCAGCACCACCTCGGAGCGGGTCAGCCATACCCCGACATCCGAGTCGTCGCCCTCGAAAGCGAACATCGGCAGGAACGCGAGGGACGCAAGCAGTGCGAAGATAAGGCCCATCACCGCCAGTGACCTGGCCCACGCCCGCCGCGAGATGTACGCCATGAGACCGACCACGAGGAACACGAGCTGAGCGCCCGCGGTCGCCGACACGAGCGGGACGTACCTGACCTGCTCCAGCAGCAGCAGCGCGATGCCGTTCCCGAGCAGCACGATACCGATCACGACGCCCGCCACGCTGAGCGCGGCGCGAGCGGCCTTTTGGCGGAGGCCGAAGAACGACCACAGCGCCGGGAAGCACGTCGCAATGACAACCCACACCAGCACGATGAGGACGTAGATAGCCACCGAGACGGCGGCGTAGAGGCCGCTCGGGACATCGCCCCCGGTGCCGAAGATCGGGGCGAGCTCCGGGCCTTCGCCCAGCGGCTGAGCTAGTGAGAATGTGTGCACAGCGTCGTCGCCGGGCTGCACATCGAAGACGCACCGGCCCGGAAGCCCGCTGTCCGAGGTAGCGCTTACGTGTACTGTCCCGGGCTTGAGGCCGTCCAGCACGAGCGTGCTGTGGTTGGATCTCGGTACGAGGATGTGCACTGTGGAGTAGTCGTCGGTTTCGCGAACAACCACGGCGATGCGCGAGACCCCCACCCACCCGGCATGGTTGATGTGAAGCGTTGCCCTCGCCGGCTTGAACAGGTCGCTCTCGGCGATCCGGAGGGACTTCGGCATGTGCTCCTCGCTGTCGAAGGCGAGGGTCCGCCAACGGCGGTCGTCGTCGGCCTCGAAGATGACGCCCACCACGACAGGCCCTTGCGTTCCTTCCGGCACTGCCGGCAGGGCGATCTCGGCGGACTGCCGCGCGCGGATGTACTCCGTCTGCTCACTGTCCAGTCGGCCGTCGGGCGCGACCAATCCCACGTGGACTGTCCCGCCCACCTCCGCGGGCACCTCAACCGTGAGGGTGCCGCACCGCGCGCGAGGCGCCAACACCGCAAGCGCCAACGCCAGGCAGGCAACCACACGCCGGTGCGCACTCGTCCGCGTATCACCTGAGCGCAACATCACGCCCCCAGACGCGGCCGCCAGTTCAGCCGCCTGATCAGCCAGGCCCCGTGCCCCCACTCCAACTCGGACACCCCGGCCTCCGTAATCGAGATCTTGCGAGCGCCGTTCGCGTCGAGGCCGAGCGCGGCTCCGATCAGCATCTTCGTTGAGACCGAATGCGACACGACCACGACGGTCGAGTCCCGCCAACGCTCGCGGATGGCATCGACGGCCTCGACCATGCGCGCCATCACGCTCTCATACGCCTCCCCGCCCGTCGGCGCCGACGCCTTCGTCAGCCACCGCTCGAAGTCCTCGGGAAAGCGGGCGCGGATCTGGCCTCGCGTCAGCCCCTCCCACTCCCCGAACCGACACTCGCGCAGCCGTCGGTCGAGCTCGACGGTGAGCCCGTGCGGCGCCGCGATGATCTCGGCTGTCCGACGCGCCCTCGCGAGGTCGCTCGAAAACACCGCCGCGAGCGGAACCGTCGCGAGCACGCCCGCCAACTCCTCGGACTGCGCGACCCCGCTCGGAGACAGTGCCTCGTCGAACCACCCCTGGATGCAGCCGTCCTCGTTCGAGGCCGTCGTGCCGTGTCTGACCAGTATCAGCCTCATTGTGGAGGCGACTTCCGCCCGTTCCGCCGGGTTCCTCCGCCGGGCCCCCTTGGAGGAATCCTGGCAGAGTCTGGGTACATCGTCTACAATTGGTCATCTAGGAGCAAAGGAGTTCCTCGCCGCTACCGGCCGAGGCCGGGAGCGCCTCTCGGGGAGGGTGCATGATCATGCGCGCTGTACGTTATCTGCTCGTAACCCTGACGCTGCCCGCGGCTTGCCTCGCTCAGGACAAGCCGGCCAACTTGGCGGCGGCGTCCGCCGGTGGCACCGTCGTCGCCGTTTCCAGCAGCGACCCAGCCGCGTTCTACAGCTCGGCCGCGCTCATCGACGGCAAGACCGGAGTCGCCGCCGCGTGTTGGCGCTCCGCTGCCGATGGCGCCATGCCACAGTGGATCGAGATCGCACCCGCCGGCGCGCCGGCGTCAGTCGGCGCGGTCGCTATCGACCCGAACACCGGCTACGCCGACCTCGCCGCGCCTTACTGGCCGAAGTTGGTCATCGTGCAGGTCAAGCCGACGGCGGGCGCTCAACCGGTCGAGGTCGCACGGGCCACGCTCTCGGGTGAGGCCAAGCCCACCGAGATCACGTTCGCTCCCGTCAAGGCCGCCGTTGTTCGCGTCGTCATCGAGTCGGTCCAGGGCGGCGGCAATGCTGTGGAGGTTAGCGAGATCTCGGTGGTGTCCGCCCCGGGCGCTGCCGAGGGCCCCACCACCGGACCGGGCGAGGGCCCAGTAACCACCCCGGGTGAAGGCCCGGTGACCACTCCGGGCGAGGGCCCAGTGACCACCCCGGGTGAGGGCCCAGTGACCACCCCGGGTGAGGGCCCGGTTACCACCCCGGGTGAGGGCCCGGTTACCACCCCGGGTGAGGGCCCGGTTACCACCCCGGGTGAAGGCCCAGTGACCACCCCGGGTGAGGGCCTAGTGACCACCCCGGGTGAGGGGCCCGTGACCACCCCGGGTGAGGGCCCGGTGACCACCCCGGGTGAGGGCCCAGTGACTACCCCAGGTGAAGGCCCGGTCACCATGCCGGGTGAGGGCCCAGTGACCACCCCAGGTGAGGGCCCAGTGACCACCCCTGGTGAGGGCCCGGTGACCACCCCTGGTGAAGGACCCGTCACCGGCCCGGCTGAGGGGCCAGTGCCGGGCGTCCCCGCGGGCTACACGAACATCGCGCTGAAGTCTGCCGGAGGCGTTGTCACCACCCCGAACAGACTCGATGCGTACTTCGGGCCCGAGCGCCTGAATGATGGCGTGCTGGAGGGGTCCGGGGGCGAGTGCTGGGTGAGCGGCGCGCCGCTGACGTTCCCCTACGACATCACAGTCAGCTTCGCGAACAACGCCGTCTTCGTGGTCGGCGCCGTCAGCATCACATCGAACACGGGGCAGGAGTTCATCTTCGGCAAGCGCTGGGCGCAGGATGTCGAGATCATGGTTTCCACCACCGGCACGCAGCCCACCGACTTCACGTCTGTGGCACGCGCGACCCTGCAGATGAGCCCCGAGCGACAGACGGTAACCTTCAACGCCGTGCCCGCGAGATACGTGCTCGTGCGGGTCCACTCAAACTACGGCCACAAGTCACTGGAGATGAGCGAGATCGAGGTGTGGGGCGAGCCCGTCGGAGCGGGGGGAACTCCCACGCCTGTCGTTAGCCACGCACCGCCGGCGTCCGGCGGAGGCGGAGCGATCCCGCGCAAGGCCGATGGATCTATCGACCAGGTCGCATTGGAGACTATGCTGCAGGGCATTCTCACATCGATCGAGTCGCAGAAGACCCTCATCAACCAGATCATCAAGGAGCTCAAAGGCTAGGCGGTCACGGGACGCCCTCACCCTCCGAGCCGCTCTCCCTGTGGAGAGGGGGACCGTAGGGGCTGGCCGATGTGCTCGCCCACGGGCGGCCACATTGGGCCGTCCCTACGTCGAACGTTGGGGGTGAGGGCCCGGCCTAACGGCACAGCTAGAATCGTGTTGACCCTCCTATCCCTGGTTCCTATAATCACGTGTCAACGCCGGCGTGGGCGAGTGATGGAACAGGTAGACATGCATGACTTAGGATCATGTGCCGCGAGGCGTCGGGGTTCGAGTCCCCGCTCGCCCACCAGTGTGGTTGTCCTTCCCCTCAACCCCATCAGATGAGCGACCGCGCGGGCTGGTGCCCTACCTGCGGGGGGCCCACGGTCGGTCAGCAACCCCAGGTCTCGAAGGAGCACTGCCGTGGAGACAAGCGTCGAACGGCTTGAGGACACGCGTGTCAACGTGAAGCTCGAGTTCACCTCCCAGGAGATGCGCTCCGCCTTCGGCAAGGTGTACAGCGAGCTGTCGAAGCAGGTCCTTGTGCCGGGGTTCCGCCCCGGCAAGGCCCCCAGGATCCTGCTTGAGCGCGTGTTGGGCAAGGAAGCCGTACGCGCACAGGTTGTGCAGGAGCTCGTGCCCGACCGACTGGCGTCCGTCATCGAAGAGCGGAAGCTGTTCGTGGTCGGCGAGCCGGACATCACCTACGACCCGCCCGAGTCCGACCAGCCGTTCCTCGTCACGGCCGGCCTGGCTGTCGTCCCCGACCCCGAGGTGGGCGACCTCAGCGCCATCAGCATCGTCCGGCCTCAGGTCTTCCTCTCCGACGACGAGACCGACCGCATCATCGAGGGGCTCCGGGAGTCCGCCAGCCGCAGCGTCGAGGTGACCGACAGGCCGATCGAGCTGGCGGACTTCGTTAGGCTTCACTACCAGATCACCTGCGATGAGGAGGAACTCTACGACCCCAACGATCTGCCGATGATGTACCTCGAGGTCGGAGCCGAGTGGTACGTCCCTGTCATCGACAACGACCTCGTGGGACTCACGACCGAGGACACTAAGGACATCGCGGTGGAGTACCCGGAGGACTATGAGAACGCCCGCCTCGCCGGCAAGACCGCCACGTTCAGGGTCAAGATCGAGTCGGTCAGCCGGCGCGAGCTGCCAGAGTTGGATGAGGCGTTCCTCGAGTCCTGGAACGTGACCGACCTTGAGGGGCTGAAGCGGCGTATCCGCGACGAACGCCTCACAGACATAAGTGAGGTTACTAAGGACGTGGTAGAGCAGCAGGCCCTTGCCGGCCTGATCCGGTCGTGCACCATGCAGCTTCCCGACCTGCTCATCACCACGCAGGCCGACGACCTGAGCAGGGCCTTCGTGAAGCGGCTGAAGGATGAGGAGGGGCTGACCCTCCGGGAGTACATCGACCGCGCGGGGATCGAGTTCAGCGATTACCGCCGGGACCTGGAGCGCCAAGCCGAGCGCGTGCTCAGGCGCGCGTTCGCTGTCGAGGCCGTGGCGAAGCAGCGGGGCATCGAGGTCCCGGACGAGGATCTGGAGGAGCCGGTCTGGACGCTCGCCCGGAGCGCCCGGATGAGCTTCAGCGAGATGTGGGACATGCTCAAGGAGAGCGGCACCCTCGAGGAGATGAGAGAGCGGAAGAGGCAGGACAAGGTGGTCGAGCTTATCCTCGCCGAGGCCCAGGTCACCGACCGGGAGATGTCGTTCCAGGAGTTCGCCTCGAACGAATGGCGACCGACGCCTGAGCCCGAGCCTGAGGCGGACTCCGCGCCGGAAGCCGAGGTCCGGGATGAAGCAGAGGCCGGGGCGAGCGAGCCCGGCGGCCTCGACGACGTCCCTCACCCCGCCCCTCTCCCCGAGGAAGAGGGAGAAGCAACACCTCTCCCTCCGGGAGAGGTCGCCCCTGAGGGCAGCGAAGGGGCGGGTGAGGGTCCTTCGTTACGGGCTGCGCCCGGCTCAGGGCAAACGGATTCGGTGGCGAGCACGCTGCCGGGGCTGGACGGCCCTGACCCCGCCCCTCTCCTAGGGGGAGAGGGCCAAGACGACGACCAGCCGTCGGCGACGGCTTGAGGGGACCGCAGATGCGCCAGTTTCCTGCCGACGGGCCCGGCCCCGTCGCACTCATACCTTTCGTCATCGAGCACCGGGACCGCGGGGAGCGTCAGTACGACATCTTCTCGGCGCTCCATGCGGACAGGATCGTGTTCATCGGCAACGAGGTGGACAACGAGTCCGCGAACCTCGCGATCGCCCAGATCCTCTTCCTCGAGAAGGAGAGCCGCGACGATCCCATCCACCTGTACATCAACTCGGTGGGCGGGTCGGTAACCGCGGGCCTGGCCGTGTACGATGTTATGCAGTTCGTGCGGTGCCCAGTCTACACGTACTGCGTCGGCCTGGCCGCGTCGGTCGCCGCCGTCATCCTGGCCGGCGGCGAGAAGGGCCACCGGTACATCCTCCCCAACGGCGAGTTGCTCATCCACCAACCGTGGGTCAGCGGGCTCGGCGGCCAGGCGACCGACATCGAGATTCATACCCGCCAGTTGCTGCACTACCGGGAACGCATCAACCAGATCCTCGCCGACCATACGGGTCAGCCGGCCGAGCGGGTCGCGGCCGATACTGACAGGGATAACTTCCTTTCCGCTGAGGGCGCGGTCGAGTACGGCCTGGTCGACTCCATCATCACGCGGCCGCCCGCCGAGGAGAAGAAGACGGACGAGCACACCGAGCTCGGCATCGACAGCGTCCTGCGGGCGGCGTCGGGTCCGCGCAGGGGGAACGGCACCGGAGACGCCGGCAAGGAGGGATCCGGTTGAGGATCTCCGACGAGTCGCGTCACATCTCGGTTATCGAGGACACGCCGCGCGGTGAGAGGCACTACGACCTCTTCTCCCGCCTCCTCCAGGACCGCATCGTGTTCGTCCGCACCCCCATCGCGCCCGTGATCGGCAACCTCGTGGTGGCGCAGTTGCTCTTCCTGCAGCGCGAGGGCGACGACCCTGTGCACATGTACATTCACTCGCCGGGGGGGGACGTGTCGGCTGCCCTAGCAATCTACGACGTCATGCAGTTTGTGACCCCACCCGTGTGGACCTACTGCGTCGGTCAGGCGGCCAGCGCGGCGGCTGTCCTACTCGCCGGCGGGGACGCAGGTCACCGCTACGCGCTGCCGAGCGCCGAGATACTGATCCACCAGCCCATCGTCGAGCGCATGGGTGGCGATGCCAGCGATGTGCAGATCCGCATGGAGCACCTCCTCGCCACCAGGTCCCGCCTCAACGGCATCCTCGCGAAGCACACGGGCCGTTCGCTCGAGCGTATCGCGTTGGATACGGAGCGCGATTACTTCATGACCGCCGCCCAGGCGGCCGAGTACGGGATCATCGATGCTGTTCTGGAGCAACGCCCGGAGGAGGGGACTCCAAACATCATCCGGTAGTGCCGGCACCGGTCGGGCGGGGCTGATGGGTTTGATCCGACCGTTGTGGCGGAAACGTTAGACTATAGGAAGCGGAATCCCGCGTTCCGACGGCGAACCGTGTCGCGTCCACGTCGCGCGCCGATGAGGCCCAGCACCTGTAGAGGTGGCCACAGGCTTAATGAGGATCCAGTGCTCGTTCTGCGGCAAAGACAAGGACCAGGTGCCGAAGCTGATCGCCGGCCCGCCCGGGGTCTACATCTGCATCGAGTGCGTCGATCTCTGCAACGAGATCATCAACGAGGAGCGCACGCAGCGGAGGACGCCCAGGCTTGCGACGAGCATCCCGACTCCCAAGGAGATCAAAGCGCACCTGGACCTGTACGTCGTCGGGCAAGAGCGGGCCAAGAAGACCCTTTCCGTCGCGGTCTACAACCACTACAAGCGTATCGTGGCGATGGACCACGACGACGATGTCGAGCTAGGCAAGAGCAACATCATGCTCATCGGGCCGACCGGCTGCGGCAAGACGCTCCTCGCGGAGACGCTCGCCCGTCTTCTGGACGTGCCCTTCGCCATCGCGGACGCCACCACGCTGACCGAGGCCGGTTACGTCGGCGAGGACGTCGAGAACGTCATCCTGAGGTTGTTGCAGGCGGCCGACGGCGACATCGAGGCGACCCAGCGTGGCATTATCTACGTCGATGAGATCGACAAGATCACCCGCAAGAGCGAGAACCCCTCGATCACGCGCGACGTGTCCGGTGAGGGCGTCCAGCAGGCGCTCCTCAAGATCCTCGAGGGCACCGTCGCCAACGTCCCGCCCCAGGGCGGGCGCAAGCACCCCCAGCAGGAGTACATCCAAGTCGACACGCGCGGCATCCTGTTTGTCTGCGGCGGGACCTTCTCGGGGCTGGACGACATCATCCGGACGCGGCTCGGGCGCCGGTCGATCGGCTTCGCGGCCCAGATAGTGCCCAGTGCCGAGATGACGGACTCCGAGATCATGGCCCAAGTGCAGCCGGACGACCTGCGCAAGTACGGTCTCATCCCGGAGTTCATCGGCCGCCTGCCGGTGCTGGCCACGCTAGATGCGCTGGACGAGAGCGCTCTCGTGAAGATCCTGACCGAGCCTCGCAACTCGCTCCTCAAGCAGTACGGCAAGCTCCTCGATCACGACGGCGTGGAGCTCGTCATCGAGCAGCCGGCGCTCGAAGCGATCGCCGCCGAGGCGCTCAAACGCGGCACGGGCGCCCGCGCCCTACGCACCATCATCGAGGAGCTCATGCTCGACGCGATGTACGAGGTGCCGTCCCTCACCGGCATCAGCAGGTGCGTCATCGACGAGACGGTCGTCCGCGAGCGGCTCCGCCCGCACCTTCTCGGTCCGGTCGACGAGCCGGAGGTCGAGGAGGCGAAGAAGAGCGCCTAGAGGCTCAGGCTGAGCACCAGCCCCGGCTCGACGGCGAAGTCGCGCGTGACCTCTCGGTCCTTCTCGTCCCGGTAGCTTATCCGGTACTCGCCGGCGAGCAGGCTCACCTGCTGCCCGCACTCGAACGTGCCGATCCACCTGCCTGATTCCGCCTCGAGGACGCGGTACGTCGCTCCATCGGGGCCAGAGACGCGCAGCGCACCCAGACGCCGCACCTCCTCGGTCACCAGCCGCGCCGGCGCCACGGTAACCGCGTCGTAGACAAAGCGCGGAGTCGAACCGAGCTCCAGCCGGTACGTGCCGGGCGCCAGGGTGATCGGCAGTCCCGTCCGCCCGCTGGCGATGATCCGGCCCGTACCGGGGTCTCGCACGGTGAGCCTGAGCGGCACCTCGGCGTCGGCCACGCCGTACGCACGGACAAGAAGCGCGCCGTAGTCGTGCAGAAGCACCTCTGCCTGCCCATCCTCGGGGACCATGACCTCCTCTTCCCGGCCCGGCGGCACGGGGACGGAGACCACGTAGTGACCTGACAGCAGTCGGAGGGGCCGTCCGGACCGGCCGGTAGCCACGGACTCACCGCCCGGCAGCTTGACGGTATAGCTCGAGTCGATCGGGCCGTCGGGTCCGCTGAGGTCGACCAGAAGCTCACCGAGGTCGGGGCAGGATACCACCGCGATCCCGCCCCGCGTCAGGGGCACCGGCTCGCTCGAGAAGGGAGGCGTCGTGGCCACACGCAGAACAGCTTCACACGGGAGTAGCGCAGCGGTTTCCCCAGATGACAACTCCAGCGCCGGCTCTCCGTCGACGATCAATGACACCGGCGTGCCGTCGGCCAGTCCCAGGTCGGGTCCTGTCACGATGGCGCCTGCGAGCTCGATAGGTTCAAGGACCAGGTCGGCACCGGGCTCTAGGTCGAGGCCGATCGTCTCCGGCTTCGGAGCCAGTGCGACGCGCAGGTCGAACTGGCCTGCCGGGGCCCGCACGGGGCGGTTGCTCAGGCCCACGCCGACCGGCAGGCCCCCGCGAGCAACCAGCACCATCGTATCCTCCGGGTTCGCAGGTGGGCGGAGCACGGGCACCGTGACCTCGCAGGTCTCCCTCGCCCACGGGCCACAGGCCGCGCGCCCCTCGTCGCTGGGCGCGTCGCCTGCTGAGATGCGGTGCTGCTGGTACGGATCCGGAGCCGTTAGCCTCCCCCGAACCAGCGTCTCGCCTCGCAGCGCCTCGCCAAGCTCGCGCAGTTCCGGCTCAACGTCCACCGGGGTCAGGAGACGGTGCGCCCAGCCGCCCGACGCGGCCGCGTAGTCATCGAGCGTGCTGATGTCGACGCGGTTGCCGATCCCGAGCGCGTAGACGGTCGCCTGGCTGCAGCGAAGCGCCTCGCGCACCATCGCCGGCGGCACGGGGCCCAGCGTGTCGACACCATCGGTGATAGCGATGACGACCGGACGCGCCTCCGAAGCCGCGAGACCGAGCGCCACTCCGACACCGGAGGTTAGCGAGTTGCGCCCCGCGGGCGCGATGGCGCTGAGCGCGGCGCCCAGCGCCTCGCGGTCGGTCGTCGGGTCCAGCAGGATCGCCGGGCGGCTGCCTATCCCCACGAGGCCGGCGCGCGCGTTCGGCCAGGACTCCAGGAACCCCTGGATTGCCCGGCACACCGGAGCGAGGAGTCTGGCGGACGAGCCGGAGGTGTCTACGGCGAACAGGAATGTGGGCGGCGTATCGACCGGGCCCGCCGACAACACCTCGAGCTCGGTCTCTCCGTCCCAGATCCGAGGCTGCGGGGCGCCCGCAACGGTCACAAGCACGTCCGAACCGTCGAAGGCCACCGAGCGCATTACGGGCGTCGGCTGCGCAACCAGCCAGGCGAGCATTGCGATCATGGCGGGAGCGGTCATTGGCTCGGAGTTCCTTCGGGCGCACGGTACACGACATCGTAGCGCTGTGGCCTCGGCTGGACGGGCCACGTGGCGGCCGTCGCCGTCGAGACCCGGAACAACGCGCTGCCGTCAGCGTTCACCACGAACGTGCCTATGTCCGTCGACTTGCGGCCTTCGGAGCACCAGAACGTCAGCCTGCCATCCGGCAGCCAGTCGAACCCGTCCACCAGCATCTCGCCCGACACCACGCGCGGACGTCCCTCGGCCCCCTCACAGGTGGTAAGCACGCGCGGCGACGCCGGCGGCGCCCCCTCCTCGGACGCCTTCGCTACCACGTAGGTTAGCGACGCCAGCACGGAGCCGGACGGCGACCACGAGTAGTCCGCCAGCGATCCAGCCATGCCCGACGGGAAGCAGGCCAGCTCCGACCAGAGCACCGTCCTCATCTCGACTAGGCCGTCCTCTGAGAAGCCCACGAAGTGAACGGACCCCCCGTCAGGAGACCAGTCGAGGGGTCGCAGCCTGGCTGCGATCGGCAGCGGGGATCCGGACCGACCGACAGGGATCGGCCTGAGCGATGGCGGCCAGGGCACGCGGCCCTGCTCCTTGCCTTGCGGGTCCCAGCATGCCGTTGCCCACTTGCCTTCAGCCGTGCGCACGATCCCCGCCAGCCGCGTGCTGTCCGGCGACCACACCAGGTCCGACGCGGCGACCTCAGCCCGGCCGAGCTCATGGCCATCGCGGCCGAGGAAGGTGATCGTCACCCCGCCGGGGTCGAGGAGCGCGAGCTTCTGGGAGTCGGGTGACCACACGAAGGCCCCGGCCGCCCCCTCTATAGGCACCTGAGCCCCGTCGGCGACAAAGGCGGCCTCGAGCCCCCCCGCGACCTCACGGAACACGACCAACGCCGAGCCGTCGGGCGACGGTAGAACCCCCTCGTATCCGGCTGCCACCAGCGTCGGCGCCGAGCCGTCGGGAGCAACACTGTAGATGCCGGGTTGCGGCTCCGAGCCCGCGTACACGATCGAGCCACGCGCGGTCTGCACCCCGTGGCGCAGGGGGCCCAGCCGTCTGGGCACCCCGCCGCCGGCGCTCGCGATCCAGCCGACGGTCGCGCCCCTCCGGGACGAAGATGGGTCGGGCGATACGAGTAGAAGCTGGCGGCTGTCGGCGAGCCATACCGGCGGCCCGACGACGAGGATCTCGCCGCTGACGGGAATCGGCTGCGCACCTGGTCGGATCGTGTACACAGATGAGAACCCGGGCCCCACAGGAACGGTGAACGCGATGGTCGATCCGTCCGGCGCCCAGATGGGGTCGGCAGCGTTGAGCGTGTCGCACAGCACGGTTTGCTCGGCAGGTCGCTCCGACAGCACCAGCTTCTTGGTGGCACCGCGCACCTCTGCCGACACCACCACGGATCCATCGGCCCTGGGCAGCATATCTGTGACCTTGAGTCCGTCACTCAGAAGCCGCTGCTCGGGCTCCGCGGAGGAGGCGTCCACCGATAGCACGCTCCCGACCGGACTGCCCTCCGCCGAGTAGCCCGACTCCACCATCAGAAGCGCAGTACCGCCGTCGTCCGCCCACCGCGCATCTTGCACGATGTGATCGCCCGAAAGGCGCCGCGCCGGAGCTCCCGGCGCATCGACCGCGAAGGCCCTCGGCCTTCCGCTCGTCGGCTCCATGGCCCGCACCAGCAGCCTCTCGCCACCTGGCGCGAACGCCAGCGACAGAACCGGCACCGAGAACCCACGAGCCCCCGCCCTACCCCTGATGCTCAGCGACAGGCGCGGCGGAGCGTCCGAGAGCGGGTCGACCACTACCAGGGAGGCCAAGTCGGCCGCGACAGCGTCCTTGTAGTGCGCCACGAACGCCAAGGCCTTGCCTGTGTCCGCGATCGTCGGCGACACAATGGTACCGAAGGCCAACGGTCTGCTGCGCTCCCCGGTCAGGTCTAGCACGCACAAGCCGTCGGGAGCGTCGGCATCGGACCGGTGGACGACCACCGTGGCCCACCTGCCGTCGGGCGAGAACGCCAGCGTTGATTCCTTGGAGCCGGGCGCGCACTCGACCGTGAGGAGCGTCCGCGTGCCCGACGGATTGGCCAGCGGGATGAGGATGAAGCTGCGGGCCGTGTCCGCCTTGTCCGCGGGCACCTCGACGAGCAGGGAGCCGCCGTCCGGTGTGAACTGGTAGTTCCTGGCGAATCGGCGGTCTGGCAGGTGCTTCATGACGAGCGTGCCCGGCTCGCCCGGGGCTCGCACGACGATCCCCTGCCTGGTCGTGTAGGCCGCCTTCGTGAACCCTTGCGCGAAGACGGGGCCGAACGCCCTGCCCTCTGGTGTGACGGGCACCTCCTGGTCCGCGGCGCGGTCGTACAGGCTGATGCAGAAGCCCGCCCGGTCCGGCCTGGTGGACCAGTAGGCGATCCGCCCGCCCGATTCATTGATACGGCCGCCCTCGACGACCTCGCGCTCCGCCAGCAGCCTCGGCCCCGGCGCGTCCGAGCTGCACGCTAGCAGCAGCCGCTCAGCTCCCTCGCCGGGACCCCGCTTCGCAAGCGCGTACGCCATCTTGCCACCCGTCGCAGGTTGGACCTGTTCGACCTCGTACGGACCCGAAGACGGCGTGGCGACCGGCACCCTTGGGTCGATCGCGTACAGCCGAGTCAGGGGTCCCGTGCCGCCCCTGAGCACAACCCAGAGGGTCGTGTCGGACCACTCCGCGTGTGCGATGGCTGTGTCTGCCTCGATGTGCAGGTCCGCGACCTCGTGGTCCTCGCCGGTGGCCAGGTTGCGCGTAAGCAGTAGCGGGCTGCCGGACGGGGAGAAGACCGCATACTCGCCCCCCGGCGACACGGACACCCAGCTCCAGGCAACCGGCTTGCCGAGGTCGCGCGGCTGGGCAGCAGCGCTCACCGAGAAGAACGTGCATAGGGCCGGCACTCCCGGCTCGGTCCACGCGGCCTTCGGCCTCTGCTGAGCGACCACCGCCGGTGCGGCGCACCAGAGCAGAGCGATCGCAAGTGCAACTCTCTTCACCACTGTACGACCCTCCAGGCCGAAGCGCACGCGGTTCAGGCGCCCTGCCATTGTACCTCATTCCGCCCGGCTGACCGGCAACCCTACGCGGGCAGTGGCCTGCAGGAGGCGCTCCCTGTGCGGCGAAACCGCCGATGGATGCCGTGCCGGCGACGGCCCGCCACTCAAGAGAGGAGCTTGTTGCATGGTCTTCGCGCGCTTTGTGGCGCCGCTGCTTGCGGTTGCCGCCTGTCTCGTAGGGTCGTTCTGCGCCGTGGCTCCGGTCGCCGCGGACCAGGAGTACACAAAGCAGAAGATGTGCGAGGTGTGCCATTCGATAGCCCACGGCGATATGCAACCCGTCACCCCCACCTACAAGGAGACGAAGCACGCCAAGGCGGAGGGTGATGACCCTCGCCACAGCTTCAACGGTGAACCCCACGTCGGCTGTCAGGCCTGCCACGGTCCCGGCAAGGCCCACGCTTCCTCCAGCAAGAAGGAGGACATCAAGCTGCCGGAGCAGATCGAGGATCGCAAGGGTCGTCTCTCCTTGTGCGGCCGCTGTCACGCGAAGTACGAGGAAGACTACCTGAAGGACTACACGTACGGTGACGACATCCTCGACAAGGTCACCCTCACCGAGCCCACCGGTGAACCACTGCAGCAGGTCAATGAGATGAAGGGCAGCAAGCACTTCACGGCGGATAACGGGCCGACGTGCATCACATGCCACACCGGACACAAGGGGATCAAAGAGGACCTGCCGCACCAGATCCGCAAGCCCATCGACGAGCTGTGCACCGACTGCCACGCTGCGCAGGCCGATCTGACGCACTCGAAGATGACCGTCCCGGACGGGGCCACGTGCGCGACATGCCACATGCCTGAGCGGAAGCACATCATCAAGGTCGCCCCGCAGTAGCACTGGAACCGGAGAGGGAGACCGACAATGCCCGTTAGACTGGCGGCGCTGGGTGGTGACCCTGTTGTACCTCCCGGCTCGGTACGGCCCTACCCGCACTTCACCGACGATGACCGCGCCGCGGTCGCCGAGGTGCTGGCCGGGGAGGACATCAACGTCGAGCGCCAGCGGCAGGCCGAGGGCCTGGCCGCTGAGTTCTCGGCCTACCTCGGGACGAGGCACGCCGTTCCCGTGAATAGCGGTACCGCCGCCCTCCACCTCGCCGTTGCAGGCTGCGGCATAGAGCCGGGCGATGAGGTGATATGCCCGGCCTTCACCTACTGGGCCACTGCGGCCGCGGTGCTGCATCACAACGCGGTTCCGGTCTTTGTGGACGTCGAGCCTGATACGTGGACCCTGGACTGGCGGCAGATCGAGTCCCGCGTTGGCGAGCGCACTCGCGCCATCATCCCGGTGCACATCCACGGGATGCCCGCCGACATGGATCCCATCATGGACATCGCGCGTGAGCGCCGACTGCGCGTCATTGAAGATTGCGCGCAGTCGCACGGCGCCACGTACGACGGCAGGCTGTGCGGCGCGATCGGCGACGCGGCCGGCTTCTCGCTCCAGGCCACGAAGCTCCTCACCACCGGCAGCGAGGGCGGCATCTTTGCCACCGACGATGACCTCATCTGCCAGCGAGCGAAGCTGCTCCAGTACCTCGGCGAGATCGTCGTGCCGGGCCGCGAACGCCAGGACCAGGCCTACAACGCCTTCGGTCTAGGTTGGATGTACCGCGGCGACGTCTTCGGACAGGCATTCGCCCGCAGTCAGCTCCGCCGGCTGGATGCGAGCAACGACGCGCGCCGCGCCAATTGTGAGCTCCTGACGGACCTGCTCTCCGGCATGCCGGGCGTCGCCACCCCGGTCGTCCCGGCCGGGCGCAAGATGGTCTACTACAGCTACACGCTTCGGTTCCTACCGGACGAGCTGGGCCTGGATGTTCCGGCCGAGACATTTCGCGATCGCGCCGCGAAGGCGCTCCAGGCCGAGGGCGTCCCGGTCGGGCGATGGCAGACGATGCCCGTTCCAGCGCAGCGTATCTTCCAGGACAAGGTGGGCTACGGGAAGGGCTGCCCCTGGAGCTGCGCGCACTCCGGTGAAGTCACCTACGACGTCTCAGACTACCCCGTGACCCGGGCCTTCATCGACTCCCAGCTCTACGTGTTCGGCATCTGGGCGCCGAACGGCCCCGACCTGATGCGGTCGTTCGCGGATGCTATCGAGAAGGTCATGGAGCAACCGGACGAGGTGCTCAAGCTCGCCTGATCCGACCGGACATCACCTGTTGCAGGAAGCTGACCCGCTGCGTGCCGGCGCCTTTCAGTAGCTGTACTCAAACCACCTCAGGTAGCTGCCGTCGCCGGGCCTATTCGTCACATCGGTCGGGTCGGCCGAGCCGTCGGCCGCAATGCTCCAGATCTCGTGCACAAGCCCAGGGGCATCCTGGGTGGCGAACAGAATGTGCGTCCCGTCCCATGTCCAGACCGGCCCGTACTCGTCGGTGTCGGGCGTCTGAGTCAGCAACTTGACGCTGCCCCCCGGGAGCTTGATCACCCCGATGTCCCCGCTTGAGGTCGCGTGCACCGTGCAGGCAATCCCTGTCGAGTCAGGAGACCATGCGGGGTGGAGGTAGCTGACATCGCCTTCGGGCGTGAGTCGGCGCGCGTTCCGCCCGTCCCCGTCCATGAGCCAGATGTCGTACGCGCGTCCGTTGGGCGTCTCGCGCTCGCGGATGAACGCGATCCGGCTCCCGTCCGGGGACCAGCAGGCGTCCTCTTCCCCGAGCGGATCGTCGGTGAGGTACCTCTCGTTCGTGCCATCGGCGTTCATCACGCAGATGTCGCCGGGACTGGGGTTACCGTCAGCGTCGAGCGGCCTGGCGTCGAACAGGATGAGCGTGCCGTCGGGCCAGAATGTTGGGCGCGCATACGCGTGGGCCTCGTCCTGCTTCACCACATGGCTGCGGGAACCGTCGGCGTTCATGATCGCGATCGCCCCCTGCCCTCGCCGACCGCAGGCCTCGAAAACCACGGTCTTCCCGTCGGGGCTCCAGCACCCATGGCGACCCTCATCGAGTGTGTGGTCGTAGTCCTCGGGCGGGTCGACGGCGTTCGGCGTGAGGTTGACGGGGTCGGCGCCGTCCCCGGCCATCATCATCAGATCGTACTCGCTGTCGCCGCCGTCCTCGACGCTGTACACGATCCGGCCGTCCGAGTGGCACGCCCCATAGGCCCACGGCACCACCTCAACGTCCGCCGCGGCGGTCTTCGCTCCGAGCGTCGCGACGACCGTTCCCTTCGCCCGCCTGGGACCGGCGGAGAAGAGGCCGTCCTGGTCGATCGCGCCGATGTCGCCGGTAACGGACCAGGTGGGCTTCAGATGCAGGTCCTCGCCGCCCTCGTACTTCACCTGGACCGCGAACTGCCGCGTCTGGCCGATGAACAGGACATCCTTGACCGGCGACACCACCAGCCCCTTCACCGTGCCCTCGCCAGGTGCCTGCTCCGACGCCTCCGCCGTCATCAGGGGACGCCATATAGTCTCGAGGGCCAACAGCCCAGCCACCGCGAGACCCCACCGAACGATACTTCGACGCCGCACGAACTGTCTCATTCCCGCTTCATCTCCATCACGGTCGCACCGCCGACCCACGGCGGCCATTGTCCGGCTGGACTCGTTCGCGTGGCCGCGGTGCACACCTGCAGGTGTTGTGTCAAGGAATGCACCTCCATGTGCGCGAACCCGCGTTGTCACCATGCCCGTTACTATGACGCACAGGCAGAGACTCCTCGCGGCCCTCGCCGGTCAGCCCACGGACGTAATGCCCTGGTTCGCCGATCTGACCTACTGGCGGCACGCGCGCCAGCTCGACGGAACGCTGTCGACTGAGTACGAGGGCGAAGAGGGCCTGGTCCGCCTGCACGCCGACCTTGGCGTGGGGTACTACCTTGGCTACGCGACCGCTCACGTTGAGGTGCTCGACGACGTGCGGGTCTCAGCCGCCACGGAGGGGAACGTGACCCTAACGCGCTGGGCGACGCCGGTGGGAGACATCGTGGCGGAGACCACGTTCCTACCCCGTAGCGCGAGTGGGGCTGTCACGCAGTGGCCTGTGACTCGACCCGCCGATCTGCGCGTCCTCCGCTACATAGCCGAGGCGACCCACTACAAGCCGGCATACGAAGACTACGAGCGCCACAACGAGCTGGCGGGCGACCAGGGGCATCCCACAGTCCTCCCTCCTCGCAGCCCATTGTCCCAGATGCTCGCCCAGTGGGCCGGCGTCGAGGGGCTCACGTTCCTCCTCGCTGACGCTCGAGCGGCCGTCGAGGCGGTGCTCGCCGCGCTGGCCCGGGCCGCCGACAGCGCCTATGACGCCATCTGCCGGTGCGCCACGCCGTACGTCGAGCTCGGCGATAACCTGACCGGGGAAGTTGTCACCCACCTCTTCGAGCGCTACCAGTTCGACTACTACGTTCAGCGTGCCGAGCAACTGCACGCGGCTGGTAAGCTCATGGGCACACACCTCGACGGCACGATGCGAGGGATCCTGCCGGTGCTCGCCCGCACAGGGCTCGACTTCGTGGAGTCGATCACGCCCGCGCCCTGCGGGGACGTGCGGGTGGACCGCGTCAGGGAACTCGCCGGCGCCGATCTGGTCCTGTTCGGCGGCATTCCAGGCGCCATGTTCGCGGCACCCTTCGGCCCCGATGACGTCAGGCGTCAGGTGGAGCTGGTCGTCCGACACCACTGGCCGAACGGCAAGTGGATACTCGGCTCGGCGGACCAGGTGCCGCCGCACGGCGACATCAGCCTGGTGCGGCTCATTGGGGAGTGGGTCCGCCAGCTCTGCTGAGCGTGCGGCACGTCCGGGTCGGGCGCGTGGCAGTGGCGTTAGAACGCCGTGCCGATGCGCGTCATCTCGAACTCGATGCGGTTGAGCGACGTGGAGTACAGCAGCCTCAGCTCGGCCTGTCCCATACGTCGCCCGATCCCGAACGTATGGTCCTGGTAGTCATAGGCCGACGTTCTGTTGAGTGTGCTGACGATCTCGAGCGTCCACTTCGCCTGGAACTCATAGGTTAGCCACCCGTAGCCGGTCAGACGCCCACTGTCGAGGTCCTGGACTCCCATCAGCATCACGCTCAGCGGCCGCGAGCCCGAGGTGAAGTACTGAGCCCGTCCGCGGAGCGAGTGGCGCGTCCCGTTCAGGTAGGCGGCCCCCTGCCTTGACGATATATCGTATGACAGCCCCATGCTGCCGCGATGGCTGAACTGAAGGGCCGCGTCGAGGCCGACGACCGTGTGCGATTCCGTCTGCCCGTTGGTCCGCCGCTCGATGTCGCCGGCCGCGCGCGGCGTCAAGGTCAGGTTGCCCGCCAGCGTCCACGCCTTCTGAGGACGAAGCGACGCGTTCATGCCCGCGCGCCCGTAGGACCCGCCCAGTAGCAGATCGCGCTCGACGCCCAGTGTCATGCCGTAGCCCAGGCTGAAGCCGCCGAGGTTGGCCGTCGGCCTTCTCCACGCGGACTCGAGGTACCAGTTCTCCGACAGGCCCTCACCGCCGAACCAGCTTCCGGCGACCATCCGTGAGCCGCGTCCCTGCTGCGTGTACAGGTTGCCGTAGGCGCTCACGTACCTGTGTTCCGGCCACCAGACCGAGTAGCTGCCCTGCGTGGTGTCGCTGTACGTATCGGCGTGCGACCACCGCGCACCCCAGTCTCTCTGCCCGAGGCCCTCGAGTGCCAGCGTTCCGCCGTTGCTATCGGAGTTCTGGTACTCGAAGTCGACGTCCGCGTACCACCCTCGCCGGCCCGTGTACAACCCCGCGGGCGAGCCACGCCTGACCCTCACGGCACCAGTGTACCGCTCGTCCGTGACGAAGTACCACGGGTAGTCCACGAACAGCCCGCCCGGGTAGTTAAACCCGACGACCTGCGGGAAGGCGCCGGGCGAAGTCAGAGCCCCGGCGACCGGTATCACGTGAGCGGACATCGTGAGCACGTGCACGTCGTCGTAGTAGATCCGCGCGTGTCTTAGGACCAGCTTCTCACCGGGGAAGAACAGCGCCTCGCGGCACTTGACGACCACCTTCGACTCGCCCAGGTCCCACATGCGGAATCTGTCGTCGGGTGCCCACCAGGCCCCCTCACGGAAATCCTCGTCAACGAACATGATGGTCCGCGGCTCAGGCTCCGTCACGAACGCGGCGCCCTGGGTCTGGCTCGCCCCGAACTCGATGAACAGCGATGTGGCCTTGATCTCGCTCTTGCCGTTCGACACGACCGCGTTGTCGGCCTTGAGCTGATACGGCGCGCCGAGGCGGAACTGCAGATGCTCGGCCGTGATCTTGAGACGTCGGAACTCGAACTCGACCTTGCCGTATCCGACCAACACACACCCAACGTCTCGGAACGCGAGGTACCCATCGGCCTTCACATGCGCAACGCGGGCCCCCTGGACCGTCTCGCCGGCTTCCCTTGTGATGCTGATGCTGACCGCGTGCTCTGCGCGCTGGTTGCCGATCATCGCCATGATCTCAGCGTCCGACTCGGCGTCGCCCCCGGAGTAGAACCGTACGCGCGCGCTGCCGGCCACGGTCGTTATCGTGGTCTGCTCGAGCCTGCCCCGGGTGGTGCTCAGCGTGACCTCGGTCCCGTCGGGCACGGCCACGCCATTCGGGTCGACCACGTTGATCTCCAGGAGGACGGAATCAGTGTCATCGGCGAGGACCCACGTCCGGTTCGGGGTGATCGTGATGCGCCCCACGGGCGCAAGGCCTTGGGCGCGCGCGTCGAGCCCCGTCGCCACAAAGCACAGACACCCGCACAAACACGCCAGCCACGCGCAGCCACGTGCGCGCGCCCAACCCGCCACCAGCGTGCTGTTGACCGCGGTCGTGTGCATGATCTCCAGTTCGGCCGTCCCGCTCGGCTTCGGACTCTTCGCGCGGCCGGAGACGTGTTCCTGCCTGCCCCAACCATCACTGGCACAAGCGCACACAGCACGGGAGCCTCGGCTGAGCCGAGGCTCCCGACTTACGAACACGATGTATCGTGGGGTCAGTTCACCGACAGGCTCGCAACCTTGCTGGCCCTACCGCCCTCTTCCGAGCGGGCGGTGAGTTGAACCCTGTACAGGCCCGACGGGACCGAAGTGCCCTTGTCGCTCTTGCCGTCCCACGTGGCCACGTTGCGACCCGCGACCCCGACCGCACCGGACTGGATCGTCTTCACAACACGGCCCGCGACGTTCATCACGACGATATCGACCTCGGCGTCGGCGGACAGCGTGTAGACGATGGTGGCTCCGCCGCGCGCCATTGGCTCAGCCTCGAGGGACGCGACCTGAAGCCCGCGCTCCCGGTTCGTCACATGGATACGGAACTTCCGCAGCCCGCCGGTCTCGTCGCTCCGGAACGTGTAGCCGCCCTCGCTGCGCATGAAGACACGCTTGCCGGTCTGAACATCCTCCAGCGTGAGCACCAGGTCACGAGGCAACTGGTGAATAGAGGGCCAGTCGATCGCGATGTCCTTGTTCGGGATGTTCGTGCGCACTTCCATGTCGAATGTGAGGTCGTTCGAGAGCGCCCTCACGTCATGAGCACAGAGGCTCGCAGACCCACCGTCGGTCCCCCGCACGAAGCCGAGCTGCACGTAGCGACCGACCGGCGGCGGCTCCGGAACCGCCCTCAGGGCCGCACCGATCCCGGCGGCCTCAGGGGCCACGCCGATGAAGTTGGAGGAGTCGGCCGCGACGTCGCACTGTGCGCGCACCTGGAGCAGCCAGTCCCTCTCGGTGTTCCCGACGCCCATGGCCTTGGCCAATGCCTCCGCGGTACTGCCGGGAGCGCCACGCGAGAGGGTCCCGATGGGCGGCTCGGCGCCGCGCACGACGGGCGGCTCCATGATGATCTCGATGTCGGCGTTGGCGAGCATCCAGTAGCCCTGCCACGGGTTGAGCGGGTACTGGTCGCCGTAGCCCATCTCATACCCGCCACGCCCCTCATTGGCCTCCGGGTCCCAGGCCCAGACGACTCCGGGGATCCAACCGTTCTGCCAGGCCTGCCTGTAGGTCCGCACCTGGCCCTGCTGCCAGAACCTAAGCTCCCCTAGCGTCAGCCCATAGGAGTACGGGTTCCCTATGATGTTGAAGCCGCCATACTGCGCCGGCGTCGTCACCCGTCCGACCAGCGGCAGGGACACGTCGATCTGATCGTTCAGGAACGAGGAGCCGGCAGGCACCGTTATCATCGACCGCTCCGGCACGCGAACGAAGTAGCCGCGACCGGGCTGGACCGTGCCGGCCACCCCGTTGGGATACGTGTCCCACTCGCCACTCCTTGCATCGAAGCCGTAGACGCCCATCGGAGTGACACCGTTGCCGGTGGCGACGCTCGTGTAGGCCAGCCCGAAACGAGGGTCGGCATCGGTCAACCCGAAGGGCACCGAGAACAGCATGTACTGGCCACCGGGCCTCTCATCGTCCGGCGGCGTCGTGGGCTCCGGTGTGGTGACAGACGGTAGCGCGGGGATGTTGATCGTCTTCCTCACCTCGCGCGTGTAGACGCCCGCCGCCACGTCCGCGGATGCCCTCACGCTCCACTCGAGCGCACCGTAGATCCGGTCATTCGGGTCCGGCTGAACGTCCCACGTCACCTCGCTGCTCTCGCCGGGGACAAGCCGGCCGATGGTCTTCGTCAGTGGCTCGGTGGGGTCCACGAGCACGAGACCGCGGGGCAAGATGAGGGTGAGCACGCCGTTCCGCATGTCACCCGCCTCGCGCTGACCGGCAACATCGCGATCGCGGTTCGTGATCGCGGCGCCGATCTGGAACGCGCCGGTCGGGTCGGGCCCCCACTCGTACTGGTCGGTGGCGGTGTTCTTCACCAGATCCAGGGACGGCCGAGCGGCGGTCGAGGCCTGCATCGGCGCAACCGCCGAGTCATTGGCCCAGCGATCGCCGATGAACAGCTCCCAGACTTGCTTCTCACCGGCCTCAAGGATCTGAGGCTCCCAGTAGTACAGGACTGCCATCGCGTTGCCCGACACCAGTGAGTCCTGGGGATCCACCTCCTCCTCCCAGATCGCCCTTGGGTCGATCAGCGTGAGGGGCAGGAACTCGATCTTCGAGAAGCGGGGCCTTGCGCGCTCGCCGGAGATCTGGGGCTCACGCACGTCGATCCAACCGACGCCCTGGCCCCCGTCCAACGAGTAAGAGGCCCAGCCCTGCGGCATGTTGTCGTAACCGATCACCGACGCGTCGTACTCGGTCGCCTTCGTGATGGCGCCGTAGCCGTCCACGAACACCGGTCCCTGGGACGCGGTCGCGTACAGGGAGCCAAAGCCAAATGACTCGCCAAGCCCAATCGGCCGGTGGCGGAACCGCAGTTGCACCTGCTGCGCTGCGCCGGTCGTATCTTGGTTCTCGACCGTCCAGCGGATCCGGACCAGGCCTCGGAACGGCGTGACCTCCTGCGTCACCACCAGCGCGACATCGTTGGTCTGCCAGATGTTCTGAGGGCTCTCGACGCCGTCGATTATGCGGGTGCGCTCGGCTATCCCGGTTCCGTAGTCATCCTCGCAGAAGACGTAGTAGGCCCACTCGGTTTCCTGGCGCACACCCACCGATTGCAGCACGGAAAGGCCGCCACCTCCGCCTCCGCCGCCACCCCCGCCTCCGCCGCCGGACGTGACGCCCGCGACCGCGAGGGTCATGTACTGGTCGATGCCGGTGATGAACGGCTCCGCGGACCAGAAATCCTCCGGAAAGAGGGCGGGGTCCGTTATCGGCTGCCGGTCATCATCCCGGGACAGTGGCTCCCCCTGGTTATTCCAGATGTAGATCTTGCCCTGCATCAGCGGGTGGGTGCCGAGATCCGAGTCGTCGTCGATCCAAGTGGCACCGACCAACACGTCGACGTAGTCATTCGACGCCTGACGCCCGGGTACGTTAGGCCTGATGTCATCCTGTGCGCAGGCGCAGGGCACGAGACAGGCCATCACCGCCACCGCCACGAGCGCCAGTGTCACTCCTGCTCCTATGCGGACCGTGTAACGTACCATGGCGCAAGGGACCTCCTTTGGCCGTTTCCTCTGAGCCCGTTATCTGCTAATCGAGACGGTACCGCGAGCCACCTCGCCTTGGTTGTTGCGCGCGCGCAGTTCAATGCGGTACTCGCCGGCCGGCAACGCGCTGCCACCGTCGCTCCGGCCGTCCCAGGCGACAGAGCGCACGCCCGCCGCCATTCTCTGGCTGGTCAATACCGTCCGCACGACCCGGCCCGCGGAGTTCAGGACGATGCAGTCCACGTCCGCATCCTGCGTCAGCCGGAAGCTAACCTGAGCCAGGCCACGAGCGGTAACGGCCTCATCTATGGAGATGCGGAAGGCCGTGCCTGGCTCGATCTTCTTCACCGACACGGTGAAGAAGCGCGTCTCGGCCTCGGAACTGGTGCGGAATGCGTACCCCGGCTCTTGACGCATGCTGAGCGTAGTGCCGGTCCGCTTGTCGGTGATGCTAACCGAGTAGTCCCGGGGCAGTGAGCGCAGGTCTCCCCAGTCGAGCCTGACCTCTTGGTTCGCCGCGGCCCGAGCCACCAGCGTCCACTCCGCACCGCTCTTGATGTCCCCGCGCACATCGCGCATGAGCCCGCCATTCGTGCCTCGCGCGTCCCCCAGCGTGAGCACGACCGTGTCGTCGAGCGGGGGCGGCAACTCGAGATCGTAGGCCCCGTCAAAGCCGTCGCTTGCGCGAGGCGCACTAGCCAGTGTGGCAGTCGCCGTCGACCGCCCGCACGTCGCGGCGATGTCGAAGGACCACGTCAGGCCGCTCGCCCGCGCGGTCGTCGACCGCGAAGCCGCCGTAGTCTGAGCGGGCACGGCCCAGAGCTTGCACCGTTCGAGCGTGCGGAACCAGTAGCCCTCGAACGGTTCCAGCGCCGCCTGCGGGATAACGCTCGGCACGTACTGGCCGTCGAGGTACCCGTAGATCGCACCTCGGCAAATCCCCTGCTGCACAGCTTCGGCGATCGGCATGAGTTCACCGCTCGAGGACTCCACCAGGAAGCCCGACAGGCTGACCGTGAAGGGGAACGGGTTGCCGATCTGGTGCCAGCCCCGAGCGAGCCAGTCAGCCGTGGACGAGGTGTCATCGTATGCGGCGTCGCGCACGAGGTACATGCCCTGAGGGGCCTGATCGCCCTCTATGATGAGTCTCGGAGTCCCCACCGGCAGATCGAGCCAGTAGCCCTTGCCCGGCTGGATCACCCCGATGTACGGATCGGTCACCCCGTCGAGGTCACTCCGCACATACCTGCCCGGGTCGCGGACATCGCCGCCGCTCGGGTTCCAGCGGGCGATCTGAGCCTGGCCCGCCGCGCCGAAAGCTTGCCCGAACACCGTAGCGGGCCTGGCATGGCTGAGGTTCGTGCCTTGGACCAGTATGTAAGGCACGGACACCATCCGACGGCCGGAACCGACGCCCACTGCCGTCAGGCGGAAGCTGGTCTCGAGATGCCCGACCGCCGGCACTGCATCCACCGCTTGCCTGGTATCCTGCACCTCAAGCTCGACGACGTGTCGCGCCGTTCCGCTCGAGCCGATACCCAGCGGGTCGTCAACACGCAGCGTGAAGAGACCGCCCGTCGGATACGTCGATCCGTCACGGTCGTCAAGCCCGTCGGGACCGTCCGCCAGGGTCTCATTGTTGATCACGTCGAGCCAGACCGCGTCCGCGTTGGTCGGCACCGATCCCACTATCGGCGAGACCCGCACTGTCACGCGTGTGATCTCGGGCGCGCGCGACCCGGCCTTGCGGGCGCTCACGTCAATGGTCGGCGTGGACGTCGCCACGCGAGCGCCGTCCTCGGGTGAGATGACACTGAGCCTGGGCGGGAATGTGGAGGCCGCCGACACCGACGCATAGGCGTCCACGATGCCCCGTCCGAGTTGATCGCCCTGCCCCAGGCCGGGGTTCTTCTGGTACAGAAGGTCGTGGTTCGAGTTGTCGAGCAGGATGTCCCTGACGTCCGCAGCGGGCAGCGCCCCATCCACGCTCCGTATCATGGCGGCGATGCCGGCGACGTGCGGGCTGGACATCGACGTGCCCGCCATGGGCCCGTAAAGCGGGAAGTTCGCCTCACCAGGGATATACAACCAGGTGCTCGTGTATAGCAGATTCTCGCTGTAGCTCCCGCCAGGGGCGGCTAGGTCGGCATAGTGCGGGACCTGGCTCCAGTTGGTGTACTCGGTCATCGTCCCATCGGACTGCACCGCCGACACGCCGATGACCTCGTTCTCGTCCGTTTCCGCTCCAACAGGGTATTCGCCGGACACGCTGGACGCGGCGTTCCCCAGTGACGCGACCCACACGATGCCGTTGCGGTCGTCGTTCTTGCCTGGCACCGGACCGGCGTTGAACCCCTCAATCATGTTGTCGAACTCCGCCGCCACTTGGCCCGGGCCACCATAGCTCATGTTGGCGATGTCGGCCCCGTTCTCAAAGGCATACCGCTCGCCCGCCAGGACTGCATCGAGGGCTCCAAAACTCCCGTCATCTCCGCCGATCTTGCAGGGCATGATCAGCGCATGATGCGTCTGCCCGGCCACGCCCTTGCCGTTGTTGCCGACAGCGGCGGCGATGCCGGCGACGTGTGTCCCGTGAGCGATCGATGGGTCCGCGTTGGCCGGGTCGGACAGCCTGGGCTTCGGATCGTTGTCGCCGTCGGCGAAGTCCCAACCACGGATGTCGTCGACATACCCATTGCCGTCATCGTCGACGCCAGCGACCCCGTTGGCCTCAGCCTCGTTCTCCCAGATGTTGTCGGTCAGGTCTTCGTGCTCCCAGTCAACGCCAGTGTCTATGACGGCGATGATGGCGCGCGGCGTGTTGCCCACGAACGGGTCAGGGCTGGTCGATTCGGGATCAGGCGGGAACAGCGCCCACGCCTCGGGGCTGCGCGTAAGGTCGTGCAAGCGCTGTTGGCTGGACGTCCAGAGGGTGTCGTCGGGCTCAAAACGCGGCAGCGCTTGGGCCAGTTCCTTGAGGAAGTTGCAGCAGACTTCGCGCACCTCCGGGCGACCCATGAGCGACGCGATGACTTCGGGCTCCCGCCCCGGCTCGACGATGATGGTCTCAATGTCGGTGTGCGGTATCGTGCGGAACGTCGAGGCCGCCAGCTCTGTCCTGATCGCCGTGCGGTCCTCCTCAGAGGTGCCGGGCTGCCAAGACACGACGACCTCGCCCAGCATCGCCCGTAGCGTAGCGCCCAGCGCTGGGTCGTTCACCGTGCCCACCGTGCGCACCCATGTCCCCGGATCGGGAGGCGTTTGAGCCCATGCGGCTCCTCCGACTACAAGTGCCAGGAGCGCGATCGCAAGCGCCGCGCGCGGGGATGCATTGACTCTCATCGCATTCGCTCCCTTGTGCCCCTAGCCGCCCAGACTCACGACGGCGCCGGAAGGGTCCAGCAGTGACTAAGTTGCTCTCGACGTACCGACGTCATCGCGCCCGGGATCGTCTCGCTCAAACACCCCTCGGCCCCGGGCGCCGTCCGCGCCTCGGGCCGAGGGGACATTCCTACTCAGTCTCATGCAGCGCCATCCGCAGCTACCCTACCGCCCTACCGGGGCCGGCGGCAGCTCGAGCGCCTCAAAGCTCCGCGGGGTGCCGAACACGTACTGGACAGCGTTCCCACGGCCGTCGATCGGCGGGAACTGGTCGTGGGTGTACCGCGCGCCAACGCGCCAGTAGAGCGGGCCGGTCCAGTTCCGGAAGAGATTGGACGGCTGGCTGCCGACACCGGTCAGGCGACTAGACATGGTCGCCGAGCTGCCGGTGGCGAAGATCGCGTCGCCCCGAACCGTGTGGTCTGCCGGGAATGTGCGATCGGTCGAGACTTCTATCACGTAGGTGTCCGCACCCGCCACACGGGTCCACTCGAACAGCACGGTATCCAGGTTCACGTCCGTGCTGCCGGGATCGGGCCGGTCGGGCGGGAACTGCAGGATCGGCGGTTCGAGCGTCATCACGGGGCCGCACCGCGTCGGGACGGACACAGTGAGCACCCCCGCGAAGTCGAGCTCGCCCGTACCGCCGCCACCGGTTGTGCCGCCGGTCGGGTCGAACGTCTGCGCGCCCAGCCTCTTTGACAGCACCTTGATGGCGTAGTAGTACTGCCTCCCGACCTGTGGCGGGCTCTGCAGGTACGTGTAGGTGATCGTGTCCGGGGCGATGTCCCACGTAGCCGGGCCGTCCGACGTTTCGTAGGTCGTGTTGACGATGCCTGTGTCGGTGTCGGTCGTGAGCGTCACGGTCACGAAGCCCTGCGTGCCGGTCGAGTCGTCGTCATACTGGACTTGTGTGCCGCCCTCGATGAACGCGATCATTGAGTTCGGGGTGATCGGGAACTCAGGCGTGGTACCTCTGTGTAGCTCGTAGCCGATGACGTACCCGACTCGTTGCTGCGGCGTCAGTGGTATCTGCGCGGCCCGATTCCACCTCACGCGGGTCATCGCATTCGGCAGGCCGGGGATGTTCACGCTCTGCGCGCGGACACCGATCCCGGGCTGGGTGTGAGCGCCATTGCTCTCGATCAGGATGCCGAACAAGATCAGAAGGGTCAGGACGCCGAGGATCTTAGGCAGGTTCTTCCGGCTCTTCGACGCTTTGCCACCGGGCTCCCTGATCTTCATGCCTTCGGCGAGGGGCTTCTGGTAGAAGACTCCGCGGACGAAGTCGCCGACCTGGATGGGGAACCCTCGACCGCCCTCGACGCGCTTGCAGAGCGAGTAGGTCGGGCGGGTCTCCGTGACCTCGATGATGCCCTGCTTCTGCGGGAAGGTCTGCTGGGTCGCGGGATTCGCGGCGCTATCGGTGGTACGGCCGATGACGACGAACTTGTCCCCGGACTCGATCCCCTCGCGCTCGCCGAGGCTGATGCGGACCGTGTCCTCGGCGCCCGAGGTGATGACGAAGCCCTCCGGCACCTCGTAGCGACCCATAGTGTCAACGGCGGTGTTCGCGGCCTTCTTGAGCGCCTCGGAGATCAACGCCGAGTCCGGTCCCTCGTACCCGGGCATCGGGTCGGACGACTCCGTAACGGTCGCCCCCTTGATGTACTCCGCGCTCAGCGCGTCGAGCAGGAACACCTGGAACGTGACCTGGGCCTGCCGCGGATCGCCCCCAACCTTGACTGCCTGAACGAAGCCGCTGGCGACCACGTCCGCGCTCAGGAGAGTGGCAAGCTCCACCTGTTCGCCTTCGCTCAGCGGCAGGCTGAGCTTGGAGCGCTCCAACTCCGCTTGGACGTCGCGCGGGGGAACGGGCTGGAACCAGCGGTTCTGCTGCATCTCGTTCCACAGCGCGTCGCGCGCAAGCGCGGCAAGGTCGTCGGTCTTCACCTCGGTGCTGAGATCCGTGATGTTGTAGACAACGACCGTGAGTTGGCGCGCCATTCGGTTGTACTGGCCCAGCGCTACGCCGGAGCCCATGAACCCGAATGCGGGAGCCAGGATGGCCACGATGAGCAAGTTCGCAACCGCGCGGGCTCCCCTGAGCCTGACGATCCGGTTCATATCCTGCCTGCCCTCCCTGCGGCGGCCCTATCGGCCCGTAGCGCACTCCACGGAGCCTGTGCTGTCCGCACAGGCTCCGCCTGGAAGCACGCGTCCGAGCTCGGACGCTCGCTAGACCTTGCTTGTAGACCACTGCTTTTTCTGGGCTAGACCCCGAAGGGCCTCCCCTTTCTCACCGATTCATCGGGCAAAACGACTCGCCGCGAGCAGCGCGCGTCCTACCACGATGCCCGAGCCGTTGCCCGTCCGATCGAGCCGTCCGCGGCGGTCGCGCGCAACTCGATGCGGTACTCGCCGGCCGGCAACGCGCGCCCGGCGTCGTCTCGACCGTCCCAGGCTTCGGAATGTACGCCGGCGGCGCGGCTCTCGTCAGCGACCAGTGTGCGCACCACGCGCCCTGCCTGGTTCAGGACCGAGATACGCATGTCCACATCCGACGCGAGGCGGTAACTGACCGTGACGCCCCTCGTCATCGCGTCGACGCCCATGATCTGGGGCGTCGGGTTGTCGGCCGCCGTCAATGTCCTCACCGTGACCCGCAGCCTGCGCGGATCGGTCGTGTCGGCTGTGCGGAACTTGTACTGGGTCGCGGAGCGCATTGCAACCGACTTCCCGGTTGACAGGTCCTCGAGTGTCGCCGAGAACGTCCTGGGCAGCGACCTCATGTCCGGCCAACTCAAAACGACGTCAGTGTTCCGCAGGTTCGTGTCGAGCACAACGTCCCAGCTCTGCGAGCTGCCCAGCCTGGACCTGAAGTCAGCCGCCAACATGCGGGCCTTGCTGTCGTTGTCGACTGCTGGGAAGTAGAGGGTCACGTCCTGACCGGCGAACCGCCTTGCCATCGGCGGCTCGTCGATGTCGTACCGCATGTCGACACCGGTGTCCTTCGGCGCTACGCCGATGAAGTTCGTGCTGTCGCGGTAGTCGCCGGCCTGGGCAATGAGCTGCATCGACCAGTCGATGCCGCTCCGCGCCGGGCCCGCGCTGCGAGTGGACGCGACCCCACTCACCGGGGTGTTCGACACCCGAACGGTCACGTCATCGGCCATGGCCTTCACCCAGTAGCCGGTGAACGGAGCCATGCTCGTGTAGAGGAAGTAGTCCCTCTGCTGGGTGTCGTAGCCGAAGATGCTGCCCGCCAGTAGGTTAGCGGCGAGCGCGTCCGCGAAGGACATCTCCGTGCCGTCGTGGATGATCCTCGAATTGGTCCAGTCTATCTCGTAGGCGTAGGGGCATCCTACGAGGTTCCAGCCGCCGTTCGCGAACGAGAGCGCGACGTCGAAAGGCGCCGCGGGCACATTGTCGTCGACCACGTCACCCTTGCGGGTGATCTCCGCCGGCGACGTGAGCTTCACGAAGTAGCCTCTGCCCCGCATGATGTGCCGCACCTCGTCGGCCGGGTACACTAGGTAGCTGTTGCGAGACGGGGCCCACCAGGCGAACTTGAACTCGTCCGCGGCCACGCCCAACACGTCCGCGGAGTCGAGGGTGTTGTAGTCGTACGGCGCGGCCATGATGTGGATGCCGGACGAGAACGTCGCGAGCGGCACGAGCGAGAAGTTCACGTCAGTGACTGTCTGGCCCGACTGGACCGTCACGTCGTGGCCGTCCGGGGGAGCCAGGTTGCGGCTGAAGACGGCATCCCTGGCCTTGACCGTGTAGTCACCCGCCGGAACATTGGCGATCGTGTAGGTCCCGTCCGCGACGGTCGTCGCCGAGCCCCGGGGCGTGGTCTCTGAGCCGAAGAACGCCTCGACCGTTATGTCCGCGACCCCCTGCGTGCCGGTGCTCGTCGTAACGCGGCCCGAGATGCCGCCGGGCGGCACCGGATCCAGCGCGATGTTCAGCACGATCTCGTCATTGGCTGCCACCGTGGCCTGAACCGTCTTGGCCTGGTACCCCGGGGCAGTCACCTGGAAGCTCTGCGGCCCGGCCGGGATCGTGTACGCCGGCGGATCGGGCGGGCTGTCCGCGTCTCCGCCGAAGTTGTAGTTCCCCGCCGCGGTGCTCGCCGCAGAGAGCGTCGGGGTGACCCCGACCACCCTCACGACCGCGCCAGCGATCGGCGCGGCGCCGGCGTTGTTCTCGGTGACACGCCCACGGACGTTGCCCGGAACCGCCCCGAGCTGGAAGTCGACGCCGGCCAGCGTCGAGCCGGCAGGCACGGTCCGCAGGCCCGGGGTCCCAGTCGGGCTATACGTGGTGTCGTCGGTTTCGTGATTGGCCTGGACCCCCGGGGACTTGGGCGCCGGGTTGGCGATGACCCAGTAGCTCGTCCCGGACGGCAGGTCCCGGACGGTGTAGGCCCCGGCTGTGTCCGTCGTTGCCTCGCCCTGGATCGGCAGACTGGTGATCGGGTCGATGATGTCGCGTCCGTTCGCGTCGGTGGCGCGCGCGGTTACGCGAATGCCCTCGAGCGGCATCGGCACCTGGTTGCCCTGCCCATCATCGACCGTCTGGTTCGCGTCGACGACGATCCCGCTCAGGTTCCCGGGCGGGGCTATGAGCATCGAGAAGCCCTCGGTGGCCGGCCTGAACAGGCCATTCGTCCCCTCGGGGTAGATCGTCAGACCGGCTTGGTGGTCGGCCCTCAGGCCTGGCGCCGAGGCCCACACGCGGTACTGCTCGACCGGAATGCCGCGGAACTTGAAGTAGCCGTTTGTGTCGGTGTACATCCCGAAATACGGGATGCTTGACTGCCCGTCCAGCGGCTGCAACGTGACGAGCACGTTCGCGAGCGGAGTCCCGGACGGCACTCCCGGGATGCCGTAGCCGGCCGTGACCTGTCCGTCGATGGCGGACGTGCGGCCCCACTCGAGGAAGCACTGTACGACCTTGTTCCTCTTGAGGAGGCACTCCGCGAAATTCGCACTGCCTATCGAGTATGCGTTGTATTCCCGCGACACGCCCTCCAGGCCGAAGGCGAGGTACCCGGCCCGGCCGCCCCAGTAGGTCGGGTCATTGGCGGGGTCACGCGTCGGATGCTGCTTGAACGTGGCCGCCACCTCGCCGGTGGAGTAGCTGTAGGCCGTGCGCGCCCCATAGGTCGGGTCGGTGTCCGTGATCTGGATGACGTCCGGCCACTGCGGCTGGAAGTCATAGAACAGGAAGATGAACATGAGCTCCCAGTTGCCGGCGCCGTCGCAGTACCAGTTGGGCCCGGTGAAACCGGGCTCGCCGTGGTGTCTGGTGAAGTGCAGCTCGTTGGGGTCGACGTTGGTGCCGGGCTCGCCTGCGGCCCAGTAGCTGCCCCAAGTCCCCGGCGGCCGGGCGATCGGGTTCGCGTTCTGGTTGACCGGGAAGATGCCTCGCGCGCCGGGGGCTATCATGTCCGGGGCGTCGCCGGTGACGCCGTTGACCTGGCCATAGATATTGCCCACGTCATCCTTGACATAGCCGATTCCGAACACGTTCTGCAGGAAGGCGCTCTGTTGCGAGCCGTCCAAGGTGAGAGCCCATCCGACGTCCTGGCCTGACAACAGTATGCCGCCGCCGTCGGCAACGAAGCTCTGTATCGAGGCCTGAGTCTGCGGATCAGTGATAGTGCCCTCAGAGACGAACAGGTCGCCGGCGTATGGCGACGCCCACACGATGCCGTTGATGCCCGGATACAGGGCCAGCGGCGTACTCACCGTCGACCCGCCGTTCGCATCGACAATGACCTCAAACGGACCGCGCCGGTAGATGTCGAGATCGCCCGGGTCGGCCGGTGGATGGTCTCCGAGGTTGGCGTCGCGGACGATGTGCGGGCTTTGTTCCGGCAGGTAGTGAGCGAAGACGCTGTCCGGAACGGGCCCGCGGCACGCGATGCGCCAGCGATCCGGCATGTAGGTGTCGAACGGGCCGGACGAGCCCGGACCGACGAACAGGTCCCCGGTGACAAGCTCGTTAGGCGCGAAGTCGGTGGGTGCCAGCGCGTCGCCGTCACGCCACTGGTCGCCGCTCCACTGCGTGTCCCACCACTCCCCCACGGGGTAGCCGACCGTCCGGTAGCTGCTCTCCTCAACGGGGCCGCCGCCACGGGTGGACTGGATCTGGCTGATGTACATCTGGCCGTCGGTATAGTCGTCCACCATGAGAACCTGGCGCATCGGGGTGAGTGTGCCGTTGCGGTCCGTCTCCCATGCCCTGGTCGTGAAGCCGGTCATGTTGTCGTACAGGAAGATGTACGGGACGGCGATCCAGTACTCCCCGTCACGCGGATGCGCCGGATTGCTGCCATAGAAATAGTAAGCGGTTCCGGAGAGCTCGATGCCCACGTACTTGTCCGACCGGGGTAGGCCGGTGATGATCTGCGGGTCGTCCTCATTACTCCAGCGGGCATAGCCGGGCCTGTCACTCGTGTTCTGAAACTCCAGCGAGAAGGTGCGCTCGAGGTAGAAGTCGATGCCCAAAGAGTCGAGGTAGTTGTTGTAAAGCTGGAAGGCCAGCGTGATGTCGACCCCATCGCTGTCCTCGTAGGGCATGGTGTCCGCGACCCCGTCCGCGTCAGACGGCCCGAAGATCAGCCACGGGCCCTGAATGGCCAGGTCGCCGAAGGCGATGTTGGGCCTGAAGCCCTCACTCGCCTCCGGGTTCCACACGGACGCCCGCACCCTGTCTACGATCGCCTCGCCAATGTTCAGCGCCGGCACCGGGAAGGCCCGCGTGTCCGTCTGGATGGTCAGCGGCGGCCGCGAGCTCAGGTCCTGCTGCCCGCCATTGATCACCGGCATGTCCGTCAGGGCCGCCGGCTGGTTGATGTAGGCCCACTCGACGTATCCCACGACGAAGACATCGCCGTCCCCAGGCGCCGAGTTGATCTGCTCCGCGGCGAAGGACCACAGGTTCACCTCGAACGCGTCGAGGTGGGCCGGAGCATCCCCCGAGGTCGTGATCTCGTCCAGCGGGCAGATATGGAAGAACGGCTCGGTGAACGGGTCAACGAGCGCTATGTCTTCAACCGGATCGGAAGCCACGAACGCGTCGGATATGAACCA